>ERZ772958.800-NODE-800-length-13643-cov-25.080365_pt1 | contig 13643 bp, 9 predicted proteins | sample MGYA00580681_ERZ772958 | MGnify/ENA primary metagenome ERZ772958 (study PRJEB29015, sample SAMEA2738089) | human oral metagenome | biome: human oral; feature: human-associated habitat; material: saliva | place: China | collected 2275 ...
AATGGCTCTACATCTACTACTCGCACGCGACACGCACAATCGATTCCCTGCTCGCAGCCTACGAGGCAGCCTCGAGCACTCAGATCTCCACGGAAGGTGAACTGGCATGAAAACTCAGCACGGAGGCAAGCGCTACGGCTTCTTCTCGGGCGCTCTATGGGGCCTGGACACGGTCGTGCTGGCGATCGCGCTAGCCATGTTTCGGTTTGACAGCTCCGGCCAGTCAGCGCTCGTCGGCGCGGTCCTGCACGACGTCGCGTGCGCCCTCATCCTGGTGATCTACATGGCCCTTCGAGGCCGCCTGAAGGACACCTGGGCGGCGCTGCGCACGCGCCCGGGCAAGTCGGTGATCGCGGCAGCTCTCCTGGGCGGCCCGATCGGCATGAGCGGCTACCTCATCGCCATCGACAACATCGGCCCCGGCCTGACCGCGATCATCTCAACGTTCTACCCGGCGCTCGGCACCCTGCTGGCCTTCATTCTCTTGAAGGAGCGGATGGCCCCCCGCCAGATCGTGGCCCTCCTGGTTGCGCTCGGAGCGATCGTCGCGGTCGGCTGGTCGGCGACCTCGGAACCGATCGGGGACGGCAACACGATCCTGGGCGTCGCCGGCGCCCTGGCCTGCGTGATCGGCTGGGGCTCCGAGGCCGTCATCCTCACGTGGGGCATGCGTGACGAGGCCGTGGATAACGAGGTGGCGCTCCAAATCCGCGAGACCACGTCGGCCGTGGTCTACCTCTTCATCGTTGCTCCCATCGCGGGCGTCTTCGGCTCCACGCTCCAGTCGCTGGCTCACCTGTCCGCGGGCGTGGTGGCCCTGGCCGGCCTGGCGGGCACGGCCTCGTACCTCTTCTACTACAAGGCCCTGTCGGCGATCGGCGCCTCGCGCGGCATGGCCCTGAACATTTCCTACTCGGCGTGGGCGATCATCTTCGCCCTGATGCTACCCCCGAACACGATTCCGACGCTCACGCAGGTCATCTGCTGCGTCGTGATCCTCGTGGGCACCGTCCTGGCGGCAACCCCCTCGTGGGGTGACCTGCTTCCCAGGCGCGCGGAGAAGGTCAGCGGCCAGCAGCCGTGAGACAATGGCGGGTGAGCGCACGTGTGCTCACCCGCTTTGTCATATTCGGAGGACTGATGACGACACCCGAGACCGACCTGCGCAAGGTCCAGAAGCTCCTGACATTGATCCTGGCCGAGCTGGACCGGGTGTGCCGACACATCGGGGTGTCCTACGCGATCTACGGCGGCACGGCGATCGGCGCGATCCGTCACGGGGGTTTTATCCCCTGGGATGACGACATTGACGTGATGATGACGCGCGCGGACTACGAGCGTTTCCTGGCCGAGGCACCAGCCCTGCTGGATGAGCGTTTCCGCCTGGATAACACGCGCACGCGCGACGACTTCCCCTTCATGTTCACGAAGATGGTCATGCCGGGCACGCTCTTGATCCCGGAGGCGGACAAGGACTCGAAGTACCGGATGCCCTTCTTCCTGGACATCCTGCCCCTGGATGAGATTCCGGCCGACGAGAAGGCCTTCCAGGAGATGTCGCGCCAGTCGTGGCTGTGGGGGCGTCTGCTGTTCCTCCAGGGCACGCCTCGTCCGCACCTGATCAATACGCCGGCGTGGCAGAAAGCGCTGATCTTCTCGGCGACGACTCTCGCCCACCTGGGCCTGAAGGCCATGCGCGCGACGCCGGCGAGCCTGCAGGCCCGCTGGGAACGCGCGGTTCGCCGCTACGAAGGCACGGGCACGGGCGTGTACGCCGACTTCACGATGCGCGACCCGCAGAACTGGATCGTGCGCGAGGAGGAGTTCTTCCCCACCCGCGACGTTCCCTTCGAGGACATCACGGTCATGATCCAGAACGAGTACGACGCCCTGCTGCGCCGCGGATACGGCGACTACATGCAGCTGCCTCCCCCGGAGAAGCGCTACAACCACGAGGCCGCGGTCATCGACTTCGGCCCCTACGCCGAGGCCCTGTAGGCCTCGTCCCCTGAGACGATCGGAGAACTGATGAGCGCAGCAGACCCCGCAACCCTGGCAGCCATTCAGCGCGTCACCAAGCGGTGCCTCGCCGAGATCGATCGCGTGTGCGCCCTCCTCGACCTGCGCTACGTCGCCTACGGCGGCACGGCGATCGGAGCTGTGCGCCACCAGGGCTTCATCCCGTGGGACGACGACGGGGACGTGTGCATGCCGCGGGCGGATTACGAGCGTTTCATCGCCGAGGCCCCGGCCCTCCTCGGGGACGAGTTCTTCATCGCCTCCCCCGCCACTCACCCCAACTACCCGATCAGTTTCGGCGTGCTCGGCCTGAAGGGCTCGGAGTTCGTCTCGAAGGTCGCGAAGGACCGCTCCTTCCGCATGCCGATCGGCGTGGACCTGTTCGTCCTGGATGAGATCGCGGACGACCCCGGCCGTTTCCGCGCCCAGTCGCGCGGCACGTGGCTGTGGGCACGCCTCATGTTCCTGCGCTCCATCCCCAACCCGCCGACGGGCCTGCCCACGCCCGCACGCCAGCTGGCCTCCGCAGCGATGGCCTGCGCCCACTGGGGCATGCGGGCGCTGCGCGTCAACGAGGCCTCGCTGTACCGACGCTGGCTGCGCGCCGCCCTCAAGGGCCGCGAGAACCCGCAGAAGGCGGCCGACGGCTCGATCCTGTTCGGCGATTTTTCGACGCGCGATCCGCGTCGCTGGAGCGCCTCCGAGGCTGAGCTCTTCCCCGCTCGCTCCGTTCCTTTCGAGGACATCACGGTGCGTATCCCGGCCGCTTACGACGTCGTGCTCACGCGCGGCTACGGGGATTACATGCGCATTCCGGATCCTGACGATCGGGTGACACACGAGCCCTTCCACATCGTTTTCGGCCCCCACGATCCCGGCCCCCAGGCCACCGAGGAGGCCGGCGCGTGAGCGAGAAGGACACCACGGCATCGTCCCTTCCTGACGCGCAGGCCGCCGGCGACGCGCAGGTCGAGGCCACGGAGGAGGCCCTCGAGTCGCGCGGCCAGCTGGGGCGCGACTACCTGTGGAACACGGCCGCCTCCCTCATGTCGAGCCTCGCCGTGGTCATCATGGGCGTGACGATCATGCGCTCGGGCACCACGGATTCCTTTGCGCGCGCCCAGTACGGCCTGTTTACCCTGGCGTTGGCGATTGGCCAGCAGTACCAGACGGTGGGCCTGTACGAGGTGCGCACCTTCCACGTGACGGACGTGCGTCGCCGCTTCGACTTCGGCACGTACCTGTCGACGCGCCTGCTGACCTGCCTGGTCATGGTGAGCCTGATCCTGCTCCACTCGTGGAACTCCTCGACGAAGGACCCCTATCCCGCGTTCACGGTCATCGCGGCGATGGCGCTCCTGCGCATTTTCGATGCCTTCGAGGACGTGTACTACTCGGAGTTTCAGCGCTCCGGGCGCCTCGACATCGCCGGCAAGGCCTGTTTCGCCCGCATTTTCACGACGACGTTCCTGTGGTCGGGCCTGTACTGGGTCACGCAGGATCTGCTCCTCGCCACGCTCGTCACCTTCGCGGTCACCTGCGTGGTGCTCGTGGTGGCCTACGGCCTGCCCGCGCGCGGCCTGTTCTCACTGCTGCCCTCGTTCAATCTACGAGGCATCGAGGGGATCCTGTGGGAATGCCTGCCCCTGTTCATCGCCGCGTTCCTCAACCAGTACCTGGCCAACGCTCCGCGCTTCGCGATCCACGCGAGCCTCGGAGACGAGGAGCTGGGTGTCTTCGCGATCATCTACATGCCGGCGGTCGCGATCAATATGCTGTCGCTGTTCGTGTTCCGCCCCCTACTCACCCGCATGGCCCTGCGGTGGGCGGAGGGCAAACGCGGGGAGTTCCTGTCAATCGTGCGCAAGGGTCTGGTGACGACCGCTGCAGCGTTCGTCGTCGTCGCAGCTGTCACCTACGTGATCGGCGCGCCTCTCCTCACCCTCGTGTTCGGCACGGACGTGTCGGGCTACGTCGGCGAGCTGATGGTTCTCGTCCTGGCGGGCGCCCTCAACGCCGCCGGCGTCATCCTCTACTACGCGCTCGCGACCATGCGCCGACTGCGCGCAGTCCTGGTCGCCTACGCGGTGGCCGGCGGGACCGCTTACCTGATCGCGCCGATGCTCACGAAGTCCCATGCCATGATGGGCGCCTCGCTCGCTTATGCCGCCACCATGGGCCTGCTCGCGATCCTCTTCGTCGTCTTCATGCTCATGCCCACCTCTCGCCCGGCCATCGAAAAGGAGACCGTCAATGACTGATCGCCCCCACTGCCCCGTCAAGGTCGGCATCTTCATGGAGTTCTTCCTGCCCTACCTGGGCGGGATCGAGCGCTACCAGGATCGCCTGAGCGAGCAGCTGCGTGCCCTGGGCTACGACCTGTTCATCGTCACGTCCTTGCACGACGAGTCCCTGCCTCGTTTCGAAGACCGGGACGGCCTGCGCATCTACCGACTGCCGACCAAGGGCCTCTTCAAGCAGCGCTACCCCTTCTTCAAGCGCGACGAGCGCTTCAAGGAGACGATGGCGGCGGTCGAGGCCGAGAACGCCGACTTCTACATCGTCAACACGCGCTTCCACCTCACCAGCCTGCTCGGCGCACGCCTCGCGCATCGCCTGGGCCGCCCGGTGGCGCTCATCGAGCACGGCACCGCGCACATGAGCGTGGGGAACCCTGTGCTGGACTTCTTCGGCGGCATCTACGAGCACGGCCTCACGCACTTCGTCAAGAAGCATGTGACCTCCTACTACGGGGTGTCGCGCAACTGCAACAAGTGGCTGCAACACTTCGGGATCGAGGCCTCGGGCGTGTGGTACAACGCAGTCACCCCGCAGGACACGGCCGTCGCCGACGACCGCTACGAGCGCGAATGGCCACGAGGCCGCGAGGACTCCGAGATCGTCATCTCCTACGCGGGCCGCCTCATCGCCGAAAAGGGCATCGTCGCACTGTTGGACGCCTTCACGCGTCTGCGCGCCGAACTGCCAGACGTACCGTTGCGCCTTGCTGTCGCCGGATCTGGCCCCATTGAGGAGGAGCTACACGAGCGCTACGGCTCCGACCCCGCCATCTCCTTCCTGGGCAAGCTCGACTTCCCCGCCGTCATGAGCCTGTACCGCCGCTCCGACGTGTTCGTCTACCCGTCCATGTACCCCGAGGGCCTGCCCACCTCGATCCTCGAGGCAGCCCTGGGCGACTGCGCGATCGTGGCGACCCCTCGCGGCGGCACCGAGGAGGTCATCACCTCCCCCGCGCTCGGATGGATCGTGGACGGCCGCACGTCCGCCGAGCTCACGGATGCGCTCGTCCCCGCCCTGCGCGAGGCTGTCACCGACCCGGTGCGTCGCGCGTCCTGCGCGGCGGCTGTGGGCGCACGCGTGCGCGAGCACTTCACGTGGCAGTCCGTGGCCCGCGAGGTCGCCTCCGTCATCGACGAGGCCGTGGCGCGCTAAGCGTTAACGATCGTTGCCCGTGGTTGCTCTGTGCGCCGCCTTGTCGCACGTGGCTGCTCTGTGCACCGGTGGGCGGGTAGTACCACCTGACCCCACCGCCAGACCTCCGTGCGGTACGAGGCCTGCACGCCCGCTCGCCGCCCGCGCCGCGAGCTTCGCTCGGCGCGTCGTCTCGAAGCCCGGCCAGGCCCCGCAGGCCTCACACCACCCTCCAGTCGGGCGGCCACTCACCCCTGGCCCTGCCACCGCCCACCGACACCGCAGCCACCTCCACCCCAGCAGGCCTCGCGCCACCCTCCACTCGGGCGGCCACTCACCCCTGGTCCTGCCACCACCCACCGGTGCCGCAGCCACCTCCAGCCCGCAGGACTCACGCCCATCCAATCGGACAACAATGGGGGTTTTGCAGCATTAGGAACTCACTGCCGGCATGTCGCCGGCGTGTCGGGGTTCTAATGGTGCCATTCCCCCACGACATGTCCGCTGGGAGGGACCGACAGCGCTCATGCACGCCCCACCACAACCAACCGGGGGGCAACCCGAGCCGCGCGCGCTCGCCAGCACGCCTACTATCATCGCTTCTCCTCGCCTCATCGCTCGTGAGCCCGGTGGGACGGCCTCCCCACCGGGCTCACGGACGTGAACCTTTCGTTCTCAGGAGTAGTCCTTCTGGAACTTCAGCTCCAGTTCCTCGAGCGAGTGGTACTTCGTCTCGGGGACGACCTTCCAGTAGAAGAGGAAGGAGAGGAAGTTGATGGCCGCGAAGATCGCGTACGTGCCTGCACCACCGACGCTTGCCATGAGCGGCGGGAAGATGACGGAGACCAGGGCGTTGGCGAGCCACAGGGTGCCCACCGCGATACCGAGGGCGGAACCGCGGACGGCGGCCGGATAGATCTCGGAGACGAGGACCCAAGTCACGGTGCCGGACTGCTTGATGAACACGAAGATGCAGACGATGCCAAGAACCAGCCAGGGGGCGAAGTTCGGGGCGCCAGAGATGTTGCCGTCGGCGTCCAGGTAGGGGCTGATGAAGATCGCGAACACGGCGGACAGGGCGGCCAGGGAGATCGTGATGCCGAGCTCCTGGTACATGCCGACGTGGCGGCGGGCGAAGCGGGCGACGAGCCAGAGGCCCACGGCGGAGCCGATCGCGGAGATACCACCGGAAACGACGTTCAGGGTGATGGCGTCTTCCATGGGAACGCCGGCGGCGTTGAGGATCTTCGGCGTGTAGTACATGGCCGTGTTGATGCCGGTCAGCTGGTCGGCGATACCCAGGATGATACCGATGTAGAGGAGCTTGCGGGCCCACTTAACCTTGAGGATCTGGGACAGCGACCACTTCTCCTGCTTGGACTCGGCGCGCTGGACCTCGAGCATCTCGTTGAGTTCGCTGGCAACGTCGTCCTTCTTCTCGTCGCGCACGCGCTTGAGGGAGCCGATGGCCTCGACGATGCGCAGGTTGGCGGCGTACCAGCGCGAGGACTCGGGCATCATGCGGATGCCGACCCACAGGGCGATGGCGGGCAGCGAGCACAGGATAAGCATGTAACGCCAGGTCAGACCGTTACCGGCGCTGGTGACCTCGGCGATGTTCACGGCGGTCTGGACGGTCTCCCACGCGACGGAGGCGCCGGCGTGGCCGAGCACGTGACCGGAAGCATCGACGGCGTCACCGGTCAGCGTGACGGTCGGGCCGCCCTGCCAGTGGGCGATGACGGCGTTCATGGAGAAGGCCATGAACTGGCCGAAGACGATCATCATCTGGTCGGTCGCAACGAGGACGCCGCGCAGGCGCTTGGGCGCGGTCTCGCCGAGGAAGACGGGAACGGTCGCGGAGGCTCCACCGACGGCGAAGCCGAGGATGATACGGGCCAGGTACAGGAACCAGATGTTCGGGGCGATCGCGCAGCCGATGGCGCCGAAGAGGAACACGATGGCCAGCAGCGTGATGTTGTGGCGGCGGCCGTAGCGGTCGGAGAGGCGACCGCCGAAGAACGCGCCAGCGGCGGCGCCGATGCACAGCAGGCCGCCAACCCAGCCTTCTTCGAAGGTGGTCATGTGCAGACCGCCGGCATTGCCGGGCATGTACATGTAGGGCAGGGCGCCCGCAATGACGCCGGTGTCGTAGCCGAAGAGAAGCGAGCCGAGCGTCGCGACGGCCGCGATGGCGCCCAGGGAGCACTTCTTGCCCGAGGCCGGGGTGGTCGCGACGAGGTCACGCACCTTATCGGGCGTGTAGTCGTCAATCGTTGGAGCGTGTGACATGTGTTTCTCCTATTGCTTCTTCTTTGGAGCTGTACGGATGAAGGGCGCTTCACCCTGATCAGCCTGACGGCTGATCAACTCCCACTCCCGGGGAGCGAGGACACCTCGCCCACGATCACGGAATCGCTGAGATCTCGATACTGATTGCTTGACAATATCGTCCCCGTGCATCAACTGGCCTCACACTCTCCACTACCCCCTTTCGGCAGTGGTCAAGCATTCGACAGACCCCATATTTGACCTCACACACATTCAATCGAGTATCGCGACCTTGCTGACCCACTTAGCTTAACGCGCCGTATTCACGGTCCAAGCCGCTCATTTGAATCTATTTGTTATCACAAAGCCGCATACAAAGGAGGGGTGAGCGCAATGCGCCCACCCCTCCTGAGGAAAGTGTCAAGCTCAGACGTTCGTCGGGAAGTTCATGCCGACGTAGCCAACCTTCTCACCACGCTTGGGCCAACGGGTCGTGACGACCTTGGCCTTCGTGTAGAAGCGCACGCCCTCGGGGCCGTGGATGTGGGTGTCGCCCAGCAGCGACTCCTTCCAGCCACCGAAGGAGTAGTAGGCGACCGGAACCGGGATCGGCACGTTGACGCCGACCATGCCGGCCTCGACGTCGACGACGAAGTGGCGGGCAGTGTCACCGTCGGAGGTGAAGATCGCGGAGCCGTTGCCAAACTCGGAGGAGTTGACAATCTCGATGGCTTCCTCGTAGGTGTCGGCATGCACGACGACCAGGACGGGGCCGAAGACCTCTTCGCAGTAGACGCTCAGGTCGCGATCCACGTTATCAATGATCGTGGGAGCCAGCCAGAAGCCGTCCGCATACTCCTCACCCTCGGGACGGTAGCCGCGGCCGTCGAGGACGATGTTCGCACCCTTAGCCTCGGCCTCGTCGATCCACTTGGTGATGCGTTCCTGGGAGGAACGGGTGATGACCGGACCCATCTCGGAGGCCGGATCGGTGCCGGGGCCGACGACGATCTTCTCGGCGCGAGCCTTGATCGCGGGGAGAAGCTTCTCCTCGACGCCGCCGACGGTGACGATCACAGGCAGGGCCATGCAGCGCTGGCCGGCCGCGCCGAAGGCACCGGCGCTGATGTGCTGCGCAGCAAACTCAATGTCCGCGTCGGGCATGACGATCGCATGGTTGTTCGCACCACCCAGAGCCTGGACGCGCTTGCCATGGGCCACGCCCGTGTCCTGCACAATGTGGGCGACCGGGCTGGAGCCGACGAAGGAGATGGCATCGATGCCGGGGTGAGTGAGGATGTCGGTGACCAGGTGACGGTCGCCGGCGATGACGTTGAACAGGCCGTCGGGCAGGCCCGCCTCCTTGTAGAGGCGAGCAATGATCAGCGAGGCGCTGGGAACGGTCGAGGCAACCTTGAGGATGAAGGCGTTGCCGGTGGCCAGGGCGACCGGATGCATCCACATGGGGACCATGGCCGGGAAGTTGAAGGGGCAGATACCCGCGACGACACCAACGGGCTGACGCAGGGTGTGCACATCGACGCCGGTCGAGGCCTGATCGGTGAACTCACCCTTGAGGGCAGCATTGATACCGCATGCGAAGTCGACGGTCTCACGGCCGCGGGCAATCTCGCCGAGGGCGTCGCCGTGCGTCTTGCCCCCCTCACGCACGATAGCGTCCGCAATCTCATCCTGATGCTCGATGACGAGCTGGCGGAACTTGAACATGATGTCCACACGCTTCGCCAGGGCAGTACGAGCCCATTCCTTCTGCGCCTGACGAGCAATCTCGACGACCTGGTCAAGGCAATGCTTGTCGGCTAGAGCCAGCTGATCGACGACCTTGCCGGTAGCGGGGTTCTCAACGTCAATGGTCTTGTCGCAGTGGGCGGCATACTCTTGGCCATTGACCCACAGGTTGATTGTCATTGGTTTACCTTTCTTCCCATTCATCCACGAATGGCGGAACAACTTTGTTCGGACAAACGCTACCATGTCCCCGGCAAACATGTCGCGATATCAGCAATACCAGCACCTTCCAAGGGAAATTTGTCCCGTCTATTGGACACACTCCCCCACTAAGACCTTCCACCGCCAAATTGCTCACCGTTTCACGAAGCGTTTCACGACAAGCCCCACGCACGCACAGACTTCTAGTACAAGGGGCGGCCCCGGAAAACTCCGGGGCCGCCCTCACACGCTCAGATCATCACAGGTAGTGACGCTGCGGCTTGCGGTCGCGCTGGTAATCCTCATAGGCGTGCTGCGTGGACTCCAACTCGGAGACCTGCGAAACGGCCACGTCCCACCAGGAGGATCCGGGCGGGTTGGGGCCCATCAGGTCGGTCTCGATGTGGATCATGGTCGCGCGATCCGAGGCGGCGGCCACCTTGTAGGCCTCCTTGAACTCCTCGATCGTGTGGACCTCGAGCACGTCGATGCCCCAGGAACGAGCGTTCGCCGCGATATCCACGCCAGCGATCGTGTCCGTATCCTCCAGGTGCGAGCCGCTCCCACGCTGGCGGTACTTCGTGCCGAAGCGCTGGGAGCCGCGCGACTCGGACAGGGCGCCGATCGACGCGAAGCCGTAGTTCTGCAGCAGGACGTAGATGACCTTGATGCCCTCCTGGGCGACCGTGGCCAGCTCCATCGGAAGCATCTGGTAGGTGCCGTCGCCGACGATCGAGACGACCTCGGACTGCGGACGCGCCAGCTTGACGCCCATGGCGGCCGGGACCTCGTAGCCCATGCAGGAGAAGGCGTACTCGACGTGGTACTGGACGGGGGTCTTGGCCTGCCACAGGGCCTGCAGGTCGCCGGGCATCGAGCCGGCGGCGTTGATGACCACGTCCTCATCGCCCATGAGCTCGTTGAGTGCGCCGAAGACCTCGGTCTGCGCGGGCAGCGGGGCGTTGCCCACGTGGTAGCACTGCTCGACCTTGGCGGCCCAGGCCTCGCGCTCGGCGGCGATCTCGGCGGTGTAGGACTCGTCGACGCGGTAGTCGGCCAGCTCCTCGGTCAGGGCAACGAGCACCTCGCGGGCGTCGGCCACGACCATCTCGGCGCTCTGCTTGGCGGCGTCGAAGGGCGTGATGTTGATGTTGACGAAGGAGACGTCGGGGTTCTTGAACTGCGTCTTCGAGGCCGTGGTGAAGTCGGAGTAGCGCGTGCCCACGCCGATGATCAGGTCGGCCTTGTCGGCGAGGTGGTTGCCCGAGTCGCCGCCGGTGGAGCCGACGCCGCCCACGGAGCAGGGGTGATCGCAGTTGATGGCACCCTTACCGGCCTGCGTGTCGGCGACCGGGATGCCGGTCGCGGCGGCGAACGCGCGCAGCTCCTCGCTGGCCTCGGAGTAGATGGTGCCGCCGCCGGCGATGATGAGGGGGCGCTTGGCGGCGCGGATCTTGGCGACCGCGCGCTCGAGGGCGGCGCGCTCGGCCGGGGGACGACGCACGTGCCACACGCGCTTGGCGAAGAACTCGATCGGCCAGTCGTAGGCCTCGGCCTGAACGTCCTGGGGCAGAGCAATCGTCACGGCACCGGTCTCAGCCGGATCGGTCAGGACGCGCATGCCGTTCAGCAGCGAGGGAATCAGCTGCTCGGGACGGTTGATGCGGTCGAAGAAGCGCGACACGGGACGGAACGCGTCGTTGACGGTCACGTCGAGCGAGGTCGGATCCTCGAGCTGCTGGAGGACCGGGTCCGGGATGCGGGTCGCGAACTGGTCGGAGGGGAAGATGAGGACGGGCAGGCGGTTGGTCGTCGCCGTCGCGGCGCCCGTGACCATGTTGAGCGAGCCGGGGCCGATCGACGCGGTCGTCATCCAGGTCTGCAGGCGGTTCGTCGTCTTGGCGAATGCCGCGGCCGCGTGGACGGCGCCCTGCTCGTTGCGGGGCATGATGTAGGGCATCGGGTTCTCGCCCTCGGCGGGCGCGATCTCGTTCTGCAGCAGGGCCTGACCGATGCCGGCGACGTTACCGTGGCCGAAGATCCCGAAGGCGCCCGCAATGAGGCGGTGCTCGACGCCGTCGCGCTCGGTGTACTGGTTGGACAGGAAGCGAATGATTGCCTGTGCGACCGTCAGGCGCACGGTTCCCTTGTAGGCTTCTTTGCTCATGGGTAGTCCTTTCGGGGCTTTCTTACTTGTTCATGGGCAGACGGGGGTCCACTTCCTGGTTTTCCCAGGTCGCGCGGATCCAGTGGTGCGCCGGATCGTCGGGGGCGAGCCACACGAGGTCCTCGTTCGGGCCGGCCATGACGTTCAGGTAGTACATGTCGTAGCCGGGGGCCGCGACGCAGGGGCCGTGGTAGCCGTGGGGCACGAGGGCGACGTCACCGTCGTGGACCTCGCAGCACAGGTCGATCGGGCGGCCGGGGCTGCCGTAGGTGCGGTGCAGGCCAAAGCCCTTGGACCCCTCGGGGCCGTCTTCGATCTCGAAGTAGTAGATCTCTTCGAGCTCGCGCTCGTCCTCGGAGTCCTGCTCGTGCTTGTGGGCCGGGTAGGAGGACCAGTTACCGCCGGGGGTGATGACCTCGCAGGCCAGCAGGTGGGAGGTGGTGACGCCCTCGACGGCCAGGGAGTAGTTGTTGACCTGGCGCGAGCAGTCGCCGGCGCCGCGCAGGTCGACGCGGACCTGGCTCTTGGGGTAGTAGGCGACGTCGATGTCGCGGGTGGCGATCGCGGAGGGGAAGGCGAAGCGGCCACCGCTGGCGGAGGTGATCGTCAGGGTCTTGCCGCGTCCCACGTACAGGTAGTCGGTGACGCCGGAGAATACGCCGCGGCGGCCCTCCAGCTCGAAGGTCTGCCCGTCGACCTCGACGTTCGCGCTGCCGGCCAAGGGCAGGACGAGGAGCTCGGCTTCGCCGGTCTCGACGACCTGGGAGGCGCCGGCCTCGAGAACGAGGACGCGCAGGCCCGAGAAGGCCCAACCGGCACGCTGGGGGTCAATATCGACGGTGAAATTGCCGTGGCCGGAGGAGCCGGCGGGAACGTAAATGTCGCGAAGAGTCATCGTAGTCTCCTGAAAGTTGGGCATCGGTGCCGCTGGTTGAAAAGGGGGACGAGGCTGGGGCGAGTCGGGTGGGTTACGGGAGGACCCCCGTTTCGACGAAGGTGTGCAGCTGCTCGAGGGTCGGCATCGCTGTCGAGCATTCGATATGCAAACACACGTAGGCTCCCGCGGCCGAGGCGTAACGGATCGTGCGCTCGAGGTCCCACCCTTCGACGAGGCCGTGGATGAGCGCGCCTCCGAAGGCGTCCCCCGCACCGAGTCCGTTGACGACGTCCACGTCCCAGGCGTCGACCCACACGCGCTCGTCGGCGGTCTTGGCGAGAGTTCCCTTGGGTCCCTGCTTGACGATCGCGAGCTTGATGCCCCGTTCGAGGAGGGCATCAGCTGCGCCTTCGGGGTCGGAGACGCCGACGGCCATCTCGCATTCCTGGCGGTTACCGACGGCGACGTCCACGCGGGACAGGACGGCTGCGACGCGCGAACGCGCCTGGGCCATGCCGCTCCACAGATTGGAGCGGTAGTCGAGGTCGAGGATCGTCACGCCGTTGGAGCGGTCGCGGTGATCGAGGGCGCGCAGGTGCAGGCCGAAGGAGGAGTCGCGCGACAGGCCGGTCACGGTGAACCAGAAGATTCCGGCTCGCTCAACGGCGTCCCAATCCACCTGGTCCTCCCTCAGCTCCAGGTCCGGCGCGCTGGGCTCACGGTAGAAGTAGAGCGGGAAGGAGTCTGGCGGGAAAAGCTCGGCGAAGGTCACGGGGGTATGGAAGTCGCGCACGGTGACGACATGGTCGGAGGAGACGCCCAGGCGCTCCAGTTCCCGGGTCACGAAACGGCCGAAGGGGTCATCCCCCACACCGGTGATGACGCCGGAGCGATGCCCGAGGCGCGCGGCGGCGACGGCGACGTTCG
>ERZ772958.801-NODE-801-length-13630-cov-3.392707_pt1 | contig 13630 bp, 5 predicted proteins | sample MGYA00580681_ERZ772958 | MGnify/ENA primary metagenome ERZ772958 (study PRJEB29015, sample SAMEA2738089) | human oral metagenome | biome: human oral; feature: human-associated habitat; material: saliva | place: China | collected 2275 ...
TTTTGCAGGTATGAAAAAGAGTACCATTTGGAGCATTGCTATTGCCATGGGTATTGCACTTCTTGCACTCATTGGCACGCAGTTCTACTATCTAAAAGAGATGGTAGAATCGCGCCAGAAGCAGTTTGACGAAAATGTCAAACGCGCCCTATATCAAGCGGCTCGCAATTTGGAACTCCAAGAGGTGCAAAACAATCTCGAAAAGGAATTACTAGCCAACGAGAGCATGCACCGCCAACAGATGGCTGCAGCAGAAACTGCAGAGGCGCTCAAGAGAGCAGATGCCGATAGCGACGTCACCGTCAACGGTGCCACCTACCCCACTCCGATTCGCTTGTCGGAAAATGCTCCGCTCTCCTCGATGATGAGCGAGAAGACGCGACAAAAGCTGCTACACCAGAAAGAACTACTCAATGAGGTTATCTATAAGAGTCTCTATTTACCCGAAGACCGACCATTAGAACAGCGCATCCGTCGAACGGACGTGGACAATGCCCTCAAAACAGAACTTCAACACAACGGCATTGACCTGCGCAAGGTGGGCTATCACTTCCAAGTGCTCACAGTCGATGGCAGAGAAGTGGAACGCTGCCCCGACTTTCACACATCAGCCGATGAGGCGGTCTATCGGGAACCCATCTTCGAGCATGGATCACCAGCGCACATGGGATTTCTGAAAGTGCGATTCCCTGGAGCCAACGATTATGTCAGAAGTTCCATCAAGTTTGCGCTACCCTCCATCATCTTCAGCATCTTGGTACTGGGCATCTTCATCTTTACCATCTACAGTTTCTTCCGACAAAAGAGACTCTCGCAGATGAAGACGGATTTCATCAACAACATGACCCACGAACTCAAGACACCCATCGCCTCGATTTCGCTGGTGTCGCAAATGTTGTCAGACGAGAGTGTACAATTCAGCGAAGCCTCTTTGCGACGCAACTACAAAGTTATTGCCGACGAGACCAAGCGTTTGCGCTTGCTGGTGGAAAAAGTGCTGCAACTCTCCATGTTTGACAACGCGCAAGCTGCCAATTTCAAGTTTGATGAGCTCGATGCCGATGTCGTGGTGGCAGAAGTGGCATCAACCTTCCAACTAAAGGTGGAAGCGGCAGGGGGAGAGTTGGAAACCCAACTCGAAGCAGAAGACCCTATCATTTTGGCGGACTCCATGCACTTCACCAACTTGATCAACAATCTCCTCGAAAATGCCCTTAAGTACAGTCGCCCCGACGTTGCCCCTCACTTGGTGGTGAGCACGCGCAACGAAGGAAAGGCGCTGAAAATAAGTATTTCGGACAACGGACTAGGTATTAAGAAAGAGAATCTGAAACGCATTTTCGAACGATTCTACCGCGTACACACGGGTAATGTGCACAATGTGCGCGGCGTGGGCATCGGACTAGCCTATGTGGCAGGCGTGGTGAAAGCCCACAACGGAACCATCACCGTGGACAGCGAATATGGCAAAGGCACCACCTTCACCATTACCATCCCACTGCTCAGCCCCTGAACCTCTTGGGGCACGCTAGACGGAGCGCAAACTTCGCGCTTGTCAATACAAAAACTTACACTCACTACTACAATTTAAATTCAACTGGTGGACAAAGACTCCACCCTGTGACCTCAATGTCACAACACACTCGCATTTATTCACCAAATTAAAACCATACGACTATGACACTGGACGGAAAAATGAGAATCCTGCTTTGTGAGGACGACGAAAACCTCGGTATGCTCCTCCGCGAATATCTTCAAGCCAAGGGCTACGACACCGTGCTGTGCAGCGACGGTGAAGAAGGCTATCGCGAATTCTTGCGTAGCAAATATAATCTTTGCGTCTTCGACGTAATGATGCCCAAGAAAGACGGCTTCACCTTGGCGAAGGAAATCCGCATGACCAACTCAGAAGTGCCCATCGTGTTCTTGACTGCCAAAACGCTCAAGGAAGATGTATTTGAAGGCTTCAAGATTGGTGCAGACGACTACCTCACTAAGCCCTTCTCTATGGAAGAATTGACCTTCCGCATTGAAGCAATCTTGCGCCGCGTGCGTGGAAAGCGCAACCGCGAACGCACACAATACCAAATTGGCTCTTTCTTCTTCGATGCCCAAAAGCAAACCCTCACCCAAAATGGTGAAACCAAGAAGCTCACCACCAAGGAAAGCGAACTTCTCGGTTTGCTCTGCGCACACATGAACGAAATCTTGCAGCGCGACTACGCTCTCAAGAAGATTTGGATCGACGATAACTACTTCAACGCTCGCTCTATGGACGTTTATATCACTAAGCTCCGTAAGCACCTCACTGGCGATCCCGATGTGCAAATCATCAACATCCACGGTAAGGGCTACAAGCTCATTGCACCCGAAGTGGAAGAAGAAAACTAATTTCTCTCCTGATAAGGTTCTACTTTCTAGACGGAAAGTAAACAATAGAACGCAAAAAGCGGAAGTTCGTCGTTGAACTTCCGCTTTTTCTGCATCAAAATCAACAAAAAGATGAGTAGTCATGCAGAATGTAGCATTTCGACTGCTAAAAATGTCAACTCTACTTGCACAAATCAAGGAGAATCATTACTTTTGCCTTTCAAAGGCTTGATGTAAGTTTCGCCACCATGCGATACAGCAGAACCATCATTGCTCTTTTTCTTTTGATAGCTCGTCAAAAACCGTAAACCAAATGTTGTTAAGACACAGACATGGCGCGACGCAACGCACAGCATAGAGTTTTTCCTCAACATAATGGTGCCGAACTCCTGCTTGCTACACTGCACCCCAGCTTGCTACGCGATAGTTGCTGGTGGGTTATTGACAATGAGACATTTCGTTCGAAACAAACAACCCCATTTAATGAAATTTTCTGCTAAACTTCTCCTCTCCGCTTTCCTGCTCTCGGGAGCAGCGGTTCCCGTTTCGACCTTTGCCAACAAGGCAACAGTCGATGCGCTCTTGAAAAAGGGGGGCGTTTTTCGTTTGAAAAACCGCCGCTCGGGTTATTATGCCACGGTCAATGCCAGCAACAATGCAGTTACCGGTGCTACAAAGCGCACAGGTAAGAGTGCGTTTAGCCAGCTCTGGATCATCGCTCCTATGGGCGATCGCTTCACCCTGCGTAGTGCTCTCGATCTGAACTACCTCACCGAAAAACCTCATATCACAAAGAACGCGATGTTCCCCTTGAGCATCTTCTACAGTGGAGGCAATGCCAGTGAGAGTGCTTCGACCAACTATGTCACTATCTCATGGACGAAAGAGCCAGAAAAGTATAAGGACATCAACTATAGCAACGCCGGCGATAAGACCAGTCTCAACGAAGACCCCAGCCACAACATGGCAGGTTGGCATGCAAACCGCAAAGGTACGCCCGACCAGGGTTCGGACTGGGAACTCGAAGCAGAACCTAGCATCACCGACGCTCAAATCCGTGAAAATGCGAGCAAAGTCATTGGTGCTAGTGAGCCAAAAGAAGGATGGTTCTTCCTCCGCAACATCGGTCTCAACCTAAATGCCGCTGGTAGTGTCACAACTCCTAGCATCACAGGTGCGCCACACGACGACAAAGACTACTCTCAAATCTGGTATCTCACCAATGTCAACGGTAAATACCAAATCCAAAATGCCCTCAACCAACGCTACATCATCAGCGTAGGTAGTTCAGCTAGTCAAAACTATCAGACGGGCGGCACGAAGTCTAGCTTCACTCCAAAATCTACTGGCAACCTTTATGTGCCCTCATACTACATCAAAGACCAAGGTAGTGTAGGTTTCAACATCAATGGTGGCTCTAAGCTCCTCCTCAGCTGGTATGAAAACGATCCCGCCTCTGAGTGGTATTTCATCCCTGCCAAGGTGGATGAAGCGGAATTGGCAACTGCACGCACTCAAGGCGTGGAAGCTAAATTTTTGAACCAATACCGTACCAGCTACAACAACGTCCTCAAGAAGTTCTTCAACGATCTCGCTTTCACCGAACTGAAAGACGAATACAAATCGCTCACCGACGATCAGTTGAAAGCTGAGCTCAACAAGGCGGGCACCACCGAATTCACGGGTAAGTCTGGTGCGCCCGAAGAATTCCCTGCAGTGCTCACCGACATGGTGCTCAAGGTGAAGAACAATTCTTGGTCTTACCGCGAAAAGGAATTCCGTTTCTACGACTATAAGCCCTACTCCGATCCCACCAAGTGGAATGAAGACCAATACGTGGGCACAGGTTATCAGTTCAGCCCTCAAACAGGTCCCACTGGTATCAGCGTGAAGCGTGGCGAACAGTTGTTGATTTTCGTTGGTGCCACCAGCATGAAGGCCAACACTAGCCTCAGAGCCATGGTATGCAACAACATGGATGTGAACGGAACCTCCTACGATTTGAAGGCAGGCTTCAACACCATTATCTCCGACGTCGAAGGTCATCTTTTCATCGACTATCGCATCACCAATCCTAGCGTGAAGTTGGCAACTATTCCTTCACTCCCCATCCACATCGAAGGCGGACGTGTCAATGGCTACTTCGACATCACGCGCGGCCACACCAACAAGGATTTTGAAGAAATGGCTAAGAAGCTCTTCAAAGATCCCATCCTCCACATGAAGAACCAATACTATCAGTTCAACATGCACTTGGACGGTGTGAAGCAACAACACCAAGAAGGCATTCAAGGTTTGAAGGGCGGCTCTAGCTTCGTCTACGCAGACGGTGTAGCTGCCGGCATTCAGGGTGTACTCCAACGCTGGGATACCCTCGTGAAAGTGGAACGCGACCTCATGGGTATCAATGAATATCTCGATCGCTTCAACTGCATGCTCTCGGCTTCTGCCTCTTCTACCGGCAACCCCTACGCTTCTACCTATGGTACTTACTATCCTGGCACAGGCGACTACCTCAACCAGGCTAAGTTTACCAAGGGTTGGGAAAACGACGAAGGAGCTCCCATCTGGGTTGTGGCTCACGAAACTGGTCACATCCATCAAAAGGCCATCAACATGGCGGGTGACACAGAAATGTCTGTGAACTTCTTCTCACAAGTATACTCTTGGTATCGCGGTAGCAACGTGGGTCGTGGTCGTCCGCTCTCTAATCCCATTGAGTCTTTCCACGCTGGCAAGTATCGCGACGAATACGAAATCTGGATTCGCTCACGTTTGTACTTCCAACTCTGGATGTACTATCAGCTCCAAGGCCATCGCCCCAACTTCTTCCCCGAAGTTTTCGCACGCCTTCGCAAGACTCCTATGCGCTACTCCACCAACGCAAGCCAACCCATCAGCGGTCTTGAAAACTACCTCCGCTTTGCTATGGTTTGCTCCGATGTGGCACAAGAAGACCTCAGCGAGTTCTTCCAATTCTATGGCTTCTTCAAGCCTGTGAAGAACCACAACACCGGTGACTACCACGACAACTGGTTCACCACCACCCAAGCTGACATCAACAAAGCCATCGCACACATGAAGCAATACCCCAAGGCTCACCCTGGTATCTTCTTCATCGACGAGCGTATCGAGAAACTTCCTGCCATTTATCCTGGTGCACCTAAGGGAGCTTTCCGCGTAGCGACTTCTCCTGATGCCACTCCTGGCGATGCTAAGGAAGTAGGTGACGTTGGTTTCTTGTTGGATTACACCAACGACAATAAGGTCTACGAAACTAAGATCAGTGGCAATAACATCACCGTAGACCGCAAAAGCGGTAAGGGTGCTGTAGGCTTCAAGGTCTATGATCTCAAGGGAAATTTGGTGCGCGTGTCCAACACTTTCAGCTTCTCCATTCCTTCAGAACTCGTAAAGAATGGTTACTACATGACCATTGCTCACGGTAACGGTAAGGAGTCTATCGCTCTCGACCCCAACAATGTAGCCAAGAACTTCGTTTCTGAAGAACGCTTGCTCACCGGTGTTGCAGCTGTTACTGCCGACAAGGCTGAAAAGACTGGCGAAGTTTACGACCTCACTGGCCGCAAAGCTGAAAAGACACAACACGGTGTCCTCATCCAAAATGGTAAAATCTTGGTGAAATAATCACCTACACCATTCTATTATTATTCAAAGCGTCCTCGCGAATCAACATTTCGCGAGGACGCTTTTCTTTATTCCCTTTTGACTTGCTTATTGCATTTAGTGCCAAAACAAAATCTCCGAACAACGGTGATGCGCTGTTCGGAGAGAATATGTGATGAAGAACTCTACAGGTTCCCATCTTGTGAGAAATACTTTCTTATCCGCAATGGAAGAATTGCTCAACGAGGCGCGCCATTTCTCTGGGCTTACCTTCGAGATCGGCACGCAAAGTGAGGTCGTCGAAGTCACGGAGTTCTTTGGCAATACCGTCAATCATGGCAGGCGAGAAGACGCCTTGCGCTTCGTAGACTGCGCGTTGGGCCAACAGACAGTCAGCAGAAGCTACGCAACTATCGGGCAAGGTGGCAAGGCCTTGCAGGCGATCGGCATGCTCTGCAGCATGGATGTTGACATCAACATACGTGCGCTCTGCCACTTCAAGGGCATCGGGCATTTCAAATCCATGACGAGCAGCCACGCAAATACCAGCAAGCAACTGATAAACGTCGGCAGAACCATCGCCATTTCGGATTTCCACGGTCTGTTTGAGCGAAGTGTCCAGACGGTGTTGTGGCTCGAGAGGATTGGCAAGATGGCACATATCTGTTTGCGCTGTCCAACCGAGGGGAACGCGCACCAGCACAGAACGGTTGCGATCGCCCCAGCACACGTTCGTAGGTGCTTCTTGATGGGGCACCAAACGGAAGTAGGACGTTGGGTTCTTGTTGCCGAAAGCCGTAAGACTTGGTGCGAGGTCAATGAGCCCTGCGATCATGCGACGTGCATCACTGCTCAACTTGCCATCACTGCCCAACATCTTGTTGTGACCTTCCTGCATGATGCGCATGTGAATATGCAATCCTGAGCCCGCCTTGCCCGTGGTAATCTTTGGCGAAAAGGTGACATCTAGGCCTTCTTGGTAAGCCAAATTGCGAATGATCCACTTGGCAACAACAAGTTGGTCGGCAGCTTGGCACACAGGTACGGGAAGGAATTCAATTTCACCCTGTTCGTAGACCAAATCGTCTTGCACGAAATTGCCCACTTCAGAGTGACCATATTTGATTTGTCCACCCGCTCTGGCAATATAGTCCATGCACTTCACGCGGAAATCATTGGTTTTAGCAAAGGGAGCCGACTCATGATACGCACGTTGGTCAACGGCAGGATAGCGCTCTTCGTTGGGTTTGATGACATAGTACTCGAGTTCTCCCATAGCCTCAAACTCCAAGCCAGTAGTCTCCGTGAAAGCGCGTGCGGCTTTGACCAAAGTTTGCTCGGGAGACGAAGAAAGTGGTTGACCATCTTTGTCGAAATAGGAGCAAAGCAGGCAAAGTGTGGGGATTTCTGCAAAGGGATCTACAAAAGCTGTGGAGAAACGAGGCACCACATAGAGGTCGCTGCTGCCAGCTTCGATGAAACGGAAAAGACTAGAGCCATCTACACGCTCACCACAGGTGAGCACCGTATCAAGATAGGCGTAGTCGGTTATGACAAAGTTGAGTGTCTTCAAACGACCATCTCCTCCGGGATAGAGAAAGTTGACCATTCGGATGCCATTCTCCGCGACAAAGCGAAGGATGTCTGCCTTTGTGAACGCACTGGTCGGCTTCTGAAGATAAGCCACCAAAGCATTGGCATGATAGAAAGGTGTTGTTTGTGACATGGTAATGGTATTTGAGTAAGGGTTCTGCTATAGGCTATGAATTATAGCACGGGTTTGTGACTACGAATATAGGGATAATTCCGATAATAAACAATGTTTCTTGATTTTTTCTCAAAAAAAAGCGAGATACACAGGAAGTGTACCTCGCTAAGAAACAAGATAATGGATAGGATTTAGGACTGAACTGCAGGTTTGACGAGATGTTCGAGCACCTTCACTGCAGCTTCTACACTGGGCACCTGCTTGATGCGAAGGAATCGCTTTCCTTTCTTTTCACCCAGTTCGCATCGACGCATCTGCGCAGGATGGAGCGCAAAATCGATCATACGCTGGAACACTTGGCTTTTGTAGAAAGGACTCTCTGCATTGGGCACAAAATAGAGGGTCATATTGCCAGCTTTAAGCACCAAACGTTCGGCACCGCAACGACGCCCTAAGCGACGCAAGGGCACCACGCGAAGGAGTTCCTCGGCTTCTGCCGGAAGCACACCGAAGCGATCGAGCAGACGCTGGCGGAAAGCTGCGATTTCATCATCACTCGACAGCCCATCCAACTCACGATAGAGCAGCATGCGCTCGCTAGCACCAGGCACATAAGTTTCGGGGAAGTAGGCACGAAGGTCACAATCTACATTGCACTCTGCCACAAAACTATCGCCAAGCTCAGCAGAATTTTGTTGCGCCAGTTCCTCTGCAAAGAGATCTCCGAATTCCTCATTCTTCAGTTCTGCCACAGCTTCGGCGAGAATCTTCTGATAAGTCTCATAGCCCAAGTCAGCCACAAAGCCACTTTGTTCGGCGCCTAGGAGATTACCAGCCCCGCGAATGTCGAGATCTTGCATGGCGATGTGGATACCGCTGCCCAAGTCGGAGAAGTTCTCAATGGCTTGCAAACGGCGGCGGCTGTCATCGGGCAACAAACTCAAAGGCGGTGCCATGAGATAGCAAAACGCCTTGCGACTGCCGCGCCCCACACGTCCACGCATCTGGTGAAGATCAGAGAGACCGAAGTGGTGAGCATTGTCGATGAGAATGGTGTTAGCGTTAGGGACGTCAATGCCATTCTCAATGATGGTTGTCGAAAGTAGGACATCGTATTCATGATTCACGAAGTCCACAATCACCTGCTCCAACTTCGAGGGCTCCATCTGCCCATGTCCCACCACCACTCTAGCGTCGGGCACGTGCTTACGAATGAGCGACTCGATGTTGCTCAACGAGGAGATGCGATGCGTCACGATATATACCTGTCCATTTCGACTCAGTTCAAAGTTGATGGCATCGGCAATGATCTCATGACCAAAGGTGTGAATCTCCGTCTGAATGGGATGTCGGCTGGGAGGTGGTGTGTTGATCACGCTCAAATCTCGTGCGCCCATGAGTGAAAATTGGAGCGTGCGCGGAATAGGCGTAGCCGACATGGTGAGCGTATCGACATTCACCTTGAGCTGACGGAGTTTTTCCTTGACACTCACGCCAAATTTCTGCTCTTCGTCAATGATGAGCAGTCCCAAATCTTTGAACTTCACCGATTTTCCGATGAGTTTGTGCGTACCCACCACGATATCAATCTTTCCTTCTGCCAAGTCCTTAAGCAAAGCCTTCGTTTGGGCTGGGGTGCGAGCGCGAGAGAGGTAGTCCACTCTCACAGGAAAATCCTTCAAACGCTTGACAAAGGTCTTGTAATGCTGGAGCGCCAACACGGTGGTAGGCACCATCACTGCCACTTGCTTGCTGTCGGCAGCGGCTTTGAAGGCAGCGCGCACGGCAATTTCCGTCTTTCCGAATCCTACATCACCACACACCAAACGGTCCATGGGACGCGGACGCTCCATGTCAGCTTTCACCTGCTGCGTCACCTTGAGTTGATCGGGCGTATCTTCGTAGGGGAACGAACCTTCTAGTTCGTGCTGCATAAACCCATCGGGAGAGAAGGCAAAACCTTGCTCTTGTCGGCGACGACTGTAGAGCAAAATCAAGTCGCGCGCTATGTCTTTGAGCTTCTCCTTCGTGCGTCCCTTGAGCTTTTCCCAAGCTCCCGTGCCCAAACTAGAGAGACGAGGAGGCTCACCCTCCTTGCCTTTGTATTTCGACACCTTGTGGAGGGCATGAATCGACACGAAGATGGCATCGCCCTTTTGATAGGTGATTTTGATGACCTCCTGCATCGCGCCATCAGCTCCAGGGATGCGCACCAAACCTGCGAATTGTCCGACACCATGATCCACATGCACCACATAATCTCCAGGTTCAAAGAGCATGATTTCCTTGAGCGTCAAGGCTATCTTCGCATTGCGCGCATGATCAGAACGGAGCGCATATTTGTGGAAACGGTCGAAAATCTGGTGATCTGTGAAGAGTGCAATCTTTCCTGTTTCGTCTTCAAAACCGGCATGGAGCGTCAGGTGCACAGGTGTGAAGAGTTTTGGGAAATGCTCCGCAACTTCGTCTGCAACTGCTGCACGATCATCGCCACCCTCTTCAGCTGCCATCGCAGCCGATGCAGACTTACGCGTGCGCTGTTGGAGTTCGGTGAGGATGTCTTGCAAACGCTCATTCTGCTTGTCGCTGTCTGCCAACACATAGGTGCGTATTCCCTCGGCCGCATGACGCTCGAATTGTTCCAAAACGAGGTCAAAATTCTTGTGAAATAAGGGCTGGGCACGGGTGTGAAAGCCTACCTTCACCCATTTCTTAGCGAGAGCTTCTTCCGTAGCTTTGTTGGTATTGCTCGCGATGACCCACTGTGGCAAAACATCGAAGGCGCGCAATAGCGCATCTCCCTTCACGAGTTGATGAGCTGCGGAGAAGCGTTCGTGCACTTCAGCTAGCTCCATCTCGGAAGTCGCGGCTTGTTCTGCCACCGCTTGTTGAGCGAAACCTTCTTCAAAGATGCGATTAACGACCTCTCCCACAAAGGGCAAGTCTTTAGCCACAATGGTGGTGTGTGGTGGCAAATAGTCGGTGATGGGCACAAGACTTCCGACAGCGGTCTCCGACTCCACATCGGGCACAATGCTAATGGTGCTACACACCTCTTGCGAAAGCTGAGTTTGCACCTCAAAGGTGCGGATGCTTTCGATGTCGTCCCCAAAGAAGTCTACACGGAAAGGATATTCAGAAGCGAAACTAAAGATGTCGAGAATCGAACCACGGAGGGCATATTCTCCAGGTTCGTAGACATAATCACGACGTTTGAATCCTAACTCTTCCAATGCCTTGACAAAGACGGTGACATCTTGTTCTTGCCCCACGCTGAGGGTGAGCGTTTGTTCGTCCATGGCCTTGGGCGAAGCCACCTTTTCCGCTAGAGCCGCAGGGAAGGTGACCACAAACAAGACAGCGTTATTGTCGCCTTTTTCCGATTTGGCAGCCAAGCGCGTGAGTTTTGACAACACATCTGTGCGGAGAATCTCGTTGGCAGCATCGCGATGTCCGTATTTCACGGCACGACGATAAGAAGAGGGAAGGAAGAGCACAGCGGCATCGCCCAAGAGTTGTCGCAAATCATTGTAGAAATATCCAGCTTCTTCCTCATCGTTCATCACCACCATATAGAGTCCTTGCGCCGTCTGCGCAGTGGCAGCAAGCATGACAGGGGCAGCAGAGCCCTGCAGTCCGTCGAGAAAGACAAGGGGACTCTGTTCCGTCCAACAGCGCTCAAGGGCTTTCACCCCAGGATGGTGCTGAAAAAGCTGAATCAATTCAGAGAGTTGCATAAAGAAATAGGCATATAGCGCAACGGAGTCGAGAGGTTATCACTCTCAACTCCGTTAAACCCAAATTGGTCATTAGACCGTAAAAGCGTTACTGGTAACGGAAAAGATTAGGACCTCTCCTTTTTCATTTTCTTATTGGCATCTTATCTCTCGTTGGTTCTAGACATAGTCCACTACGACTTCGAGCTGTCGGTATGCCGTTTCCTCTACAATCAAATAAAATCTGTTGAGAATGTAAGGATCTTTTGGCGATTGGGGGGATACAAAAAAAGCACCTACTCCGAGGTGGAGTAGGTGCTAGGTGAGAAGAGAAAGAGGGGAGATTATTGACCCTTTTCCATCTTAGCCTTAAGAGCTGCAAGAGCATCGATGTCACCAAGGCTAGTAGAAGCAGCTTGGTTTTGGATGTTAGCAGTGTTTTCTTCCTTGCGAGGAGCAGCAGCACGGCGAGTCTTCTTTTCGCTGCGTTCTGCAGATACGCTTTGGTCGAAAGTGCGAGTGTGAGAGAGGAGGATGCGCTTGCTGTCCTTGTTGAACTCGAGCACAACGAAGTTGAGCTTGTCGTTAAGTTGAGCCTTGCTGCCATCTTCCTTCACGAGGTGCTTAGGAGTTACGAAGCCTTCAACGCCATATTGGAGTTGAACAACAGCGCCCTTGTCGTGAAGTTCGGTGATAGTACCTTCGTGAGTGCTACCTTCGGTGAATACAGTTTCGAATACATCCCAAGGATTTTCTTCGAGTTGCTTGTGACCGAGGCTGAGACGACGGTTTTCCTTGTCGATTTCGAGCACCTTAACTTCGATAGGAGCACCAACTTGAGTGAACTCGCTGGGGTGCTTCACCTTCTTAGTCCAAGAGAGGTCGCTGAGGTGGATAAGACCATCTACGCCTTCTTCGATCTCTACGAATACACCAAAGTTGGTAAAGTTGCGAACCTTAGCCTGATGACGAGAGCCTACAGGGTAACGCTCTTCGATATCTGCCCAGGGGTCGGGAGTGAGTTGCTTCATACCGAGGCTCATCTTGCGCTCTTCGCGGTCGAGAGTGAGTATTACAGCTTCTACTTCTTCGCCTACCTTAAGGAAATCTTGTGCGCTGCGGAGGTGCTGAGCCCAAGACATTTCGCTTACGTGGATAAGTCCTTCGATACCGGGAGCGATCTCTACAAATGCACCGTAATCCGTGATAAGTTCCACCTTACCCTTGAGTACGTCCCCAGGCTTGAGGTTGGGGTCGAGATTATCCCAGGGGTTGGGAGTGAGTTGCTTGAGACCAAGAGCGATACGTGTCTTGTTCTCATCGAAGTCGAGGATTACTACATTGATCTTCTGATCAAGCTCTACCACTTCGCTGGGGTGCGATACGCGTTCCCAAGAGAGGTCGGTAATATGGATAAGACCATCTACACCACCAAGGTCTACAAACACACCGAAAGGAAGGATGTTCTTAACGGTACCTTCGAGTACTTGACCCTTTTCGAGTTTGCTGATGATGTCGCGCTTCTGTTGCTCGAGCTCGGCCTCTACCAAGATCTTGTGCGATACAACCACATTCTTTTGCTCCTGATTGATCTTTACGATCTTGAACTCCATTGTCTTGTCAATGAGAGCATCGTAGTCACGGATGGGGCGAACATCGATCTGTGAACCGGGGAGGAAAGCTTCCACGCCAAACACGTCCACAATCATACCGCCCTTGGTGCGGCTCTTGATAAAACCAAGGATAACTTCGTCCTTTTCTTGGGCTTCGTTGATACGCTCCCATGCACGCTCGAGACGAGCCTGACGGTGAGAAAGCACGAGTGCGCCGGAGCGGTCTTCTTGACTGATCACGTACACTTCTACTTCGTCGCCCACCTTAAGGTCTTGATTGTAGCGGAACTCTGTGTAAGGAACCACACCCAACGACTTGTAACCTACGTCTACAAGTACTTCGCGGATAGTCTTGTCGTTCTTTACGAACTCAACTACCTTACCAATAACTACCTCATTAACTTTGAGAGAGTTAAGGGTTTCTTCATACTTAGCTTCTTGCTCTTTGCGGGCTGCCTCGCTTAGGGTTGTCCCTTTTTCATACATCCCCCAGTCGAAATCTGGATTGGGTGTAAGATGTTCTTGATTGCTCATCAATAATTAATGCGATGGATCTAAATTGTTATACTTAAAACTGATACACAATGCCCTATCCA
>ERZ772958.803-NODE-803-length-13625-cov-6.071997_pt1 | contig 13625 bp, 10 predicted proteins | sample MGYA00580681_ERZ772958 | MGnify/ENA primary metagenome ERZ772958 (study PRJEB29015, sample SAMEA2738089) | human oral metagenome | biome: human oral; feature: human-associated habitat; material: saliva | place: China | collected 2275 ...
ATAATCAATTATCTGAAAACTATCTTGTGTAAGTTAATTTTATTTGATAGAATAGTAGTAAGGTATAAGGAGGGAAAAGATGAAGCAGTATTTAAAGAAAAGATATTTAGAAAATAGTTTGTTGCTTTTACTAATTATTTTTGGAGGAGCATGTAAGGTTGTCGCTGCATATTTTATAGGGGATGGATTTAACGAATTAATTAAGTCAAATACCGATGGATTTTTCTATAATATAGCCTATGCAGGTATAGTGTTTTTATTATATTTAGTTTCTCTTTACATAAAAATTCCGTATGAAAACTATGTAGTGCAAAAAATGATAACTGATATTCGATGTGATGTCGTTGATGCAATTTCTAAAAATAACTATGCTAATTTCAATAAGAAAAATAGTGGTGATTACATATCATGGCTTAGTAATGATTTGATGATTGTTGAGGAAAAAGGATTTGGTAATTTTTATCAAAGTATTACAGCAATTATAGAGACGCTTTTAGCTATAGTCGGACTGCTTGCATTCCACTGGTCGATTATCGTCTTTTCTATAGTAATGAGTGTTCTTACATTAGTTTTACCAGCTCTTGCGCAAAAATCTATCCAGAATAAAGCTCAGAGATACTCAGGCTCATTAGAAAAATTGATAAGTAAAAATACAAATTACCTACAGGGATTCGATAGTTTACTATCTTTCAATAAACTAGGAATTTTGAAAAAAATCGTAGCAACTTCTTCTAATGAAGTATTAAAAGAATCTGTGTCTCTAAGAAAAAGTGTCGGATTAGCTGGAGTCCTAGGTGGCTTAGGAAATTTAGTAGGGCAAGTTGGTGTAGTATTACTAACAGGAATACTGGCTCTAAAAAATATTGTAGGCTTTGGATCTATTTTAACGGTAGAGTCACTAACATCTACGATTTTTAATTCAGTAGGAAATATTATGAATATTACGGTAGAGTTAAATATCGTAGTGCCAATCTTTGAGAAATTCGAGAAATTTAAAGAAGAGGCTAAGGTAATTAATGACAAAGATACTAGCAAAAAATCATTAAATGAAGAAATTGAAACTATAGTATTAGAGGATGTTTCTTATAAATATGAAGAGAAAAGTGTATTGAGAAACATTTCGTATGCATTTAATAAATACGGTAAATACGCTATTGTCGGTGAAAGTGGTAGTGGGAAATCTACATTGTTAAAATTATTGACTGGAAGAATAGAAAATTACGAAGGTAGAATTAAATTTAACGGAGAAGAACTAGAGGGTATTAATAAGCATAGCCTGTATGATAAGATGCTATATATTCCACAAGAACCTTATATTTTCACAGAAAGTCTAAGATTTAATATAACGCTAGGTGATGATTATGCTGATGAAAAAGTTAAAGACGTGTTAGAAAGCGTAGGTTTAGGTGAGTTTTTAGTAAGTCTAGAGGACGGTTTAGATACTGAACTTGTAGAAGGTGGTAAGAATTTATCAGGTGGTCAAAAACAAAGAATAGCCCTAGCTCGTGGAATTATTAGAGAGAAAAAAGTAGTGCTGTTAGATGAGATAACTTCTAATTTAGATAAGGATAATGCAGAGAAAATAGAAGAACTTCTATTAACTAATCCAGAATTAACGGTAATTCTAATAACGCACAGACTAGATAGCAACTCCGAACAAAGATTCACAGACGTATTACGATTATAATTTCCCAGGAAATAAAGTAGAACTACTTCTTTGAAATCAAATAAAAAGTAATAAATATCCCAATCTTACAAAAGTGTAAGGTTGGGAGCTTTTTTGTAAGGAAAATCGATAGAATCTGTAAGAAAAGTAAGGTAGAATATAAATATAAACAACGAGGAAGTTGTAGAAAAGTTCGAACTAGGAAGATTAAATAAAAAGAATTCAGGAGTGATAAAAATGTTATTAGAAGTCAACAATGTAAGAAAAGTTTATACAACAAGATTAAGTACACAAAGTACAGAAGCGTTAAAAAATGTAAATTTCGCAGTAGATAATGGTGAATATGTAGCGATTATGGGTGAGAGCGGAAGCGGTAAAACTACTTTATTAAATATTATCGCAACATTCGATAAAGCAACGTCAGGAAATGTGAATTTAAACAATTTAGATTTAAGCAAATTGAAAGATAAAGACTTAGCGAATTTCCGTCGTGACAATCTAGGATTTGTCTTCCAAGATTTCAACTTATTAGAAACCTTATCGGTCTATGATAATATGGTGTTGCCGCTCGTGTTGGCTCGCCGTCCAATTTCAGAAATGAAGCAAAAGGTCGAACCGATTGCGCAAATGCTAGGAATTAAAGACTTACTGAAGAAATATCCATATGAATTATCAGGTGGTCAACAACAACGTGTGGCGATTGGCCGTGCGATGATTACAGACCCAAGCTTACTCTTAGCCGACGAACCAACAGGGGCGTTGGACTCAAAATCGGCAAGCAATACATTAGATTTATTCGACAAAATCAATGAAAACGGACAAACGATTTTGATGGTAACGCATAGTACGGTTGCCGCAAGTCGTGCTAAAAGGGTTCTTTTCATTAAAGACGGCTTGATTTATAATCAATTGTACCGTGAAGGAAGAAGTGATCAACAAATGTTCGAGTTGATTTCAGAAACATTAACTGCGATGGCAAATAGAGGTGAAATCCATGTTTAAACTCATTTTTTCGATGGCGACATCGAATCTAAAAAAGAATCATTCATTATATTTGCCGTATGCACTGACGACCATTATGGTGACGATGATTCTCTATATCACGCACGCCTTATCTGCGATGCCTGAGCTTTCCACTCTTCGTGGAGGGGGAGCCATTGCGCAAACATTGGGCTTTGGAGTAATTGTGGTTCAGCTCGTAGCACTCTTAACGATTCTTTATGCGAATGCCTTCGTGACGAAAAATCGATTAAAAGAATACGGCCTATATAGCATTCTTGGGCTCGACCGAAAAAACATTCAATTGTTGAGTTTCATAGAATTGCTTCTATTCTCAGTGGTCAGCGTGGGGCTAGGGATTGTGCTTGGAATCGTGTTCCACCGCTTCTCGTTTGCCGTTTTATTGAAGCTCATTCGAATTCCAATCGGCATCGAGTATTCGATGCAACTAGGGAGCGTCGGTTTTGTACTCATTTCAATGGCGTTTATTTTCGGGGTTGTCTTCTTCTTAAATGCGACAAAGATGTACATGAGCCGTCCGTTAGAAATGCTCTCTGAGAAGAAAAAAGGAGAAACGAAGGGGCGCTTTATCTTTCTTCGTGCACTTATTGGTGCAGGGCTTCTCGGGGGCGCGTATTATATGTCGCAAACCATTGAAGCACCTGTTGCAGCGCTATATTCCTTCTTTGTTGCAGTCCTATTAGTTATTTTAGCGACGTATATTTTATTTGACGCGGGTTCCATTGTGTTTCTTTCTCTTTTACAAAAGAACAAAAAACTCTTTTACCAACCAACGAATTTTATTTCGATTTCTAATTTAAAATTCCGTATGCGTAAAAATGCTGCGGGACTTGCAAGTATTTGTATTTTATCAACAATGGTGCTGGTCACATTGGCCACAACGGTCGCATTGCAAATGGGAACAACAGATTTGTTGAAGAGAAGCTATCCAACGGATTATTCGGCAACGGCATTTGTCGAAGATACTTCAACGATTCGCCAACTTTCAGAACAAATCAGCAAGATGAAGGCGCAATCGAAAGGTACCGTTACCAATGAAATGAATTACCTTAGCGTGCTTCGTGCTGCAAAGAGTATGGAGGGCGGTGTGGACATCGACGGGGTATATCCAGGGAATAGCCCAGCTGCGTTCATTACTTTCCTTTCTGCGGATGATTACAATCGTATCTTCGGAACGAATTATCACCCAAGTGACAATGAAGCCGTTCTTGGTCTGGTCAAAGGAGACGATAAAAATGTTTCGGCAATCCGTGTGAATGGGCAATTAACGCTTCAAGTCAAAGAGATGATGGAGACTGGCGACTTTAAAGAAAAATTGCCACAATTGCCATATGTTGCAGATAACGTTTATGTAGCCGTTGTAAAGGATCCAACAAAGATGATAGACGGTAAACTTGGTCGTGGATTCTATTACGCATTGTGGAATACATCGACAGACATTCAGGATAAAACAGAAGAGTTTGAGGCCTACGTCAACGTGCTTGAAGCAAGCAATGACGATTCCATCACGGTTGGAAGCAGAGAGGATGCGGCCAAAGACATCTACGGATTTATGGGAAGTTTACTCTTTGTAGGGGCACTTCTTTCAGTTGCGTTCTTCATCGGCGCAGTCCTTGTCATTTACTACAAACAAATTTCTGAAGGATACGAAGACCGTGACCGCTTTGTAATTTTACAAAAACTCGGTATCGATCAAAAGACCATTAAGAAATCCATCAACCGTCAAGTGTTGATTGTATTCTTCTTACCGCTTGTGACGGCGTTTATCCATACCGCATTTGCCTTCAAGATGTATCGTAAGATTATTCAGCTCTTCGGGGTTGACGGAAACGTAACGCTGAACGCGACAATTGTGATTGGTGCTATCTTTGTTGTGGTATACCTCATCGTGTACCAAATCACGTCACGTAGTTACTATAAAATTATTAAACGTTAATAGATTTTGTTCACAAACCATGAAGTGTTTTAGTAGGAAACCGTACTTTAAAAGGGTTTGTATAAGTTCAAAAAGTCGTAAAAGGACGAGTTTTCTCGTCCTTTTTTTGTGCTCAGAAATGGGATAACTGTCTACAATAAAAAGCTTTCATAAATTTTACTTTTTCAGTTTTCAGAAGATAAAAAACATGGTAGAATAGAATGTATTGAAGTAAAAGAAACTGGAGGATTCGTCATGATCGATGTTATTGACTTAAACAAAGTATTCGATAACGGCTTTGAAGCATTAAAGTCAGTAAATTTCTCAATTGAACAAGGGGACTTAGTATGTTTACTAGGACCTAGTGGTTGCGGGAAATCAACAATTTTAAACTTAATCGCGGGATTATTAACACCAACAGGAGGAGATATCCAATTTAAAGGACAATCAGTTGTTACAACTGAACCTAAAGACCGTAATATCGGATTCGTATTCCAAAACTATGCGTTATATCCACATATGACAGTGTTAGAGAACATCATGTTCCCACTAACAGTTGGTAAAAACAAAATTTCTAAAGAAGAAGCTCAAAAAATTGCAGAAGAATATATGCAATTAACAAATATTGAAGAGTTAGCAGGTAAAAAACCTGGTACTTTATCAGGGGGGCAACAACAACGTGTGGCTATCACTCGTGCGCTTGTTCAAAAACCTGAAGTGCTCTTACTAGATGAGCCATTAAGTAACTTGGATGCTCGTTTACGTTTGAAAATCCGTGAAGAAATCCGTCGTCTTGTAAAAGAGGTAGGAATCACAACAATCTTCGTAACGCACGACCAAGAAGAAGCTTTATCTATCTCAGATAAAATCATTCTTTTAAACGAAGGGTACATTCAACAACATGATGACCCACAAAACTTATACCTAGAACCAAGTAACTTATTCGTTGCGAAATTCATCGGTAACCCAATTATCAACATTACAGAAGTAGAAATTAAAGACGGCGTGATTACTCACCCTTCATTTAACATTCCAACTTCTGAATTATCACAAGACCGCAAACGCCAAGAATTAGCAGATGGTCACTATTACTTAGGAATGCGTCCTGAAGACGTAGTTCCTTCTTCTGAAGGTGAACAAGGGCACTTCTCTACAACTATTAGCGGCGTAGAGCTAATCGGACGTGAACGTATTCTTCACTTCCCATTAGGCGAACAATTCTTGAAATCAATTGTAAGTGTGGAACATAAGATTGAAGAAGGAGACACACTTTCATTCACATTACTTAAACACAAAATCTTCTTATTCGATAAAGATGGAGCGCGTGTTTACTAATGAGAAAATATAATCCAGAGAACCAACCTAAAGCTTGGTTATTCCTTCTCCCATCTTTAGGAGTGATTCTTCTCTTTAACATTTATCCATTACTTCGTTCGTTCTGGATGAGTTTCCAAAAAGGGTCACTATTAAAATTACAATACACTGGTTTAGACAACTACCAAAAAGTAATTGCGGACCCTGTATTCCATAAAGCGTTACTCAACACAGCACTGTATGCATTCGCAGTAGTGCCAGTAGCGTTATTAATCTCAGTCATCATTGCATGGATTATTTTCGAGAAGATTAAACGTAAAAGCTTCTTCGAAACAATCTTCTTCATGCCTTACGTTACAAGTACAATCGCTATCGGGATTGTGTTCCGTTACTTCTTCAATGGGGACTACGGAATTATCAACTTCTTCCTTGGCTTGATTGGGATTCCAGCCGTGAACTGGTTGGATAACGTAAACATGAGTATGCCAACACTGATTATCTTCGGGGTTTGGACAAGTTTAGCGTTCAATATCATCATCCTCTTAGCAGGATTACGTAATATTGATCCTGAGCACTTCAAAATTGCGAAAATGTTTGGTGCGACAGACCGTGAAATCTTCTGGCGTATTACATTCCCGCAATTAGTTCCAACAATTGCCTTCCTTTCAACGGTTAACTTAATCGGGGCATTCAAAGTGTATACACAAGTGTATGCATTATTTGGCGGAACTGCTGGTCCAGCAAACTCAGCAACAACAGCTGTGTACTATATTTACGACAAGTTCCATGTGGCAGGAAGACCAGGGGTTGCCATGGCAGCAACTGTAATCTTGTTTGCAATCATTCTTTTTGCAACATTCCTCCAAAATAAATTCTTGAGAAAGGCGGAGGGATAAGAAGATGAAAAAAGTATTTAACGGTTTTTCAATCACGCTTTTAATTTTCTTAGCGTTGATTACAGTATTCCCATTCATTTACATGGTGTTGACCGGGTTAATGACATACGCAGAAGCGACAAGTATTCCACCGTCATTCATCCCAAGCGAATTCAAATTTAGTAACTACTTAGAAGTATTTAGCCGTGCGCCATTCTTGCGTTACTTCGGAAACACATTATTCGTGTCTCTATTTACAACAGTGGCAACAGTAATTACTTCATTACTAGCAGCCTTTGCCGTAACAAGCTTACAGTTCAAAGGGAAAAATATCGTAATGATGATTTTAGTTTCTCTATTAATGGTTCCTTACGAATCAATCATCTTTACAAACTATCAAACAATCGCTCAATTAGGGTTATTAAACACTTATCTAGCGTTAATTATTCCGTTCTTAACAAGTATCTTCTATATTTACTACTTGAACGGATACTTAAAAGGAATCCCAAGTACATTCTACAAAGCCGCTAAAATTGATGGTGCGAGTGATTTAGAATACATCCGCCGCATTTTAGTGCCAATGTGTAAACCAGCATTGGTAACAGTAGGGATTTTAACATTCATCCAAAGCTGGAATTCATTCCTATGGCCATTATTGGTTACAAACACGAAAGAATTCCGTCTATTAAACAACGGACTTTCTGCCTTCACGACAGAATCCGGAAGTGATGTTCACTTACAAATGGCCGCAGCAACTCTAACGGTTATCCCAATTCTGTTAATTTACTTTGTATTCAGAAAAGAAATTATTAGAGGGGTTGCGAAGAATGGTATCAAAGGATAAAACATCGATTACCTTTCATAGCGGTATTTTAACGATTGGTGGAACGGTCATCGAAGTAGCCTATAAAGATAGTCATATCTTTTTCGACTTCGGGACTGAGTTTTTACCAGAATTAGAATTGCCCGATGAATCGGTGCAAACACTCACAGATCATAAAGTGATTCCACATTTAAAAAATATGTACGATGCACGAATCCCTTACAAATACGAAGGGGATGAAGATAAAGACTATGCCAATACGGCGGTCTTTATCTCACATGCGCATTTGGACCATACAAGAATGTTGAATTATTTAGACCCAAGTATTCCTTTATATACATTGAAGGAAACAAAAATGATTGTAAATTCGCTCAACCGCAATGGTGTATTCTTACTACCATCGCCGTTTGAAGACGATACATTTACAAGAGAGATGATTGGGTTAGATGCAGGCGATGTGATTAAAGTTGGAGAAATCGAAGTAGAAATCGTGCGTGTCGACCATGATGCGTATGGGGCTGCTGCTTTAATCATTAAAACACCTGGACATCATATTACGTATACAGGGGACTTACGACTTCACGGACATAACGCCGAAGATACGATTGAGTTTTGTAAGAAGGCAAAACATACGGACATCTTAATGATGGAAGGTGTATCGATTAGCTTCGGGGACCGTAAAGAGGTTGAAGACGAAATTAAACCTGAAAACGAGGAAGATGTGATTCGTCATATCGCTCGCCTCGAACAAGAAAATCCAAATCGACAAATCACATTTAATGGCTATCCAGCGAATGTGCGTCGTTTTGAAAAAATCGTCGAAGGAACAAGCCGTACCGTTGTTCTTGAAGCAACGATGGCCGCACTTCTTAAAGAAGTATTCCAAAAGGATGCTCATTACTACTATAGAGACGGGGCTCCAAAACTCGACGAACTTGATCCTACTTTAGAAATTTCATATCAAACGTTGTTAGAGGATACTTCGAAGTACCTATGGCAAGCAGTCGACCATTTCGAACGTTTGCAAGAGGGAAGCTTATACATCCACAGCGATGCGCAGCCTTTGGGGGACTTTGATCCGAACTATCAACCGTTTCTAGATTTATTGGCGGAAAAACACATTGAGTTTGTACGCCTATCTTGCTCAGGTCACGCAAAACCGGACGACTTAGACCGCATTATTGCGATGATTGAGCCTAAATGTTTGGTTCCAATTCATACGTTAAAACCAGAACTTCTGGTGAATCCGTATGGTGACAGAATATTGCCGTACCGCGGCGAAAAAATTGTGTTGTAAAAACTATATAACAAAAGGAGAAGAAAAATGAAATTCAAATCTTTAGTAAAAGCGACACTAGCAACAGCATCAGTTGTGGCGTTAACAGCGTGTGGAGCTAACTCATCAAACAACGGCTCTTCACAACAAGCTGAAACTAAAAAAGACATCGTAACAGAGGTTAAATCAGAAACTACAATCACTTTCTGGCATGCTATGAACGGTCAGCAGGAAAAAGCTCTTCAAAAATTAACAGAAGACTTCATGAAAGCTAACCCAAATATCAAAGTAGAGTTACAAAACCAATCTCAATACAAAGATTTACAAGCAAAAATTAACGCAACTTTAACTTCACCAAAAGACTTACCAACAATCACTCAAGCATATCCAAACTGGTTATACAATGCTGCTGAGCAAGATGCATTGGTAGACTTCAAACCATATATTGAAAACGAAACAATCGGATTCAAGAAAGGTGAAGAAATCCGTCCAGAATTAATGGAAGGTGCTAAAATCAACGGAGTACAATACGGTATTCCATTCAACAAATCTACAGAAGTATTATTCTACAATGCAGATTTATTGAAACAATACGGTGTTAAAGTTCCAACTACTTTAGATGAATTAAAAGAAGCAGCTAAAACAATTTACGAAAAATCTAACCACGAAGTTGTTGGTGCTGGTTTCGACTCATTAAACAACTACTATGCAATTGGTATGAAGAACAAAGGCATTGACTTCACTAAAGAATTAGACTTCGCAAGTGACGCTTCAAAAGAAGTTGTTAAATACTATGCAGACGGAATCCGTGATGGATACTTCCGTACTGCTGGTTCAGATAAATACTTATCAGCACCATTCCAAAACAAAAAAGTAGCTATGTATGTTGGTTCAACAGCTGGTGAATCATTCGTAGCTAAAGGTGCTAAAGAAGCTGGTTTCGAATACGGAGTAGCTGTTCGTCCTGAAAAATACGACCTACAACAAGGTACTGATATTTACATGTTCGAAGGTTCTACAACTGAAGAACAACGTACAGCAGCATTCTTATACTTGAAATTCTTATCTTCAGCTGAATCTCAATTATACTGGGCACAACAAACTGGTTACATGCCAACAATTGCTTCAGTGTTAGAACAAGATGCATACAAGAATTCAGGTTCTAAAGTTCCTAAAATCTTAGCAGATGCTACTAAGAATTTATTCTCAATTCCTGTAGTTGAAAACTCTGATCCTGCATACTCAGAAGTTCGTACGATTTTAGAAAAAATCTTCAAGACTGAAAATGGGAATGTAGATCAATTAGTTACAGATTCTAAAGCACAATTTGATGCTGCGTGGAATCAATAATCACATATAAGTTCATTCACAACACAATCACAACGAAAGCCTGGGGAATTTTCCTCAGGCTTTTTGTGTGGACATAATTAGTGCTGGGCGTGTATTGCCCCTTCGGGGGAGGCTTTTAGGGGTATTGGGGAGAGGTGGTGGATTGCTTTAGAAACAGTCGGTTTTTGATGTTGAAAGAGAATTAGTGAGTCACCGACTCGAGCCTAGGGTCTCTCGTCTTTGAAGCCTCAAAGAGACACTAACGAATGGATTCGTAAGTGTCTCTAATTCGCATTCAATGGATACTCTCACTAATCTTTCAACAAAACCGCTGTTTCAGTCGCAATCGATGTTTTGGGTGAACCCCTAAAAGCCTCCTAAAGGGGATTCCACACAACAAAGCTGAGGAAAGTTGTATGGCGTTTTTTAGATTGTGTTCCTCATTCACGAAGGACCGGTGCAGGGATGGAGTGTCTGCTTTTTAGGAGGGGTGTGCTATAATGGGGCGACAAGAGAGGTGAGTCGGATGCGGTATGTGCTTTTATTAAGAGGCGTCAATGTTGGTGGTAAAAATAAGGTTGTGATGCGCGAATTGAAGGAATTGCTGAGAGGTGAAGGGTTCAGCGATGTGGATTCGTACATTAATAGCGGGAACTTGTTTTTGACAAGCAATGAGAGTGTGGAAACAATCGTTTTGAAAGTTGAAAAGGTGTTAGAAGAAAATTATGAGTTCGTAATTCCGTTTGCGCTCCTTTCAAAAGAGGATTACTTAAAAGAAATGGCGGGGCTTCCGGAATGGTGGAAGGATGAGTTTGCTAGAAAAGATATTTTGTTTTTCTCACGGGGAACAGATGTGAGTGAGGTTATCCGATTTGTAGAAGATTCTGAGTTTTATAATGAGAGAGTCTATATCGGGAAAGGTGCCGTCTTCTGGGCGAAAATCGATGAGGCAGAGTATCAAAAAACGACTTACCATAAGAAGATTTTGAAGCAACCTTTTTATAAGACGATTACGATTCGAAATGGAAAGACATTTGATAAAATCGCAGAAATACTGCAGACAGAGAAACCTTTGTGATAGGGCTTTTTTATGGTACAATAGTGTGTGAATTTGTAGAAAGTGAGGCGCATTATGGAAATTAAAATTATTGAAACAAGTGATATGCATGGGTACGTGTTACCGACAAACTATACAGAAAGAAACATGGACTTAGGATTCAGTACGGCGAAGGCTGCAACTGTGATTCGTCGCTTAAAAGAAGAAGCGAAGGGTCCTGTGATTCAAATCGAAAACGGGGACTTCATTCAAGGGTCACCATTAAGCTACTATGTTCGTAAACAAGATTCAAAAGTAGCCTCTGATTTAACAAAAGTATTGAACTACTTAAACTATGACTTAGGAATTTTAGGAAACCACGAGTTTAACTATGGGTTAGACTACTTAAGAGAAGCGATTGCGTCTTATAATTACCCAATTCTTTGCTCAAACATTTTAACAAAAGATGGTAAGCCAGCGTTTGGCGAACCTTACAAAGTGTTCGAGAAAGACGGTGTGAAAATCGCAGTTTTAGGGATTACAACGCCTTATATTCCAAATTGGGAACAACCTGCAACGGTGAAAGATTTAGTATTCGTGAGCGCGTTGGAAACAGCGAAGAAATACGTTCCAGAAATGCGTAAAGTGGCGGACGTTGTCGTTGTCACTTACCACGGAGGATTCGAGTGCGACCTTTCATGCGGGGACCCAACGGAACTCTTAACAGGAGAAAACGAAGGGTATGCGATTGTGACGCAAGTAGAAGGAATCGATGCGTTAGTGACAGGACACCAACACCGTGTGATTGCACAAAAAGTGAATGGCGTGCCAGTGATTCAACCAGGATACCGCGGCGCATATGTCGGTGAAATCAGCTTAGAAGTGGAAAAAGTAGACGGTAAGTATACTGTTGTTTCAAGCGAAGCAAAACTTCACCCAACAGAAGATGTTCCGAGAGACCCAGCTGTATTAGAAATGTTTAGCGACTTACAAGCAGAAGTGGAAGATTGGTTAGATACTCCAGTAGGAAAAGTTATTGGGGATATGACGATTAAAGATCCACATGCTGCCCGTTTAAGCGAGCATCCATATATTGAATTTATCAATAAGGTTCAAATGGAAGCTAGCGGTGCGGATATCTCAGGTACTGCGTTGTTCAACAATGACGGACGTGGGTTCAACTCAGAAATCCGTATGCGTGACGTGATTACGAACTATATTTATCCAAATACATTAGCCGTTCTTAAAGTGAGCGGCGCGGACTTGAAAGCGGCTCTTGAGCGTGTGGCGACGTATTTCATCGTCGAAAACGGACAAGCAGTCTTCAATCCTAAATACGTGGAACCAAAACCTCAATTCTATAACTACGATATGTACGAAGGAATCGAGTACACATTAGACTTCACTAGACCATTCGGCGACCGTGTGACTCGCTTAGAGTATCATGGTAAACCTGTTCAAGATACGGATGAATTAGAAGTAGTGACAAACCAATATCGTGCGGTTGGTGGCGGAAACTATAGTATGTTTAAGCCGGAGAAGATTGTGCGTGAGGTGCAGATTGACATGACGGAGCTCATTGCGGAATACTTGCGCAAACATCCAGTCATCGAAGCAACAGTCAACAACAACTTTAAGACTGTGGTGAAATAAAATATAGACACTTCAAACTCCTCAGAGTTTGTTATAGAAAAGCATTATAGGATACCGGTTTGAGCCTATTGTCTCAAACCTACCAAGCTTCAAACAGTCTCTACGAAATGAAATTTCTAGAGACTGTAATTCACATTGGTTATGATTCCCTATAATGCTTTCTATAACCTCTGAGGAGTTTTTCGTTTTATCAGCGCGTAAGTTGTTGTGTTGCTTCGATGAAGTGAGTGCAAGTATTCCTTCATTCGAAAGGGGAAAGAGCTAAGAGTGATTGGAGATTCTTAGTTTGAGTGGTAAATAGTGTATTGAGTCTTGTTCAAAGTATGATATGATTAAAAGAAAAGGACATGTAGAGAGGGTTCGATTATGAAAGGGAAAAAGCTGTTTTATTTTGTACTATTTTTTTCGTTAATTGTAATTCTGTATGGATGTAACGAAAGAAATAGTAGAGGCTATTTGGAAGACCGAATTGGAACTCAAATCAGTCGAGTGTATCCAACGAAAAACTTGGAAGATTTATTTGAGCAATTTCCTAATGGGTTTACGATTTATCAATCTTATCAGTTGTCAGATAAGTTCATTGATATAGTATTAGATGGGGTTGAGAAGGGGAAGCCTATAGAAGGAACGATAAAAGTAATTAATAGAGATAGTGGGGCTGAGGAAAAGAAAATCGCAGTTACGTATGATAAAGGAAAGTTCTCATATGACAATGAAG
>ERZ772958.804-NODE-804-length-13599-cov-14.047992_pt1 | contig 13599 bp, 9 predicted proteins | sample MGYA00580681_ERZ772958 | MGnify/ENA primary metagenome ERZ772958 (study PRJEB29015, sample SAMEA2738089) | human oral metagenome | biome: human oral; feature: human-associated habitat; material: saliva | place: China | collected 2275 ...
GCAGCAGAAATCGGGCGCACGATGTTCTCGATGTGCTGTATCGGATAAGAGACGCGCGTGTTCTCCGTCACAGATTTATCGTTAAAATCAACCTTGCCGTTTTCATCGACCGTGTACTGACTGCCCACGAAATTTTGAAAATAGCTCGAGCCCATTTTTGCGGTATTTTCAAAGAGAACGTCGGCTACTTCGCTATCCCAGTTAAAATCCTCTGTGATATTTACCGTTGGTATAGGGAATGTAAAAGGCTGCGAGCATTTGTCGCCAGCTGTTAAAACCTCGTAAAATGCCTTGTCTATGCGTGCCATCTCAGGCTCGAAGTCCTTGTAAGTCATATCGACTAAATTTTTCCTGCCACGCTCGTTTGCTTTTTTCAAAATTTTCTCATCTTTTACATTTGTAAAAAGGTGTATATCATCGCTCGTTGGTATCTGATCCCTTAGGTCGCTTGGGCAGGTGATGTCGATAGTTACGTTTGTAAATGGGCTTTGTCCCCAGCGCGCAGGGACGTTTAGGTTGAAAATGAAGCTAGTTATCGCCTTTTTGATCTCGGCGTCGCTTAGATCGTCTTTGAAAACGTAAGGCGCAAGGTAGGTGTCAAAGCTAGAAAACGCCTGAGCGCCCGCCCACTCGTTTTGGAGGGTGCCGAGGAAGTTCACGATCTGGCCGCAGGCCGAGGAGAAGTGCTTGGGCGGGGCCGAGGCGATCGCGCCGCCCACGCCGTTGAAGCCCTCCTGGATGAGGCGCTTGAGGGACCAGCCGGCGCAGTATCCGGCGAACATGTCGAGGTCGTGGATGTGGTAGTCGCCCTCGCGGTGCGGCGCGCCGATCTCGGGGGTGTAGACGTGTTCGAGCCAGTAGTTGGCGACGATCTTGCCCGCCGAGTTCAGGATGAGGCCGCCGAGCGAATACCCCTGGTTCGCGTTGGCGTTCACCCGCCAATCGGAGCGGTCGAGGTACTCCTGCACGGTTGCGATGGCATCGACGTCGTAGCGAGGTGCGGTCATGGTCCCTGTCCTGTCTCGGGTTGTGTTGGTGCGGGGTGCGCGGCGCGTGCGATGCACGCGCTGAGTGCGCTGTCGTTGTCGCGTTGTATGGGTGATGTGGGTTGTATGGCCGTTGCGGTGGCGCCCGCCCGTCTCGACTGCGGGCGGCGGGCGCCGAGTTACTGGCGTCGCGCGGGCGTGTTCGACACGTCATGGACGCTTCGCCCACGTGGGGACGAGGCCGTGGCACTGTGGGTGGAGTCGGTGTCCTCCGCCCGTCACGAGGCTCCCCCAGATCTAGGGGAACGCGCCCATCGATCACTAGATGTAGTGTTTGAGCCGAACGGTTACCACCATATCTAGTACCACTCTGACATCAGAAATGCGGCGCGCGACAGGAGGGTAGTTCCCTTGGTCACCCCGCTTGCCACACAGGTTTTCAGGGGACCAACGTCCCACCACCCCACCGCACCCCGACCTCGCCCCGGAAATTTCGCACGTAATTCGTTTGCTTGATACTTCAACAACCGCCACAAACGTTGCAATACCAACGACTGGATTTCAATGTTTGAAAGACGCGCAAGGGAATTACGTGCGAGATTGTTGGGAAACCACGACACAACGACCGTCGACACCGCAGCCCCCCAACACAGCGAGGCCGCGACCGGAAAAACCGGCCACGGCCTCGTCGATAGATGAGAGCGATCAGATGAGGAAGGGCAGCTTCTTCACCAGGCCCAGGCCCTTCCACCAGGTACCCAGCCCCAGCGTGTCGCCCGCGCTCGTCAGCGGAATGAGAATCAGGACGAGCGCATAGACCAGGTGCTCATTGACGACAGGGTTCAGCGAGCCCCACACCCACGGCGCGACCGCCGCGTACATGGAGCCCAGCATGACGACACCCGCGAAGGCCGCCAGGCGCGTGCCAATACCCAGCACCAGTGCCACGCCAATGCCGAGCAGGCCCAGCATGAACAGCCAATCAATTGCAGGCACTGCGAGGGACTCGAAGAAGGAAGCCAGAGGCTTGCCGGTCGTGGCGCCCGTCAGGTAACTCTGCGCGGGCGTGCCGCCGCGAATCCACGCGCGAGACGGGCCGGTCGAATAGTGAAGCCCAAAGGTCTTATCCAGGAACGCCCACAGGAAGATGAAGCCAACCGAGAGACGCAGCAGGCCCAGTATGAGGCGTGCAGGCTTGGACGTAACAACAGCAGAGGCGGGAGCCATGGCGATTCTTTCAGGAGGTAGGATTGGACCCGCCCATTATCCCAGGAGTGAGGCCACGACGGCGTCCGGACATGCAGACAGTCCACCCGCGAGCAGCCCAACTAGGGTGCCTGGGGGCGGCGGCAGGGCCTGGCCGGGCTTCGAGATCGACCACTCCGAGCCGCAGGCTCGCGTGTGGCGATCTCGCGGGCGGGCCGCCGCCCCCAGGCACCACACGCAGGCAAGCGAGAAAACGCGGACCCCGGACTGTCGCAGACAGCGGCGGCTACTCGCCCGCGAGGCGATCGACCTCGTGAATGATGAGGCCACAGATCGCGCTCACCCACGCGACGGCCGCGACGCCGAGGACTCGCGAGCGCCAGGGGCGGATTTCCAGGAAGTCCTCGAACCCGTAGCCGGATCCGGGGGCTGCGGCGGACATGCTGAACCCCCACATGGCCGCGATGGTCGCGACGACCGCGATGACGATGAGCCCCAGGCACGCCCACACCATGGCGCGCTGAATCTTGACGCCGTGGCGGGGTCGCCGCTCAATGGGCGACAGGGCGAGGGCCCATGCGCCGGCAATGAGGGCGGCCGTGATGGCGTCGGAGGGCCGATGCCAGCCTTCCATCATGACGGACACGCTCATGAGGGAGGTCCACGCCCACCCGATCCAGGCGGAGGGGCCGCGGAACCATTGGGGTGCAACGACGATGAGGGCCAGAGAGAGGGTCACGGCGACGGTCGTGTGGCCAGACGGCAGGGAGTTCACGACGCCGGTCGTCACGCCGAGGCTGGGGCGCGTGAGGACGTAGTCCTTCAGGATTTGGGTGGTGACGTTGGCGCCAATGACAGCGCCGAGGGCTCGCCCGGCCAGGGTGGCGCGCCGCCGGGCGGCCGCAAGGAGAGCGACGCCGACGCCAACGCCGACGAGGGCGGGCACGGACACGAGGCCGGTGACGAGCATCGAGAAAGCCTCGTAGTGGCGGGCCGACCTCATCGTCCCTTCCATGAGGATCGTGTCGAGCACCTGCCCGTACGCGTCTCTCAGGGCGGTGTAGCTAATGAGCGCGGTCGCCGCGATGCAGGAGACGACGCCGACGAGGCGTCGGCAGAGCTTGCGTCGATACCAGCCGTCGGCGCTCAGGGGACGAGGCGTGGGCTCAGCCCCGGCCTCGTCCGTGGTGACGCTCGGGTCGCCTTTCGTGCGCCCACGAGCGGGGCGTTCCTTGGTGGAGGCGGCGCCCGTGGCGGCCTTGCGCCCCTTGGCCCCGGCGGCGTTGGCAGCGCCGGTCGCGGACCCGCCTTCCTCGCCTGCGGCGCGAGCGCCGGAGCGTGCGCGAGGCTTGACGGGGCGCGAGTGTCGCGTGTAGGACTCGTCGACGGTCGGGTCGGAGGGCAGCACGGAATTAGGGTCGTCCAAACTATCCTCCATTCGTGTCGATGCGGTGATGTCGGTACACACTGTAGTGGAGTGTGGCGCAACTTCACGGATTAGTCGGTGCCGATCGCGGCTTGGAGACGCGTTTCAAAGCCCGGACCAGCGGTAATGGCCGCTACCCGACGAGCGAACCACGACCTCGTCACAAGTAATTTCTCGGCGAGTGGTGAGGCGGATGTGGGCGCGCGCACGTGAGGGGCCTCGGTTAGAGTGGGTGTGTCCGATTCTGCACGTTTCACTCGGGAGTTGTCAGTGGCCGCTTCTTCACCTGTCAGCACTGACCGTATTCGAGATTTGTTGCGGTCTCGCGACGTACGTTTCGGCGACTACAACGAGGGTGAGCTGGCGTACCTGACGCCCAACGCCGCGTTTTTCTGGAATGCGACGAACCCTCAGATCCTGCAGCTGCGCGCACAGTGGCGGGGTATTGCCCGCACGCCGGAGGAGTTCGGTGAGTTGGCGCGCGAGGTCGCTCAATGTAACGCGACGCGCACCGGTCCGAAGGCGTACGTGGCTCCGCTTGAGGATGGCGCGCAATACGGGCTGATCGCAGAGTGCAACATCGTTGTGTTGTCTGGGCTCACGCAGGCACAGCTCGATCATTTCTTTGAGACGTCCATGGCGATGATTATGGGCTTCTTCGCGGATCTTGAAGCGACCCTGCCGGGGTTCGTGGAGTGGGACGAGTATGGCCAGGAGGCTACGCGATGAACGGTCCTTTTGTGGTCCCCACTGATGACACGACCCCTTACCCAGTCGATTTTGAGCGGGTTGTCGCGGCTGTACGCGACATGGGTTACGCCCTGGATGTGATTGAGCAAGGCCGCGCAGGCGGAGCAATTTTCGACCGTGTGCCTTTCCTTGTGTCTTTCGATGCCGCGGGGCGTTTCCTGTCGATTCGGGCACTGTGGGAGCCTGACATCCCCGCAGCCAGTGCGGAGCACGCGATGTTCGCGACCGTCGATAACTGGAACCGCGAGAAGTATTTCCCGACGGTGTACACGGCGACCACCCCGGATGGGACGTTGGGCGTATACGCGGATTTCGTGGTTGACACGGAGCCGGGCCTGTCGAACGACCAGCTGCGTGATGCGATTGCCTCGGGCATCTCGACGGGTATCGCGGCGATGCAGTACGTGAAGGAGTCAGCCACCGAGACTCTCGGGTGGGTGGATCCGGACTCGGATGAGCGCTGAACGCCCTTCTTCGTCGGCGTGTTCCTCGCACGAGGCCGTAGCTGGTTCATCCGGGCACGCACCCTCGGGGGGTTCGATCGCGCCTTCGGTTCACCTTTCTACTCCGTCTCCGGCTGACCTTCTTGCCCTGCTGGGTCGCCTGAGTTCGGGTGATGACCGCCTCCTCGGCCATGTGACCCTGCCGGGGCGCGCGCAACAGCTCGCGGACTGGCCGCGCTGGGTGTCGCCCGCAGTCGTAGCCGCGTGGCAGAGGCGCGGGGTGTCACGCCCGTGGACCCACCAGCGCGACGCGATGAATGCGCTCCGGGCGGGCCGAAATGTCGTGCTCGCGACGGGCACCGGCTCAGGAAAGTCACTGGCAGCATGGACTCCTGTACTGTCTGATCTCGTCGAGGCCGACAACTCATCGCGAATTTCTGCGATTCGCCGTCGCCCAACGGCCTTGTACCTGGCGCCGACGAAAGCCCTCGCCGCTGACCAGTTGGCTTCTCTGATGTCTCTGCTCGGTCAGGACAACGCCGCCCCGGTGCCAGCTGATCCGGGAAGGTGCCCCGGCCTCGTCGATGAACGGTTGCGCCGCGTGCACGTGGCGACGGTGGACGGCGACACGCCGCGCGAGGCGAAAGAGTGGGCTCGCGCGAGCGCGGACCTGGTCCTGTCAAACCCTGATTTCCTGCACTATGTCATGCTGCCATCGCACTCGCGGTGGTCGCGTTTCCTGGCGTCGTTGCACCTCATCGTCATCGACGAGGCGCACCACTGGCGGGGGGTGACCGGCTCCCACATTGCGCTCGTCGTGCGTCGGCTTGTGCGCATTGCCCATCACCTGGGGGCTGATCCGCGTATCGTCATGCTGAGCGCAACTGTGCGGGATGCTGCAGAGGTAGGTCGCGCGCTGACGGGGCGCGACGTGGTGGCCATCACCGAGGATGGTTCGCCTGCAGGCGAGCACGAACTGGTCCTGTGGCAAGGCGGAATCGTCGCGGACGCGTCCGAGGTCGACATTTCTGACTTCCTGGCCGCCATCGACGCGCCGCCGGGCGCGGCCACTCTGAAAGTCCCGATCGTGCGGCGCAGCGCCGGGGTCGAAGCCGCTACGCTGGCAGCAGCCTTCGTCGAAAAGGGGGCGCGACTGCTCGCATTCGTACGCTCGCGTGCGGGGGCCGAGGCCGTGGCCGCGCAGGTAAGCGACCGCCTCTCCTCTCGTGGGTCCGCGCTCGCCGGGAGTGTGGGCGCGTATCGAGGCGGTTATCTACCCGAAGAGCGGCGTGCACTGGAGGAGGCGCTGCGCGCGGGCACGGTGCGGGCTCTGGCGACGACGTCGGCGCTGGAGATGGGCCTGGATGTTTCAGGTCTGGACGCGACAATCACGGTCGGATGGCCGGGCACGCGCGCATCCCTGCGTCAACAAATCGGGCGCGCCGGGCGCGCGGGCGCACCGGGAACATCCGTTCTCATCGCTTCGGATAACCCTCTCGATTCGTACCTTGTGCGCCACCCCGAGCATATCCTCGGTGATGTCGAAGCCTGCGTCATCGACCCCTCAAACCCGTGGGTCTTAGCGCCGCACGTTGCCGCTGCCGCCGCCGAAATACCGATCACACCGTCCGACATCAGCTACTTTGGGCCGGAACTCCAAAGAGTTGTTGAACGTCTTACCTCCGATGGATACATCAAACGCAGGCCCGCCGGATACTTCTGGGATGCGACGCGCCCAGAGCGACCCGCCGACCTCACGGACCTGCGCGGCTCCGGCGGCGACATCCAGATCGTCGATGCCACCACAGGGACCGTCGTCGGTACAATCGACCAAGCCTCCGCTGATGCTCACGTTTTTCCCGGCGCCATCTACATTCACCAGGGACACACCTTTCACGTCCTGAGCTTCAGCCCCATCACCACGCCAACCGCTCCCAGCACCCAAGGATGGCCACGCGCACTCCTGCCCGAGACCGAGGAGGCCACCCGGGGACGGGACCTAAAGACGAACCGGATGCGAACGGACACCCAGGCCTCGTCGATCATCATTGCGCCCGCAAGGACCGACGATGCGCGCGTCGCCCTGGTCGAGGAAGTACGCACTCCCCTACGGACCCGATCCGCGACTCACACGAGCGTTGAGGTATGCCAGGTCGAAGACACGTACGTGAGCCACGACGAAACCGTCACCTGGCACCATGGGCCGACAAACGTGTCAACTCGGGTGACCGACTACGACTTGCTACGCCTGCCGGGGCTGGAGTTCATCCGCAACATCGAGCTTTCCTTGCCCACCCACACGCTGCCCACCAAGTCCACATGGTTCACGCTCACGCCCACAGCGTTGACCGCGATGCGGATCGAGGCGGCTGACCTGGCCGGGACCCTGCACGCGGCAGAACACGCGATGATCGGTATCCTGCCGCTTATTGCAACCTGCGATCGATGGGACCTCGGCGGCCTCTCGACCGAGCTGCACGACGACACCGGCGCGCCCACCGTGTTCATACACGACGCGTTTCGAGGGGGAGCCGGCCACGCGCTCGCTGGCTTTCACAGTGCACGGTCGTGGGTGCGCGCAACTCTTGAAGCTGTTTCCTCGTGCGACTGTGAGTCCGGCTGCCCCCGGTGCGTCCAATCACCCAAGTGCGGCAATGGCAACGAGCCGCTCTCCAAGGCCGGGGCCATCACGCTGCTCACCTACCTCCAGGACCGCGCGCCAGGAGCGTAGGTCCCCTCCACGGTCAGCACGTCATGGTCTCTCGGTCATTTGTTGATCAGCCTGAAACTCTCTGAGATTGTGACGGCCTGATGCCAACGCATCAGATCATGGGTGATAGGACAACGCGTGTTGGTTGGGGTTCAGTCCCGGGCGTCGGCGAGGGAGGTGTCGGGCTAGCGCGGTCGCGCAGCCGATGGAAGTTGGCGGTGACGTGCGCTTGCGTCGTCTGTCATTGTGCTTGCGTGCTTGCGCTGCCGATGGGAGCCATCACATCGGGAGGATTGCACGTGATCGGGAGGATTGCACCGGATCAGTTGGGGTTGAATCTTCCTGATCGGGTGTTTCGCCTCATCGGCAACAAGCCTCGTCTGGGAGCTGGCCGCTAGTCGTCCCGCATCATTGCCGGCGACTCCCTACCGGCGTTTACTGGCGCCCCGCCTTACCCTCGCCCGTGCAGAAGGGGTCCGCCGGTGACTCCCTACCAGCGTTTACTGACGCCCGCCGGGCAGTCCTGCACCAGTGAGGGAGCATGACACCAGGGGTAATGGTGGGGGTTTTGCAGCATTAGAAGCCTCCCCTCGGCGTGTCGCCGGCGTGTCGCGCCTCTAATGGTGCAATTCCCCCCGTTTGGTGGCGATGTCATCGGCAGGCACGTCACGCACGGGTCCCCGTGAAGCGCAACTCCCCCCATTTGATGGCGCAGTCATCGGCAAGCAAGTCACGCACGGGTCCCCGTGTAGCGCAACTCCCCCCATTTGATGGCGGTGAGGCTGCGGTTCGGGGCAGTGAGGTCACGGTTCGGGGTAGTGAGGTCACGCCTCGGGGCGGCGCCGCCCACGTCGCAAACCACCTCGGTAACAAACGCCGACAACGGGGTGTCGTGGGCGAGATGACCTGCGTTGTGGACGCAACGGCGCCACCTGGTGCGTCGCTCGCACGCGAACCGCCGACAATGCGCGTTAACCCCGTGACACGCACGCCAACCCCTAGATATGCGCGTGGGCGGCGCCGCCCACGCGCGGATCAGGGGGGTATCCTACGCGCGTACGCCTAGGTGATGCGCAGGGCGCCGCCCACGCGCGGATCAGGGGCCCTGCGCCCGCAATAGCGGGTCCACGCGCGAGGTGTCGAACCCACGCGCGAATGAGCGGGTCCACGTGCGCGGCGAGGAACGCAGGCAGCTCGCGCTTGGAGCAGTTTCGCATGCAATTCGATTGGGTGAACTTTCAACAGTATCTACAAACGTTGTAATTCCAACGATACGGTTGCGCGGTGAGACACGGTGTCGGGGGAATTGCATGCGACATTCGTGGAAAGCTCGCCGGGCGGGAGTCATGCGCTACCACTCATAGCACCGCCGGTAGCGCAGCCACTGACGCAGCCGGTAGCACCGCCAGTAGCGCAGCCGGTAGCACCGCCGGTAGCGCAGCCGCTGGCGCGCCAGTGGCGCGCCAGCGGCCTGACACGGTGGATACCGTCGCCGCAAACGACCTGCCCAAGCCCCACCGAGACAGATCAAGGGACCACGCACAGGCACGCGATGAAACAACCACCTCCAATGTTGATTGTCCCGCACTAACAAGCCGACAAGTCACCACACAACCAACACGTTTTGCCCATCCTCCACGTTGGCACCCACCACCTCCAACACCAACTTTCCCGCACTAACACACCGAAAAGTCACCACACAACCAACACGCTTTGCCCTTTAACCTCAGGAAGGCCGCCCCTCGGGGCGGCCTTCTCACGGTAATGGCCCGTCGAGTCAGGAACCCGACATCGGGCGGCATTTCGTCGGCTGCTCGATAGGGTCGGTTGACTTCAGGACACGCTGAACATCCTCCGCGCTCATTGCGTCATCGTAGAAGGTCCCCAACTCGACCTTCACGTCCGCCCCCGTCGCGTTACTGAGGCGCACGTGGGCGCCCGGAAAGAAGCGAGCCACCGAGTAGGCGTTGTCGACACCCTGCGGTCCCGCGGTGATGCGAACTTTACCCGTATACTCTGCGTCAGCGTTTTCCGGATCCTGCGTTTGGAAGCCCGCGGTCGTGAGCATGTCCGTGGCCTTTGACGCCAGTCCCTGATGTTGAGTCGTGTTGACGACAGTGACGGACACCGTCGAGGGGGCCACTGGCTTCGAATTCGCCGTCGGGCAGGGAATGTCGCCCGTTTCGGCATACTCGATCTTGACAGAGAAATCGTTGCCGAAGGGAACCGGCACGATCCCCGTGAACACGAGGACCGCTAACACCACGACGGTGATTAGCGACACGCCGACGATGGCGAACGTCGTGTTCTGACGCTGCTGACGCTCACGCAGGAAGCGCTGACGCGGAGTAAGGACAGTGCGGGACTCGTTCGGTGTACTCACGGTCTCAACACTATCGAATAGGGGCACCTTGAAGCCAGATAACGCCCCGTCTGGAGCATTACATCTTGCCCACAGCCACCCCGCGAGACACCGAGAAACCTCACCACGAAGCCTGGGCCGAGTTCGCGTTACAGGCCTCCACGCGGGAAAACCACCCGGTCACAACCGTCAGCGCGGTAGCACCCCAGCCTCGTAAAGCGTTGACACAGTGGTGGGCCCCGAGGAACCCCTCGGAGCCCACCACGACGGGCACATCAGTCTACTTGTTCCACTGGAAGTCCCTGACATTGATCTCACCGGTCGTGCCGGTCATCCAACCCGCGCGGGCCAGGGCGAAGGAGTTGCCGGTCCTCGTGTTCCAGCAAGTCACGCCGTCCTCGGTCGAGCGACACGCGTAGTCGCCATTCGTGGCCGCCGTCGTATAGTCGAGCTTAGGGCCACCCGTGGGCATGCTGCTCGCGCAGGACTGCGACGCGTCGGTCTTCGATACCGTCAGCGTCCCCACCTTGGTGTCCGAGCATGCGGGGTAGCCCTCATCCTCCCAATTGGATTCAGCGATACCGCAGGTGACACCGTCGACCGTGAAGGAGCACTTGATGTTGCCGGAGGGCGCCATAAAATTGTCCATCTTGGTCGCTCCGGGGGGAGCGGGGTACTTCACGGGGTCATTCGTGCTGGCACGCGCAGAGGGCGTCGGCGAGGACGCGGACCTGGACGGCGCCGGAGAGGAACCGTTATGAGGCCCGTCATATCCGCGCGTGAAAACGAAGATGACAACGCCGAGAAGGACCACGGCAATGAGCGCGAGAACACCGAGCACAATTCCTATGACCGGGAGGGAGCGACCTTCGCGCGTCGGCGACTGGGGAACCGAACCCGGCTGCACCGTGGGCTGCACCGTGGGCTGCACCTGGTAGGAGGCACCCGCACCAGGGTATGCCTGCGGTATAACCTGCGTGCGCGTAGCACTACTCGACGACCCAGGATAAGAAGAGCCGACAGACGTGGCGGGGTACACAGCTGTCGCTTCAGGATCCTGAGCAGACTTGTCGCCCATGATCGACTGGCGCTGCACCTGAGCGACGACCTGTTCGCGCGCGCCCACCTTCGGTACCGCCGCGTTAGAGCCGACGACAGCAGAATAAGGGGTTGTCCGTTCGACCTGCGAATAGGAGTTCACGCCGCCCTGTCCCAGGACGTACATGCCGGACTCGGAGGTGCGGATCGAGGAACCAGCGACCGCGCCGGACACATCGCCGTGCATGACAAGATAGCCGTTGGAATCGATATACCCGTCATAGTCGTCACGCGCCTCGAGGGCGGCGTTAATCGCCGGGTCATTGAACTGATGCAGCCAATCAAGCAGGCCGCGATAGGCGTGTGGGTGTGCCGCAACAATCGGGCGCACCTCGGGGTAGCGGAACGCCAGTTGACGCAGCGCTTCAGCGTCGGTCGACGGGTCCTGGGCTGCTGCCGCAGGATTGTCGAAATGCAGTTCTTCTGCCATCGATGCTCCAGACTTCATTGGTCACGCGGTTGTTACACAATACCGCGATCACACGTCACACGTGAAACCTTCTCGTATCTTCTTCCCACCATGCGGCGCTGTCACTTGACAAAAGCCCTATGACGCGCCACGAAAAACAAAGCTGTCAAAATTGAGTGTCTCAATGTCCGTCGCGAGCGCCTTCACCTGGTCGTCCCAACCCGCGCGTGACGCTTCAAAACCTTCCGGCGTACCAAATTCACGCGCCTGTTGAAGAGCGAAAGACCGAACACCCATCTCACGGGCGATCGTCGCCACCTCAAGCCCATCAGCCGGCCCGTCTGGATAGACGGTCAAGCGCACCTCATGGTCCACCTCCGGGTGAGCCAGCACGATACCAAGAGATTCCCACGCCCGCGCACCGGCCCCCACACGCCCGGCCACGGCCTCGTAATGCTCACGCGTGGCCTTAATGTCAATACCAACCCAATCGACGAGGCCGGCGCCAAGCAAATCTGCCAGGCGGCGCGGGTAGGGGCCGGCGGTGTGCAGGCCAACACCGAAGCCAAGCTCACGCACGCGCACCATCGCTGCGCCGAGCGCGATCTGACGGGTTGCCTCACCGCCGGAGAACACAACGCCGTCGAGCAGACCGCGCCTGCGCGCCAGCAGGTCCTCCAGCGCGCTCCACGCGACCACGCCCGGGATGCGCGGGTCGATGATCGCGCTGTTGTGGCAGTACGGGCACGCCCACGGGCAGCCCTGCAGGAACAGGGACGCCGCGAACTTGCCGGGCCAGTCCACGCTCGACATGGGGACGAGGCCCGCGATCTGCAGGTCGTCCGGTGTCCACTCGCGCGATGCCCGCCCCCCGACGAGGCCGGGGCTGCTCAGGCTCAGCGCGCCCTCCCGGGGTTCCCCGGCCTCGTCATTCAGGGACGGACTCACGTCAGCGGCTCCCCGCGGGAGGGAAGGCGCTGACGAGCTCACCGTGCGCATCCGCGGCGCTCTCGGAGAACATCTGACGCTCGTGGTACTCGCCCTTCTTGCCGATGTTGAAGGACTGGACCGGGCGGAAGTAGCCCATGACGCGCGTCCACACCTCGCAGGCCTGCGGCTCCGCGTGGGGGTGGGCGGCCGCGCACTTGTCGCAGGTGAAGTGCTCGCCGGCCAGGTAGCCGTGGACCGGGCAGATCGAGAAAGTCGGCGTGATCGTGATGTAGGGGACCTTGAAGGCCGTCAGCGAGCGGCGCACCATCTCCTTGCAGGCCTCGCCCGACGAGACGCGCTCACCCATGTACAGGTGCAGGACCGTGCCGCCCGTGTACTTGCCCTGCAGGACCTCCTGATCCTCGAGGGCCTGGAACGGGTCGTCCGTGTAGCCCACGGGAAGCTGCGAGGAGTTCGTGTAGTAGGGCTCTTCCGGCGTGCCCGCCTGGATGATGTCTGCGAAACGCTTGCGGTCCTCCTTCGCGAAGCGGTAGGTCGTGCCCTCCGCGGGGGTGGCCTCCAAGTTGTACATGTGGCCGGTGGCCTCCTGGAGCTGAACCATGCGCTCGCGCACACGATCCAGGACGCGCACGCACATGTCGAAGCCGCGCGGATCCGTCAGGTCGTAGGCGTCGTCGCTGAAGTTGCGCACCATCTCGTTCATGCCGTTGACGCCGATCGTCGAGAAGTGGTTATCGAGCGTGCCCAGGTAGCGCTGCGAGTAGGGGAAGAGGCCGTGGTCCATGTGGTACTGGATGGTCTCGCGCTTGATCTCGAGGGACTTCGAGGCCAGGTCGATGAGCTCGTCCATGCGCGCAACGAGGCCCTCCTCGTCGCCCTTGTAGAGGTAGCCGAGGCGCGCCATGTTGAGCGTGACCACGCCGATCGAGCCGGTCAGCTCCGCCGACCCGAAGAGGCCGTTGCCGCGCTTGAGGAGCTCGCGCAGGTCCAGCTGGAGGCGGCAGCACATCGAGCGGATCATGTGCGGGTCCAGGTCGGAGTTGATGAAGTTCTGGAAGTAGGGCAGGCCGTACTTCGCGGTCATGTCGAAGAGGGCGTCGACGTTCTCGCCCTCCCAGTCGAAGTCGGGCGTGATGTTGTAGGTCGGGATCGGGAACGTGAAGACGCGCCCGTCCGCGTCGCCACCCGTCATGACCTCGATGAACGCGCGGTTGATGAGGTTCATTTCCCGCTGCAGGTCGCCGTAGGTGAAGTCGAC
>ERZ772958.805-NODE-805-length-13594-cov-8.597976_pt1 | contig 13594 bp, 4 predicted proteins | sample MGYA00580681_ERZ772958 | MGnify/ENA primary metagenome ERZ772958 (study PRJEB29015, sample SAMEA2738089) | human oral metagenome | biome: human oral; feature: human-associated habitat; material: saliva | place: China | collected 2275 ...
TAATAAAAGAGATTTTTATAAAAAATATCGCTTTGCGTTATTTACTTCGTAAAAAATAAAGATTATGATGAAATATTCCCCAGAATACGAGAATTTTAAACAAGATTCAAAAAAATTTGCAAAAGCAGGACGAAATATGACAAAAAGTTGATCAAAGCTTTGATGGAAACTCACTAAACAATGAGGGAAAGGAATTATGAAACTCTCAGACAGGACATATAGAAATCTAAAAGAGCATTGGGATTCACTTAAAGCAAAGACTAGAAGAAATCTCCTTATTGCCCTCGCAGCCGGAGGAATCGCTTGAGGGACAGGAGTTGCCTATAAAATGCATTCTCCTCAACAGATGAAAACTACTCCAAAAATTGAACAAGTTCCTATCGTTCCAGAAACAAATACAAAAGAAACTACCTATCAAAAACTTGCTTCAAAAAAATTTGGAACACAACTTCTTAAAAAAAAACCCGAAGATATCAAGCTTATCCAAACAGACAAGAAGAAAGATAAGCTCATCCTAAATAGCTTCCCAAAAGATAGTGGAATAGAAGGAAGAGTAATGAGATGCCTTAGATGGAAGCCTCTTACAGATGCAGCAGAGAAAAAATATGGGATTCCTCCAAATCTCCTACTTGCTATGATGGCTCAAGAGGGCCTTTGAGATCCAACTCTTCCAAATATTATGAGACGAAAAACAGACGAAAAAACAGGGCAGAAAAAAATCACACAATCTGATTGATGACTTTGACTAATCCATATTCAAGGAGTAAATGCTGAAGATTACGGGCTAAAAGTTCTTCAAACAAAACCTTGAGAAAAAAATTCACGCGCCATGCAAGACACCATTCTCTGAAAAAAAATACTGTCTATCTATGAAAAGGAGCAAGATACCTATAAGCTTGCTCAATATGATGATAGATGGAACCCTGTACTTTCCATAGATGTAGCTGCAAGATTTCTAAGAGATATGTATGAAAGATACGGAACTGGAAATGGTAAAGATGCTTGGATTTTAGCACTTAACAAATACTCGTGACGCGAATGGACTGATTATGCTGCTAATATTATCAAATACCGAACACTTATTGATCAATATGAATATGGAGAAAAAAGTCAAATTCCTCAGTTTTCAAAAGGCATACAATCGATAATAAGTCAATATAAAACAGACTCTAAGCGTACCAAAAACCTTAAAGATAGTATAAATTCTGTAAAAATCACTCTTAATGGACAAGAAGGAGGATATAAACAGTATCTTGACTATTTTGAAAAAGAACTCGATCAATACGGATTTCAAGCATACAAAAAATACCACCCAATTCCTAGCGAAGGTAAGTAAAAAAGACATTAACAAAAAAGAGGGGAAACCCTCTTTTTATACATTATAAGCAAAAAAATCTGACTTAAGTCAGACTTTTATCTCTCTTTTTGGATTTGTAAGCCACAAGGGAGTTTTTTATAAATAAAGAGATACCAATTGATTCAGAAAAAGAGGCTTGCCATCAGGATAAAAATAACAATTTTATTAAATCTATCAGCTCACTGCATAATCATCAATACCATCATAATTATTGACCGGATTCGAATAAACCCTCTGGTCTCACCTCTAGAAAATCAAAGCCCCATCAATCTATGATGAAAGTGCGTATAATCCCCGTTGAGTGGATTTTTTTTCATTACAAAAATTCTATACAGTCCAACCCAAATTGCATCAAACAATGGTAAAGAAAGAGCCACGAGAATGGTTCCGATTTTTACTCCTCACAATACCGACAAATAAGCAATAGCGAAACCAAAAACCATAATCCCAACATCTCTTACCAATCCGAGTGGTTTATACTCTATTACTGCATATACTAAACTAATCACAAAAAGGATAAAGGACATATTTTGAACAAAAAGAAGGATTTCAAGATTTGGGAAAGAATCATAGGACTTGAATACCACCCACTTAATCAGGGCAAAGAGCGTAAAAAATCCAATTGCAGAAACGCCACTTCCTTGCGCATATATTCCATCAAATCGATTGATCGCATTGATACAAAACATTGTCCACCCCAAAAATGCGATACTAAAGAGCCACTGTGGAATATGATAAACCGTACCAGCAAAAATCAACTCCTGATTCCCCATTCCTCAGATCCCTATTGCCAATCCTGCTGCAAGCAAATGCACAATTAACCTTACAAAAGGAGGGATTTTTGGAAATCTTCCAAGATAACTGAGTTCCTCGATAAACTCTACAGTTCCAATCAAAAGGGAAGGAATCAATAATCCCAAAAATAACGGAGAACTATACCAGCTAGGAAAACAGATTCCAACTACTACCATTATCGCTAAAATCACAAAAACTCACTGTAAGGTTGGCACTGGAGCTCTGGTATTTTTAAGGTCTGATCCTGGTTTATCTAGAATTCCCCACTTTTGAAACCACTTTAGTCCTCAAAACGCAATAATCAAAATCACTACTATTGATATAAGATGTCGCATCTTATAGAAGAAAATAGAATAAAAAATCTGATTTTTTTATTTTTTTGTTACTATATCAATTTTGTCAATAATAGCAAGAGAGAAATAACTGCTTTGCAAGAAAATAAAACAACAGAAAAAAGTGAGCAAATGCTCACTTTCTCTGGTATTCTAAGGGTTATGCTATTTTCTATAAACAGCAAGCGCCTTGTTAAATTCGTTGGCACCTGGAGGAAGATTACCTCGAAGAGTTGGATTGTAATCAACAAGCACTGAAGCTCCATTGATTATTTTTTGCACCTTTTCTCCTCCATCTTTACCACCTCCATTTCCTTGGAACCAAGTATAGAGTTCTGATCTTCTCGCTGCTACAACCTTTGAAAGGTCTCCGATAGCAACTCCCTTGATATGAAGATTTCCGTAATTACATCGATCTCCATCAGAAAGTTTCTCGTAAGTATTCTTGAGATTTGCATCTCCTGAAGATCTAAATCCATCTCCTGCATAGAAGATACCCTTTACGATCTGACCAGCATGACCAGACTTTCTATCCCCTCCATTACAAGAATTAGAAGCATCAAAAGTAATTGTTCCCTGAGTCATAATCATCGCATTAGTATTGAGATCTCCCTTGATTGTAATATTTGCACCTGGATCGGTAGCAATCAAAGCGAAAGGTTTACTAGAATCAGAAATCAGATTTTTAAGATTTATTTCTTTACCTGATACAAGATAGATAGACTTTCCCGGCACCTTCTTAAGATCCCCCTTTACTGTCTTGGCTAACTTTGCATATTTATTTTTGAAAGTTGTAAAGAGCGATTTAATAGATGCTGGAGCAGCATAGTCTTTTGGATCCTTTCTTTCTGTTTTGAAGAACTGATCCATAAATGTAGTTCCATTTATCAATCTATAATTATTAAGTTCAGCAGTAGCTTTGTTACCGATTCCATATGGACTTCTCTGAATCATATAGTGATCAGTTACTGCGAAATCTACTTCACAAATTCTATCATCAAAGACTTCGTTTTTCTCGATTACTTTTCCTTTCTCATCCTTTGATACAAGCTTATAATCAATCCTCTCTAGAGCAACTTTATACTCTCCAAAGGTTTGAATATTACTAAGTGGCAATCTTGAAATATCACTATTTGATTTTACAAGGCTTGCATTACTTTGACCAAAATTTGCAATTAATAATTTAGATGAAAGTGGGAAAAGTACTGGATATTGTCCTTGATTGTCTAAGGTATCAAATACATTTTTCACTCGTCCTTGATCTGCAAGATGAGAACCACGCAACCAACCATTTCTATTTTGATTGATATAGTCCTTGATACTTGAGTAAGTACCATGAAGTGCATCCTGCCATCCTGTAGGATTGAAACATGGAGCTGTAAAGTTATATACCTCTTTCATTCTTGGACCATAGACCTTGAAAGTACATTTCATAGAAGAAATATCAATCTTTGGTGTTGAATCAGCATTCTTACTATTTTCTACATAATACTTCTCTAACCATTCTTTTTTCTGTTCTGGAGTAGCATTTCCTGCCATACCATCAAGATTCCAGTAGAATGGCAACACTTCTCACTTCATGATTGAGATCGAACCATTTTGGAGATTGAAACACTTTGGAGCTATCTGCTCTCCCTTGTTTTTCAAACCACAAGAAGCGGTACATGTATATCCGGCATATTTTTTATCATAGATATTTTCATTCTTGAAAAGTTTTCCATCTGAAGGAATTTTATATTCTCCTTCTCGATCACAAATTTCATAACCGTTCTTATATCCATTTCCACATGATGGAGAATAATATCCACCTCATCATCCACCGCTACCTCATCATCCTGGAGTATATCCTCATCCTCCGCTACTTCCTACAGAAGCAGGATCAGAAGACTTACCTTTTGTTCCATCTCTTTTTGGATATTCAACAGTTGCGACATTTTTTTGATCACCAAGCTTTGTCGCCTTAAAGATAATAGTCAAACTATCTCCTGGCATAAAGTTACCATTCAGCATCTCGACTTTCCACTCAATATCTGCTGGATAAGTTCCTGAGATTGTAGGTGTAATCTTGTAAGCAGGCTTATTTGGATTTTGTGCTCCAAATGCAATCACACCAGTAAAGGCATTATTTGCAAGTCCTGTTGAACTGAAATCAAACTTAAGGTTTTGTTCAATACGATCTTTTACTACAAATCCAGTAAGAGAATTTGTTGCACCAGATACTACAAGCTTGAAGAATGCAGTAGTATTATTTGATAGCGTAATACTATCATCGTTATATGTTCCGTCAATCTTATCAGAAACATACTTTTTGATAGTCAGCTTTACATCTTCTGTTTTTACTGATGCATCATCACTTCACTTTCCTCCTGGATATTCGATAAATGCAACATTTTTCTGATCTCCATTTACCTTTACCTTAAACTGTACCTGATACTTATCTCCTGGGAGGAACTGACCTTCTGTCATTACCACCTTCCAAGTAAGTCTAGTAGTATTGTTTGATAGCTTTTCTACAGTTTGGGTAGTTGTGTACTTATATCAATCTGAGTTTGAACTTCCTCTAAGAAGCACTCCTGTAAAGGCATTATTGAGAAGATCAGAAGAGTCTATATAACTCAAATTTCCTTCAATAGTATCTGTAATAGTAAAGGTATTCATTGCTGCACTAGCATTTTGAGCTTCTAGAGTAAAGTACCCTGTCTGCCCTTGTGCAAATCCAGTCATCAAAACATCCTCTCTACCAGACTCTGCAATAGACTTATTTACATATTTTTTGATTTGAACAGTAGGTTCATGAGGTCTAGGTCCTGGAGGTGGAGGAGGGATAATATCTACCTTATCACAAAGAGGAGCATCATTTGGCTTCTTTGGATCCTCTACACAAGCCACATTGGTATATGACTTTCTTTCACCTACAGTCAACTTTCCATCAAACACAATAGAGAAAGTCTGATTTTTACTTAGTTTCTGAGGAAATTTAACCCTCCAAGTAACTGTTTGCAACCCTTGAGCATTTACCCCTGTATTTGCTGATTCAATAGTTACGAGAGTATTAGAGGCTCCTAATTTGTAAGAACCTTCTTGATATACCACTCCCTTTGGCAAAGTATCTACAACTACAAGTTCATCGTAAGCACCTTCTGTAGCAGTTACTTTGATCGTATATTGAGCAATTTCACCAGATGCGACAAGTGGCTTATCTACTAACTTCTGGATAATCACCTTTCTATTTCCAATGTCATAATGCTCTGAGTCATCTTGTACGAGAATATCATTGGTAAAGATACCAACAGTATTGAGTCTAGAATCCAAATTAGTTTTAAGCACTCTACCAGTAAGATACAATACTCCATTTTGACTAGGAAGAAGATTGAAACCTGACCATTCATCGATGGTTATTCCTTGTGCATTCTTGTAGGTCTGATGATATGCAGGGTTTACACCATGAATTTCACTACTTACATACTCAAGATTGAGTGGCATAAAATCCTTGATAGATACTTTATTTACAGTATCATTAGTATTATTGGCAAAAGGCATCTTAAATCCAACCAAATCTCCTTCTTGATAAACCTTTCCAAGTTCTTGAAGATCTTTTTTGATAGTTGGCTTTGCAATAGTAATAATATCTCCATCGTGATCATCTTCATCTGTAGTTTCATTACAGTTAGCTACAGAACCAGCCTTTCCATTTCCAGAAGTTCTATGAAGGAAAGATTCTGAGAAACAATCATTGTCAGCATTTTGATCTGGAGTTGAGTCCTTATCAACAGTTCCATAATCTGAGGCATTATCACGACTAATTTCAGCTTTATTTAGAATGGTTGATCCCTTAAAGTTTCCATCAATCACCACTGTCATCTCAATAGATCTAGAAGAATTTGGTCCACTTACAGTGATTTCTCCTGGGATCTGGTAGGTAGCTTTACGAGTCTGTGGATCAAAAGTCCATTTTGAATCCTTGAGAATAAGTCCCTTAGGTAGATAATCAGTCACTTCAATATTTCTTGCTACAAGTTCTCCCTGATTATGCACGGTAATAACAAAAGTCAATTCATCTCCGAGAGAATAACTATTCTTTCTTGGTGCTTTTACCTGCTTGGTAAGCGCAAGATCGTAAATTGGCTTTTTAGGATCACGAACTGGGAATCTTACTCCATCATGATCATCTTCATCTGTAGTTTCATTACAGTTAGCTACAGAACCAGCCTTTCCATTTCCGGAAATCAAGTGTCTTCCTTCTAGGAAACAATCGTTATTCTTATTTTTGTCTGGAGCTGAATCCTTATCTGTAGTTCCGTATTCTCCAGAGTTATCTTTTGAGATTTCTGCTAAATTAAGGATATCTGTTCCTGAAAAGTCTGGTTTAATTCTTGTTGTCAAGGTTACTGTTTTGCTCTGCCCTGGATTGATAGGACCTGCAATAGTAGTCTTGATCATTCCATTTTCTTGTGTCCAATTAGCATCTTTCAATTCAAGACCAGCTGGCAAGTAGTCAGTAACTTCAATATTTCTGGCTACAAGCTCTCCCTGATTATAAACCGTAATAGCAAAAGTAATATTTTCTCCTTTTGTATAAGAATCCTTTTGATTTTGGATAGTTTTTGTGAGTGCAAGATCGTAGATTTGATCAAGAAGCTGTAAAGATTCTCCATCGTGATCATCCTCATCTGTTGCTGGAGTACAATTTGTAGAAGATCCTGCTTTACCGTTACCATTGATAATATGCAAATTATCTCTAAGGAAACAATCATTATCTTTATTCTGATCTGGCGTAGAATCTCTATCTACAAGTCCATATTCAGCAGCATTATCTTTTGAGATTTCCGCCAAATTTATTATTTCGTTCCCTCTAAAATCAGACTTTATCCTCATTTGAAGAGTTAGAGATTTTGAGGTATTAGGCGCAAGCGTTTCTGTAATTATTCTAGTCGCCTTGTTAGAAGAAATAGTCCAATTCTGATCTACAACTTCAAGTCCCTCAGGTATATAGTCAGTAATTTGAATATTTCTCGCATCCTTATTCCCCTGATTGAACACTGTAATCGTAAATGTTACGAGATCTCCTCTTTTATACATAGGTTTTTTATCAGTAATTCTCTTGGTAAGTGCAAGATCATATACTGGCTCTGGGTTCGCATTGATAGGCTGACAAGAAACTGGATCACATCCCTTATTTCCCCACCCTGCTTTTGTTGAGTCTGCAGGATCACACTTTTCATTTGCCTGTCCATTGCTGTATGCCCCTTGTTGAACTTTTCCATCCCCACACCAAGCAAGTTTCACATTTACACACTCGTAATCATGAGTATATTCATTATTAGACCATTCAATAGCCTTAGTAGAAACAGAATTCAACTGATTTACAAAATCTGACTTCCAAAGAGGACCTCCTCCATCTCCATTAGTTAGATCTTTTTTAAGCCACCAAATATTAGATGGAGCAACTTCAAGATTGTCATCTCCATTTCTTACCGACATAGTTACATAACTTCCATTTCCAGAGGTTTTATACCCTCTAAATACCGCATGACGCACTTGATAAGCAACCTGAAATGAGTTATTATTTTTATTTGCAGGTGCAGAGATCAATACTGGTTCAGAACTCAAAGCTCTTGTCCATTGATTTAAAGGAAATACATTTGAAGCTCTAAACCACACTGGTGTATTTGCAATATTTGTCAATGCATTATTGTGGTATATTTGAAACACCCTCTGCTCTGGCAAATAATATCTTACTTCTGTCCCTTTACGGCTATTTGAATTCATAGTATGAAGTGCTAATCTATAAGTATTAGCTCCTCCATAATATCTATAATTATCAGTAAAAAACTGAACTTTTCCTAGATCAGGGATCCCATCTTGATTAAGATCTCAATTGAGATAATAATTAACTGTCTCATTTGCTCAAAGACATTGATTAGAAGCAAGTGGTGTTGATGCAGAATTCTGCGTTACAAATCTTACTGACTCGTTTGCTACAGTTGTTCCATTGACTCCATCCAAAGCGAAAGTGGAAGAAACTGCAAAAACAAATGCTAAACTACTTGCTAATAAAATTTTCGTTTTCATTTTTCTTATACTCAAATAAGTAAATTATTCTTCTGTAGCTCAAGGTGCTATGACATCTTTCTTCTCTACAATATTTGTTCAAGAATCTCAAGCCCCATGATCTGGTGTTGTAGATGGGATATCTGGATTTATAGGAACATCTGGACTATCTCAAATATTTGGATTAGACTCCCCTTGACCATCTTCCCGTACCTTTTTTGGTTCTTCTTTCTGAGACTTTTTTCCTCATCCGAAACTTACCCCAAGGCTGAACTGAGACTTATCAATATTTGCCTGTGCGGTAGCCTCTGAAGCATTAAAGGTCATCTTTGTTGGCTGTTGTTCAACTTGTTGAGAATCTTCAATTGTTATACCATCAATCTGAATTCCGATAGACTCATTTGCACATTCAGCCAAAAAGTACTTGACAATTTGCATATTTAATGTAATGTTTTTCTTTCATAAGTCAATAGATTTTCATGACAATAGCTCTTTTATAGACTTTTCTGAAAGATATCCATCATTTGTCAAAGCATCAGACTTTTCTTCAAATTTTCCAATGCTCTTTGCAATACTCTTTAACTGTTCGGTCTGTTTATCAAGATTCGCTAACAACCATTCTTTTGCCTGAGATTGCTGTGTTTCTTCAAGAGGGAATGTCTTATCAAGTACATTTGTCTGTCCGTAGGCTGTCATTGACATCCCTCTTGCTTCTCCTGCCTTTCTTCTATAGAAAGCTGTAAAACCAATAAGATTTGGCATTGGCTCCACTTTTGGATGATCTGAAAGTTGATTTGCTAAAGATATATAATCAATATTTAATTTACCTCCTGAGAAGTCCTCTAAAACAGATTTTTTATGATTTTTTACATATTCCTGATTTCTTTGTTTTGCAAGATTTACTACTGCATTTCTAGAAGATTTCTGACTTTCAGAAACAGTTGCAAACACTGCCTTCAATCTATCCATAATCTGAGTTGCCAACCTAGGATTTGCAAAGACTTTCTTACCATCTTTTTCTACAATTTCTAATGCAGTCTTGAGTCTGTTGTACTCTTTTCAAGAAAGCATTTTTATCAACTCCTCAGCTGCTGCGACATATTCTGCCTTCATTGCCTTTGCATTTTTTAGGAATCCTTTGAAGCGCTCAAATTGAGCCCTCTGTTTACTTAATCTTACTAAATTTATAATTGTTTCTGGGGTTACAACACTATCAACTTTTTTAATTAAATCTTCATCGATTGTCAAATCGGACTGAACTTCTTTGGTAATTTTTCCTTTTTCTTTGGTGATTTTAATGTTTCAATCTTTATCGATAGCAAGACCTGAATCTTTAGTCAGGGTTCAAATTTTTGTTCGTCCATTGTTATCAACTCCTTGGGAAATTGTTCCATCTAGATCAATCTTTATATCATTTTTTTGAGCGACATGCTTAAATTCAGCTCCTTTTGTAGCGACATTAAAACCTAATTTTGTTAAAGCCTTTTCAAGTCCTTCAATATTCTGATCAAGCCTATAATCTTTCTCTCCCACAAAACTTTCCAAGTTTCCTGCTCTAAGTGAAGTCAATTTATCAGATCACCTTTCGTATCCAATATCAAGTTCTGAGAAAGAACCATTTGTTCTTGCTGAAGTCAAGAAACGGTAAGATACTCCTGCTGGAATTATCAAATTTCCATTCTCTGACTTGATATATCCTTTCAAGTTTTCATTGATTTTTACATTAAATCCAGTTTTATTGAGGAGAGATTGTGACAAAACAAGATCTCAATTCTGATTTATTTCTAGTTTATCACTTGAATTAAGAACATTTATTGCTTTAAGTTGATTTTTGATATTAACAAAATCATTCTCGCTAAGACTTTCTTTCATTACATCCCCCCTTCCCATTTCGATACTTTGCTGAAGACGAGCTCTTGACTCTGGAGAATCGCTATGTGAGAGGTTCTTATATTTGGTTAATGTTGTACTAAGTGTAGCTACTGGGAAGAATCCTGCTAGGAACTGTACTCCAAGAGATGCTCCTGTAAATCTCCATCCTTTTGGCAAATCATATACGGCATTGTTTTTCCAGCTCTCTGCATATCGCTGTCCGATAAGTTGAGCAGCCTCTTTTGGATCTAAATTCTCCGCTTTAGTTCTTTCAATCACGGAAGTCAGATTTTCTGCTGCTTTTTTAATTTCAGCATCTGATGAGGTCTTGAAAAGTGTTTTGAGCGTTGCTGTAATATCTGGATAGTTACCATCTTTATCTTTGGTTAGAAGTTTCTCGATAATTGGAGTAATCTCCTTTTTGATATGATCGTATTGTTTTTCGATACCACCGATTTTATCCTTATCAATGCCTGCAGACACTCCCCAAGATGGGATAGGTCCAAGCATAGTCACGTTTCCTCCTACAGAGAGAGACGTAAGAGAAGTTGGATCAATATTTCCAAGAACTTTTTTGGCATTAAGATCTTGTTTAACTCCTGCTCTTAGTCCATAAATTGGAATAACTCCAAGTGTTGTTCCAGCATTGATTCCAGCGGAGACATTTCCTGTATCCCACTTAGCAACTTCAGTATTCCATGCAACACTTATTCATGCAAATGGTTGTCCCTCAAGAGATGCTCCTGTTCCTAGAGTAAGGGAAAGTCCTTTCAAAATCTGATTTAGTGGAACATTCACTCCGACTCCGAGACCATTGACATTTGCATTTACTCCTGGTTCTCTCATCTTAGAGAGCAAATAACTTGAAAGATTTGCCATCAACGTATCTCTTGCTTGCTGAGAGAGTTCTCTAGTTGCAGGATCGGTATTGATTTTATCTTCGATCTGTTTTAACTCTTCTGGTGTTAACTTTTGTGCTTCAAGTGTCTTTTTAAGTGCATCTGCTCCATATCTCATAATATCTACAGCATTTTCTGGTGTATCCATGAGTGCTGATTGCACAAGTCTTGCATGTTTAATATCTGATCTAAGCCAAGCAGCAAAGGTATCTGCCGTACCTGGTACTGCACCTCCAAAATTTTCTCCTTTTTTGGTATGCAAATGAATTACAATATTTCTAGCAATAGCATCCATAGACAATCCTTCAGCCTGAGCCATACGAATTGCAAGATCAATTTGATCTCCTCTTTTGGTTCCTCTTCCGTCAAGATGATTTCTTACTCCATCAAAATTAGTATCGGTAAGCAATGCTGAAATTTGCTTATCAGCACCTTGATCTTTAATACTATCAACTAAAATTCTAAAATTACCTAAATCTGACTTCTGAATTCAGTTTTTTTGCTCTTCTTTGAGATGTTTTTTCCATTCTTTTTTGGTATATGCATCAAATCTATCATTGAGATAATCTTTTGTCATTTGAGAAATTTCAGATCCTACATATCCTTCATAAAGCCAATTTTGCTGCATATCTTGAATCTCTTCTCGATTTTGTTGCATGTAATTATTTTTCCATTCGCTTGCTTTTCCATCTTTTGCAAGTTCAAGTCTAAATTTCCACTGTTCATCTTCAAGACCTTGTTTTCTTTCTTTTTTGGAAATCGGTTTACTTACATTTTCTTGATAGATTACATCTAAACTCTTCTCTCCATTGATAATCCCTGATTCAAGAGCATTCATTACACGGTTCCATCTAGCAGTATCAGCATTATCCTTTTTAGACTCTAAATAAGCCAAATAAGCCTTTTGAAGTTTATTAAGCTCTTTTTCTGTCCATTGCTCACCATTTTCTTTTACAAAAAGTTTAGACCAATCTGGAAGTGCAATTTTAGCATCTACCTGAGCTTTCAAAATATTAAATACTTTTTTCAATGAGGAAGTATTTCCTACTAAATCAATCAACTTCTTGAAATCTGATCTGAGTCCCTTTTCTACTTTATTGAATTTTTCTTCTACAAGGAAATCTCCATCAAGGATTTTATACAGATTTTTCTTTTCTGTTTTTGAAATGGATTCTTGATTGTTAGATGAGTTAAGTTCAACTGTTTCTTTCTTATGATCAGCAGATTTTTCAAGACTAGAATTTTGGGATTTATTCCTAAAATTTTCAACCTTTGCTGCGTTTTGCGCCATAACTTGTCCTCTAAAATTCTCAAGTTCAATTTTTGCCCTCTCGATAACTCAGTTAATCAAACGCACTCTATCTCTATTTTCTTGATTTTCAACTTTTTTCAAAAGAGCCTCCATATTATTTCTCTCTTGTGGAGTAAGATTTTCATAAACTGCTTTTAACCTACTAGGATCTATTCCGTTTAGAACATTCAAGAGTTGTTTTCCGATATTTTTATCCAAAGAAGAAGCTAATAATTTCTTAACTTCTTCATCTTGACTTCATTCTAAAACTGCTTTTAATTTTTCTACATCCAATGGAGCAACTTTACTCTCTGAAATATCCTTTACATCTAAAGTCTCCATTTTCTTAACTCATTTCTCTCCCTCTTTTTTTTGAGGCTTTTCCCCAATTACAACAACTTCTTCTAATACTCCTCAGTCAAAGTCATTAGTTCCAGGAATCTTTGTCATTTTTTCTCAAACTGGTTCATAAGCTTCCTTATTAAAATCAAACCTGTCCATCATCTTTACTAATAATAAGTAATAAAAAATATTTTTTTCGTTTTAAATTTACTATATTTCTCCTAAAATCTGATCTAATTCCTGCTCAAGCTGATTTGCATTTGATGCTTCATACTTATTAAGCTGAGCCACTCTCTGCATTGCTTGTTGTATCTTGTATTTATTCTGAGAATTAAGTGTCTGATTGACCAAGCTTTGAAAAAGTTCAAAGAGCTGTTCTATCTGCATATCATTCAACACATTATACCTCAACAATACAGCAAACCCTCTCGCAGGCTCCCAAAGATCCTTTACCTTATCCAACAAGGTTAGAACATAATCTTTCTTTGTCATCATAACATCAAAGAGAATAAAATATCTATAAATCAGTTTTAAAGTGCCTAAACAATTTAAAATCTTTATAAACTATTATAATCCAAAGAAATTATTTGTCATTTTTTTTATCTATTTTAAGTTATATTATCCTTGTCTTTTCTTTTTTTTATGATATAATATT
>ERZ772958.807-NODE-807-length-13586-cov-4.806075_pt1 | contig 13586 bp, 11 predicted proteins | sample MGYA00580681_ERZ772958 | MGnify/ENA primary metagenome ERZ772958 (study PRJEB29015, sample SAMEA2738089) | human oral metagenome | biome: human oral; feature: human-associated habitat; material: saliva | place: China | collected 2275 ...
GAGTAACGGTTAGAGTCCGAGCCCCGCGCCCCGCCCGCTCGTCGTACTCCGCGTCCGCCAACCCCGGCGATTCGTGTTCATCTTCACCCCGTTCTTTCGCGCGCCCGCCGCCTCGTGCGTGGTCCCGCGCGCCGTCCTCAAGGATCCGTCAGCCATGTCCGCCTGCCCTTCAGCCACCTCAGCCAACGCCGCCCTCGGCTCGCCCCTGCGCCCAGTCCGCACCCCGGCCGCCGTCCCTGCCCTCGGCACGGGGCCCTCCGGCGGCCCCGGCCTGTCCCAGTTCGACCTCGTCCACGACCGCACCGGCACCGGCAGCCTCAAATGGGACTTCGCCGCCGAGCGCGGCCGTCCCGCCGACGCCCTGCCCCTGTGGGTGGCCGACATGGACCACGTCGCCGCGCCCTGCGTGACCTCCGCCCTGCTGTGGCGGGTGCGCCACGGCATCTTCGGCTACTCCGAGCCCGACGAGGCCTATCGGGCGGCCCTGACCGGCTGGTTCTCCCGACGCTACGGCTGGCAGGTGGAGGCCGAGTGGAACACTGTGACTCCCGGCGTCGTGCCGGCCCTGGCCCTGGCGGTGCGCGCCCTGACCGCGCCGGGTGAGACGGTCCTCATCGAGGAGCCCGTCTACTACCCCTTCCGCGACGTCGTCGAGGTCAACGAGCGCACCGTGGCCGCCGTCCCCCTCGTGCGTGACGCCGACGGCGTCTACCGCCGCGACCTGGCCGCCCTGGAGGAGACCATCGAGGCGACCGGTGCGCGCCTACTGCTCCTGTGCAACCCGCACAACCCGGTGGGCCGGGTCTGGAGCCGGGAGGAGCTCGCCGCGCTGGAGGAGGTCACGGCCCGCCACGGCGTCGTCGTCGTGGCCGATGAGATTCACGCGGACCTGGCCCTGCCGGGTTTCGCGACGACGCCCTTCGCCTCCCTGAGCGAGGCGGCCGCCGCCCACACGATCACCTGCACCTCGCCGTCGAAGTCCTTCAACCTCGCCGGTCTGCAGGTCGCCAACATCCTCATCTCCGATGCCCACCTGCGCAGGGCCTTCCGCCGCGAGCTGGCCACCACCGGCTACTCCCAGCCCAATACCCTGGGCCTGACGGCCTGCCGGGCCGCCTACGAGAGCGGGGACGCCTGGCTGGACGCCCTGCGCGAGCACATCGCGGCCGCCCGGGCCCATGTCGAGGCGCGCCTGGAGCGGATCGAGGGGATCGAGGCCGCCCCCTGCGAGGGCACCTACCTGCTGTGGCTGGACTGCTCGGGATTCCTGAAGGCCGCCGGGCTAGAGCCCGAGCAGCTCGACGAGGTCATGCTCAACGAGGCCGGGCTCTGGCTCGACGACGGCCGGATCTTCGGGGCCGGCGGTGAGGGCTTCACCCGCATCAACGTCGCCTGCCCCCGCGCCACTCTCGATGCCGCCCTGGACCGCCTGGAGGCGGCCGTCGCCGCCGTGACCGCCCGCGCCGCCGAGCGGGCCGGGCAGAGCCCCGCCGTCCTGTCCGCCTGAGCCGGCTCGCCCGGACCGCACCAAGGGTGCCGGCCCGCAGGCGTCCAGTCACCGGTCACCGGCCGCGCCGCCGTCGACCGTCAGTCATCATGTCTTCCCGCCGCTGCCCCGCCCATGAGGAGAAACCGCTCATGACCAGTCCGTCCGCACCCCAGCCCACTGCTCAGACCGAGTGTTCCCAGCCGCCGGCCGCCCGCACCTTCCCCGTCCACCACCACCCGACGTCGTCGGCCCCGGACCCGCAGCTCCGCCTGGAGACGCTGCTGGTGCGCTCGGGCACCGGGACCGACCCGGCCACGGGGGCGATCACGACGCCGATCCACCTGTCGACCGCCTACGGCCACCCGGGCCTGGGCGAGTCGACGGGCTACGACTACACGCGCACGGCCAGCCCCACCCGAGACGTCCTCCAGGACGCCCTGGCCCGCCTGGAGGGCGGGACGGCGGCCTTCGCCCTGTCCTCGGGGATGGCGGCCCTGGAGCTGGTGACCCGCACGCTGGCGCCGCACGGCAGCCGGATCGTGGCGCTGCGGGACCTGTACGGCGGCTCCTTCCGCTTCCTGGAGGTCCTGGCCGAGGAGGGGGCGGCGCGCGTCGACTTCGTCCTGGGCCTGGAGGGCCTGCGCGGAGCCCTGGCCGACCCGGCCGACCTGGTCATCATCGAGACCCCCACGAACCCGATGATGGAGGAGATCTCCATCCCCGAGGCGGCCGAGCTGGCCCACGCCGCCGGGGCGAGGCTGGTCGTGGACAACACCTTCTACACCCCGGTGGTGCAGCGGCCCCTGGAGCTGGGGGCCGACGTCGTCGTCCACTCGGGCACGAAGTACCTGGGCGGGCACAACGACGTCATGGCAGGTGTGGCCGTGATGGCCGACGACGCCCTGGCCGAGCAGCTGAACTACCGGCTCAACACGACCGGGGCGACGCTGGGTCCCTTCGACTGCTTCCTGCTGCTGCGCGGCCTCAAGACCCTGGCGCTGCGCATGGAGCGTCACGAGGCCAACGCCACCGCGATCGCGCAGTTCCTGCGCTCGAGCCCCTACGTGACGCGGGTGCTCTACCCGGGACACTCGGGCATGGTGAGCTTCGATCTGGCCGAGTCGGTGGACGTGGCCCGCTTCCTGGCCTCGGTGCGAGTGTTCACCTTCGCCGAGTCCCTGGGCGGCGTGGAATCGCTGGTGACGTGCCCGTCGGTGCAGACGCACGCGGACGTTCCCGTCGAGGTGCGCGCCTCCTACGGGCTGACCGACCGGCTCATGCGCCTGAGCGTCGGCATCGAGCACGTCGACGACCTCATCGCGGACCTGGCCCAGGCCTTCGAGGCCGCCAAGGTCTAAACGGGGGTGCCGCCCCGTCTGGGGGGTGGGGATGACGCCGTGTCGGGCTACCCCGACACCATCCGTCCAGTCAACCGCATGGTCTATTCTTCCTGGAGACGGGAGAATCGTGGCCATGAGACACCTACGAACATCCTCGCCACCCCAGACCACCTCACGGCTGACCCTCCTCACCCTGCTCGGTGCGCTCACCGCCTGCAGCATGCTCGGCACGAGCGCCGCAGCAGTCGCGAGCCCGTCCGCGCAAGGAGCCCAGCACGCCGTCGTGCTGGACAACAGCACGAACGCCGGCAGCGCCGCCGGTACCTCCCAGCCCACCAGCAGCAACAGCTCCAGCGGCACATCGAACGGTTCCAGCGGTTCCAACGGTTCCCAAGGATCCAACGGGTCCACCGGGGCGAAGATCCCCAAGGGGCTGGAGTCCTTCTACCATCAGAAACTCACCTGGACCGACTGCCCCGACGGCGCCACCGGCACCGCCTTCCAGTGCGCCACCGTGACCGTGCCCCTGGACTACGACCACCCACAGGGCAAGACCATCACGGTGGCCCTCAAGAAGCTGCCCTCGACGAGCCCCTCCCCTCGGGGCTCGGTCTTCCTCAACCCCGGAGGCCCCGGGGGAAGCGGCATCTCCCTCATCAATGCCCAGGCCGGGCTCTACAAGACCGGCGGCCTGTCGGGGGTCCTGGCGAACTACGACGTCATCGGCTTCGACCCACGCGGCATTGGCCAGTCCACCCCCATCACCTGCTGGTCCCCCGACGACGTTCAGGCGATTATGGCCGGGCGGGCCGAGGCCCCCTCCCAGCTGACGCCGGGCAGCGCCACTGACATCGTTGCGAAGGGATCGCGCGAGGCCGCGGCCTGCCAGAAGTACACGGAGGTCCCTGAGATCCTCGACCACATGGACACCCGTTCGGTGGCCCGTGACATGGATGTCATGCGGGCCCTGGTGGGAGACCGGGACCTCAACTTCTTCGGGTACTCCTACGGCACCTACCTGGGGGCCGTGTACACCGAGCTCTTCCCCGACAACGTCGGGCGCGTCGTGCTGGACAGCGCCATGGACCCCACCCTGTCCCGGCAAGAGGCCTTCGAAGGCGATGCGGCGGCCGGGGAGCAGATACTGCGCACCTATATCGAGTCTCAGCACGGCCAGGCCGGGTTCCCCCTGAGCGGCACAACGGATGAGGCCGTCTCCCAGCTCGCGACCTTCCTCGACGGCCTGGACGCCAAGCCGCTGACCGTTTCCGACGGCGGAGACCCCGTGGACCGGGCCGAGGCCACTACGGCGATCAGAACGCTCGTCGCCGCCTCACCTGAGAACTGGCCACTGCTCACCGAGGGACTGACACAGGCCATGAGCTCACACGACGGCACCACTCTGATGAAGAATGCCGAGTCCCTCTCGGGCGGTGAGGAGTCTCCTGGGACCGAGGAGCAGACCGTCGAGCTGCTCCAATCCGTGTACGCCTTCTCGGCCAACCGGTGCCTCGACTTCCCCGACACCGGGAACCAGGCGAGCTGGGATGCGGCACTGTCCTCCTACCGCCGCGACTACCCGGTCTTCCACCCCCTGCTGCCCCAGCACGACGCCTACTGCCACGGCTGGGGGCACACCAGTAAGACCAAGCCCGTCGATGTCGACGTCGACGCCACGAACCCGGTGCTCGTCGTCGGCATCCTGCACGATCCGCAAACGCCTTACGCGTGGTCCAAGGCGCTGGTGTCGAGGCTCCGTAACAGTCACCTGCTGAGCGTCGACATGTACGGCCATGGCGCTACCGGCCCCAATTCCTGCACAACCGCGAAGGTGAACGACTACTTCGTCAAGGGAGCGCTCCCCTCCGACGGCGAGGTCTGCGCGGCGAACCCGAAGCCCCAGGCCGGGGAGGAGACTCCGGCCGGAGTTGCACATCCAGCTGGAGGTGAGCGTCCGTCCGGCTTTGAGGCCGGCTGACGCAGCAGGTCAGCAGCGGCTCAGGTGGCCGCGCCGTCGGAGCCGGGGAGTCCCAGGCATGGAAAACACCCCGGCTCCGACTGTTCAGCCGATGACGGGGTGTTGGTGCGCCCGAAGGGATTCGAACCCCCAACCTTCTGATCCGTAGTCAGATGCTCTATCCGTTGAGCTACAGGCGCATGTCGTTGCCGACGGGAAGAACATTACTCAGCGTCCACCCAGGGGACAAATCCTGTTCCCGTGAGGATGGGCACAGGGCCGGAGTCCCGTCGTTGACGGGACTCCGGCCCTGTGTGCTGTAACGGCAGTGGTGTTCACACCGCGCGCAGCGGACCGCTCATCCTGCGTTGGAATTGCTCAACGCCAGCAGCGACGCCCCCATCACCGCGTAGAGCACGAGGACCAGAACGGAGGCAATGATCCCCCAGACGAGAGTGGCCCTGGCCCAGTTCTTCTTGCTGGCCGAGCGGCCGCTGGCGAAGAAGGCGAGGTACAACACGTAGGCCAACCCGAGCAGCGGGATACCGGCCAGCAGCATCGTCAGCATCCAGCTGCCCACCGAGTCCGCGGTCTCGGCCTCCTCGGAGCGCGCTGCTGCCAGGGCTCCGCCTTCCGCCGGCCGCTCGAATGGCGAGCCCGCTGCAGGAGGAACCATGTCGGAGAAGGATGGGGCCTGCCCGGCCGCGGCGTCGGAAGAGGGGGCCGAGCCCCACTGGGGCGCCGAGCTCTGCGACGGGAAGGCTGAGGAGGAGGGCGGCGCGGACTGGGTAACGGCCTGAGTCGCAGCGGGGACGAAGGCCTCCGTGGCCTGCTCGGCCTCGGCGCGCGCGGTCGCCGTGGGGAAGACCGAGGACATGCCGACCTCGCCCTCCTGACGCCCACCGCTGAAGGGGTGCGAGTGAGGGGCGGGCTGCTGGGCGAAGGGCTGCTGGTCCTGCAGGCCCGCCGGCTGGGCCTGCGGCTGCTGACCCGGCCAGTGCGGGGTCTCCCGACTCACCTCGGCGCCTGGAGCCGCACCGGCGACGGGGGCTGAGGATGTGCCCGGAGCCGAGGGGATGCCGGGAGCGGACTGGGCGAAGGGCGACGACGCGGGTGCGGCGCCGTCGGCGGCGGTGGAACCACCCCAGGCGGGCTGCGCCGGCTGGCCGGGCTGGCTCGGCTGGCCGAGCCCGCTCTGCTGGGCGTAGGGGTTGGTCTGGATGTAGGGGTCGGCGGGCGCTGCACCGGGCTGGGCGGCCGCCTGCGCGGCACCTGTGGAGAAGGCGCGCGTCTGCTCCTCTGGGGGCGGCCCGGTGGGCAGGTCGGGCTGCGCCGGGCGCCACGATCCGGCCTGGGCGCCGGGAACCGCACCAGGGACGGCGCCGGGTGCCTGCCCCGGGGTCTGCTGCTCGGCGCGAGCGGCGTCGAGCATGTCCTGGTTGATGAGGACGGTCCGGGCGTTGAACTCATCGCCCTGGTTGGGGCGGGGCGAGCCGGAGGTCGGCGGCTGGGTTGCGTCGTGGTCAGACATGAGGTCCCTCTCAGTCGAGTACAGCATCACGCTATCCCGGATCTGCGCCGGAAGACACACAGGCACCCCGATCGGCCAGAGGCGAACGCTGCGACCGCAGGGCCGATTCGCGGTCTCGGCCGGCCGTTGGGAGGTCTCCGGGGCCGCCGCGACGGGTGCTCCGGCAACGATGAAGCCCCGGCACGCTGCTGCGCACCGGGGCTATCGCGGTGGCGGAGATGGGGAGATTCGAACTCCCGAGGGGCTTCCACCCCAACCTCCTTAGCAGGGAGGCGCACTAGGCCACTATGCGACATCTCCATCGCCTTCCCACGGCTCCGCCGCGGGACGCACGGGCAGCCTACCGGGAGGATGCCGCGTGAGCAAACCGCCGAAGACACGGTGCGGGCGCCTCGGGGCGAGGCGCTGTGAGCGCCGGCTGCACAGGTGTCCTGGGGCTCTCGTTCACGACCCGGGGCCTCGGGGTTCCAGGCCTCGCGTGCCGGCGCCACCCAGGGCCATCATGTTGAAGAATGTCTGTGAAAGTACGTCGTGAGGCGAGGAGGAGCGAGGATGGCGGAGAGCGGGCAGACGGATGCGCGGGTCGCGGACTTCATCACCGATCTGCGTCAGGCCCTGGCGGAGGCGGGCGACCCTGCCCGCGCCGAGCAGCAGCGGGCGTACCTGAAGTCCGAGATGGCGATGTACGGCGTCGGGGTCCCGGACACGCGGCGCCTTGCGCAACGGATCGCCGCCGCCCACAGCGATGTGTGGGCTGAGGCCGCCACCTGGGAGGTGGCGCTGCGGCGCCTGTGGGATGGGGCGGCTCGCCGCGAGGAGCGCTATGCGGCGCTGGCCGTCATCCGCGCCAAGCTCTCCGCCTCGCATGCCGGACGCATGGAGTCTCTGGCGCTCTACGAGCACTTTCTGCGCACGGGGCAGTGGTGGGATCTGGTCGATGAGACCTCCCACGCCGTCGGGCTGGTGGTGCGTGAGCATCCGGCTGCGGTGGCCCGCATGCGTGTGTGGGCCACCGACCCGGACATGTGGGTGCGGCGCAGCGCCATCCTCTGCCAGCTGCAGCACAAGGCCGACACGGACCTCGATCTGCTCACCAATGTCATCGAGGTCAACCAGGACGACCCGGAGTTCTTCATCCGCAAGGCCATCGGCTGGGCACTGCGCGACTACGCACGCACGGACGGCGACTGGGTGCGCGCCTTCGTCCAGGCACATCCGGGCCTGTCCCCACTCAGCCGACGCGAGGCCCTCAAGCGCCTGTGAGGGCTGGGCGGCGGCCTTCGACGTCGTGCTGGGCCAGATCGGGGACGTACTTCCCCGACGAGGACTGCGTTTTCCTCCAGATGGCTGGGGCACGACCTCAGTCATCTGGAGGAAAGGTACGTTCCGGGCGCACAACGCAGTCCCCGATTCAGTCAGGCGGCCTCCCCCGCGCCCGCCAAAGCCGACCAGGACCAGCACAGTCCCATGAAGCCAGGGGGCCGACGACGCCGCAGACCCCGCACCTCCTCCACGGGCGCAATCGGCCAGGTCCCGGCCGGCTACTCCACGAGCCTCGGACGGTATTGGCCAGGGGTTGTGCGTACTGCACGAACCCCCGCACCCCACGGAGTACACCCACCCCTCGTCCAGTAGGTCCCGACCCTCGTGCATTGCGCCCTGGTGAGGTTGGGACCCCCGTGAGCGACCTCGCCCGAGCACGAGCAAACCCCCGGCAGCGCTTCAGCTACCGAGGGTTCGAGTAAGCGGGATATGCGGAGATCTTGCAGGCCTACTCCAGATACAGCTACACGCTGGTGGCGAACCAACGCGCGTTGGAGGCGGCGATGGCTGGAGGCAGGACAGCCGAGCCACAAGCGAACCTCAAGCAGCGCAGCCTCCTGGTGTAGTTCGCATGACGAGGCATGCCGCAGTTGCTGGCCGAGCCACTGAAGTACGCAGAGACAAAGCATCAAGAGACTAGCCCACCAACAACCTACTTACATGAATCCAAACCCACCGACCGCACAAAATCCCTAGAATAATTACATTAACTTATTCATGTCGACCTGTAGGCCAAAAGCTTTCATCTCTCTCGCCAGCGACATTTTCCACTCTCCCGCAAGGCTTGTATATGCAACACCAGCAAAATCACTCGGAATATCTACGCCCTCTTCATAGAGTACGGCAACACACTCTCTGCCAAGTTTCGCAATACAGAATCCCAGTTCAAAGATAACGTTCTGCCGAGCCCTCGCTGCCACCACATTAGGTTCAGACTTACAATGCCCTTCATCGTCTCCGGTCATAATCACTACAGCAAATGCCGACTCACTTACATATGTCGTTAACTTTTCGAGCAGGTTCTGGCTCCTTCCAGCAACATCAGCAAGTATGACTGTCTCCCTGTTGGTCACGCTTTCAACAAAACGTTGAACCTCGAGTTTTCGAATCTCATCTCTCCCATGAACAATAAATATTTTACCACCCAAATCATCACCACAAGGGGGTTCAGAAGAGTTATCACAGTAGTCGTCAAGTGAGTTTTTAAAAGAAGACAACTTTCGCACTTTCCCTCGCACATCGTCCCTGAGTTCAGAAACTAACTTCTTTCTATCTTCACAAGAAAGGTATGTCAGCCCATTTAGTTTCGTCGAAAATATCGTCGCCTTAGAGCAAGCACTAAAACTAGCCTTGGGGTCCTGAGGAAACATTCTCAGCCACACCTTTGACTTTGCTGTCAAACATGGCACCCAATGCAGTCGACGCTACTTCACTCCAGGATTGCCAACTATCCCAAATCTCATCAACATCTTGTGGGTCGACATTAGATTCCAACTTTTCACTCAAGTCACAACCTTCAGCAATCAGTTGCGTTAGCCTTTCAGATGCCCGTTCTTTTGTCCACAAGAGCGTCGTTGCGGCCATTTTTCAACACCTTCACTTTTCGATGATTTTCGATGAATTCATGTTCATGAACATGCAGGTAAATTCCTCGACAATAAGGCGCAAACAGTATAAGAAAACACCGAACCTCCACCCTGCATGATCGACCCCAGAACTAGTTCACCTTGGGGTCGCACGAGCAATCTACACAGTGAAGTATTTTAGGGCAATACACACGCCCCAACCGCAGCTCCAGACATCCAATAGGTAACGATTAGGTTGCAAACGAGATGGGATCGAATCGACTAAACGCCTTAAAATAGATAAGTCAATCTATGTGGGTCGCAGCATAATTTCACGTTCGGCCCCACATAAAATTAAGTAACCCCGCTCTTCGAGATCCTTGACAGGAAAGCAGGCACTTCGGTCACTTTGAGCGCATTCGTCAACTGCTGCCATCAAAGAAACCTGCTTGCCCGGTAAGCGAGCGAAGCAGTATGAAGCGGAGATCTTGCAGGCTTACTCCAGATACGGCTACACACTGGTGGCGGCTAGGCGCGCGCTAGAGGCAGCACTGCCTGGGGGCAGACAGGCTGAGCAGCGGGCAGACCTCAAGCAGCGCAGCCTCCTGGTGCGGTTCGGGCGGCGAGGCATCGAGCAGTTGGTGGCCGACCACCTCGACCACGGGCTGACCTACACGGAGATCGCCAAGAAGTACGATGTGGCACTGAGCACAGTCGGCAAGTACATCCAGCAGGCCAAGCGCCAACGAGCGGAGGCACTCACGTAGTCTCCGTACCAACACGTCTCCCAAACCACCCCCAGAGCATGCACAGCATGCCCCCATGACACGCGGCAATACCTACATGTCCTTGCGACCGGTAGCCCATCTATAGGCACAGAGCGTGCCCGTCGGGCAACTTCGGGGCAGACCGCCCTCCACACCGATCGTGACCATCAGGCTCGCAAGAACCATCGGTCATGAAGCCTCGCAACCGCACCCCAGCGTCGGACATGCCGCCAATATTACGAATTGATCACTTCTGCCGCAACCACACGAGCCCCTCGCGATAATCGCCCATGGTGCTAGCACTCCAGCAGCCCACCCGCAGCGACAAGAGAGGGAGCAAATGCCGCGTCACACCGCAACCGCGATCTCCTTCAAGTACCACGAAAAATACCGAAGAGAAGCGCCAGACTGCGACCTTCGAACCCTCCCCGACGGAACAGACTTCTTTGACTTCGCTGTCGAAGCATGGAAGGGAGTTTCCACCAAAGATCACGAGCTCGAAAAAGTCTATGACATCACAGAGCCGGTAATCCATGGGCGCATAGCACTACTGAAGGGCCGTATCGGCCATTACGGGGAACCGGCTCGCATTCGAAATATTGACGACGATAAGATCATCGTGGAGCACGACGGCAATCTCGTCAACGAACCCGAAGTTCGCCTTGTACTTGCCGTACCCGACACGCATCCTTGCCTGCGGGCGTATATGGTTATTGAGATGATCCAAGAAGGCAGCCTTAAGCGGCCATATGTGACAGCTCTGCGAGAACTATGGAATACAAAGTTTCCCAAATTCACTCTCAAGATTGACAACATCGCCGAGTCGGAGTCCTGGCTTGAGACGGCCGAGATGACTAAAATCGAGGTAAAGTATCTTGACCAGCAAGCCGACATCGCAGACCAAGGAGAAGAAGTCATCGCAGGCAGCGTCACCTCCGTTCTCAAACCAGCAAAGGGTAAGTACTTCCCAAGACGAACACTCAATCTGGTGCGCAACAACAAAAAAATTGCTGGCCGCCTTGTCGGGCGCAGTGACGACGACAAAGAACCCGACTCGATTTCTGTCACGATGGAAGGCAGCGGCAAAACCAAGACATTTGCCATTGACGAGGAACGAACCCCCATGGCGCGCTGGCTCTTCTCGGACTACGGCACACCAGCACTGAGTGACGACGCCCACATTCGCATGTGTGCCGAGGAGGTCAATGACATCATGGAACGTGTCGGTGGGCGGTGGGACACTAGCTGGGAGCACTAGACAACGGAGGTGGTGCACGATGGCCAGCAAGCTCGACGTTCGACCGGTAGTGGAAGATCATCTCGGCACGCTCGTCAACCAAAGGCAGACATCCGAAGAGCCAACTACCAGCCTATGGGATTACGTCATTCAATTCGGCATTCCTATCGCACTGGGTACCCTTGGCGCTGCTAGCAACCTCACGCTCAACAGTGCATCCAGCCTTCTGGCCGGTGCGGCCATCTTCACCGCATTTTCGTTCGGCCTCGCGATCTTTGCTTTCCAGGCAAGACAAGCAACAGTTGCCACCAAAGGTTCACCTCAGCTCCGTCTACTGGATGAATTTTTCTACAACATCCTGTACTCGGTGCTTGTCGGGCTGGCATTAACAACGGCACTGATGGTGTGTGCTGCGGCAAGTGATGGCAACGACCAGATAGGTCGTTGGGGCGCTGGAGTAATAATCGCGCTAGGCATCCACTACCTGCTTGTTATCCTTATGTGCATCAAACGGCTCCGCGCAGTCTATCGAAATATTCAACGGTAGTTGCCTAAAATACTTAGCGAGATAATCGCACTACGACAAGCCCCGCAATGCTACTTAGGTAATTATTTGTCGCGACAGAGGCATTTCGAAGAAAATCACCTCTACCGACGTTTTCTGGATCGTCCAAAATCTCAAGTACATAATCTGGAGCGATCCGTCGGAGTGGTCTCAGTACGTGGGGAAAGTACGGAGTGTCCCAATGGCCCAAGTCATCAGGAAGATGATCGAAGACAGACCTGAAGTAGTCGTACTCCTGCCGGTATATCGGAGCTTTCGTATCTAGCCGCACATCGGAAAATGCGCCCATTCGTGCTCGCAACACTCGATCGATCATAGAGCGTGTTACCGCATACGTTCCATCTTGTCGTGTTTGCAAGAAATCCAACAGCTCAGGCACCAAATGACGCTTCATTGTCTGCCACAGAGGTGCAGACTCGTTTGGAGGTGTCCACAAATCTTCAAGGGCCACGGATGCTTCGTACGTAGATTTCGCATTGCTGATCGCCCAGTCTGAGGCAAGTAACGCGGGCATAAGAGAGATCGATCTTCTCATGCATATGGGGCAGTAACCGCGCTCTTGATGCACGCGAGAGCACCGTTCCCAGTTCCGGTAGTCGCCGCTACCCAAATACAAGGCGTATACCGGCAGAAGATCAAGCGCATTTGCAGTGGAGCGGAGCAACTTATACTGCGATTTTTTAGGCTGGCCACTGGCATAATTAAAGCCAAACCGCCATTTACCTTCGGTAATGGTCACCCGTTTGGCTTGAACCAACATGCCGTATGCGCCCACATCATCCACCCACCACCAGATCCAATCTGCACCACTGATTGCCTCGGCAGGTTGCGTAAAAGGAACGACGGAGACAGCCTCAGCTTGAGCGACCTGAGACATCAGAATTTCACTAACCGTCGTCTCATTCCAGCGTAAACCTGCCTGCTCGCACACCGTCATGTGGTTCACGGAGCAGGTTCTGGCCTTTCTAAAAGCTCGCTTGATATGCACGGATCGCACCCCTCAAGCAACCTGGCATCGACGTCGATTTTTCACGGTTGTAGTGTAGCGACTAGTACCAGCACTCGACCACACATATCAGTCAAGCACTCCAGTACGGGCGTGGGAGTCGTGCAGGACCTCCCGCAACAAGGCCGAGCGCTTGGAGGCCACCACTGCGTCGGTGCCGACCGGGGGCGAAGCCGTTGGGAGTCCCGGAACCGCCGGTGGCGTGGGAGTCAGGTCCAGGGCCAGCTGGTCCGGGGCAATGCGGTGCCGGCCGATCTCCATCAGAGCAGCCAGCTCGGCCTCAGTGTGGGCCGATCCCAGGTGCTCGATCACCTTGTCCCGGCGCCCTTCCTTGACCGCGATCTGCACCGCCATCGCCCCTGAGGCTGTCTTGACCTTACGCAGAAACGGGCTCACCACCCCCACCCTACCGGCCCCTTAGTGTGCCAGCACACCCACAACCACCACGGAATACCAACGAAAAACCCACCTCAAAACCCAGACCCCACCAAAGTGTCACGAGTCAGGTCTGGACTTGCCATGCTGCCAGTGTCTCACTTTGTCTCACATGGCTCCAGGAGCGTGGATGGGGTGCACTCTGGTACCACCACCTGACGCAAGGAGGACGTCATGAAGCACATCAAAGTTCCTATCAGAAGACTGACGAAGCTCAGCACGAGGAGGATCACGATGAACAAGGCGAGCATCAAGGTCAGACAGTTCGCACTTTTCGGCCTGGCTACAGCCATGACAGCTGGAGTGACGGCAGTGGCACCATCGGCTCATGCGGACGAGGTGACTGCCACAGTGTTCTCCGCTCCTGGATG
>ERZ772958.810-NODE-810-length-13561-cov-6.465201_pt1 | contig 13561 bp, 9 predicted proteins | sample MGYA00580681_ERZ772958 | MGnify/ENA primary metagenome ERZ772958 (study PRJEB29015, sample SAMEA2738089) | human oral metagenome | biome: human oral; feature: human-associated habitat; material: saliva | place: China | collected 2275 ...
GGAGCACGGCCAACCCGCGTACCGGCCCCGCCCGCACCGCCTCGCGCACAGCCGCGGCCCGGGTCACGCAGGCCCCCGCCCCGCCCCCGCAGCGGCCGGCGGTGACGATGCCTGCGCCACCGGCCCCGATGCCGCCCGGACGCTTCGCGCCCGCGGCGCCCTACCCGGTGCCGGGGTTCGCCGGGCCGGTCGGGATTGCCGGGCCTGTTGGAGCCGCTCCGGGCCGGGTGGAGGCCGACCCCTGGGCCGTGGGAGGAGCGCCCGCCGTCGGTCTGCCGTCCGCACCTCCGCCGCCCTCCGGTGCACCGGGGATCCCCGGCGCCTCCTTCGGGATGGGGCGCTACAACGCCCCGGCCTCCTCGCGCAGCGCCAGGAGGTCGGCCCCGTCGTCGCCGTCCAGCACGAGCCCGGCCAAGATCATCGGCTGGATCCTCTTCGCCCTGCTGTTCATCGTCATCCGGGCCCTCAACGGCTGAGGCGCAAGGGGGCGGGGGTGCGGCCCCAGGGGCGGGCGCGCCTCAGGGTGCGGCGGAGCCCGGGGTCGAGCCGCTCGGGGCGCTGGCGGCCGGGATGGTGATGGGGCTGTTGGAGGCGTAGCCGTGCTTGAAGGCCCACACCACGATCTCCAGGCGTGAGACCGTCCCCGTCTTATGGAACAGGCCGGTGATGTGGGACTTGACCGTCGCCTCGGCGATCGCCAGCAGGGAGGCGATCTTGCGGTTCGAGGCCCCCTCGCACAGGAGGCGGAGCACGTCGCGCTCCCGCTGCGAGAGGTGGACGCTGCCGTCCGCGCCGCGTACGGAGGCCAGGGCGTAGTCGATCAGGCGCGTCGTCGGCGTCGGGGCCACGACCTTCGCCCCGGAGTGGACCGTGCGCACCGCCGCGATGATCTCCTCAGCCGGCGCGCTCTTGAGCAGGAAGCCGCTGGCCCCGGCTCCTAGGCCCTGCAGGAGGTCCTCGTCGGTGTCCACCGTGGTCAGCAGAATGACCCGGGTCGACGGCGAGAGGCGGAGCACCTCCCGGGTCATCTCCACGCCGTCCATGTGCTCCATGTGGACATCGGTGATGAGGACGTCGACCTGATGGGACTGCACAAATCGCAGGACAGCGCGAGGTGAGCGCGTTGCGGTGAGGATCGTGAAGTCCTCGACGTCGGAGAAATAGGACTCCAGATGGGCCAGGGCCATCGCGTCGTCGTCGACCAGGGCCAGGCCGACACAATCGGGAGAAATCTGGGAAGACATGAGTCTCCTTGGGCAGATGTGTGCAGTCCGCGATCAGTGGGGGGCGCGGTCTGCTGGGAACAGTGAACAAACTACCTGAAAAAAGATGATCGCCGTGTAAACGCCCTCAGACGCGCCCCGACGAAAGGTGGAGGGAGCCATCCAAACGGCGAGGAAAGCAATAGATCAAAGGGCGATGCGAGGCCCCGTCGGATTCCGGCAGGCTCATGGCCAACGGCACTTCCCCAAGTGTGCCTCCTCTGTCGTTCCCAGGAAGGAGGGTCCGTGTATCGCTCTGCGCTCGTTGAGGGCGTCGCGCCATCACTGGCTCGTGCTGCGTTACTCGAGTCTCCCTTCGGCCTGGTTTCCCGTTCCACCGAGCTGCCCCAAGCGGCCGGAGAGCCGGTCTTCGCGATCTGGACCGGTCTTCTGGGTGATCCCTCTGAGGCGCTGAGGTCACAGCGCACCTGGAATCACCGTGCCGAGGCGGGCAACTTCGACGGGGCCGGCGGGGCCATCGACGCCGATCGCGCCAGACACATCGCGATTGTGGAGACGATGGAACGCTACTCCAGCTGCTCATGGACGGAGGAGGAGCTGGTGTGGGACACCCCCGCCGGTCTCGGCGAGGCCGCGATCGGACCGGAGCGCTGGCCGGCGTGCTCGGCCACCGAGCTGGCCGACCCCGACTGCGGGCTCATCGCCTCAGACCCCCGCGTCCCCCTGCGTTGGGTGCGCGGCTGGTCCCTGACCCGAGGCCGTGAGGTCTTCGTCCCAGCGGTGCTGACGTACCTCAACTTCCCGGTGCGCACCCCCTCCGAGCAGTTCGTCAACCCCATCTCCACCGGCACCGCCGCGCACTCCGACCTGCGCGAGGCGGTCCTGGGTGGCCTGCTCGAGGTCATCGAGCGCGACTCCATCGCCCTGACCTGGCTCCAGCGCCTGCGCCTGCCCGCCGTCGCCGTCGACCCCAGCACCCTGGGGGAGGAGGTCGCCGAGTACCACCGGGTCGGCACCTCCACCGAGCTGGAGACCCACCTGTTCGACGCCACCACCGACTACGGCGTCCCCACTCTCTACGCCGTCCAGACCTCCCAGGTCGACCCCGAGCTGGCCCAGGTGGTGGCCGCCACCTGCGACATCGACCCGCAGCGGGCGCTGGCCAAGATCTACCGCGAGCTCGCCTCCCTGCGCATCGCCCTGCGCAGCCACGCCCGCGGCCCGCGCGCCCAGGAGATCAAGGGGCAGGACCTCACCGTCGTCGGTGGCGCCCTGGCCGACGCCGAGCTGTCCATGCGCCACGTCTTCGACTTCCTCCTGGAGGGGGAGCGGCCCGTCCACGCCCTCGATGACATCGGCAGCCTCACGGCGTCCAGGCCCGGCGCTGGCAGCGGTGACAGCCCCGACGGCGCCGGCGGCAGTGCCGGCCCCGACCCGCTCGAGCAGGTCGTCACCAACCTGGAGCGGGCCGGCGCCGAGGCCATCGTCGTCGACATCACCACCGACGAGGCCCGCCAGGTCGGCATGCACGTCATCAAGGCCCTCATCCCCGAGGCCATGCCCCTGTCCTTCAGCCACCACGCCCGCTACCTGGCCACTCCCCGCCTCTATCAGGCGCCTCGGGCCATGGGCCTGACCGTCCATGACGAGGCGGGGATCAACCCCGTCCGCCAGCCCTTCGCCTAAGCCCGATGTCCGCATCTCCGTCCACCTCGCTGACCGACACCCAGGAGCCCCGACCCGACATGAGCACGACGCCGCCCGCACCGGACGCGCAGCCGGCACAGCACCCGGCACCGCAGGCCCCCACGGGGCCGGTGACGGCCTACCTGCCCCAGGGCGGGTTCGCGCGCGCCGTCGCCACGCGCCTGGCCGGGCCCGGCGACGTCATCATCCCGGTCGACCACGGGCTGGTCAGCGCCTACATCCCCTACGCCGACCGCGCGGTCCTCATTGCCGACCCCGACCAGTCCGGCCTGCGCGAGGACCTCGACACCCTGTCCTTCACCCGGGGTATGCCCTCCCTGGGCCTGGAGCTCTTCCCCACCGAGCTGCGCTGCGGGCCGCTCGTGGTCCCCGGCCGCAGCGCCTGCTACCGCTGCTACGACCGGCGCCGCCGCCAGCACGGCTACCGCCCCCTGCCCCCGGAGGTCGCCTCCGAGCACGGCCCGCTGGAGCAGGCCTATGCCCACCACCACGTGCTCCTGGGCGCCGGCCTCATCTCCCTGGCCCTGCAGACCCTCGACGCCCTCGGCCCTCAGGACCCGGCCACGGAGAGCGCTGACGACGTCGCCCCGATCGGCGGCCGGGTATGGACCATCGACCTCGTCTCCGGCATCACCACCTGCTCGCCGACCGTGGCCGTGGACCGCTGCGAGACCTGCTCGGGACGCTACGAGGGCCGCCGCGACGGCCTGCCCGCGCTCGCGGCCCTCCTGCCCGAGCGGCGTGGGGAGGTGGCCTGAGATGGCCGGGGACGCCACAAGTTCCGTCATGCGCGCCGGCGACGTCGGCCGCGCCGCCCGCCGCGACCTGCAGTTCCGTATCCCCCGCAAGCCGGTGGTGCGCCTGGGCCTGCGCGCCCGGCCCGAGGAGACCGGCTGGATCATCGACGGCGCCCGCAAGAGCCAGGTCCTGGGTGGGGCCTTCGCCCGCGAGCACATGGGCGCCCTGCTCCAGGCCTGCGACGGCACCCGCACCCTCGAGGAGATCGGCGAGGTCACCGGCGTCGGCCCCCAGGCCGCCTTCGAGGCCGTTTCCCTGCTGTGGACCGGCGGCATCGTCGAGGAGGGCGACACCGAGCCCGCCCCCGGCGACCCGGCGCCCGAGCTGGCCCGGCTGCTCTCCCGCCTGGGCGACTCCACCGGCGTCAACGACTCCTGGCAGGACGCCGCCCGCCGTCTAGCCGCCGCCCGGGTCGCCGTCGTCGGGGACGCCGAGCTGGCCGGAGAGATGGTCGCCGCCCTGGAGCCCACCCTGCCCGAGGTGCGGCTCGACAGCGCCCCCCGCCGCGGGGACACCCTCACCGTCCTCGTCGAGACCGCCGACTCCGCGGCCCGCTCCCAGGAGGTGGCGCGCCGCTGCCGGGAGGAGGGCATCGCGCTGCTGCGGGTGCGTGCCGAGCAGGAGGCGGTGACGGTCGGCCCCTATGTCGACGAGTCCTTCTCGCCCTGCCTGGCCTGCGCCTGCGCCGACGAGCCCGAGATCGGCCCCCGCCCCGAGCCCGCCCGCCACGACATCGTCGTCGGCCTGGCCGCCCGGGCCGTGGCCGCCCTCATCGCCCGCGCGACCGTCACCCACCTTCCCGGGGACGCGCGGCGCACCGACCTGGCCACCTTCACCTACTCCGACCGCCCGGTCGTCTCCCGCCCCGGTTGCCCCATCTGCTCGGTGGCCGGGGCCGGCGAGGAGCCGGTGCCGGTGGCGCCCTCGGCCCCCGTGGGGGCCCGCTACGAGCAGTCCGTGGCCATCCCGCCGGCCGCCTTCGTCGACTCCAAGGGCCACCAGCAGCACTACAAGCCCTCCAACCTGCGCCTCCAGCGCGAGTTCCGCGACTGGCCGGTCTGCCCGCGCACGCCCCTGCCGCCGGCCGACCTCGAGCGCCTCGACCAGCCCTGGCCGATCGCGCACCCGCTCACCGACGACGGCGCCGAGCCCGATGTCCTCGCCCGCCCCACCCTGAGCGAGCTCGCCACGATCCTGGCGCTGTCGGTGGGTGTGCGCGAGCCGCTCGGCGCCGAACCCACCGGTCCGGAGTCGGCCGAGGCCCCTCAGGCCCCGCTGAGCGCCAAGCTGCGCCGCTGGACGGCCGCCGGCGGCAACATCGGCTCGGTGACCGCCTACGTGCTCGTGCCCGAGTACGAGCAGAGCGGCCGGGAGGTCTCGGGGGCGGCGGCCGGGCAGCGGCTCGCCCCCGGCACCTACGTCTACATCGAGCGCGACCACGCCCTGGCCCTCATCGGCCCCGCCCCCTCGGCGGCTGACACCGGGACGGACGCAGGGACTGATGCCGCGACGGAGGCCGGGTCGGATCTCCCGCCCGACGGCGTCGGCGCCCGGATCGTCCTGACCGGCAACGTGGACAAGGTGGCCCGCAAGTACTTCTCCTTCGCCCTGCGCATCGCGGTCCAGGACTGCGGCTGCTCCTTCGAGGTCATCCGCCTGGTCGCCGAGGCCCTGGGGGTGCCGCTGCGCGCCCGGGCCCGCTGGGACGAGCAGCGCATCGCCCGGGCACTGGGCACCGACCCGGCCCGGGAACCGGCCTGCATCGTCGTCGACCTGGGAGGCCGCCGTGCGCACTGACTTCGAGACGCTGCGCGAGCTCATCTCCGGCTTCTCCGCTGGATCGGACACTCGCCCCGCCGAGCCGACCTCCGACGGCCTGGCCGCGCGCCGCCCGCGCCCGCCGCTGGACTGCCGGGTGCCGGACGCGCTCGTCCCCGGCCCCCAGGACCCCTACCCCCACAGCCTGCACGAGACCTTCGAGCGCCGCTCGTCGTCGACCACCTACGGCACCGAGCCGCTCGAGGCCGAGGCCCTCCTGGGCATGGTCCGTGACGCCCTGGCCGACGACGCGCGCACCTGGGGAGCGGACGCGGCGGCCTGCCCCCTGGAGCCCTTCGTGCTCCTGCTGCGCCCGCGCGGCGCCGAGCCCGGCATCTACCGGGTGCGGCTCGACGGCGTGGACCTCGTTCGCCCCCTGCCGCCGGCCGAGGAGATCGAGGGCATGGCGGTGCAGAAGGAGTTCGCCCGCGCCGGGGCCATCGTCTCGGTGGCCGCCAACCTCGATGAGGCCGACGCCTGGGGCGGGGCTGCCGGCTACCGCTTCACCATGAGCCGCAGCGCCGCCCTCATCTACTCGCTGCACCTGCGCGCCGCCGCTCGGGGACTGGTGGGGACGGTCTTCGCCGGCTTCGCCACCTCGGCGGTGCGCCACCTGCTGGACTCCGACGGCGTCAGCCGCCACCAGATGTTCGCCGTCACCATCGCCAGTCCGCAGACAGAACCGCCCTATCAGGCGGCCGGCTAGTCCCGGCCCGCCCGCCGCGAGCGCCGTCGGCCCACCCGCTGGTCCACCGCCGGCCAGACGGACCCAGAACTGCATACCGCGTCACAGAGTTCCCCAGTGTTCCACGGACCACCCCGTTCGCGGGGTTGGGGCCCGGTCCCGGCAGACCGGACCCCCGGGGCCCGAACGGCCCCGCTCCTGCCCACCAGAGACCTGAGAGAAGGAGGTGAACAGCATATGACGAACAGCTCGATTGATCTCACCCTCGCCGACAGTGACTTCGGCGTCGAGGAGCTGCCCGAGGGCAACGCCCTGGGTTGTGCCTTCAGCAGCGCCAGCGCGTCCTGTCCGGCCAGCGCCGCCTCGGCCTCGTGCCCGGCCAGCGCGGCCTCGGCCTCGTGTCCGGCCTGCGCCGCCAGCGCGTCGACGACGTCCTGCTGACGACCCCATGGTGGCGGGTAGGGGACCGCGGTTCCCTACCCGCCACTGGCGGTACCCCGGATGCCCGCGAACCGACCGGAGGGAGCCACGAGCCCACGATGAGCACGGTGATGAGTACGGCGAGGACAACGCCGACGATCCCTGGTAGCCGCCCGACGAACCCGATCCCGCGCCTGCGCCGCGGGGTGAGCCTCATCGTCGGGATGGACAACCAGCCGATGCTGTTCGACTCCGACTCGGGCAAGTACCACCGGCTCGGCGCGGCCGCCGCCTTCATCGTGGGCCAGTTCGACGGGGTGCGCCCCCTGCCGACCATCATCGAGGAGCTGCCCCAGGACATCGACGAGGCGGGCGCCAAGCGCATCACGGGCCTGGTCGACAACCTGCGCGACAAGGGCCTCCTGGCGGGCGGCGCCCCCGCTCCCGCCGACCCCGCCGCCCCCGCCGCTTCGGCGGCCCCGGCGCGCACCAGGCGCAGCCGTGGACGCCACACGGCCCAGCCCCGCCGGGCCCGCCACCTCAAGGTCGAGAGGCCCCGCCGCAGCGGGGGCTGGTGGCTGCCCCGCATCATCATCGCCCGCAAGTACCACCGGATCGTCGCTCCTGTTGTCACCCTGCTCCAGCGCCTGCCGGCCCCCGCGCTCAGCTGGGTCTTCCTGGCGCTGGCCGCCTGCGGGTATGCGGCCGGGGCCATGGCGCTCAGCTCCCTGGCCGGGGGCCCCCGCCCGGGGGTCCTGGTCTTCGTCTCGGCGGTGGCGATCCAGCTGGTGAGCATCCTGCTGCACGAGTCCTGGCACGCCATCGTCGCCGGCTACCTGGGCACCCCCATCCGCGGACTGGGGGTGGCGCTCATGTTCTGGGCGATCCCCATCGCCTATGTCGACCGCACCGACTCCTACCGGGTGCGCTCCCGGAGCGGGCTGACCATGCTGGCCCTGGCCGGCATCTTCTCCGACGGCGTCGTCTGCGGCCTGGAGGCGGCCGTCGCCTGGGCCTCGACGGGAACGGTGCGCCAGGTGGCCCTGACCCTGTGCGCCTTCCAGCTCACCATGCTCGTCACCAACCTCAACCCCCTCACCCAGTCCGACGGCGTCGCCGCGGTCGAGGCGGCCACCGGCTCGGTCAACCTGCGTGGGCGCTCCATGTTCGTGCTGCGCTGTGTCCTGAGGCGCCAGCCGCTGCCTCCGGCCCTGGCCGTCATGCGGCCCGCGGTGCGCTGGGGCTACTTCATCTACGGGCTGGCGTGCTCTCTACTCGGACTGGTGGCCTTCGTGATGAGCGTTGTATGGATAGGCTACTGGCTGTACGCCCTCTTGAAAGGTTTCCTCCTATGACGCAGCCGGTTCTCTCTCGTGCCGGTGCCTCCCCCTCCCAACAGCCACAGCCGCAGCCCGTATCCGCCGTGACCCCCGGGGAGCCCATCCCATCCGCTCCGACCTCCGCGGTACCAGCGCCGGTACCGGTATCGGAGCCGGAGCCCCCGGCCCTGGCCCAGCCCGCCGTGGCCCTGCCGACCCTCGTGCGCCTGGGCGGGCTGCCGGTGCGGGCCGTCCCCGAGACCAGCGCCGCCGTCATCGGCACCCTGGACTACCTGCGTCGGCTCGACGAGGTGCTCGACGGCGCCGCCGACCAGCTGCTCGACCCGCTCTACGAGATCGTCCCCACCCTGGACAAGGCCGAGCGCCGCCCGGTCCTGCGCGCCAAGCGCTGCGTCTTCCAGGGGCGCGCCACCGACCTGTCCGAGGAGGTCCTGGCGGCGCTGCCCGCCGAGCTGCGCGCGCTGCTGGAGCGCTGGGACGCCCTGGTGGCCCGCAAGGAGGAGACCCGAGCCCGCCTGGCCGTCCTGGTCGACGTCGACCTGGACCGCAGCCGCGAGCTGCTGGCGGCCGGCCTCGACGAGCCCGGCTACCAGGAGGCCCTGGCGATCGCCGCCCCGGCCCTGGTCTCCACCCTGGCCGCCCGCGGCCGCCGGCTCGAGGACCCCCGCGTCCTGCGCACCCTCTACACCCTGGCCACCCGGGCCGCCCTCAAGACCAGCCCCTTTTCGGGACTGACCACCGTCAACGAGGCGGGCCAGCCCTCCACCGGGCGCAGTCACCGCATGGTGGCCACCCACCTGGCCTACCGCATCCTGAGCGCCACCGCCCAGGACCTGGCCGCCGACGGCGCCCTCTACCTCGAGCCCGCCCCCGTGCGCCGCTCCTACAGCGCGGCTCCCGGCCCGGACGCGGCCGGCGCCTACGGCCAGTACCCGTCCCGGGAGGTCGAGGCGGAGGCGCTGACCGTCGTCGGCGAGCACGAGTACGGCAACGGCATGGTCTTCCGCCAGGAGACCATCCAGCCCGCCCGCTGGCTCCAGGAGACCCACGACGCCCTCACCGGCGGCGGCATGCACGCCGTGCTCAGTGTGCGCGACGCCTGCGAGCGCGTGGGCGGCGCCGACCCGCGCCTGCGCCTGGAGCGGCTGCTGGCCTCCGGCGCCATCGTGCCGCACGTGCCCTGGTACCGCGGGGAGAACCCCTTCCCGCTGCTGGCCGCCTCGCTCTCACCGGAGCAGCAGCGCCAGTGGGGCAAGGACCTGGCCTGGCTGGCCCGGCTCGACGACGCCGTCGGCGCCGCCGACGGGCCCGGCCGCGCCGAGCTCCTCAACCGCACGGTGCGCCTGGCCGAGCGGGTCTTCCCCGACGGCGAGCTCGGTGAGCGGCCCAGCGGCTTCCTCTACGAGGACCGCGAGTCGACCCGCAGCTGGGTCGACCCTCTCGAGGACGCCCCCTTCGAGCAGGACGTCAAGACCCTGGGCGAGCTTGCCGACCCCTGGGTGGCCCGCTCCCACATCTACGACCTCATGGTGGCCCGCTTCGTCTCCCTGTTCGGAAACGGCGGGGTGTGCAAGGACCCGCTGGCCTTCTTCATGACCATCGCCCACGCCCCCGACGGCGACCAGGAGATGCTGCGCGCCGCCGGGCTCGACTATGCCGCCGGTCCCGACGAGGAGCGCGCCGCGCTGTCCGGCGGGCTCTCCGGCTCGCCCAGGCACCTGGGCGCCTTCCTCCAGCCGGTGGCCCCCAGCGCCCGGACCTACGCCGCCGGCGGGGGCCTGACCGTCGTCAACGCCTTCACCAACGCCAACGGCTCCCTCCAGGCCCGCTTCCACCGGCTCCTGGGCTCCGGTTTCCGGGAGCGCCTGGCCACACGGATCCGCACCTCCTGGGGCACCGAGAGGGTCCTGGAGATCCAGGCCAGCACCGAGTGCAACACCGGTCAGGCCGTCTCCTGCGGGCTCCTGCCGCCGCTGGGGCTGCCCGGTGAGCCGGGGGCGCCGGAGGCGGTCCCCCTCAGCTCCCTGCGGCTCGTCCACGACCCGGCCACGAGCACCCTGTTCCTGGCCGACGACGCCGGGCCCGTGGGACTGGCCTACCTGGGCCTGACCCCCCAGTACCTCCTGGGCGGCTACCTGTCCTGGCTGGTGCTGCTGAGCGACCCCTGGTCCCGGCTGCCCCCCTTCGCGGACCACTGGACCAGCCGCCGTCGGGACCTCAGCGGGCCCCTGCCCGACGAGGTGATGCACTCCGAGCGGAACGTGGCCGGCCGCCTGGTGACCCGCCGCGAGTCCTGGACCTTCCCGGCCCACCAGATCGCCCCGCTCATGGACCGCGACCTGACCACGACCCTGCTGCACATGGACGACCTGCGTAAGCAGTGGGGCATACCCACGGAGGTGTTCGTCCACCAGCACATGCCCTCCCAGGGTGCCACCTTCGACCAGCACAAGCCCCGCTACGTGGACCTCACCTCACCGGTGTCACTGCTGGCGCTGCGCGGCTGGATCGACCCCGGCGCCGCCCACATCAGCTTCGTCGAGGCCCTACCGGCCCGCGGCGAGGCCCTGGGGCTCACCCAGGACGGTGAGCCGACGGTGGCCGAGTACCTGGTGGGACTCCAGTGGCCCAAGAACCTGGGAGGCATGGCATGAGCACGCACGACGACGTCCAGTCCAGCCGGCGCGAGCAGCGCAACCAGCCCAGCCGGCTCATCCGCTCCCGCAGGCTGCGCTGGCTCGGGGGGCGCTCGCGGGCCAGTGAGCAGGCGGAGCGCACCGGGCAGGAGAGCCAGGCGAGCCAGGTGGGCCAGGGTGGCCAGCCCAGTCAGGGCGGTCAGGCCGGCCAGGCCGGAATGGTCGGCCTGGGGGGCGCGAAGCCGCAGGCGGGCGGCTCGATCCCGGGGATCCAGCCCCTGGAGATGGCGGCCGCCGACTTCGGCAACCTGCGCGCCCAGCACAGCGCGACGCGTCAGCGGGGTGCGGCGATGGCCGGTCAGCGTGAGGGGGTCGGCTGGCTGTATGCGCGGATCTACTGCGCCGGCGGGGACGACACCGACGCCCTGCTGCCCGAGGTCGCCCAGTGGCTGGAGCGGGCCCGCGGCCAGTGGGACATCCGCTCAGCGCACTTCCTGCGCTTCGTGGACCTGCGCGGCCACCACATCCGGCTGCGGCTCAAGGCCGTCGAGGGCGTCCTAGATGAGGCCTACGCGAGCATGCGCGAGCTGGGGGCCGTGGCCCAGCGCACCGAGGCGCGCACGGTCGAGCGTCTCGTCTCCGATCCGATGACCGGGGGGATCGGCGCGAGCCGGCCCGGCATCACCTTCGGCGTCTACGGCCCCGAGTACGACAAGTACGGGGGTGTGGCCGGCGTCGAGGAGGCCGAGCGGCACTTCTACGTCTCCAGCCGATGGTGCCTGGACCACCAGGTCTGGCAGATCCCACGGCCGGTGCCGCGGGCGGCCCTGGCGGCGCGGTTCCTGGCGCTGGCGGCCCGCAGCGCGCCACTGCCCGAGGCCGAGCTGCTCTCCGCACACCTGCGGATGTGGGGCTCGCGGCTCCCCGCGCACCTGCGTGACGGCAGCGCCCTGGGGCCGATCGTTCAGCAGCTGCTGGAGGTCATCGAGTTCCAGTTCGACGAGATCCCGTCCTGGAGCCAGGCGGCGGCTGCCGTGGGTGAGCTCGCCGACGACGCCGGGCGCGCCATCGGCGTCATGGGGGCGGGCACCGGCGGGCGCCGGGCCCTGGACCTGCTGCACATCGACGTCAACCGGCTCGGCCTCAACCCGGCCGAGGAGTGCATCGCCGGGCTGTGCGCCCGCCAGCTCCTGACCGGGGGCGCCGTGCCCCCGGCCCAGCCCTCAGCCGCCGTCGGGTAGCCGGGCGCCGCCTGGGCCCTGAACCCCGAAACGCGCCGAAGTGTCCATGAAGGACCCAGAGGTGTCCACGGAGCTGACATTAACCCCGTACCGGCGCCGATTGCCGAGAAAAAACCGCGGAATTCCAACGATCTGTGTCAGGAGCTTCAGCGGCTGGCGAGCTAATGTCAGCGCTGTGGACACGTGGCTGTGCGGGGAATGGGTCCGCCAGGGTCTTGGCGGCGCATTCAGGTTCTTTCACCTCGGGGGCAATCCCACTGGTCCCTGCCTGGCCCCTTCAGGTGCTCGCGCAGGGGACTCAGAAGTCATGGTTCGACGATGACCTGAGCAGGGTCCACTTTAGAGCGGCCTACTGCACGAGGGTGGGGGTGTATTGGTCGAGGGTTGTGCATACTGCACGAACCACCGGACCCTGTGGAGTACACCCAACCCTCTGCCAGTGGATCCCGACCCTCGTGCAGTTCGGGTGGTGTCAGGCCTGATAGTCGGGCTGAGGCTCTGATCGAGCCTGCCTCTCGCCCAGGCGCACCCTGCACACCGGAGCCAGCCTGCTCATCGACACCCAGGCCAGGCGTCTCGAGGTTCTGCTCGCCGGTGAGCACCACACTCCGGTCCAGGCCTCCGGGGGCGTCTACCAGCGCCTGATCCAGACCTACGGGGCTGACTGCCCGGGCTTGGGAAAGTACCTGATGCAACAGGCCGTCCCCGACAGGTTGGGGAGATCACGGCCCCGGCCTGCACCGGGCAACCCACTTATCGTGCGCACCACGGCCCACGAGTTTTGCGGGCATTTTTCAGTGAGGTACTGAATCCCCTTCGCGGGCACTCCAGATGAGTCTTGTCGGCCACTTCCTCCGGTCCCCGACTTCCTGATTTGCCGGGGCGATCTTGATCGGCTTTTGGGTCTCAGTTCGACGTGATCCATGCTATTCTGATAAGTGATGCCTCGTCGGAGCTGCCCTCTGATGATGGCCTTGAGTTGATGTTGGGCGACTCTCCCTCTCATGTCAGCGTCATGCTCGCAATGATCGTCAGTCGCATGGATAATCGTTGGAAGTGGAGTTTCTGCGATGATCCTTCGGTGCAGAGATGTATAGCGCCCTTCTAGCCAGGAGTATTTTCTATGAGTGAATCTGCCGGTCCTGGGAATTCTGTTCGCGTGAGGACAATCGTTGGGCTCGTCGTCGGTGTCGCCGCTACAGCTACGGCCGGTATTCTCGTCGCTGTCGAGGGTGGGCATATACTGGCCGCCCGGATGTTGGGTGCTGTCGGAATGGTTGCTGCGTTGCTCGGTGCTGTCGGTGCAATTCGATCTTCCGGGACGGGGACTAAGGCGATTTTCGCGATAGTGTCCGTTCTCCTGTTTGTGGCATCGTCGACGGTCTACGGTTTGACCTGGAGTTGAGTGAATTATTCAGGATTCAATACCTCTGTATGTTCTCAATCTATAGAGACAGAACATTCACTCACGCATGAATTGCCTCCGGTTGGCTTTGTATATAGTGAGGAAGTCGAATCGTGCGGGGTTTGGTGGAGACGGTGATGACCGGAGGGATCGCTGCCTTACGGTTCGGGTGTACTCCACGAGCCGGGGATCTTTTGTGCTGTCTCCTCACTTCTGAAACACTCGTTCGGGCGGGAACCCGGGGCAGGCTGGTGGTCCTAGAGGCGAGGGTGAAGCTGAAGGGAAGAG
>ERZ772958.812-NODE-812-length-13547-cov-6.623703_pt1 | contig 13547 bp, 10 predicted proteins | sample MGYA00580681_ERZ772958 | MGnify/ENA primary metagenome ERZ772958 (study PRJEB29015, sample SAMEA2738089) | human oral metagenome | biome: human oral; feature: human-associated habitat; material: saliva | place: China | collected 2275 ...
GCAGTAATCTGTATCGCGCATTTCTGGTACATCCCAGTATTCAGCAGAAGAATTCATTTCTTCGCGACGAATTTCAAATTTCTTAGCTGTACATGGTGTTACTGCAACAGCAACAATTTGTTTCGCATCAAGGCCCATTTTTTCAGCAAAATATGTTTTTTGCGTAGGCGCTTGCATAGCAATTGGACTTTTAGCAGTGGACAAGTTTGGCAAGAATTCTGGATAGAATGTTTCTGCAAACTTAACCCATGCTGGGCAACAAGATGTAAACTGAGGCAATACCGCATCACTGTTGATAACGCGTTCTAATAACTCGGATGCTTCTTCCATGATAGTCATGTCAGCACCAAAGTTAGTATCTAGAACATAGTCACCACCCAATTTACGAAGGGCTGCAACCATTTTGCCTTCTACGAATGTACCCGCCTCAAGGCCAAATTCTTCACCTAAACCAACACGAACAGCTGGTGCCGTTTGGAAGATAACGATTTTATTAGGGTCAGCAATCGCTGCTTTAACTTCATCAATTTCGCTGCGTTCATTGATGGAATCGAATGGACAGATAGATGCACATTGACCGCAATGAATACAAATAGGATGGTCCCCATTAGTTGTTAAATCATAATAATCAAATACACCCATATCTACAGCACAAGCTTTACGACATAAGGAGCAGTTTTTACATTTGGATAAATCCTGTACTAACGCAATGTTGCCGTCTTCAATCGGTACACGGCGATCTAAAAATTCGTACTTACTCATAGTTCCTCCTACTTAGGTAACGTTGTTATCGTTAATCTCTGAAATTATACTACAAATCGTAATTTTTATCAATGATTATGAAAGTAATTCCTATGCATAACAGGTATTAGAAAACTGCATAAAATACAGGTTTACAAGCGTTCCTCTAATTCCATCCACCGCTCGGTTAGCGTATCGATTTGAGATTGTGCACCCTCTCGTTCAGCCATTAATGTTTGCATTTTTTCATAATCCGTAGCCGCTTGGCTAATCATAACATCTAAGCCTTTTATAAGATGTTCTAATTTTGGTAGCTCCTCCATGATAGACGCATATTCCGCCTCTTCCGCCTTATTGAGACCTTTTTTTGTGGGCAAATCAACAGGTGTAGATTTATCAGCAGAACCCTTAACCTCTGTATTTGTATTTGTATTTGCATTTGTATCTGTATCTGCGTAACTAACCTCAACGGGACCTACTGTTGATGCCGAACTCTTATTCGTTACAGTAGATGGCTGATGTTCTGGTATATAAAATGGAGAATTAGTGCTTTCACCATGTTCTTCCTTATAATCCGAATAGGATCCATGCACAATATCAATATGCCCATTACCGGTAAAGACAAATAATTTATCTACAACACGATCAAGGAAATATCGATCATGGCAAACAGTGATAATAACCCCACTGAAAGAATCAAGAAAATCTTCCAATACCTCTAATGTGGGAATATCCAAATCATTGGTCGGTTCATCAAGCAATAAAACATTAGGTGCACTCATAAGTAATTTTAAAAGATATAGTCTACGACGCTCACCACCAGAGAGTTTGCGGATAGGCACGCCATGTAATTCTGGGGTAAACAAAAAACGTTCCAGAATTTGTCCTGCACTCAATGTAGTACCATCACCAAGGGCCATATAGGAATGGTCTTCTTTGATATAGTCGAGAACGCGCATATCCTCATCAAATTCAGGCAATTCCTGTTTAAAATGAGCGATACGAACGGTTTCCCCTTTACCAATAGTACCCGTCGATGGCTCATAGGTGCCATCTAGAATATTCATGAACGTGGATTTACCAACTCCATTAGGGCCTACAATACCAATGCGATCATGGCGCACCACATGATATGTAAAATTATCTATCATAGGGCGCCCATCAAAATCAAATGATAAATGCTCTATGTCAAAAATAGTTTTTCCTAAACGCGTTTTTAAGGCAATAGGATCCATTTGATCAGGACGGCGCGTCTTTTCCATATTTTTAAGTGTTTCATACCGTTGTAAACGGGCCTTTTGCTTTGTAGTACGAGCAAGCGCACCACGGCGAACCCATTCAATTTCACGCTTTAAAAATTGACGACGTTTTTCCTCTGTAGCGGCCTGACGAGCCTCACGATCGGCTTTCAACTCAATAAATTTTTCGTAATTTCCTTCGTATTCATACATATGGCGATTCGACAACTCTAAAATACCATTACATACAGAGTCTAGAAAATAGCGATCATGAGTACTAATCAATAAACCACCTTGTCGATTACTCAAGTACGTTTCAAGCCATTCAATGCTATCTTCATCTAAATGGTTTGTCGGTTCATCTAATAAAAGCAAGTCACAAGGGTATAACAAAGCCTGACCAAGGGCCAATCGACGCTTTTGCCCCCCTGATAATAGGCTAACAGACATATTTTCATCGTGAAAGCCAAGTTTACTTAGAATAATGCGAGCCTCTTGCTCTACTTGCCAACCGTCTTGTCTATCCATTTCTTCTAAACATTGCATATAGCGACGCTCAATACGATCATCGCTTACACCTTGCTCTTGTATGTAGTGATAGTCACGACTAGCTTTGTCAAAGCGCTTTACCAATTGCAATCGTGGGTGATCACCATCCAGAATCGCCTCTAGTAAGGTATCCCCTTCATCAAAGTTTGGAGACTGTGCTAAATAATGGATGCTGGCTTTACCATTCCGTTCAATACTTCCCTTATCGGACTCCATCTGCCCCGTTAGGATTTTTAAAAAGGTAGACTTGCCCGTTCCATTAATACCTACAAGCCCTAGACGCTTTTGATTTGTAAATGTAATAGACACATCTGTAAATAGCAGGCGTGTTCCATAGGATTTCTCTATATTTTGTAAACTAATTACGTTCATTGCCGTACTCCTCTGATTTCTTATGTTATTTATTATACTACAGATTTCCATTGACAGGCATACACCGCATCAGTAGAATACAGGTATATACGAAGATAATTTATAACATGATGATAAGTACATTCTATTAGGAGGTTCTCATGGCAACAGATGCAGTATTAGACTTTTATGACTCCCTCGACTTTGAAATTATCGACTTTGACGGATATGATACACTCCTTATCGAGTTATTAGACGACGGTACCTATGCAACTGTGTCCGATGATGATGGTCATATGCCAGATACACTAGATACTCCAATCGTATTCAATGTATATGATGATACCGATTCCTTCCAATGGAGTGTAAGCCTTGATGACTCGCATCAACTGCAAGCATTACTAGAGGAAAACAGCAATACAGAAGATTTTTTAGACGCTTTACAAGCAATCCGTACTAAAAACATTGAACGTTACCAATAATAAGAAATTTTAACATAAAAGGTCATCTAAAAATCAACCTAGCTTCGACAGATATGTCGTTATAAGCGAGGAAGGTTTTTAGATGACCTTTTATATTTATAAAGTTTCCAACTCACACGTAGGTGCAATTGTTTCCGATTTTACATCAAGAATATGTATGAGTTCATTTACGATATTAGCTGCACCATCTACATGCCATGCACGAGCTTGTTCAGACATTTGTTGTAAACGTGGCGGATTAATTAATAATGCCGCTACTACGTCTTCTAGATTATGTATATCTCTAGCCCAACGAGCACAGCCACGTTCTTCTAATAACTCCGCATTCGCTTCTTCTTGACCTGGAATAGCGTTAAAGAATACCATTGGCAATCCAATCGTTACAGCCTCCATACAGGTTAAGGCCCCAGGCTTTGTAACCAGCATAGTAGCAGAACTCATTAATTCTGAAATATTAGATGTATACCCATATACAGTGGTTTTTGTTTTCATCCGTACACTAAGACTTACTAACGACTCATAGAGCGATGTATTTTGACCTGCTACAACGGTAATTTCATCTATACCACTAACTGCATCTAAATGTTGCAATGCAATCTCTAATGAGCCTAAACCGAGACCGCCACCCATGACGAGAACCTTCACCGGTGATTTCAGTTCATAATGATCAATGGCATCCTTAAAAAATGATCTTCGCACAGGAATACCAGATACATAAATCTTATCTCGTTCAATGCCAACGGACGTCATTTCCCCTACCATATCTTCAGTAGCAACAAAGTAGGTATCCACTTGGGGATAAATCCAAAATTGATGACTGCTAAAGTCTGTTAGAATTGCCACTAATGGAACATCGATAAGACCTTGGCGTTTCAATATGCTTGCAGCCCCACAAGGAAATGGATGGGTAAACACGATCACGTCCGGTTCTTCTTGTTGGATTAACTTCAACATACGACTCTTCAATATATAAGAGAGCGCCGTCTGTAGAATAGTTCCTTTCTTTTCCCCTTTTGATACGCGATAAATCATATCATATAGCATGGGAAATACGTCAATCATCTTAATATAAGTGCCCTTAATCAGATGCTCTACGGATAGTGTTTCCGTATCAAGAAAGTCCACATGAGAAATTACTGCTTGTGGTTCTTTCAATTGCCAATATTCTTCTATAGCCCGTGCGGCCTGCATGTGCCCTGTACCAATAGAGGCAGACACAATGAGGACCTTGCGTGATTGTTCTGTAGTCATAATCTATCCTTTCCATGTGATTATACCACATAAGCACGCAAAAATAATATAAATGCAAAAAAGAGACCTCTTAGAGGTCTCTTTTAATCTTATTCAAATTTAGATTATTTTTTGCGTTTTTTTGCAGGAGCTGCGTTAACTTTTTCTTTCAAACCTTTACCAGCTTTGAATGCAGGAGATTTGGAAGCTTTGATTGTAATAGTTTTACCGTTTTGAGGGTTGCGGCCTTCACGAGCAGCACGTTCACGAACTTCGAAAGTACCGAAGCCGATAACTTGAACTTTACCACCAGCAGCTAATTCTTCAGCAACTGTGTCGAATACAGCTTTAACAGCTTTTTCAGCGTCTTTTTTAGTTAATTCAGTTTTTTGTGCAACACTTGCGATTAATTCTGTTTTGTTCATGACAGAACCTCCTTAAAAATACAATACCCGAGGTTACTAACACACCTCTAGGTTACTTTTCCTGCACTTTAGCCTCCTCCCAAAAAGCATCCAGCTCAGCTAATGAAAAGTCTTCCCATGAGCGATCGCTTTGGTTAACACAAGCCTCTACATGTGAAAAACGCTGTCGGAACTTCGTGTTTGTGCGATTCAGTGCATTTTCACCGCTTATTTTATACCATCTAAATAGATTAATCAAGGAAAAAAGTACATCTCCCGCCTCTTTTTCCATATTTTCTCTATCTTTTTTGGCAACAGCCTCCTTAAATTCACCTATTTCCTCACTTACTTTGGCCCAAACTGGCTCCAGTTTATCCCAGTCAAAACCTACCTTTCCAGCCTTTTCTTGTAGCTTTTGAGCAGCCACCAATGCAGGTAACCCCTTAGATATTCCATCTAATACATTTTTTCGTATATTTCCCTTTTCTTGTGCTTTTAATTCATCCCAGGTGTATATTTTCCCTTCCTTCTCAGGATTATCTTGAGGAAATACATTAGGATGTCGGTGAATCATCTTTTCCGTTACATCATTTATTACATCCTGTAATGAAAAGGAGCCAGATTCTTCAGCTAAACTACTATGAAAAACAACTTGTAATAATACATCCCCTAGCTCTTCTCTGAGATTATGCATATCCTTGTTATCTATAGCATCTACTACTTCATAGGTTTCTTCAATAAAATATCGACGTAGCGATTCATGCGTTTGCACCTTATCCCAAGGGCAGCCATCAGGGGCACGTAATTTAGCCACTACATCTACGAGCGGTTGTATATCAATATTCTTCTTCATAGATCCTATTCTCCTCTGCTTGTCGTTTCCGTAATCTCTTACCGATAACAGGCATTTGATAGATATCATCCTTTACAATAGCCTTTGTGATCCATAGTGAAAGTACATAAACGGATAAGGCAACAATAATAGCAACTGCTACAGATGCACCATTACCAATCATATCAATAAGGAACATATACGTAACTTGTGTAGCCCCACCCATGGCCATCGCGGAAATGATGATTTTTAATAGGTTCATACAGCAAATCACGCTGCCCACATGACGTTTTACAAATATAATATTAATCAATGCAGCAATGGCAAAGTTTAAATTGGTTGCCCAAGCAGCCCCATTAATACCAAGCTCACTTGTACCAGTTAATTGATAGTCTAAAACGGCTTTCACCATAAGCCCTACAAAAATCGACATCATAGGAATTACTGTACGCCCTAAACCTTGCAAAATACCTGCTGTAATTTGTTGCCATCCTAAAAAGATGATACTAAGACTAATAACGGCAATAACAGGCCCCGCATTTGGTGTTGCATAAATCAACTGAGAAATAGGCGTAGCCAACACACACAGACCAACACAGGCAGGTATAGCAAAGAGATTTGCGATTTTCATGGCTGTACTAGCACGCTCGATAATGCGTCTATTATTTCCCATCGTATAGGCTTCGGATACGGCTGGTACAAGACTAGATGCCAGTGCAGTCGTCAAAATAATAGGTAATCCAATGAGTGAAGTAGCCATCCCCGTTAAATATCCAAATTGTGTAGTCGCCTCATGTAAGTAATAACCGATATCCATCAAACGTTTAGGAACGATGAATGTATCTATTAAGGATACCATCGGCAACATAATATTTGCCATGGATACTGGTATGGCTAATGCAAATAACCGTTTAATGACAGTACCATTCGTCTCTATAGGAGCTGTTCCGTTTTGTTCAGTCAACATCTGCTGACGCAAATTACGTTGAGAGCGATAGAAATAAATGAGTACGATTAAGCCAGCTAGAACACCTGGGAATGTGGCAAATGTAGCTCCGCCTGCAGCGAGGTGCAATCCAGAATCAATGAAATAATAAGCTAGCCCCACCATGGAGCCTACTCGGAATATTTGCTCAAACACCTGGCTTGTTCCGGTTGGCACCATGTATTGAAAGCCTTGGAAATAGCCTCTAAAGCAGCTTAAAATCGTTACGACGATAATGGCTGGTGACAATAATTGGATGGGAATTAGAGCCCGTGGGTCCGTAATAATATGCCACTTAATAAGCCATTCCGCGCTAGCATAAAGGCCTACGCTAAATACAATGCCCACGAGTGTAAGCACACGCAAGGATACATTAAATACTTGTTGCACGCCGCGTATATCGCGATTGGCTAGTTTTTCGGCAATCATAATAGAAATGGCAACGGGAATTCCTGCAGCGGAGATGCTAACGATAATTTGATAGATTGGATAGGCCATCATATAGAGACCTATGCCCTCGCCACCGAGAATACGAGCGATGAGTACTTTACTGAAAGCACCAATAATCTTAACGATAATACCGGCTATCGTTAAAATCATGGCACCCTTTAAAAATCGATTCATAGGCCCCCCTTAGACTTTTTCGACAATTCTTTCATCACCGCTTCTGTAATGGTTAAAATAGAACCCTTTAATCCATTCAAACTGATGTATAATGACGCTGGTTTTGTGTCCATGAATTTAATCTTTTTCCATAAATCTTCACGAACAGCCCCCATATCCCAATCCGCCATTTTAGAATCGTCATACCAATGGATAATAAGCTTATTATCACGACGGGCTATACTCTTAATGCCGAGAAGGCGCGCTTGTTCCTTAATTTGAGCTACCCGCAATAAACGATCTACTGGGTCTGTTGGCGTACCAAAACGGTCGATTAACTCATCGGTCATATCATCAAGCTGTTCCTTATTCTTGATGTGTAACATCCGTTGATATACAGAAATCTTACGAGCACTATCCTTGATGTACGCATCATCAATAAAAGCATCTATTTCAAGATCTATAGCAGGGTCTGGTATAACCTCTTTTACGACCTCTCTATTCTGCGCTTTTGCAATGGCCTCCTCTAACATGGTTACATACATACCAAAACCTACGGAAGCGATATTGCCATGTTGTTGTGATCCTAATAAGTTGCCTGCTCCACGAATTTCTAGGTCACGCATAGCCAATTTAAAGCCTGCCCCTAACTCAGTAAACTCTTCAATAGCTTTTAATCGTTTTTCTGCCGCTTCTGAAAGCATCTTATCAGGCCGATACATGAAATATGCATAGGCACGACGTCTAGAACGCCCTACGCGACCACGCATTTGATATAACTGAGATAAGCCTAAACGATCTGCATCATAAATAATAATTGTATTAGCATTTGGTATATCAAGGCCCGTTTCAATGATACTCGTACTGAGTAGTACATCATACTGACCTTCATAGAAATCAGTCATAATTTCTTCGATTTGACGCCCCGTCATTTGCCCATGAGCAATAGCATATCGCAATTCAGGCAGAGCAGCCTCTAACAATTCTCCCATATGTTTAATGGAGGCTACTCGGTTATATACGAAATACACTTGGCCCCCTCGTGCCAATTCACGCTTAATTGCATCCGCAATGAGGTTCATGTCGTATTCCACCACATAGGTTTGAACAGGCAATCTATCTTCTGGTGGTGTATTAATAACAGACATTTCACGTACCCCAACGAGAGACATGTGAAGTGTTCGTGGAATAGGTGTGGCACTCAATGTTAGCACGTCAATATTATTGGCCCATTCCTTCCACTTTTCCTTTTGTGCCACGCCAAATCGTTGCTCCTCATCCACAACCAGAAATCCTAAATCTTTAAATTTCACCTTTTTATTTAAAAGTGAATGAGTTCCGATTAGTACATCAATAGAACCATTTTCTACGCCCTTTAAGATTTCCCTCTTCTCCGCTGTAGAACGGAATCGGTTGAGTACATCCACCTTAACACCAAATGGATTAAATCGATTTAAAAAGGTTTGGTAATGTTGTTGTGCTAACACAGTGGTCGGAACCAATACAGCTACTTGCTTACCGCTTATAACAGCCTTAAAAATAGCACGCATAGCGACTTCGGTTTTACCAAAGCCAACATCACCAGCTAATAATCGATCCATTGGAGTAGGTCGTTCCATTGACTCCTTGATTTCTCGCGTAGCTTGTAATTGGTCTTCCGTTTCCTCATAGGGAAATGCATCTTCAAATTCAACCTGCCAAGGTTGATCTGGTAAAAAGGCAAAGCCTTCTGTTATCTCACGTTTCGCATAGAGCTCAACCAACTTATCAGCTAAGTCATCGATAGATTTTTGAGCCTTAGTAACGGCCTTACGCCAATCACTACCACCCATCTTATGAATCCGTGGTACATCACCTTCATTCCCGATGTATTTTTGCAATTGGTCTAAATTACTAGCCGGCAAGAATAGTCGATCGGTACCAGCATAAGCAATTTCAATATAATCACGATGAATGCCTTCTGTTTCAATCGTTTTTAAGCCAATATACTTACCGATACCATGCATATTATGAACTACATAATCACCGATGGATAAGTCTGTAAAGTAGTTAATTTCTTGTCCTTTTTTAGGCTTATTGCGGAGCTTCCGTTTTTGTTGACCGTAAATATTGCCTTCTACAACAACGACTAAGCGGCTATGAGGTAATTCAAAACCGTCGGTCAACAAACCTTGCATAATATGAACAGTAGTAGGCTCAAAATCCCAGCTTTCACAGTAACGATACGAAATACCATCACCATATAAAGCCTTTTCAATACCCTCTCGACGTTGCTGATTGTTAATAATTAACACAACCTGGTTGCCTAACTTTTGCCACTGTTTGATTTCATCCATCAAAAGCGGAATTTGGCGCTCAAAGCTCGTCATGGTCTTACCTTGAATACCAATAGGATTAAATCCAGGCAAGCCAATAGAGCGTTGTTGCATAAACGTAAAAGCCACTTGTATCTTAGCCTCTACAGTACGCTGTAATTCAGACCAATCGCAGTGTTGCTTACGATGGGTTGCATCTTCTTTTAAATACTTCTTTAACGCCTCTTGAATACGCCCTGGCTCATCATAGATAATGAGACCTTCTTTAGCATAGGATAACAATGTGCTATCAGCATCATCACTAGTCAAATAGAATGGTGTGACTGTATAGGCGTCAACATTTTCAATAGACCGTTGTGTATCTACAGAGAAATGACGCATCGTATCAATTTCATCGCCAAAGAATTCCATCCGAATCGGATCATCACTATTCACAGGGAATATATCAAAAATATCTCCGCGCACAGAAAAATGACCACGTTGTTCCACCTGGTCTACGCGTTCATATCCAATTGTAACTAATTTTTCTAATAGCTCATCACGCTCTATCGATTGTGAAACCTCTAGATGCACACTTTGAGAAACCACATATTGAGGACTCACTACATATTGAGTGACCTCTTCTACTGTGGCCAGAACCACAACAGGCTGATTCCAGGCCAGCATGCTGAGCGCACGCATTTGTGCCCCTTGTCCTTCTAAACTACGAGCTACAGTAGTAAATTCTACTCGTTCTGTAATGGGAAATGGCAACACCTGTACATTAGGCCAGAAAAATGCCAAATCTCGTTCCCATAATTCTTTATGTTCTTTATCGTGTACTACGATAATAATTGATTGTACTTGTTCCTCTGGAACAGCACGGCTTAAAAGGAATGACTTTTGTGATCCACTTAAACCATATATAACTGACTTTCCCTTTTGGCTAAACGCCTTTAGCCCATCTGCCATAGATGGGTTCTGTGAAAGCAGCGTATCAATTGAAGTATCCATATACTGCTCCATATATAATTAATTAGCTGTAACAAAGTTACTAATAATTTATTATAGCATATTTGCTAATATACAAAAAAACATCTGTTCCATAGAACAGATGCAAATAGGTATAAAAAAAGCACCCTATAGGTGCAATATAGTTGGTGCGGGAGAAGGGACTTGAACCCCCACGCCGTAAGGCGCCAGATCCTAAGTCTGGTGCGTCTGCCAATTCCGCCACTCCCGCGTACCGACTGAAACTATAATACCACTTATTATATATGACGTCAATCATTTTTTGTAATTTTTATGAGACTTCATCATCCCCATATAATCTTAACCCCTTTTAGGTATTTAAATTTCTCAGAGACAGCAGTATCCCTCCAGCGAAAAAGCCTGTGAAAGTAAAAAAAGAGATGGTCCAAACACCTAACCTAGGTGCTAGGACCATCTCTCTTTTTAGGATGATGATGAATAAATGCATGCCCTACATTTACCAATAAATATATTAACAGACATAACAAAAGCCATGCTGATAATACCAAACGGTATATTCACCACGACTACACTTTCAATCAAGAGATTCCTAGTTTTGTGTAAAATTAGAATGCTTTTACACAAAAAAATCCTTTTTACGGGTACGTAAAAAGGGAGTCTCTAACTTCTCCTCCCTATCACTCGTAGGTCAAATGGTGAATGTTGAATAGGCAGTTCTCCTGACTCGGCGTCATCGCTCATCTAGCCTTCCCAGTTTCCCAGTGACTTAATTTAGACTCGCTCGACCATACAGTGGCGGGACCGTGCTGGCATTTAACCAGCTTCTCTATTATGCTTTTCAGCACCTATTCCCAAATATGATGTTTTCTATGTGTTTATAGTATCACTATATATGATATTCGTCAAATCTTTTTTACGATTTTATAAATAAATATTTAGAATACACTAATAAAAAAAGACTATATTTCAATGCACCTATTATCTCATTAAGCTTTCATGTATAATAGTAGAGTAATTAACTATATGGAGGTCACTATGTATATTGGCGATATAATCAAAACATTCCGTAAGGAACATCAACTTTCACAAGAAGCATTTGCAGCAAAAGCAGGTTTAACAGTTGAGGAAATCAATACACTCGAATCTAACTTTCAAAATAACTCATCTACACCTGTACCGGTTGCCATTCGTCAAATCAAGGGTATTGCACAAGCTATGGAACAACCAATGCCTCTTATTATGAGTCAATTACCATCTAACCAACAAGTGATGGTAAATGTTGTGGCTGAATCTGATCAACCCCACGCTAAATAAGGAGTATAATCACATCATGAAAAAGTTAGCAATCCTAACCCTTACCTTCGTTACCTTAATGAGTAGTGCTCAAGCAGTCAATATTGGTGACCTAGAAAACGCTAGAGGCTATTCTTACATGTATCGAATGAATGGACAACAGTATTACGCAGATAACCGCGTAATCGTCCATGCAGGCGAAGGTAATAACTATGAAATTATCGCTAAAACATATAGCCATCAAGGCGCTATGTATTACATGACAGAATATATTAATCATTACTATTTTAATCAAGACGAAGATACGATTTATTGGACACAGGATGAAATTAATCTCATTGATGCACGTACTGGCCAAATCTTACGTCGAAACATCAAAAAAAATGCTAAACTAAAAGAATTAAAACCAGATACCTATGGCTATATGCAAGCTATCTACTCTAAGAATATGGCAATTGCTGCAGGACAATTAAAAGAAGTATCCAACTAATACACTGAGTAGCCACTAGAGACTTAAGCGTCTTATAGAGTATAAGGCAAAAGGAGCTGTTAATATAAAACAGCTCCTCTTTTTATGTCCAAATAGTAGACAATATATACGGGCATCTAAACATTAGTACAGGCCTGTAGTATCTGAGAAGCGGCCCATCTATATATAAGTCCCTATGAATTAGTACAGGCCTGTACTAATTTAAAAGAGACCATTATAATAGTTCCTATGATCAGTATCGGCCTTAACAGAATCCATATAACCTTATTTAGATAAATAAAAAAACTCACACATTCGTGTGAGTTTTAGTTTGGTGACCCAGAAGGGATTCGAACCCCTGGCCTTTTGATTCGTAGTCAAACGCTCTATCCAGCTGAGCTACTGAGTCATGTACTTGGTACTCACTTATATTAACACAACGCTTACATCTATGCAAGCATTTTTTTAATATTTTTTGAGTAATTTTACGGACATGCGGTCCAAAGACCGCACCCCATAAATTTGGCAGGGGCAGTAGGACTTGAACCCACAACCAACGGTTTTGGAGACCGCTACTCTACCAATTGAGCTATACCCCTATGTTCATCAAGCCGTGCTTGATACTTGATTAGTTTAACAAAAAATAGACCCTATGTCAAGAAACAAAGCGCTTTAAAATAATGAAATAATAGTGAATTTAAAAGGAAAAAGAGCCCTTTTTCAAGGGCTCTTATGTCTACCTAACTTTTACCTTTATATATACGGGAGATGGTATATATAATTAGAGAGTTTTGTATATGTATTGTTTTGTTTATACACAGGGAGAGTATTGTTGTGTATTTAAGTGTTGTTTTATGTGTTGTATTGTTTTGTGTTGTGTTGTTTGTATTATTTGTAAAAGGGACAGGTAAAAGTTATTAGTAGTAGACCTCCATTTCCTTAGTTGATCTCAATCAACTATTGCTAGTATATAGATTATATGTGAAAACATAGTGAAAGTTTTATGAGATATAAGTGAAACGAGTAAATTTTGGTACATTGTAAATTGTAACAAATATAGTTAAAAAGCCTGTATTTACTGGG
>ERZ772958.819-NODE-819-length-13478-cov-9.684124_pt1 | contig 13478 bp, 13 predicted proteins | sample MGYA00580681_ERZ772958 | MGnify/ENA primary metagenome ERZ772958 (study PRJEB29015, sample SAMEA2738089) | human oral metagenome | biome: human oral; feature: human-associated habitat; material: saliva | place: China | collected 2275 ...
TTCTTGCATACATCAAAATATATTCATGGTTTTGCAATAGATTCTTGTCATCTGCACCGCCACCACGCCCCTTCCATGGCAACTCAGCAACAAAATTCTCCGCCCCAAACACTTCATCACACAGCAGTTTCAACTGCGCCTGTTCGTTGTCGTCAATACTGATGAAAATCACGCCATCTTCGCGCAGCAAGGTTTTCGCCAGATGCAGGCGCGGCAGCATCATGGAGAGCCAGTTGCTGTGGTAATGGCCGCTGTCTTTGCCGTTTTTGCGCCACGCGCCTTGGAATACACCGTCGCGCTTCAGGTAGCCCGCGTCGTCGGTATCACCCACGCGGCGGGCGTATTCTTCGCGGCTTTCGGAGAATTTGTCGGGATAAATAAAGGAATCGCTGCCGGTGTTGTAGGGCGGGTCGATGTAAATCATCTTCACGCTGCCGGCGTAGGATTTTTGCAGGATTTTCAGGGCTTCGAGGTTTTCGGCTTCGATAAACACGTTTTGCGTGCCGTCGAAATCTGCAGATTCTTCTTTACAGGGAACGAGGGTGCGGGAAGTGGGGCTTTGGAGATTGAGATAGGCGGCGGTTTTGCCCGCCCAATCGAGTTGATAACGTTCGCCCGCGCCGGCAAGGTTTTCTGCGCCGAGGACGAGTTTGAGTTTCTCAAAGTCGATTTGGCCTTCGCAAAAGACTTCGGGAAAGATTTGTTTGAGTTTTAATATATTGTTTTGTTTGAAATTATTTTCTAAATCGTGTATAATTTTTCGGTTCGGTTGCCATAATTGCGTCTTCCATCAATGATCACTTACAAAGTGTCCATTTTATCGGGATACGTTGAAAGTTAAAAGAAAAGAAGGCCGTCTGAAAAACTTTAATATTCGTTTTTCAGACGGCCTTCTTTTCACTTGCCGAAACAAGAGTATTTTGTTTCTCAACTTTACAAAACGGTCAGTCCTGCTGCTTGCTTCTACCCCAAAAACTCTTTCAAAAATAGCAACACGCAGGCAAGCTCATCGGCGGATTCGCGTTGCGTGCCGTTGCCGGTATGGCCGCCGCCGTCCGGAGCGTAGAGCCAAGATTGCGGCGAGGTTTCGCGTAGTTTGGCATAGAACTTGAGCGCGTGGGCAGGATGGACGCGGTCGTCGCTGAGGCTGGTGGTAATGAGTGCTGGCGGATAATTGATGCCGTCTGAAAGATTGTGATACGGAGACAATTCGCCTAGCCAGCGTTTGCAGACTTCGTATTTTTGCGGATTGCCGTATTCGTCCGTCCAACTTGAACCGGCGGACAGCAGCGGATAACGGATCATGTCGGTCAGCGGTACTTCGCACACCAGCGCGCCTATGCTTTGCGGCTCGCGCACGAAGGCGGCGGCGGTAATCAGGCCGCCGTTGCTGCCGCCCTGCAAACCGATGTGTTTGGGCGAACTCATGCCGCGTTCGGACAAATCGCGCACGACTGCCAATAAATCATCAACGCTTTTGTGTTTGCTGATTCCCTGCGCTGCTTGATGCCAGCGCGGGCCGAATTCGCCGCCGCCGCGGATGTTCGCCAACACAAAGGCATTGCCCTCTTCCAGCCAATATTTGCCAACGCTACCCAGATAATGTGGCAATTCGGGAATACCGAAACCGCCGTAGGCATAAACCAAGGTCGGCGTGTCGGGCGTGGCGTTTTTGCCGACGTGGAAATAAGGAATGCGCTCGCCGTCGGCCGAAGTCGTCCAAAACTGCTGTACGTTAATGCCGTCTGAATCAAACTGCTGCGGCTGACGGCGCATGACGGTCAGTTCCATCACGTTCAAATCCAGCGCAAACAGCGTCAGCGGCGTGGTGAAATCGCTGGCGGCAAGGTAAACCACGTCGCCGCCCCAAGGCTGGTCGGTCATTTCCAACGCACCCGAAGGCAGGCGCGGCAGTTCGGCCTCCTGCCATTTGCCATCAGTAAAACGCCACGCTTTCAGACGACCCTGTACGTTTTCCAAAAGGCTCGCCACCACAAAACGCTTGGTCGTTTCCACGCTTTCCAATGCCTGCGTTTCATCGGGCGCAAACAAAAGCTGCGCCGCCCCGAGTTCGCCCCGATTCAGCTTCACCGCCACCAGCGCACCGCTCGGATAGCTTTGGTTCGCGCGGTTCCAGTCCTTGCGCAGCGTCAGCAAAAGATACCCCGCCAGATAGCCGACCACGTCGCAATCGGCGGGCAGGTTCAAAGGCTTCGCCTCGCCTTCAGACGACACCTGCAAATACGTTTTGGTATAAAAACCGTCCGACGCTTCAATCAAATCAATCGGCGAACCCTGCGGATCGAGGTAACGCCACGCGTTCACCATCATCCCGTCTTCGCCGATTTGGTACACCGGCAGGCTTTCCTCGAAACTCTTGCCGCGCTCCACCAGCCACACCTCGCGCGGATAGCCCGATTCGGTCAACTGCCGCTCGTCCCAGGCCGGACACACCCACACGCTGTTTTCATCGCGCCACGACACATGGTTTTTCCCCGCCGGAAAATGAAAACCGCCCTCGACCAGCCCGCCCGCTTCCAAATCCACTTCCAACGTATAAGCCGTATCGCCGCCCGACTTGCTTAAAGTCAACAGCGCGCGGTTGGGCTGCTCCACCAAGTGCGACACCCCGCCCAAATACACATCGTCGCCGAGCAGCTCGTCGAAATCCGCCACCGAAAACAAGATTTTCCACTCGGGATAGCCCGAACGGTAGGTCGCCGCCGTACACACGCGGTACACGCCCTTCGGATATTCCGCGTCCTGATGGAAATGGTACATCCGCGCGCGGTGTTCCTGACAAAACGGAATCTGCCGCGTGTCCTGCATCTGCGCCAAAATCCCGTCCGACAGCGCGCGCGCTTTATCGTTGTCCAAAAAACGCGCACGCGTTTCAGAATGCGCTTCAGCGGCGAAGTTTAGCGTTTCGGGAGAATCGAGGTTTTCGAAATGGAGATAGGAATCGGGGTAGGATTTCATAGAAAAGAGGTCGTCTGAAAATAGCGAAAGCGGGAATTATAGCGGGAAAGCCTTGCAGACAGATGAAAAGGCCGTCTGAAAACGGGGCGGCGGGTTTCGCCATCGCTTCCGATACGCCGCTTAGCCATCAGCCGTCATTCCCGCGCAGGCGGGAATCCAGTCCTGTCGGCACAGAAATCTATCGGGAAAAAAAGTTTCCTAAATTCTACGTTCTGGATTCCCGCCGTAGCCCGCCCTCGCGTAAGTGGGGGCGGGAATGACGATTGACAATAAGCACCCGTATCGAAAATTAAGCAAACCCATCTACTTATTCGGCGGATTAATCGGTAGCGTCGAGCGGGAGACTTTGACGTCGGGGCATTTTTGCTTCATCTGATAGCGGAACACTTCCGCCTTGCGTTGATTGCCGGTTTTTTCGTAATTCGTGCCCAAAATCACCTCGTCCACCTGATTCCGTATATCGGCGTAAGGAACATAGATGGATTGGGTCGTTTCGCAATAGTCGATTTCGTCTGGATCAATAGGCTTGATGACCAGCAGGCGGAACTCTTCTTCGTCGCGGAAGGCGAAGTCTTTAAACAGATAGCGGATGTATTCCAAGGCTTCTTTATCGTCGTCGCTGACGGCGGATTTGTCCTTGAAAAACTCGATAAGCTCTTCCAACGCTTTTTTTAATTTCTCCAAGCGGAACTGATGCCAGTCTTCATTTCCGACGGGTTTCAGGCGGATACCGAATTTCGGTTCTTTTTGAGACGGGAACCATATCCCGCATTTCTTTTCCGCAATATATTCATCTTTGTAAGCGATATAAGCAACTTGATAAAGCGGCAGCTTTTCGTATTCATCACCCGAAAAACCGACCTCCGGCAGGCCGTCTGAATCCTGCCCAGACTTTTGGGACAGGCTGCGGAACGGAACGGAAACATCCGCTTCTTTCAGCCAATCGCCGTTTTTATTGAACACCAGACAGCAGCCCGAAGCCTCCACGCCGCCTTCTTTGCCATACAGGCGGAACTGGTTCAAATCGTTGACACGGCTAGAGAAACAGGTAAAAAAGGCATTGTGGGACGCGCCATCCGCCTTGTTTTCCAACTCCAAATCCTGCTGGTTCAGCAAGTCCAGCAGCCCCCTGCCTTCGGACGGGTCGTTCATATAGGTGGAACTGCCGATCCGCATCGGACTGGCAGTTTCGTTGCCGCCGATGCCGAATAACATATGGCATACATGGGGCGAAGTGTAATGCGCCATCGGGGTAAAGCCCAATTCTATCGGCGTAATATGGAGAACTGCCAACACGGTTGCAACGGCGTCTTGCGGTTGTGAAGTTTTCCCTTTAAAAAGCGATTCCTGTATTTCTTGTTTTTTCTTTTCGAAATAGGAATGCCAATCTTTATTGAGGTAGTCAATATCTCTTAACCCTGGACGGATTATTTTTTCCATTCTTTTTTGTTCTGTGCTATCACTTAATTGTGATAATTGTCCATGAGCAGCAGAAAGATGTTTACCGGCCTGTTTCTTGAAAAGTGCTTCCGCTTTATCCGTATTTTTAATTCTCTTAACCCGCTCTATATAACAACGGCTGAGCCTAAATTGAGCAAATATTTGTTGCTGAATGCGGATTTGTTCATTTTCCAATTGTCCGGCAAGCCATAGCTGATGCCTGAAAAATTCAGCGGCTTCCTTGAACGATTTGCCTGCATTTTTTGTATCCTTGGCTCTTATGGCCTGTTCGAGATGCCAAATGCCAAACCGAAATAGGACATTAGTTTGTTCCTCAATGCGGATTTGTGTATCTTCCAGTTGTTCAGCAAGTGTCCATATTTCCTCATTATATGTGACTGCTCGTCCGAATAAGTTATTTGTCTTGCCCGTGTCCTTAGTTCTCTTTGCATGTTCGAAATAGCAATTGACAAGCCAAAATTTGGCGTTGATTTGTATCTCAATACATTCTTGTTCATCTGTCAGTTTATCGGTAAGCCGAAGCATATTTTGGTAGTGTTCATTGGAGTCTTCTAACAATTTTTCTGCTTCATCTGTATCCTTGGTTTTTTTAGCCAGCTCAAGATAACAACAGCCAAGCAAAAGTTGGGCTAAAATTTGTTCCCTAATCTGAATGTCTTTATCAATAATTCCGACCAAAAACTGATCTAACCTTCTAATTACTTCAGTGTATTTGCCATCATCAAATGACTTATTGCATTCAATAAAAAAATCATTAACATCCATCATTTATCCCTTTATCAAACCAATCCATTAAAAAACAATCAGGCGGAAATTGTACATGATAATAATCAATTAACTTAATCCGATACGTTGTTTACCGCTGCCGTCATTCCCGCCCCCGCCTACGCGAAGACAGGCTACGGCGGGAATCCAGAATGCGGAATTGAGGAAACCTTTTTGCCCGATAAGTTTCCGTGCTGATAGGACTGGGATTCCCGCCTGCGCGGGAATGACGGAGCTAAAGGGAATGATGAGGCCACATAAGCTGCTGTATCAAAAGTTAAATTATCCGAGATATACCAAAGTTCCCTCTTTCCCCCCCCAAAGCAGAAAATCAATTCAGTATCCGTCAAACTTGTGAAAAGGTCGTCTGAAAACCTAAAAATACGGTTTTCAGACGACCTTTCGACCATCGCTTTCACCTGTCCGTCCTGACCCGCACAAACGTGGCAAATTTCGGCGTGCCTTTTTGTGTGAAGCCGCGGTAGCGGTATGTGATGACCGCGCCGATTTTGGGCGGGTTGTCGCGGTCTTTGTCTTTGAAGCCGCTGCCGATGCGGAATTCGCCGTGTTGGTTTTTGCAGCCGACCGCGCCCAGCCGTCCGGCGTTGCGCCCTTTGCCTTCATAGTGTCGCGTTACCGTGCATTCGTCGTCGTATTGGCTTTTCAACTTCAATAATTGGCTGCTCCTGCCGCCGCTGTAACGTGATTCGGGCTGGCGCAGCATCACGCCTTCGCCGCCCTGCGCTTCGATTTGTTTTAAAAAGTCCATCGCGTGCTGCCGGTCGCGCACTTTGGTTTGCGGGATGATGGTGATGGGCGCGTTCGGATGCGTTTTCAGCCATTGCGTTGCGACTGCGAGGCGTTGGTAGAGATTGCCCTGCGCTTTGGGGACATCGAAAACGTGCAGGCGGATGCCGCGCCAATCGCCGGAAGACGAGCGCACGGCGGCGGAAATCTGTTCAAACTGCCCGCGTCCGCGATACAGCTCGCCGTCGAGCGGATAGGGCGGGAACTGCGCGGTAAAACCTTTGGGCGGCGTGAACGCGTAGCCCTGCCTGCTGACCAGTTGCCGCCCGTCCCAATACGCGCGCACGCCGTCGAGCTTCTCGCTCATCGCCCAGCCTGTAATGTCTTGGTCTTTGTATTCCTGCGCCAGCATCAAATCCGCGCCGAGCGCCGTTTGGATGAAAAAAGCGGCAAAAATCGGTATCATGCCCTGCATTGAAGTTCTCATAAACGTTCCTGTAATGTGAGTGATTATTTCAAATATAATAATGATACCGCATAAACAGACCGAAGGTCGTCTGAAAACATCGTTTCAACGAAGTTCAAGCCCCGTCCAACCACTACCCAAGGAATCCCGCCTCATGGCACTTCAAGCCGAAATCATTGCCGTTACCCCTTTCCGCCAAAACTGTACCCTTTTGTGGGATGACGAAACCCGCGAAGCTGTCCTGACCGATGTCGGCGGCGACGTTTCCTACCTCCTGCAAGAGCTGGACGCGAAAAACCTCACCCTGACCGCCATTTGGCTGACCCACGGCCATCTCGACCATGCCGGCGGCGTGGTGGAATTGCGCGAACACCGCCCCGTCCCCGTCATCGGCCCTCATGCGGACGACGAATTTCTGCTCCAAGCCCTGCCCGAAACGACCGCCCAATACGGTTTTCCCGTTTCCCCCGCGTTCGAGCCGACCCGTTGGCTGACCGAAGGCGAAACGCTCAAGGTCGGCAACCACGCCTTCCAAGTCCTGCACATCCCCGGCCACACGCCCGGCCACGTCGTTTTCTACTGCGCCGAAGCAGGGCTGCTTATTGCAGGCGACGTATTGTTTTACGAAACCATAGGCAGAACCGACTTCCCGCGCGGCAACCACGCCGACCTCATCCATAATATCCGCACCAAATTGTTCGTCTTGCCCGAAGACACCCGCGTCATCGCCGGACACGGCAGAATGACCGACATCGGGCATGAAAAACGGCACAATCCGTTTTTTTAAATCCTGAAAGCGAAAGGTCGTCTGAAACACGGATAAGCGTTTCAGACGACCTTTTTAAAAAATTGGCATAAAACTTGCATGGAATCTGAACAAGAAATTAACATTTCGCCTTAAATTTGATTAAACATCAAAATAAACAACCAGTAACGCGATTTTACCCGACCCGGACACACGCTTGCCTGAAGCCGATGTACCATCATTTCCAATTATATCCGTATGAAATTGTTACAAAGTGACAATAAACGGCATCAGCACAAAGGACAGCGTGCGGGTAAATCGTATTTTTCCATGCGGCAGAGGCATAACCGAAGCCGCCAACATGAAAAAGGATTAACCATGAAAACGTCCCGCATCGCCAAAACCGCCCTTTATCTCGCTGCCGCAGCCGTATTGTCCGCCTGCGCCGGCAAAAGCCACGTTAAAGCCGACGGAACGACGGACAACCCCGTCTTTCCGAAACCCTACTCCGTAACCTTCAACAAAAACCAAGGCACATTCCCGACCGCCGATGAACTCGAACAGATGAAACCGGGTCTGAGCAAAGACGACATCTACAAAATCCTCGGCCGTCCGCACTACGATGAAGGTATGTTCGGCGTGCGCGAATGGAATTACCTCTTCCACTTCCGCACTCCCGGCGTTCCCGCCAATCCCGACATCGGCTCCGGTGTAGAAGGCATTACCACCTGCCAATACAAAGTCTTGTTTGACAAACACAAATACGCCCGCAGCTTCCATTGGAAAGCCGTCTTCCCGGAAGATGCCGTCTGCCCGCCCGTACAAGAAGTTGCCCCACAACCCGCGCCTGAACCTCAAATCATCATCCGCGAGGTTGCGCCCGAAACCCACCACCGCATCCGCAAATAACAGGAAAACATGTTTAAAAGAATCATCCTCGGCGTATCGCTGCTGGCAGGGCTGAGCAGCTTTGCAGCAGCCGATGCCGCCAAAGAATACATGCAACGCAAAAAAGTCATCGTCAACACCGCCAAAGCCGAGCTGTGTTTCACCGACGATGCCCAGTGTTACCCCGTGCTCATCGGCAAAACCACGCCGAAAGGCACTTTTGATATGCAGTTGATGAAGACTTCCAAACCCGGCTACGGCGGCGAAATCATCGGCTTCAAGCAGGAAAAAGACTTCCTCTTCGCCCTGCACCGCGTCTGGACGCTCAAACCCTCCGAGCGCCGTATGCAGCGCATCGCCTCCAACGTCGTCTCCGACCGCGTCATCACCAACGGCTGCATCAACGTAACCGACAAAGTGTACGACAAATTGCGCCAATACTTTGTTTTGGAAGTGATTTGACGGGTTTCACCATATAGCAGGCATGAAAAAGGTCGTCTGAAAACTTGAAATTCAAGATTTCAGACGACCTTTTTATTGACTCGATACATACTTGGAGCAAACCGAACCCATAGCGTGGGCTTTGACCACGAAATTTACTGCTTAATAATCTGAATTAGTTATCTGTGTCCGAGCATTCATCTCGTGGGCAAAGCCCACGCTACTCGTTGCTGCAACGGCAACTTATCCCTTCCCCCGTCCGGCGGGGGAAGGTTAGGATGGTGGTGGCTTTGTGGCTTTAGGCAAAATCAAACTGGTGCAGCCCATAGAGCCACCCTCTCCCCAGCCTTCTTCCGCCAGACGGCAGAAGGGGGTTTTTGGCGTGATTTGTTCATAAGAAAAGGTCGTCTGAAAACCTTGAAATCAGGTTTTCAGACGACCTTTTATCTTAGCGTCAGATGTTATTTCTTCAATTCCGCCAAAATCTCATCAACGGTTTTCTTCGCGTCGCCGAAGCACATCACGCTGTTTTCGTTGAAGAACAGTGGGTTTTGTACGCCTGCGTAGCCGGTGTTCATCGAGCGTTTGAAGACGACGACTTCTTTTGCCTTCCACACTTCCAATACGGGCATGCCGGCAATCGGGCTGTTCGGGTCGGTTTGGGCGGCGGGGTTGACGGTGTCGTTCGCGCCGATGACCAGCACTACGTCGGTTTCAGGGAAGTCGTCGTTGATTTCGTCCATTTCCAAAACGATGTCGTAGGGGACTTTGGCTTCGGCAAGCAATACGTTCATATGACCGGGCAGGCGGCCGGCGACGGGGTGGATGCCGAAGCGCACTTCAGTGCCGTTTTTACGCAAAAGCTCGGTGATTTCGGCAACGGGGTATTGCGCCTGCGCCACTGCCATGCCGTAGCCCGGGGTGATGATGACGCTGCTGGCGTTGCGCAGCATCTCGGCGACTTCGGCGGGTTTGGCTTCGCGGTATTCGCCGATTTCTTCGCTGCCTGAGGCTGCGGCGGAGCCGTCGGTACCGAAGCCGCCTGCGATGACGGAGATGAAGGAGCGGTTCATGGCTTTACACATGATGTAGGACAGAATCGCGCCGCTGGAGCCGACCAGCGCGCCGGTGACGATGAGCAGGTCGTTGGAGAGCATAAAGCCTGCCGCTGCGGCCGCCCAGCCGGAGTAGGAGTTCAGCATGGACACGACTACGGGCATATCCGCGCCGCCGATGGAGGCGACCAAGTGCCAGCCGAATGCAAGGGCGATCAGGGTCATCAGGATCAGGATGAAGCCGCTACCGTCAACGGATACGAACACCAGCATCAGGATAAAGGATAAAACCAATGCGGCGAGGTTGAGCTTGTGTTTGGCGGGCAGTTGTAGCGGCGCGCTGCTGATTTTGCCGTTGAGCTTGCCGAACGCGACCAGCGAGCCGGTAAAGGTTACGGCGCCGATGAAGATGCCCAAATAGACTTCGACCAGATGGATGGTGTGCATATCGTGCGAAACGTTGCCCGGCTCGATATAGCTGTTGAAGCCGACCAAAACGGCTGCCAAGCCGACGAAGCTGTGCAGAAGTGCAATCAGTTCGGGCATTTCGGTCATTTCTACTTTTTTGGCTTTATAGATGCCGATGGCGGCGCCGATCAGCATGGCGATGATGATCCAGCCCAGTCCGTGGGTGTTTTCGGAAAACACGGTAACGAACAAGGCGACCGCCATCCCCGCTACGCCGGAATAACATCCTTGCTTGGCGGTTTCCTGCTTGGACAGCCCCGCCAGCGAGAAAATGAACAGTATCGCGGCTACGATGTACGCCGCTGTAACGAGTCCTGAAGACATGGTGATTCTCCAATTATTTGTGAAAGTAACTGTGTTTTTTAATCGGGTCGTCTGAAAGGTTTGATGGCGGATTCGCTTAACTGTCAACCGTTTGAGCGGTTGGAAATAACGGTGCGGGCATTTTGGTATTATCCGCTGTCACTCAGTTGCCGCTAAGTTTTCAGACGACCTCTGTATCGGGTTTCCTATTCGCCGCCGAATTGTGCCAAAAACTCTTTTTCGGTCAGCTTGGGCGTATCGTTTTCCAGTTCGTAATACGGGGCTTTGGCGTCGATGTAAATCTGCTCTTCCAATTTGAAATCGGCGTTGTCGGCAAACAGTCCGGCGAAGACGAAATAGCTGTCGTTCGGCAGGAAATGGTAGAACAGGTGTGTACCGCAGTTTTTGCAGAACGCGCGTTCCGCCCATTCGGACGAATGGTAGCGGGAGATGTTCGCTTCACCGTCGATTTTCGGCGGCTTGGCGGCAATCAGCGAAAACGTCGCGCCGCTGCCCCAAGTGCGGCACATTGAGCAATGGCAGGCGTGGACGTGTTTGTCGTGTTCCACTTCTAAAGATACGTTGCCGCACAGGCATTTTGCTTTCATGATCGAAATCCTCATATTCGGAAACTGACTTCCAGGTCGTCTGAAAACGAGCGTAGCGAGTTTTCAGACGACCCCGCTGTCAGACAGCGGCTACAAACAGCCCGATGGTGCAGACAAATCCGCCCGTCCACATTGCCGAACGCAGGCTCGGTTTGTCTTTCAGATAGCTGAAAATATAAGCGATGCGGAAGGCGATGAACGATACTGCCAAAAGGTTGATGGTCGATTGCGCTGCGTTGCCTGTGGCGTGTGCCACCAAAACAGCGGCGGCAAACGGAGCGAATACTTCAAAACCGTTTTGCTGCGCGGCATTGGCGCGCGCTGATAAGCCTTGCGTGCGAGCGAGGAAATCGCGCGGATTTCGATTGTCCGACGGCTGGAATCCGCCCTGCGCTTTGGCGATGAAGGAACAAAACAGTGGCAGCAGCGATGCGATCAGGATGCACCAATAGGCTAAAGTCATGCTTTACCCTTTCCTAAACATATTCAACATCCGGCGCGTAACGAAGAAGCCGCCGAAGATGTTGATGCTGGCAATCAGGATGGCGATGAAGGCAAGCAGGGTAACGAAGCCGTTGCCTTGGCTGATTTGCAGCAGCGCGCCGACGACGATGATGCCGGAAATGGCGTTGGTCACGGACATCAGCGGGGTATGCAGCGAGTGGCTGACGTTCCAGACGACGTAGTAACCGATGACGCAGGCGAGGACGAACACGATAAAGTGGTTCAAGAATGCTGCGGGAGCAACCGCGCCGACCCACAGTACCAATACGGCGGCGATGACGGCGGGCGCGAGTTTTTTCCACAGGGGAACGGGTTTCGGCTCGGGCTTGACGGCAGGCGCGGCTTTTTCAGACGACGTTTGCTGCGGCTGGGCGGAAACTTGAATCGGCGGAGGCGGGAAGGTGATTTCGCCGTCGCGGGTAACGGTCATGTTGCGGATAATCACATCTTCGAAGTCCAGTGTGATTTCGCCGTCTTTGTTCGGGCTTAACAGCTTGGTCAGGTTCACCAAGTTGGTGGCGTAAAGCTGGGAAGACTGTCCGGCAAGGCGGTTTGCCATGTCGGTGTAGCCGATGATTTTCACGCCGTTGTCGGTTACGAACAATTCGCCCGGTTTGGTGAGTTCGCAGTTACCACCCGTCGCCGCCGCCAAATCGACGATGACGGAGCCGGATTTCATGCTTTCCACCATTTCTTTGGTGATCAGCTTGGGTGCGGGTTTGCCCGGAATGGCGGCGGTGGTGATGATGATGTCCACCTCTTTCGCCTGTTCGGCAAAGAGCTTCATCTCGGCGGCAATAAATTCGTCGCTCATCACTTTGGCGTAGCCGTCGCCGCTGCCGCCCGATTCTTGCGGGAAGTCGAGTTTAAGGAACTTACCGCCCATCGATTCGATTTGTTCCGCCACTTCTAAGCGGGTATCGAACGCGCGCACCACTGCGCCGAGCGAGTTTGCCGTACCAATCGCCGCCAAACCCGCCACACCAGCACCAATCACCAAAACCTGAGCGGGCGGCACTTTGCCAGCGGCAGTGATTTGACCGGTGAAGAAACGGCCAAAGGCGTTGGCAGCTTCAATCACGGCGCGGTAGCCGCTGATGTTTGCCATCGAAGACAAAGCGTCCAAAGCCTGCGCGCGGGAAATGCGGGGAACCATGTCCATCGCCAGCGCGTTGACTTTTTTATCGGCCAGTTTCTGCACCAAAGCCTCGTTTTGGCGCGGCCACAGGAAGCTGACGATGGTCTGCCCTTCTTTGAGCAGCGGCAGCTCGCCTTCGGACGGCACGTTGACTTTGTAAAGCAAAGGGCATGCCCAAACCGTTTCTTTGTCAGCAACGGTCGCGCCTGCCGCTTGGTAAGCCGCATCATCCAAACTTGCCGCCAAACCTGCACCGCTTTCGACAACGGTTTCAAAGCCCAGTTTGCTCAACAGGGCAACGGTGGCAGGCGTGCAGGCGACGCGGGTTTCGCCGGATAATGACTCGCGTGGGATACCGATTTTCATCTCTGAATCCTTTTTTAGGTTGTCTGTATGTATAGTGGATTAAATTTAAATCAGGACAAGGAGGGTAATGCTGTACTGGTTTAAAGTTAATTCGCTATAAATGTTAATATGTTTCATATAATCCCCTTATAGCGAATTTTTCGACGGCTGGCAATAGCTGCGGCGGATGGTTTGCTTTTACGGTAAAGGTCGTCTGAAAGCTTATGTTTGCTGCCGTTGATACGGGCTGGGGCTTGCGTTTCGTGTTAAAATCCTGTTTTAACAACATATAAAAGGAACACAATCATGCGCCTGCTTCACACCATGCTGCGCGTCGGCAACCTTGAAAAATCCTTGGACTTTTATCAAAACGTTTTGGGCATGAAGCTCTTGCGCCGCCACGATTATCCGGAAGGCCGTTTCACGCTGGCTTTTGTCGGTTATGGCAGCGAAGCTGAAAATACGGTTTTGGAACTGACCCACAACTGGGATACCGAATCTTACGATTTAGGCGATGCTTACGGCCACATCGCGATTGAAGTCGATGATGCTTACGCCGCGTGCG
>ERZ772958.822-NODE-822-length-13449-cov-5.243990_pt1 | contig 13449 bp, 14 predicted proteins | sample MGYA00580681_ERZ772958 | MGnify/ENA primary metagenome ERZ772958 (study PRJEB29015, sample SAMEA2738089) | human oral metagenome | biome: human oral; feature: human-associated habitat; material: saliva | place: China | collected 2275 ...
TACAGAAAATTATTGATTAACAGATAAAATGGTGTTACTATATTTGTGTCGTTAAATGATTATAGAAAGTAAGGAATCAATATGGATGCTTATATCACAGGTTTTCTAGTTTCATGTAAGGGAATTCCCGCAACTGTATTTGTAAGTGTATTATCAGTTGCCATAGGCTCGGTAGTCGGACTGCTGATTGCTCTCATGAGAACATCAAAGAATAGATTTTTAAGTGGAATCTCAAAGCTATATGTCGATATAGTTAGGGGTACCCCTATGCTCGTTCAGGCGCTTATATTCGCCTATGGAATACCGGAGTTCATACAATCACATCTGTTTTACTTCAAATGGGCAAACCTAATTATACCTGCCATAATCGTTTGTGGGCTTAATAGTGCCGCATATATGTCTGAGGTAATTCGTAGTGGAATCCAGGCTGTGGACAAAGGACAGATGGAAGCAGCGAGGTCGCTCGGTATGAGTAAGACTATGGCTATGAGACTTATCATCATTCCGCAGGCTGTTAAGATTATACTTCCAGCGGTTGGAAATGAATTTGTAACACTTATCAAGGAGACCTCTGTTCTGAGTTATGTAGGAGTACATGAGATTTTGCGTAAGGGTACACTGCTTAGTGCGGCAACATTTGAAGCGTTTCCAGCATACATAGGCGTAGCATTAGCTTATCTGCTACTAACACTACCTCTTTCTAAGTTAATCGCTGTTCTTGAGCGACGCGGAAAGGGAAGTGAGAAGAAGATAGGGGAAGAGAAAAACAAACCAGTGCTCGAGGGAGGAGCAGCATAATGATAGAGATTAAGAAGCTATATAAATCATATGGAGATAATGAAGTGCTTAAGGGCATCGATCAGACAGTAAGCGAGGCGGAGGTGCTGTGTATAGTAGGACCTTCAGGCTCTGGAAAATCCACGATGCTTAGATGCATCAATTTACTTGAAGTTCCTACATCCGGAGAAGTATACATTGATGGGGAACTCGTGACGAGCCAGAATATCAATGAAATCAGAACTAAGATGGGGATGGTGTTCCAGAACTTCAACCTCTTCCCGCATATGACAGTACTCGAGAATGTGACCTGTGCACCTATCAACGTTAAAGGTGTGAGCAAGGCTGATGCTGAAGCAAAAGCCATGGAGCTTCTTACGCGAGTTGGACTTGATAACAAAGCTAATGCCTATCCGCGTTCGCTATCAGGAGGTCAGCAGCAGCGTGTTGCGATAGCCAGAGCGCTAGCTATGGATCCTGAGATAATGCTCTTTGACGAGCCTACATCTGCACTTGATCCTGAGATGGTAGGAGAGGTTCTAGATGTAATGAAGGACTTAGCCAAGGAAGGGTTGGCGATGATTGTGGTCACTCACGAGATGGGGTTTGCCAAGGAAGTAGCTGATAAGGTCATATTCATGGATGAGGGCGTTATCGTCGAGCAGGGAACACCCGAAGAGGTTCTTGTAAATCCGTCAGAGGAGAGAACGAAAAACTTCTTATCCAAGGTTTTAAGTTAATATTACGCAATTCAGCTAATGCATAAAAGCTATGGTGGTTGTTAAATGCTGATATGTAGTGGCTCTCGAAGTACGCACAACAATATTTTGCGCTATTCAGTTTTTATGTGAAGATTTGCGATTGAATTTGTTGAAAAATGGCACGGTATAGTGACTCTGTACCGTGCTTTTGTAGTGCCTTTTGTTTATTTTTCAGCGTTTTTGGTGTATAATACTACAATCTGTTGGTGTATCTAGGAGGTCATATGATCGAATTTAAGAATGTTACTAAACATTATGGCAACAACGTAGGACTAGAGAACGCAACTGTTCGTATTGAGAAAGGTGATTTCGTCTTCCTCGTTGGACCGAGTGGTGCGGGCAAGACAACCTTTGTAAGGCTTATACTCAATGAAATTAGCACAGACAAGGGAACCATTGTAGTTGCCGGTAAGGATATAACAAGATTGTCCAGAAGGGAGATCCCAGAACTGAGGCAGAAGATTGGAATGGTGTTCCAGGATTTCAGACTTCTTGAAAAGAAGACAGTGTATGAAAACGTCGCTTTTGCTATGGAAGTAGTACATGCTAAGCGCAAGGATATCAGGAGACAGGTCCCATACGTACTTGACCTAGTCGGCATTCTCGATAAGCAGGACAGATATCCTAATGAGCTCAGTGCTGGTGAGCAGCAGCGTGTCGGCATCGCTAGAGCGATTGTCAATAATCCTAGAGTACTTATCGCCGACGAGCCAACTGGAAATCTTGACCCTATTACGGCCATGGAAATTATGGAAATCCTGGATAAGATTAATCTTCGTGGCACCACAATCCTCATGGTTACGCATGCGAAGGACATCGTTGACCAGATGAATAAGCGTGTAGTAGCGATTGAAGATGGTCATATTGTCCGTGATGAGCAGGGGCAATATGGATTCTATAACGAAGAAGAATACTACGATTACGATGAGGGGGTAGATAAATATGTTTTCTAGAGCAAAGTACACTCTCAAGCAGTCGGTTTCGCAGATTGGTCGTAACAAGGGTATGAACATCACTGCCGTACTTGCTATTTCGGCGATGATGCTTATCCTCGGATTATTCTTCGTAGCATTTGTAAACGTTGACCTTTTCGCCAATGTTATCAAACAGGATTACAATATCGTTGAGGTCTTCTTAAACGATAACAATACAGATGCTGTAAATAATGATATCGGGAGCAAACTTAAGTCCACAGAAGGTGTGGACAAGGTTGAGTTCAGATCTAAGGCAGATGCGATAAAGATCATGAAGAAACGCTGGGGAGATAACGGTTATCTTCTCGATAGCATTGCGGATAACCCGCTACCTAACTCATATCTCGTGTATGTTAAGGATAAGTCGGTAGCAGATAAGCTTTCCAAGAGTGCAACATCCATTTCTGGTGTTGAAGATATTAAGTACTATCAGGATACAGTTGAGAAGCTGCAGAGGATAACGAATTTCATTCAGACAGCGTCGATTATTACAATGATTTTCCTTATAATCGTATCGGTTATCATCGTTGCTAATACTATTAAGCTAACTGTATTTGCACGTTCTAAGGAGATAAGCATAATGAAATACCTTGGAGCGACGGACTGGTTCGTAAGAGGACCGTTCTTGTTTGAGGGGATTATTCTCGGGTTTGTGTCTGCAACCATTTCAACGGCGCTAATGTTTGTTATATATTCGAGACTCATCGGAGTAGTTGGACCTGATATCATGAGGATGCTATCGGTGCCGGTAGTTCCAACAGGATACCTGATTCCTAACGTAATGCTCATATTCATTGCGCTTGGAGTAGGAGTAGGTACCTGCGGCAGTATAATCTCGATAAGAAGGTTCTTAGATAGATAAGGAGGAGACGAATGACTAGGGTGAATAAAACAAAGAGTGTAGTGGTTTCGCTGCTCGCCTTAACTATGGTTGTATCGGCATTTGTAACATCTGTGCCGTCATATGCAACTAGCGCTGCTCAAAAGAAGAAGGAAGCGGCAGCAGCAGGAGCGAAGTCTGAAGAGTTTAGTGCTAAAGTCGGTGAAGCGACTAAGAAGGTAGAAGAACTAGAAGCTAATATCAATAATGCGCAAGCGGAGATCAATGCGACGCAGGCAAAGCTCGAAGCAAAGAAAGCTGCTGTAAGCAAGCAGACTGAAGCTCTAAATTCAAGGCTTAGAGCTATGTATAAGACGGGTACAGCAGGCTTTATCAATGTAATCTTGAGTTCAGGCAATGTTAGCGAACTGATAACAAACGTTAGTATGGTGCAGAGGGTGCTCTCTAGTGACAAGAAGCTTCTCAGCACACTTCAGAAGGACTATAAAGAGATTGAATCGCTTCAGGATCAGCAGATTAAACAGGAAAAGATTCTGGAGAAGAACAAAAAGGAAGTCGAAGCAACTCGTGAAAAGTACAAGGGGCTTGCGGATGAATATTCTAAACAGCAGGATCAGCTAAATGCTGAGGGCGATAAGCTAGCAGCAGAGGCAGCAGCAGCTCAGGCTGCAGCAGAGGAAAAGCTTAGAAGACAGCAGGCGGCACAGGCTCAGAGCCAGTCTTCTTCGAGTAGCTCGAGCAGTTCAAGCTCAAGCTCAAGTTCGAGTAGCTCAAGCAGCTCAAGCTCAAGCCGACCAAGTGCGCCAACTACTTCAAGCGGATATCAGTGGCCAGTAAGCGGTGGAACTATAACTTCTCCTTTCGGATGGAGAGTTCATCCAATATTCAAGACAAAGAAGTATCACGATGGTGTAGATGTATCAGGTCTGAGGACGGGTACACCTATTAGAGCTATAGCTAACGGTTACGTTACCAAGGCATCGTACTATGGTGGCTACGGTAACTGCGTTATGATTTCAATCGGAAATGGATATACCACCCTATACGGACATATGAGTGGATTTGCGGTATCCAATGGGCAGTATGTAACTAAGGGGCAAGTTGTTGGATATATTGGAAGTACGGGTTGGTCAACAGGTCCGCATCTTCATTTCAGTTTAATCAAGAACGGCACGTATATTAACCCAATGAGTTTATTCTAATTATATGAATATAGATATTTTTAAAAGCACTCCAGTGCTGAGTGAATTATTGAGAAAAAGAGGGATTGAAGGAGATGCGGAGCTCGAAGAGTTCCTTTCTCCGAGTCCTAAGCTCGCATATGATCCATTCCTGCTAGCAAACATGCATGCGGGAGTGGATTTGTTGTTAGATGCTATATACAGCGGATCTAAAATAGTTATATATGGTGATTATGACTGTGATGGCGTAACTTCGACAGCTCTTCTGATGAAGGTTATCGGCTCTCTCACAGACAATGTGACTTACTATATACCTTCCAGACTTGATGAGGGCTATGGACTTAATAAGTCAGCTATAGACCAGATATATCAGGACGAAGGCGAGGTTATCGTCACAGTCGACTGTGGGTCTGTGTCAGCCGAAGAGGTTGCGTATGCGAATAGCCTTGGCATCGAGACCATTGTGACTGATCACCATACTATAAAAGATGTGATTGCGCCAGGAATCGTCATTAATCCCAAGGCGCCAGAAGATGCTTATCCCTTTAAGGGCCTTGCAGGGGTAGGGGTAGCATATAAACTTGCATTAGCACTTAGTCGTAACTGTGAAATCCCTCGCAGCCTTATTACAGAAGTGCTCGAACTCGTTGCGGTTGGAACTATCGGAGATGTAATGCCGCTCATAGATGAGAACCGCTCGCTTGTAAAGTATGGTCTAAGACTCATGAGACTTGGATTTAAGAACAAGGGACTAAGAAGGCTTGCAGAACTATCAGGTGTAGATTACAACAATATTACTTCTACGAACGTTGCTTTTTCGTTAGTTCCTAGGATTAATGCTGCGGGTAGACTTGGTGATGCCTCGCTTGGAGTTAGAGCATTGCTATCTGATGACGATGATGAAGTAGAGCGTCTATGCACAAAGCTTATGGAGACAAATGCGAAGCGACGTGAGTTACAGCAGGAAGCTTTTGAAAACTGCATAAGTCTTGTGGATGATGAACTCGAAAAGGGTGATTTCATAATGATTGAGGCCGACCATGCTCACGAGGGAATCCTGGGAATTGTAGCTGGAAATCTCAAAGAGCGCTACAATAGACCAGTTGTTATTGTGTCACCAAACGATGGGCTCCTCAAAGGAACTGGCAGATCTATCGAGGGGATAGACTTGTATTCTCTGCTGAATCGCCATTCAGAGTATTTTGTGAAGTTCGGTGGGCATAAGGCTGCTTGCGGATTCACGATGGAGACTGAGAATCTTGAAAAGCTCAGGACTTCGTTAAATGAAGATGTGGCCGGACTGCTTGCGGATAATGAAAAGTTATTTGACAAGACGATAGAGGCGGACATGGATATAATAGTTCCGGATACAAGTGTAGAGCTTGCGCGAGCGCTAGAGCTTTTTGCACCGTTCGGAGCAGGAAATCCAGAACCAGTGTTCAGATTCGAGAAGGTGCAGGTTGTAGACTTAAAATTCCTATCGGATAATAAACATGCGAGATTTTCTGTGATGCAGCACGGAAGTGCTATTCAGTGCATAATGTTCAACAAAGCGATGGACGCGTATAGCCTGATTGCTAGCAATAAACCTCTGACAGTTTACGGAGTGATGGACATAAATAGGTGGAAGGACAGAGAGAATGTTCAAATCAGAGTCCTCGATATTGAGGAGGCATAGAACATTATTAATCGCATTTGCCGCAGGGTTTGGAACTGCGGTGGTTTGCGCTGTGATTTTCATGCATATTGTGCTTGGAGGGAGACTGATATCTCAGTACAAGCTCGACCAATATGAGGCCTTAGATGATGAGTTCGGCAAGTACTATGACATTCAGAAAATAATCAATAACAAGGCATACTACAAGCAAGACACCGACGAAGTCGATAAAGCTGTAGCACTTGGTATGCTAAAGACGCTAGATGATAAATACGCCGAATATATGACGGAGAAAGAGTACGAGGCATTTGAACGCAGGTATTTAACATCATATTCTGGCGTCGGAGTAGCTCTTAAGCTTGATGAAAATGATAAAATCGTGGTTAATAGGGTCCTATCTGGAAGCGATGCAGAACAATCAGGGATTCTAGCGGGGGATGAACTCCTTAAAATTAATGGCAAGAATGTAAAGAGTCTAAACGATGCAGCCGAGCTAATGGAAGGCGGCGGAGACAACGATGTCGAATTTACTATCTCGCGAGGGGGAGTCGTTAAGAAGTACAAGCTCACTCGTTCTAAAGTTGAAGATGATGGTGTGACATATGAGGTAAAGGATTCATCAAAACACATTGGATATATACGCATCAGTACATTTAGAAAGGGAACTTCAAAATCATTCAAAAACGCTATAGAGATGCTTAAAACCGAGGATTGCAATAAGATCATCGTTGATATACGCGGCAATACCGGAGGGGTAGTCGAAGAAGCATTTGGTTCAGCAGACGAGGTTCTTAAAAAAGCGAAGCTTGGCAAGATAGTTTCCAAGAAAAAGACCAAGAAATACACTTCGGATGACAGTTCGGCTGATGTAAAGCTTGCAGTCCTTGTAGATCAAGATACAGCAAGTGCGGCGGAGATATTTGCGGCTGCACTAAAAGCAAACGATGTGAAAATAATTGGAACTAAGACGTACGGAAAAGGTGTAATACAGACGATTTTTAAGCTTAAGGGTGGATCTGTGGTGAAACTGACGACTGCAGAGTATATCGATCCAAATGGCAAAAGGATAAATGAAAAAGGCGTAACGCCTAATGTGGAAGCAAAGTCTGGAGATGTAGCAATCAAGGAAGCGGTGAAACTGCTTGAGAGCAAGTAGGGGGCTCGCAATGTATTTATTCTATACAAATGAATACAAGAGGAATTCTGCGCATAGTAGAGAGCTCCTTGCAAGGAGTATTAGAAAGCTTGCTGGGAGTGGGTGTAACTTAGAAGTTCTTCCTGAATTAGCTACACGTACAGATGGAGAGCTTCTAGGTTATATATCGGATAATATCGAGTTCAATAAAAATGGAAAGCCTCATATCACTGGGATTCCAGACTATTCGATCTCTCATAGCGAGAATACTTGGGCGATCATTTTTTCAGATGCACCATGCGGCCTCGATATACAGTATAATAAAAAAGCGAAGCTCGAGAAGATTGCTGTAAAGTTATATCAGGAAGATGAGCAGGAGAGTGTAAATAAACTAGGAATGGATGAGTTCTTCCGCATATGGTCTAGGAGAGAGGCGCTTATCAAAGCTGCCGGAAGCTCTGTCTTCTACGATGCTCCGAGCACAATGTGGGGAAGCGTTTCATATGAAGGCTATCTGTGGCGCATCTATGATATTTCGCTAGGCGCTGAGATATGTAGTGCTGATAATGTGGAGACTATATATAGCGATAAGCAGTGCAAGAGAGAGGGACTCCCTCATGTAGCAGTAGCGGTAAGAGATGATTCTGCATTTGGAGGAACTAATAATCTGCAGGTATCTACGCTTGATTAATAAACATGGGTGATATATTAGCGCCTAAGGTGCGCGGCAGCAAGGATACTAAAGCAAAATATATTACCGATAGGAGTATATGTGGACATGAACAAGAAACGCGGCGTCGGTGATGAGGCTATGAGATACCTATCGCACCGCATGAGAACTGAGCAGGAGATGCGTCAGCACCTCAAGGAAAAGGAATATGAGGACTCCGAGATAGAGGGCGCAATTGATGACCTTAAGGCTCACCACTACATAGATGACTATGAATACGCGCTTGCTTTCTACAGGAATTCCTTTGAGAAGCTTAGGGGCGGTATGAGAGCGAAGCGTGAACTTGAGCAGAAGGGCGTCGATGCTCTAACTGCAGAAAATGCTTTAGAAGATTATAAGTACGAAGCGGGCGTGAATGAGCTTGCAAATGCCAGGCGAATAGCGGTAGAGAGCATATACGGTTCCGAAGCGATGAGAGGGTACGAGAACTCGGTAGAAACCGTGCTACTGGATCCTTCATATAGCGAAGAGGCAGAATATCTGGATGAACGCAAGATAGCGTCTATGGCTAGAAAGCTAGAGAACAGAGGATATACCAGCGGTGTTATCTATAAGATAATCTCCGAGATGCGTAGCTGGAAGGTCAAAGCATAAAGGTAAAGCAATAAATATATGAATACTATTATGATATTGTTATTAATTATGTGTCTAGGGTCGATGCTCATGAGCATCCTCGTTCTGATGCGCACGAAAGGCAATGAGGAGCGAATGGATACGTATTTTAAGGCGTATGGCGATGCTATTGCTAAGAGCCAGATGACGATGTCCGAGCATCAGGATTTGAGGCTCAAAGAGCTCAATGACAGCATGGCGAGGCTTCGTGCTGAGAATAACACGCAGATCGAGAATATACGCCATACGGTCGACGAGAAACTGCAGACGACTCTGGATACAAGGCTCACAAAGTCCTTTGGATTAGTGAACGAGAGACTAGAGCAAGTGTACCGGGGACTCGGTGAGATGCAGTCAGTTGCACAGGGAGTTGGTGACCTCAGAAAGATACTGTCCAATGTAAAGACTCGCGGTATACTCGGTGAAGTGCAGCTTGGGTCTATTCTCGAGCAGATGCTTCCGCCTAGTCAATACGTTAAGAATGCGAGGCTTAAGGAGAACAGCAGGGAGAATGTCGAGTTTGCGATTAGACTTCCTGGAACGGATGAGCACGATGTGTTCCTCCCTATCGATGCGAAGTTCCCTGGAGATGCTTATAACACACTGCTTGAAGCGTATGACCTAGGGGAGAAAGAGGCGATTAGCGAGGCGAAGAAGAAGCTCGTTAATAGAATCGAGAGTGAAGCCAAAGACATCAACTCGAAGTATATCAATCCACCGATTACGACGGATTTTGCAATACTCTTCCTTCCGTTCGAAGGACTGTATTCTGAAGCGATTAATGCTGGACTCATCGAACCACTGCAGAGGAAGTACAAGGTAACCATTGCTGGACCGACCACGATGGCAGCACTTCTTAATAGTCTTCAGATGGGCTTCAACACTCTAGCGATAGAGAAGAAGAGCAGTGAAGTGTGGGAGCTACTGCACGCTGTACAGAAGGAATTTGAAAGATTTGAGGTGGTTCTAGCCAAGTCGCAAGGACATCTAAAGCAAGCTAGTGATGATATCGATGAACTGGCAGGTGTGCGCATGCGTCAGATGAAGAGGGCGCTACAGAGAGTTAATAATATTGAAGGCGAAGAGGAATAAGTATGAAAATATACGCCATTGCGGATCTTCATCTTTCCTTTGATGAGAGAATAGATAAGCCGATGGACGTCTTTGGACCTGGCTGGGGAGACCATGCAGAGCGAGTAAAATCCGCTTGGGCTGAGCTGGTTACAGACGATGACATTGTAATAATTGCAGGAGATATATCGTGGGGTCTGAAGCTTGATGAGGCTATGGCTGACCTGGACTGGATTCATGAGCTGCCTGGTCAGAAGGTGCTGCTGCGCGGAAACCATGATCTCTGGTGGTGCAGGATTCAGCACCTTAGGACACTCTACGACGATATGCATTTTCTGCAAAATGATTGTTACTATGTAGAGGCACTAGACCTTGCGATTTGCGGCTCACGCGGCTGGCCGACACCTGACGCTGCTACGTATACCGAGCATGATGAAAAGATGTATTTGCGTGAGCAAGGCAGACTTAGGAATAGCCTAGTAGAGGCGAAGAAAAAGGGCGCATCGAGAATTATCATGGCGATGCACTATCCGCCGGCTAAGATGGAAGAGACGGAATTTACCAGGATTATGCAGGAATACGGTGTTACGCAGTGCGTCTATGGTCACCTTCACGGCATGGTCGCGTGGACCAATGGTATCAAGGGCGAGCATGGTGGTATAGACTATAAACTCGTTTCGCTCGACTACCTCGGCGCGAGACCAAAGCTAATTTATGATAGTGAACAGGAAATGTAACGATAAATCAAAAAAGAGGGCATTTATAAGTGAAATATGCATTTATCATTAATCCGATTGCTGGAAATGGCAAGAAGGCGGACAAGCTGTGCAAAGAAATCAGTGCAGCGGCGCTAGATTCGGAATTCGACATTGAGCTACATTATACGACTGGACCAGGTTCTGCGACGCACATCGCAGATAAGGTAGCGGCTTCTGCAGAGCGAGACGGTGAAGAAGTGCGAATCTATGCTTGCGGTGGAGATGGTACCGTAAATGAAGTTGCAAATGGTGTATATGGACATGCAAATGCAGCATTCGGAGTTATCCCGATTGGCAGTGGAAATGACCTTATCCGTAACTTCGGGTGCCCTAAAGCTACGGATTATAAAGATCTCATGTCACAGCTCTTGGCTGAGGAAGAAGTAATTGATGTTATGTCGTACTCATACAAGAGAGATGGAAAGAGCTATAACAGAATCGGACTCAATGCGTTTAATATCGGTTTTGACGGGAACGTTGCGATATTGGCGACATATTTTAATAAAAAGACTTTTATCGGTGGATCGTTGTCATACGGACTGTCGATTTTTCTAAACCTCATCGAGAAGTCGGGACAAAATCTACAGGTTACTATAGATGGACAGCAACTATTTAAGGGACCGCTGATGATGTGCACCATTGGAAACGGTAGGTTTTGTGGTGGCGGAATTGAGAGCAGCCCAAAGGCGAAGCTCGATGATGGACTTCTAGATGTGCTGGTCGTGCATAGGATTCCAAGGCGTACTGTGCTGAAGGTTCTACCTAAATTCTCAAAAGGAAAGCTTGATGAGATAAAGGGAATAGAGAAGATTACTGAGTTTAAGCAGGGAAGAAAGATTGATATCATCCCTAGAAGTGGACACATGAAGTTTGTCGTAGATGGCGAGATAGCGGAGACTGACGAGCTTAAGATAGAGGTTAAGGATAGGGCTATGCGGGTGCTAGTGCCGTATCTTCAGGTTTAGCTGAAGGGCTAAGGAGCTGATTGAGCGCATCGCTTCGATGCACATCAGTAAAGAAAAATCTTGATTGGAGATTAGAGATGAAAGCTTGGGATAATCTCAGGAAGAGTTTTAAAATAGCGATATTGACGGTGCTGTGCATAACTATGGTCTTCAGCACCGGTTTATTATGTATATTTTCATATGGTGCTAGCGATAAAAGCTCATCTAAATCTTCGCAGCAAACGGAATCAGCTAAGAATTCAAACGAAGCAAAGAAGGTGCATGAACCTGAGATAAATGCAAAGAGTGCGGTATTATACAGCGAGAATACGAATACTGTTGTGTTCTCGAAGAATAAGGATGAACGCGTAGCTCCATTTAGCACTACGAAGCTGATGACGGCGCTACTAGTCGTTAAGCACATCAAAAATCTTGATCAGAAAGTCACGATATCGAAGGAAGCAGCTGCCCTCGGTGGCTCTTCAATGGAGCTAAAAGAGGGTGAAGTTGTAACGGTTAGGCAGCTTCTGTATGGACTGATGATATTGTCGGGGAACGATGCCGCGTATAGCCTCGCAGAGGTCGTATCGAACGGTAATGTCGATGAATTCGTTAAGATGATGAATGACGAAGCAAAGGCTTTAGGCTGTAAGGATACTAATTTTGTAAATCCGAACGGGATGAAAGAAGAAAATCATTATACTACAGCTAGCGATTATATGAAGATTGCTAGGGCGGCGCTTAAGAACAAACAGGTATATAAATTTGCAAGCACTAAGAAATACGAGATGGGAGCGACCAACCTAAACGAAGCGCGCGTCATGAAATCCCATACTGACCTGATCAACACCAGGAACTCGGGTGTAGTTGCTGGCAAAACAGGTTTCTGGAACGGTGAAGCTTCGATTGTGCTTGCTTATGATAAGAAAGATCTGAAGATGCTACTCGTGATGTTCGGTGATGATAAGGAAAATCGTCCGAAGGATGCAAAAGCGATTTTTGAATATGCATACAAATATTTAAAGGTGAATAAACCTGTCGCAAAAGGTAAGAAGGTCACAAAGGTTCTAGTTCGCGGTGGCAAGAACACCATAGTCGATGCTTATGCAAGTGAGACGGCTTACGCGTATACCGAGAAGGGTGATCGTGCAAAGATAACTGTAAAAATAAAGCGTGATTGGTCCGTCAAGGCTCCACTAAGGAAGGGGGATCAGGTGGCGGTTGCAAAGGTGTATGTCGATGGTAAGTATGTGTCTGACGCACCGCTCGTAGTGAAGCAGAATGTGAGCAAGGGCTGGATAACATCCGAGGCATATATATCTAATCTAGGTGCTATGATATTAGGTCCAGTTCTAGCTGTTCTAATCGTGATCGCTTGCCTAGTGAAAAGGCGCAGAAAGAAAGCTGCAGTGCCAATTGGAAAGCATGATAAGGGCAGGGATAAGTAGCTAAGCGCATTGTTGCGTCGCTTGCGACTACTTGCGTGCACCATAAGCCTATGCTATAATGACCTTCGCGGTATCCTGCAGAAACTTCCGCCCCCGTCTTGGGCTTAGTTTCTGGTTGAGGCTTTTGACCCTTGTTGGTCGTTAGTCTCCAGGATATCATTTGTGGAGAGGTACCCAAGAGGCTGAAGGGACTGGCTTCGAATACCAGCAGGCGGGTAACTCCCGTGCGGGGGTTCAAATCCCCCTCTCTCCGCCATAAAAATAGACAGCACCACAGTGTGCTGTCTATTTTTATGCTGAAACAAGGATTTGAATCCCACCGGGGTTCTGTGGACCTAGCCTGCCGAAGCCGAACGAAGAGAGGTGAGGGATGGCAGGTCCCAGTCACAGACCGTCCTCGAGTGGCGAGCAAGCAGAAGTATAAAAGGCGAAGCCAGAGAGGAACCGGTCGACTGTAAAATCCCCCTCTCTCCGCCATAAAAAATAGACGGTGCATTTAAGCACCGTCTATTTTTATATGCGCGAAAGATTTGGACCCCACTGGGGTTTCTGAGGATGTT
>ERZ772958.828-NODE-828-length-13405-cov-12.608315_pt1 | contig 13405 bp, 8 predicted proteins | sample MGYA00580681_ERZ772958 | MGnify/ENA primary metagenome ERZ772958 (study PRJEB29015, sample SAMEA2738089) | human oral metagenome | biome: human oral; feature: human-associated habitat; material: saliva | place: China | collected 2275 ...
TGCGTCCCGTCAGCTCATTCGTGGCATCGACCAGGCCGATCTGAGCTTGGGTGGAGAAACGGGAAAAGACGTCTTCCACGTCGGGGAGCGTCGGCCCCAGCTCCGCGAGCTCCCGCACCGCGCCACCCAGCATCTCCACCAGGGCATCGGACCACTGAATAAAGGAGGAGGGAACCAGCGAGGAGGCCAGCATGCGACGCATCGCGACGGGCGTCACCTCCCGATCGTCTCCCAGAGCACCGACCCAGGCCTCGAACAGGGCTGCGAGCGCGACGCTGCTGTGCCCGACGCCTCGACGGATCAGAGTCTCGACACCCACCTCAAGCGCGACGCGCGGGTGTGCGCGCGGCTCCAGGGAGTCCATGGCCGCCGCCAACGCAGCCATCGTCGCCGCCGCATTTGTGCCGGTGTCGCAGTCCGCGCCATCCCACCCGTCCAGGTCGTCAAGGAAGGGCGCGAGCCTAGCAGCTTCCTCAGCCCCCGCGCGACATGCCGCAATGATCACCGATGCATTCAGTTCCATGGCTCCCCTTTCACGACTCTCAATTGTCCCCACCGTGCACGCTGTGTGCGACCTGACACGACCAAAACCTCGTGCGAGTTGTTGACAGCGCACATCATCCGCTATTCTGTCATGGTTGCCTTCGGTTCAAGCACCGAAGGATGCGTTTCCCCGCGACCGTGGGGAGCCAAAGACTGAACTGGAAGACATACCGAGGAGAACATCGTGGCTGCCGTTTGTGACGTGTGCGGTAAGGGACCCGGCTTCGGCAAGAGCGTGTCGCACTCGCACGTTCGCACCAACCGCCGGTGGAATCCGAATATCCAGCGCGTTCGCGCCCTGGTCAACGGGACGCCCAAGCGCCTGAACGTGTGCACCAAGTGCCTGAAGTCCGACAAGGTTGCTCGCGCGATCTGACGGATCCTACCTGCCTCACGTGGGCATGGACAAACGCCCGCGACGAAGAGTCGCGGGCGTTCTTTGTTGCCTACCTATCCCCCCTTGGGCACCGCTCCCCGACGCGTTGCCAGCGTCCCTAGCATCGGCCGGAGGATAGCAGTGCCCCGCGGTATCGACCCATCGGATGGGTCAATGCCGCGGGGCACGCACCGATCAGAGGAGGTTCGCAGCCAGGTCGAGCGGCGTTCCGAAGCGGTGGTTCGTGATCGAAACTGCCTGCTCACGCAGGAAGGGCAGCAGCTCCGAGTGCGGGCATGCCGTGACAGCACCCGTGTACAGGGCAACGTCAGGGCTGCCCCAGCTCGCGCGGGTCGCGTGAGTCCACCGCTGCGCCGAGGACTCTTCACGCGGGCCGAGGACACGCACGCGCATCCCCAGACCACCCGACGTCGCAACCATCGCCAGGCGAGCATCCCACGAGCGCGCATCCTCAATCGTCACCTCGATGCCCGCAGCCTCCGCCAGTTCCAGCACCGCGCCCGGCAGCTGGTCGGCGACGGACAGGCCGATGGGACCGCCCGCAAGGATACCCGCCGCGAGGACGCGAACGGTATCCGCCAGGGCAGTTCCGCTCCCGGCTCGCACGAGGACCGGGGTGGGGCGGTAGCGCAGGATATTGCGCTCACATGCCATGCCGGTCACGTCGCGGTTGGCACCGTAGTCGCTGGCCCAGGCAGCGGCGTCGGCGGCAACAGCGCGGCTGAGTTCGGCCGCGTCGGCCGCGTCCACGTGAGGAGCAGTCGCGTTGCACAGCGCGAGGACACGCGGGTCAACCGGCACCGTAGACACGGCACGGCCCGCCGCGCTGGTGTCACGCACGGGTTCGACCTCTCCCAGCCCCAGCAGGTAGGAGGGGCCACCGGCCTTCGTGGTCGAGCCGATAGCCGAGCGCTTCCACCCACCGAAGGGCTGACGACGCACAATGGCACCCGTGATGCCGCGGTTGACGTAGAGATTGCCAGCCTCAATGCCCTCCAACCACGTTGCGAGTTCCTCGGTATCGAGGGTGTGCAGGCCCGACGTCAGACCGTAGTCGACGTCGTTCACCGCCTCGATGGCCTCCTCGAGTGTATCGACGCGCATGACGCCGAGGACGGGCGCGAAGTACTCGGTCAGGTGGAATTCGCTGCCGGGCACGACGCCCGCGCGAATACCCGGAGTCCACAGTCCATCGCCCAGGTAACGGGGCTTAAGCACCCAGTGCTCCCCCTCGCCCAGCGTCGTCAGGCCGCGCACAGCCTTCTCATCGTCGGGAACCACGACGGGACCGACCTGGGAATCCAGCGATGCCGGCAGCCCCACGCGCAGCGACGCGGTCGCGTCCACCAGCTGGCGCGCGATGCGCGCGGACTTACCGGCCGAGCCGACGAGGATCAACAGGGAGGATGCCGAGCACTTCTGTCCAGCGTGCGCGAACGCCGAGTGGACGATGTCGCGCACAGCCAGATCCGGATCGGCCGAGGGCGTGACGATGATGGCATTCTTACCGCTCGTCTCGCCCAGCAGGTGCATGTCGGGCTTCCACGAGCGGAACAGGCGAGCCGTGTCGTAGGAACCCGTCAGCACAACGCGACCGACGCCCTCATGGGTCACGAGGTACCGGGAGACATCCCCGTCCTCGAGCGGGGCCAGCGCCACCAGATCCTTGGGTACCCCGGCCTCATGGAAGGCGGCGACCAGCTCGGCCGCGCAGCGTTTGGCAGGCGGGGCAGGTTTAAGGACGACCGCGCTACCCGCCGCAAGGGCTGCGGCGACGCCACCGACCGGGATGGCGACGGGGAAGTTCCACGGGGAGGCGACGACGGTGACATCCACGGGGACGAATCGCGCGCCCGCCATGTGCGCCTCGTCGGCCAGCTCCAGGGAGGCTGCAGCGTAATGGTGGCAGAAGTCGATGGCCTCGCTGACCTCAGGATCAGCCTGATCGATGGTCTTACCGGCCTCGGATCCAGCGACCTCGATCAGCTCGCCACGCCGCGCAGCCAGGACATCACCCACGCGGTGCAGAGCAGCTGCACGCTCCTCGGGGGCAAGGGCCTGCCAGGCGTGGGCAGCCTTGGCACTCGCCTCGATCAGCGCATCCACTGCCTCGTTCGCAGCCAGGGCCTGCGCACCGGCACGAACCGCCTCGACGCCGCGCGTCGACGCCGGGATAGCCGCAGCGATTTCACGGGCCCACTGGCGGTTGGCCGCCAGCGCAGGGTCGGAGTCGGCCTCGGAGGCGAAGGGACGACGCGCGCGCTCGGCGACGCTCCCCTGTTCGGCGGGCACCCCGGCCGCACGCTCAGACAAGCGGTCCTGACCGCGGTTGGGTACGGGCACCGCAGCGTCGGGATCGACGTCGGACAGGGCGGCGAGGAAGCGGTCACGTTCACGGGCGAACACGTCCTTGCTTGTAGCGATATCGAAGACGCCGGACATGAAGTTCTCGGGTGCAGCATTCTCTTCGAGGCGACGCACCAGGTAGGAGATGGCGACGTCGAACTCGCGGGGATTGACGACCGGGACGTACAGGAGCAGCGAACCAACATCGCGGCGCACAACTTCCTGGATGCCCGTCGCCATGCCGGAGAGCATCTCGAACTCGACACTATCCTCAACGCCGCGTGCTGCGCGCAGCTCGTAAGCGAAAGCGATGTCGAAGATATTCTGACCGGCCACGCCCAGCCGGATCGCTCGGGTACGCTCGGGCGTCATGGCCCAGTTCAGCATGCGCTTGTAGTTGGTGTCGGTAGCCTGCTTGGAAGGCCACGTGGTGAGCTCCCACCCGTGGATTTCGGCATCCACCCGCTCCATGGACAGGTTCGCGCCCTTGACGATGCGGACCTTGATGCGCGAACCGCCAGCGTCCACGCGCGTGCGCGCCCACTCCTGGAGACGCTGAAGGGCACCGAGGGAGTCGGGCAGGTAGGCCTGAAGAACGATGCCGGCCTCGTAGCCGCGCATGTCCGGCTGGTCGAGGATGGCGGTGAACACTGCAATCGTCAGGTCGAGGTCCTTGTAGTCTTCCATGTCGAGGTTCAGGAAGGTCCCATGATCGCGGGCCAGGCGGTACAGAGGCAGGAGCGCACTCACGCCATGGTCAACGACCTCCTGGAAGCCCCAAGGATTGTGCGGGCCAGTCACCGCAGAGACCTTGATGGAGACGTAGTCGACGTCCTCGCGCGTCACGAGGCGCGAGACCTCGGCCAGACGGTGGGATGCCTCCTTCTCACCGAGAACCGCTTCGCCAAGGAGGTTGACGTTCAGGCGGTTCCCACCCTTACGCAGGCGAGCGAGCGCCGGGCCGAGTCCCTTGTCCGTTGCATCGACGACGAGGTCACCGACGATCTCACGGAACACGCGACGCGCCGTGGCCGTCACGGTGCGCGGTGCCACGCGCGACGCCGTGGATCCCAGCCCCATTGCCGCCGCCAGCGCCGGAGGCAGGAAGCTCTTGCGGCCAGCCGACAGACGCTTCATAGCTGCGCTGGCCACGTCCAGATCCGCGGGGCGCACGACGTCGTCGACGAATCGGGTTGTGAACGTCAGACCATCCGGATCCGCGAGAATGCGGGACAGGAGCTTGGCCGACTGTGGCGTGGGCTCGTAAGCAGACTCATCAGCCCACCGGCGGGCTCGGGTCACTGCGCGCTCCCCCAGGATCCACAGATCATCGGGGCACCGCCGAGCGGTGGAATCAGGGCGGGGCGGGGTGGGAACAGCGGTGTTCGTCATGCGTAGACCTCCAGGCGTGAGAATGCGTCGGATCCTCTGCGTCGCATGCAGCGTCACCGCTGGGCACGTTCGGCAAAACTCCCGACATTGTGAAGCATGCTGGTTTGTCTATCCTAACGCGCATGAGGCACGCCCGTACCGCCAGATGATGACTACAAGCCACCACGCTCAAGGGACCTAAGCCCCAATCCCTGCAAAATGGTCAATGAGGCTCATCACCCGTGATACATTTCACTAGACGAGCGCCTCTTTCACAGGAGGGCAACCCCGGCCTCGTTCATGACCGAACGAGCCAGCGATCCTTCACGTCGGCAACCACCCCAGCCGTCACCCCGCGCATGTCGACTTCTCCTCCCCCATCCACGCGCGCACACAGCCACTGAACCTGAAGACCATCAGAGAGGGCAACTAGCTTACGGGCGATCTGCTCACTCGGCGCGTCCGCACGCACCTCGCCTGTCGCCTTTCCGCGCTCGAGGGCATCGACCAGGTAGGCGATCGCACTCATCAGGTGCTGACGGAACCACGGATGAGCCTGATGATCAGCATCGATGACCGCCGCCGACATCGCCGTATACAGGGCCACCCCGTCAGGATGACGCTGATTGTGGGCGACCATCTCCACCCACGCGTCGAGCGCAACTTCCGCCCCCTCGTCGCCACCGGGCAGCCGACTCATCGTGCGACGATCACGCTCGTCCAGGACAGCGGCCAGCAGCTGGTCCTTCGACGAATAGTGGTGCAGCAGCCCCGCCTTCGAAATATCCGAGGCCCGCGCGATGTCCGCCAGGGAGGTTCCCACATACCCGCGGGTCGAGAACAACGTCAACGCCTCGGCAAGGATGCGCGCCTTCTTGTCCTCACTGCCAGCCTTAGGCCGACCGGGCCGCCGTGTACTCGTTGTCTGCGCGTCATTGCTCATGGGGACTGCTCCACTCTCGCTGTGACAGAGTTACCAACAACCCATCATAGCGTGCCTCCAGCGGCTTGCCACCACATTGAAGAACAACCATGAAGAGACGGGGCGGCGCGAGGCTTGCGCCCCACGCCGCTTTCCAATCAGTAACCGAAGGTCACCTTGAACACCGGCTGGCCCGATGAGTCGAGTTTGATCAACCCGTTCTCGTCGAGCGTCACGGTTGCAGTGACTGTCGAGTTCACGTCATGAGGTTCTTTGTCCCAGCTGCTCGTGCTCTGGATCGAGAACACTGCTTCCCCGGTGTAGCTGCCCTTCTCGCCCGATTTCGTCATGGTGGTAGGCGTCTTCTTGACTTGCAGGACTGCCAGGTTTGTGGCGCGAACAGCGTTCGGGCAGGCCTGGTCAATGTTTCCGGGGACGGTGGCGCACGAGTTCGTCAGGGCGACGGCCGCGCTCAGGGCCGCGTCTGACAGCTTGGAGTTGTAGGTTCCCTTGAGCTGGACGCGCTGGGCGGTATCCCCCGATCGGCTGGAGCCGGTCTCCGGCTTAACCCGCACGGTCACCGGATCGGCGTCGATATACTCGCCCACGTCGACGGGAGTGACCGTGTAGATGCCCGGGTAGAACACAAACTCCGTGCCAGTGCTCATTTCGCCGGCGTTTACCGACGTCGTTACCTCGCCGATGGAAAACTTCGAGACTTTGTCTCCCATAATGCGTACGGGCATGACCATCGAGTTTTCGAGTTTCCAGTTTTTCAGCACACCGAACGTCGGCTTTGCGGAGGAGACGGTGAAGTTGTAGGTGAAACGCTCCCCGTCGAGCTGCATGGTGGCGGTGACCGTGCGCGTCTTTGCGTCTTCGTTGGTGTCGGCGACGATGTCCTCGATGACGATGCGCGCGTCGGCCGAGGCCATGACATCGTCCGCGAGGAATGCGCGCTTGTCGTTAGCCAGGCCGGGGTCTGCCATTGCTGTCGCCGCGCTGGCCTTGCCAGCGGCCAAGTAATCCAGGTACTGGCGCACTGTTGCCTCCGGCGTGCGCGTCCAGTTCGCGAACATGATGCTGAGCGCACCCACTCCCGCGACAACTGCGAGGACGACGACGGCGATTACGCTCCGCTTGATGCGGCGGCGGCTCTTCGTGGACATGGGAGTGAAAGCGATGGTTCCGCTCGTCGGCGCAGCAGGCGGCACCTCGCCGGGCACCGGAGCCATGACGGGAACCTGCTGCGTCACGTACGCCTGCGGCGCAGCGGGCACGGGAGGCGCGGCGGGTACCGGAGGAACGGGGACAGTCTGTTCGGGGATGGGAGGCGGCTCGCTCGTCCCCTGGGTCGTGTTCTGCGCGTTCGGTTCCACTGTTTCTCCTCACTGTGCGACGCTCTGCCCCGGTCCCGCGCCTGGGATGTGGTGCAGGGTTCGACGGACACAACCTGACAATTGTTGCATAAGCATTGTGGGACCTCAAGGCTACACGCGGTTCACGTTCCTGGAACGAGGCCGGAGTCAGGTTCCGGCGCACACACGCATGTCGCCCGTCCGCTACGCGGACGGGCGACATCATGGGTCAGAGGGCGGCGATGGCCTTAACGGGATGCACCAACGAAGAAATCAGGCTTGCCGTCCGACGTGAGCTTGAGCAGCCCGTCGTTGCTGAATTGGACGTTGACGACTACCTTCGCATCAACGTCGCGCGTTCCCGGCATGTAGTACTTGTCGGAGTAGGTCACCGCGAAAGTGACTGGCCCTTGGAAGACCCCCGGATCAATCTCCAGCGGCTCCAGCGATGTGGGCATCGTCTTGACGGAGATCGCGGTCACCGCGTCGCTTTGGAGGGCGAACGGACAGTCAGAATTCTGGTTCCCCGGGATGGAGGCGCAGGAGTTCAGGAATTCCTTCGCGGACTCGAGCGCCGCCTCCTTCAGCTCGTCACTGTAGGTCGCAATCAGGGAGACGTCGGCGGCATCAGCATAGGAGGTGGTCCCACCGTGGACGCCATCGAGGACGGCAACTGTCTTAGGATTAACATCCACGTATTCGCTCGGGGTGACAGGCGTGAACGTGTACACGCCCGGGTAGAAGAGGTAGGTGGCCGGCTTGCCAGAAACAAGCTTGTGCGGAGCATCGGCGCTCACGCCGCCGACCGTGAACTGGGTGTACCCGCTGGCGTCGACGCTCACCGGCGCGGCGAGCGACCCCTTCACTGTCCAGTTATTCAGAACACCCATCGTCGGCTTTTCCTTGGTCACGGTGAAGGCGTGGGTGAAGCGCTCCCCGTTGACCTGCAGGGTGGCCGACACCTGACGGGTTTCGGCGTCCTCATTCTTGTCGGCGGCCACTTCTTCGACGACCAGCAGCGAACTCGCTGAAGCCATGGCGTCGTCGGTCAGAAAGACCTCCTGATCGTTCGGAGCGCCCGGGTCGACCATCGCCGTGGCCGCGCTGGCTTTACCGGCGGCCAGCAGGTCCAGGTACTTGCGCACCTCGGCCTCGGGCGTACGAGAACTATTAGCCACCTTGATAGCCACCACACCGGCGATGACCAGCACAACGAGGACGCCGACCAGAATCCCCACGAGTATGACCCGCTTCTTACCCCGGCCAGAAGAGGGGGTCGACGCCACGCTGCGCCCGGCAGGCACCGGTGGACCCGGAATCGCAGGGGTCACAGGCGGTGCCGGGATCGGTGCCGCACTTGCATTGTTCTTCTCGGTGCTCATCATGCACTCCTCACAACGTTTGACAAACCACAGCCAGGATTGCGGCGTGCACTGCGCACCCCGCAATCCGGTCGCTCAGACGTGCCCAGTATCACACCACGCATGCAACGAGTCAAAGAAGGATCGACATGCGGATAGTTGGTGCCCGTCCGCTTCCTGCGGACGGGCACCGGGTGTATAGGGACGGCGGAAGCGGACGTTAGAAGAGGAATTGCACCTTAAAGTCCGGCTTGCCATCGGCGGTCAGCTTCAGCACTCCGTCGTCGTCGAAACGCGCGTCAACATTCACCGTCGAGACGATGTCGTGCGTTCCTGCGAACAGCGTCCCCTCTGTCGTGACCGTGTATGCCACGCTCCCGGAAAATGACGTTGGATCAAAGCTGTACGAATCGAGAGATGTCGGCTTTTCTTTGATGGAAATAGCGGTGACACTCTTTCCCCGAATCTGGTTCGAGCAGTCATCCCCCTGATTGCCGGGATAGGTCCCACACTTTTCAACGAGCGCCTGAGCTGCTTCGAGAGCAGCAGCTTCCAGCTTGTCGTTATAGGTCGCCTTGAAGGTGACGTCGCTCTCGCCATCGTTATTTTGAGTGCGCACGTCATCGAGCACGGAGACGGAGACGGGAGTCGTATCAACATACTCGTTCGGCGCGACAGGCGTGAAATTGTATGTGCCCGGATAGAAGAGGAAGGAACGCCCTTCCCTATAAAGACTTGCTTTGTCAACGGAGGCTTTCGTCTCACCGACGGAGAACTGATCGATTCCATCACCGTCCACGGTCACAGGCACTGCCAGCGAGTCCTTCACCTTCCAGTTATTCAAAACACCCATCGTCGCATCGTCCGCAGTGACACGGAAGGCATGGGTGAAGCGTTCCCCGTTGACCTGCATGGTCGCGGTCACGGTGCGAGTGTCGGAATCGTCGTTCTTGTCCGCAACGACGTCTTCGATGACCAGAAGCGAGGTCGCCGAGGCCATGGCGTCGTCGGTCAGGAAAGTACGCTGGTCGTTATTCACCCCTGGATCGACCATCGCCGTCGCTTCGGTACCTTTACCGGCGGCCAGCAGGTCCAGGTACTTGCGCACCTCGGCCTCGGGCGTGCGAGAACTATTCATCACCTTGATAGCAACGACGCCCGCAATCACCAGCACGACGAGAACACCGACCAGAACCCCGATCAGCTTCACGCGCTTACGCGCGCCAGGCGAGACCTGCGTGAAGGACACCCCCGCGGCGGGAATCCCACCGGGCCCGGGAATGGGGGCGGCGCCAGAAGTTGGGTCGACCCCAGCCGGGGACGGTGCAGGTATCTCGCTGCCGGTAGTTTCGCTATTGTCAGTACTCACAACTCGCTCCTCACGATGCGTTGATGGTCCGGGGCCAGCATCGGGCGACAAACACACCAATACCAACCACCAGCCAAAAAGACGTGCCCATGATCACACACCACCAGCCGAGAGTCAAAGCTGTGTCACACTACGGATACGACGCGCTCCCCGACCGCCAAGCGATCGAGGAGCGCGACAGGTCGCACATGCCGGGGGACCTTAGCGGGTGAAACTCACCTCGAAGTCGGGCTTACCATCCTTGTCGAGCTTGAGCACTTGGTTGTCATCCAGCTGCGCGCGAATCTCCACCTTGGCCTCCACGTCTTGCGTGCCTGCCATGTAGTACTTGTTGGAGGACGTCGCCGTGAAGACGACAGTCGCGCGAAAGAACGTCGGCTGCTCCTCGGACACCGGCGCCAGCGCCTTCGGCATTGAGCCGCCCGTTACCGCGGTGACGGCATCGCTCTGGATCGCAAATGGGCACCAAGACTTCTGGTTGTCCGGAATGGTCGAGCAGGTGTCAACGGCCCATTGCCCCGCCTCGATCGCGGCCGCCGTCAGCTTGGTGTTGTAGGTGGCCTTGAGAGTCACGACGTTGTCTCTGCCACCCAGCCCATCATCGAGGACAGAAACCGTCTCGGGGTTGGAGTCTGCATACTCGCTCGCCGCGATGGGCGTGAACGTGTAGACGCCGGGGTAGAAGAGGTAGTCGTTCTCCTGGTCGTTACGGCCCGCCGCGGACGCATCGGCGCTCACATTACCCACGGAGAATTGCTTGTACCCGCGGGCATCGATGCTCACCTGGGACACGAGAGCATCCTTGACCTTCCAGTTGTCCAGAACGCCCATCGTCGACGGCCCCTTCGTCACGGTGAAGGCGTGGGTGAAGCGTTGCCCGTTGACCTGCATGGTGGCGGTCACCATGCGCGTATCAGAACTGTCATTCTTATCGGCGACCACGTCCTCGACGACCAGCAGCGAGGTCGCCGAGGCCATGGCGTCGTCGGTCAGAAAGACGCGCTGATCATTATTCACTCCGGGATCGACCATCGCCGTCGCTTCGGTACCTTTACCGGCGGCCAGCAGGTCCAGGTACTTGCGCACCTCGGCCTCGGGCGTGCGAGAACTATTCATCACCTTGATCGCCACCACACCAGCAATCACCAACACCACGAGGACGCCGACCAGAGCCCCAATCAGCTTCACGCGCTTCTTCCCCACAGCGGACACCGGCGCAAAAGCCACACCTCCCCCGGCTGGCGTCGACGGACCCGGAACCGCAGAGGTTGTGGGCGGTGCCGGTATCGGAGCCGCGCTCGCATCATTCTTTTCAGTGCCCATCATGCACTCCTCACAACGTTTGACATTCAGCGGCCGAGAGGCGGCACACTCTGTGATTCCGACCATCCGACCACTTGGGCGTGCCTAGTATCACACCACGGTCCTCACCAGTCAAAGACCGATCACAGTACGGATAAGCGGTGCCCATCGGTACCGTGCGGAGAGCTACTCCGGTACCGACCATCTATGAAGGAACCTAATAGCGGAAGGTGAGTGTGACGTCTGGTTTGCCGTCGGCAGTGAGCGTCAGCATCCCCTGATCATCTATTTCTGCCTCAACGATGACCGTTGTTTCTACTTCTCTCGTTCCGGTGGCGGAGGTAAGCTCGAAGACCATATCTCCTTCAAGCGTTCTGTCTGTCAGTCTGCGTGTGCTGAACTCGGCAGGCAGCTGCTTGATGACAACAGATGTCGCCGACGACGCACCGATCGCGTCGGGGCATCGGCTTGAGCTACTCCACTGACCAGGGACACAGGAGTTGATGCGTTCGCGAATCATCTCGTTCACCTCGTCCTTGAACTTGTCGGTGAAGGTTCCCACAAAGGTCACGTCGTCGTTCCCGCTGCCGATCGACGTACTGCGAACGGCGTCACGAACGGAGACGGTTGCGGGATAGGCCTCGACGTACTCATTGGGCGCGACGGGGGTAAATGTGTAGACCCCGGGGTAGAAGAAGTAGGAACTCGAGCGCGACGCGACGCCACTTTGCCCCACCGACGCGCTGACGGATCCGACTGAGAACTGGTCAATTCTTTCACCGTTGACACTCACGGGCACCGCGAGGGAATCTGTGATTGTCCAGTTGTTGAGGAGGCCCATCATCGCCTCATCTGCTGTCACAGTGAAGGTGTGGGTGAAGCGCTGGCCGTCGACCGTCATGGTCGCGGTGACCTCGGCGATGTTGGAGTCCTCGCCGCTTTTGTCGGCGACCACGTCCTCGACGACCAGCAGGGATGTGGCCGAGGCCATGGCCTCGTCGGTGAGAAACACCCGCTGGTCGTTGCGCACGCCGGGGTCCACCATCTCCGTCGCTTCGGTACCTTTACCGGCGGCCAGCAGGTCCAGGTACTTGCGCACCTCGGCCTCGGGCGTGCGAGAACTATTCATCACCTTGATAGCAACGACGCCCGCAATCACCAGCACGACGAGAACACCGACCAGAACCCCGATCAGCTTCACGCGCTTACGCGCGCCAGGCGAGACCTGCGTGAAGGACACCCCCGCGGCGGGAATCCCACCGGGCCCGGGAATGGGGGCGGCGCCAGAAGTTGGGTCGACCCCAGCCGGGGACGGTGCAGGTATCTCGCTGCCGGTAGTTTCGCTATTGTCAGTACTCACAACTCGCTCCTCACGATGCGTTGATGGTCCGGGGCCAGCATCGGGCGACAAACACACCAATACCAACCACCAGCCAAAAAGACGTGCCCATGATCACACACCACCAGCCGAGAGTCAAAGCTGTGTCACACTACGGATACGACGCGCTCCCCGACCGCCAAGCGATCGAGGAGCGCGACAGGTCGCACATGCCGGGGGACCTTAGCGGGTGAAACTCACCTCGAAGTCGGGCTTACCATCCTTGTCGAGCTTGAGCACTTGGTTGTCATCCAGCTGCGCGCGAATCTCCACCTTGGCCTCCACGTCTTGCGTGCCTGCCATGTAGTACTTGTTGGAGGACGTCGCCGTGAAGACGACAGTCGCGCGAAAGAACGTCGGCTGCTCCTCGGACACCGGCGCCAGCGCCTTCGGCATTGAGCCGCCCGTTACCGCGGTGACGGCATCGCTCTGGATCGCAAATGGGCACCAAGACTTCTGGTTGTCCGGAATGGTCGAGCAGGTGTCAACGGCCCATTGCCCCGCCTCGATCGCGGCCGCCGTCAGCTTGGTGTTGTAGGTGGCCTTGAGAGTCACGACGTTGTCTCTGCCACCCAGCCCATCATCGAGGACAGAAACCGTCTCGGGGTTGGAGTCTGCATACTCGCTCGCCGCGATGGGCGTGAACGTGTAGACGCCGGGGTAGAAGAGGTAGTCGTTCTCCTGGTCGTTACGGCCCGCCGCGGACGCATCGGCGCTCACATTACCCACGGAGAATTGCTTGTACCCGCGGGCATCGATGCTCACCTGGGACACGAGAGCATCCTTGACCTTCCAGTTGTCCAGAACGCCCATCGTCGACGGCCCCTTCGTCACGGTGAAGGCGTGGGTGAAGCGTTGCCCGTTGACCTGCATGGTGGCGGTCACCATGCGCGTATCAGAACTGTCATTCTTATCGGCGACCACGTCCTCGACGACCAGCAGCGAGGTCGCCGAGGCCATGGCGTCGTCGGTCAGAAAGACGCGCTGATCATTATTCACTCCGGGATCGACCATCGCCGTCGCTTCGGTACCTTTACCGGCGGCCAGCAGGTCCAGGT
>ERZ772958.837-NODE-837-length-13296-cov-11.165018_pt1 | contig 13296 bp, 12 predicted proteins | sample MGYA00580681_ERZ772958 | MGnify/ENA primary metagenome ERZ772958 (study PRJEB29015, sample SAMEA2738089) | human oral metagenome | biome: human oral; feature: human-associated habitat; material: saliva | place: China | collected 2275 ...
CTCATGAACGGCTCCGCCAACTGGATCCTTGGACGCTTCGGCATGGAAGCCAAAGAAGAACTCTCCGCCGCGCGCACCCCCGAAGAGCTCTCCTCCATGGTGCGCCGCTCCGCAGAAGAAGGCACCCTCGACTCCGACGCGGCACGCTTCGTGGACCGCACCCTGCGCTTCTCCGAGCTGACCGCCTCCGAAGTGATGACCCCGCGCGGCCAGGTCGCCATGCTCGAAGACACCGCACCCGTCACCGAAGTCATCGAGCTGGCACGCTCCACCGGCCACTCCCGATTCCCCCTCTACAAGGGCGACCACGACAACATCGTGGGCGTCGTGCACGTGAAGAAGGCAGTCGGCGTGCCCCCGGAGGTTCGTGAAACCCTCGAAGCTGGTGCCCTCGCAGAAGACGTGCTGCAGGTCCCTGAAACCCTGCACCTGGACGCGCTACTCACCCAGCTGCGCCAGGGCGCCCTGCAGCTCGCCGTGGTCCTCGACGAATACGGCGGAACCGCCGGCATCGCAACCCTCGAAGACCTCGTCGAAGAAATCGTCGGCGAAGTCTCCGACGAACACGACCGCGGCCGCACCGAACGCCCCCTACGCTACGGCAACGGCGACTGGGTGTTCTCCGGCCTGCGCCGCCCCGACGAAATCAACGCCCTTATCCCCGGGCTCGAGGTTGAGGAAAGCCCCGAATACGAAACCGTCGGCGGCTTCATGATGGAACGGCTCGGCCGCATCCCCGAAGTAGGCGACAGCGTCCCCGTACCCGGCGGCACCCTGCGCGTGGACACCCTCGAAGGCCGCCGCGTGGACCGCATCCGATTTACCCCCGCACCTAGCGTGCAGGAACAGACCGAGAAGGGAGGCAACGCATGAACGACTGGGTAGCCATCGCACTGCTCGTCATCCTGCTCGCCGGAAACGCCTTCTTCGTCGCCGGTGAATTCGCCATCATGTCCACCCGACGAGCACAAATCGAACCGCTCGCCGAAGAAGGCAATAAGCGAGCGCAGACCGTCATCTACGCGCTAGAGAACGTCTCGCTCATGCTCGCCACCTGCCAGCTGGGCATCACCATCTGCTCCCTGCTGATCCTGAACGTCTCAGAACCGGCGCTGCACCATATGCTGGAGGTGCCCCTGCACCTGGTCGGCCTGCCCCACGCGATCGTGGACGTAATCGCCTTCGGCATCACCCTGATCCTGGTCACCTATCTGCACGTGATCTTCGGCGAGATGGTTCCCAAGAACGCCGCCGTGACCCTCGCCGCCCGCGGTGTGGCTCTCTGGATTGTGCCGACCCTGGTGACCTTCTCCAAGATCTTCGCCCCCGTGGTCGCCCTGCTGAACAACCTCTCCAACAAGCTGCTGGCGCTCATGAAGGTCGACGCGAAGGATGAGGTCGCCTCCACCTTCACCCTGGGCGAGCTGCAGACCATCGTGGCAACCTCAACCGCGGAAGGCACCGTGGAAGACGACGCCGGCGTGATTGAAAGCGCCCTCGAATTCACCGAGAAGGACGTCTACGAAATCATGGTGCCCGGCGATAAGCTCGTCACCCTACCCTTCGGCAGCACCCCCGCCGAACTGGAACGCGCCGTGGCACGCAGCGGCTACTCCCGCTTCGTCATTACCGACAGCGACGGAACCTACATGGGCTACCTGCACGTGAAGGATGCCCTCGCCATCGCCCCCGAGCGGTTCGAGGAGCCCTTCCCCTGGTACAAGCTGCGTTCCCTGGACACGCTCACCCCGACCACCGATATTGACGATGCGCTCGCCTCCATGCAGCGCAGTCGAACCCATATCGCGCAGGTTACGGATGAACAGGGCGTAACCCTCGGCGTGGTCTTCCTCGAAGACGTGCTGGAGGAACTCGTCGGCGAAATCAACGACACTACCCAAGATGCGGTGCGTGAGCGTGTACGCCGACAGCAATCGCGCGAAGCCCAGTAGCCGATTGAAGCCCAGTAACCGCATCGTGAGATACCCCGAATAAAACACCAGGATAAAACATCCGAGTAAAACACCCGAGTACAACGGGGGAATCTTGAACACAGCCCGCCCCGCACTCTCGTGAAAGAGAGCGCGGGGCGGGCTGTTTTACTGCCAAAAACGGTTGATGGGCGCACGTAAGGGACAGGCTCAGGCGGTAGTTTCAGGTGGCGGCATGAAGCGGCGGCAGGGGAGCGGAGTAGGTATAGCTAAACATCCCTGCACCATAAGCTATTGACAGAGAAAAGGGTAGCCTAACACCACTTAAAAGAGAGCAATAAAGAGTTGTTTATACGGGTGTTCGCATGATGTAGTTAATAAACCTACAGACTAGAACGAACCGAAAGAGAGCCCTCATGTCGCACCCGAAGATCACCCGCAAGCACTTCCTTACCGCAATGGGCTCACTCGCCGCGTCCTCCCTGCTGCTGGCAGGTTGCGCAACCGAGAACAGCACCTCCTCCGGTTCGTCCTCCTCGGCTGGCTCCAACAACGGCAAGGTGAAGGTCGTCGCCTCCACCGACGTCTACGCAGACATCGCCAAGCAGGTCGGCGGCGACTACATTGAGGTCACCGCGCTCATCGCCTCCACCAGCACCGACCCCCACTCCTACGAAGCCACCAGCGCCGACCGCCTCAAGGCGAAGGACGCATCCCTGATCGTCATCAACGGCGCAGGCTACGACCTGTTCCTCGAAGACCTCGCCGGCAAGGACAACACCTCCCAGAAGATCGTGAACGCGGTCAAGGTCAGCGGCAAGCTCACTGACGCCGAATACACCCACCTGGTCGAGGACCACCGCGGCGGCGAACACCACGAAGACGGCGGCGACCACGCCCACGCACACGAGTTCAACGAGCACCTCTGGTACGACTTCGAAACCATGAAGAAGGTCGCCCAGAAGATCGCTGAAGAGCTCGCAGGCATCAACGCCGCACACGCTGAGGCGTTCCGCACCAACGCATCCACCTTCTCCAAGGAACTGGACGCACTGAACGCAGCGGCTAAGGCAATCGCCGGTGAAGGCAAGAAGTACCTGTCCACCGAGCCCGTGCCGGACTACCTGATTTCCTCCACCGGCGCAGAGAACGCAACCCCCAGCGAATTCGCTGAGGCAGCCGAAGCCGGCAACGACGTTCCCGCACTTGTCCTGAAGGAAACCAAGGACATGGTCACCGAAAAGAAGGTCCAGCTGCTCGCCTACAACGAGCAGACCTCCACCTCCCAGACCAACGAGGTGCTGCAGGCAGCTAAGGACGCCTCGGTGAACTACGTATCCTTCACCGAAACCCTGCCGGAGAACACCAACTACCTGGCATGGATGAAGACCAACGTCAGCAACCTCGAAAAGGCGCTCTCCTAAGTGACTGACAACAATAACGGTGCCGCCCCCGCGATTTCCATTCGCGGGGGTAGCCTCGCTTTCGGGGCCCGCACCCTCTGGAAAGATCTAACCCTCGACATCGGCGCAGGCGAATACTTCGCCGTGCTCGGACCCAACGGCTCCGGTAAGTCTACCTTCCTCAAAGTCGTTCTCGGCCTGACCGGGCTCAACGCCGGCGAAATCTCTGTGCTCGGCAAGCCCGCACGCCTGGGCAACGCCGGTGTCGGCTACGTACCGCAGCAGAAGTCCATCCCCACCTCCACCCCGATGCGCGCCCGCGACCTGGTGGGACTTGGCGTGGACGGGCACCGCTGGGGCATCCGCCTGCACGGCCGCAAATACCGCGCCAAGGTGGACGAGCTGCTCGAAGCCGTCGGCGCGACCGAGTACGCAAACGTGCCGGTGGGCCTGCTCTCCGGCGGTGAGCAGCAGCGCCTGCGTATCGCTCAGGCGCTCGCGAACGACCCGAAAATTCTGCTGGCTGACGAGGCGCTGCTCTCCCTGGACCTCAACCACCAGTACGCGGTGGCTGAGCTGATTCACCGGTTCAACCGTGAACGCGGCGTGGCGGTGGTGTTCGTGACCCACGAAATCAACCCCATCATTGAGCATGTGGATCGCGTTCTCTACCTGGCAAATGGCCGTTTCACGGTCGGCTCCGTGGAAGAGGTCATGACCAGCGAGACTCTCACCTCCCTGTACGGAACCCCGGTGAGCGTGCTCAAGTCTAATGGCCGTTACGTGGTGGTGGGTGAGACTCACGCCAGCGACCACTGCCATATTGAGGGCACCGACCAGAACATTCACGGCTCTCACCTGAAGTCTGGTCTTTCTGAACCGCAGCGCACCCTACACCTTCCGGGAGGAACTACTCGATGACCATTCTTGCTTCCCTCCCCGCCCTGGCTCCGGTTGCCGCCGCGCAGAACGATTTGCTCTCCCGCATTTTCGTCTTTGACCGCTACGGCGAGCTGCTACAGATGCTGCAGAACTCCATTTTTGCTGGCGCTGTTCTGGGCCTTATCGGCGGTTTTGTCGGTATTTTTGTGATGATGCGCGACCACGCCTTTGCGGTTCACGGCATCTCTGAAATGTCTTTCGCGGGTGCCGCCCTTGCCCTGCTGCTCGGCTATGACGTGGTGACCGGCTCCATGGTGGGTTCGATCGCCTCGGCTCTGCTGATTGCCTTTCTGGGCTCTAAGGCGAGCAACTCGAACTCGGTGATTGGTGCACTCATGCCGTTCGGCTTGGGCTTGGGTATTCTTTTCCTCTCCCTGTACCAGGGCCGTAGCGCGAATAAGTTTGGTCTGCTGACCGGTCAGATCGTGTCTGTGGACGCCGACCAGCTGAACACCATGATTATTGGTGCGGTGGTTATTATCTCCCTGCTGGTGATGGTGTGGCGTCCGCTGAGTTTCGCCTCCCTGGACCCGGAGGTCGCGCGCGCTAAGGGCGTGCCGATGCGTTTCCTGTCCCTGATGTTCATGGTGATTCTGGGTATTGCTGTGGCGCTGTCGGTGCAGGTGGTCGGTTCGCTGCTGGTGCTGGCGCTGCTGATTACTCCGGCTGCTGCGGCGATGCAGGTGACTGCTTCTCCGGTGCGCACCCTGATCCTGTCGGTGCTGTTTGCGGAGGCGTCCATTGTGGGCGGTATTCTGCTGGCTCTTGCCGGTTCGCTGCCGATTAGCCCCTACGTGACCAGTATTTCCTTCCTGATTTATGTGGTGTGCCGTGTGATTGGTGGCGTGAAGCGTCGCCATAGCGCGTCGGGCCGCCAGCTGACTGAGAAGGCGTAGGACCTATAAGAAAGAGCCCCACCTCGGGAATGAGGTGGGGCTCTTTTGTTGTCGTGCATAGGTGCCGCGGTGAAGGGGGATGTCCCGGTGCGGCGTGGGCTTAGTCTGCGTGGGGTTGCGTGGCCCTGTCCAGATGCCCTGTGTGTCGTGCTGTTGCGGCGTCAAAGATCTTTGAAAGCACCAATCTTTGAAAGCGCCGTATCCTTCGTTGAGAAGGTTTTCCCTCGAGGGGGGCTCCTCAGAATGAGGGGCTTAGGGGTTGCGGCTTAGCCTGCAATGTTAGCGTGCAGTGCCGCCCTGCGATTCTTCCTCGCGACGTGCCAAAGTGCAGTCCGGGCAGTAACCGGTCACTTCAACCACGTGCTCCAGCTCCGAGAAGCCGTGCTGCTTGCCCATCGCCAGTGCCCAATCCTCAAGGGCGGGTGCTTCCAGCTCAATGGCGGTGCCGCATCGGCGGCAGAGCAGGTGGTGGTGGTGATCTTTCACCCGGCAATGGCGGTACAGAGTCTCACCCTCAATACCCTTGACCGAGTCCAGCTCACCGGCGTTAGCCAGCGACTGCAGCACACGGTAGGTGGTTGCGAGAGAGACCTGTTCCTTGCGGTTCGCGAGGATCAGGTGCAGATCCTGTGCTGAGATGAAATCGCCGAGCTCTTCCATGGTCGCCTTGATGATGCGACGCTGGCGGGTATTTCGGGCTTCGGCGGGCTTCGTAATTCTCCGTACGGGAATATGAGTGTCCATTGCTGAACCTTTCGGGGTGGAGATCCGCCCCATTGTGTGGTCGATCTTGTCTTACGACTTTACACTAGAGGCGTTCAAAAGGTGGTTGATTTGCGCTTTATCTCAAAAATTGAAGTCACCAACAGGCACGAATGAGGGTTAACGGTAGACTAAAACTATGAAAATGACGAAGTACACCCACTCATGTATCCGCCTTGAGAATGAGGGGCGCACCCTCGTTCTTGACCCCGGCAACTTTGCCGCTGAAGGCGAACACGCCACCGCGCTGGAAGGCGCCGATTACCTGTTCGTGACCCACGCGCATCCGGATCATTTTGATGGCCCGTCGGTGTTGCCGCTGATTGCTCAGCGCGCCGAGTCGCAGAACCCGTTGAAGATTTGGGCTCCCGAGGCTGTTGCCCAGGTCATTAAGGAGGCTGTGCCCGCTGCCGAGGTCACCGTTGTTTCCTCTGATTCTGAGTTCAGCATCCCCGGTTTTGAGGTGAAGACCTACGGCGGTCAGCACGCCCTGATTCACCCGCTGATTCAGACCATCGCCAATGTTGGTTACCTGATTAACGGTGCCGTGTACCACCCGGGTGATTCGCTGGTGGTTCCTCACCGAGTGCGTGCGAATACCGTTCTGGTGCCGATTCACGCGCCCTGGTCGAAGGTTCAGGAAGTCATCGATTTTGTGATTGCGACCGGCGCTCAGCGTGTGATTCCGATTCACAACGGCATGATTAACCAGAACGGCACCGGCATTATTGAGGGTCTGGTGACGAACTTCGGTGCGAAGTACGGCACGGAGCTGAAGCACTTGAACCCCGGTGAGAGCATTGAGGTTGAGGCGTACGCCTGACCGTTGAGCTTCAACCGCGCCGATGACGGCGCATGAAGGAGAGTATTGTGAGCACGATTTTTACCAAGATTATTGAGGGTGAGATTCCCGGCCGCTTCGTCTGGAAGGACGAGCACTGCGTCGCCTTCCTGGACATCATGCCCCTGTCAGAAGGTCACCTGCTGCTCGTTCCCCGCGCTGAGGTCGACCGTTGGCCCGACCTGCCGGCTGAGCTGGCGGCGCACCTGTTCGCTGTGGCGCATAAGATTTCTGGTGCCCTGGACCAGGCCTTTGATAAGGACCGTGTGGCTCTGATGATTGCGGGCTTCGACGTTCCGCACACCCACATCCACCTGTTCCCGGCTGACGGCATGGCTGATTACGATCCCGCTAACGCGAAGAAGGACGCAACCGCCGAAGAGCTGGATGCGGCCGCTGAGAAGGTGCGTGCCGCCCTGCGCGAGCGCGGCCACGGCGAGTTCGTGCCCGAGGCGTAGGCGCCGTTTACAGCGCGTATCAACACGAGGGAGCCGCCCTCTACCGATTTGTAGAGGGCGGCTCCTTCGTTGCTGCTATATCCCGTTGCTATATCCCGGTGGGGTGAAGCTTAGTGCTTCTCAGCCTTGGAGATCTGCTCAGCCAGGTCCTCGGGGGAGAGGTTAGCGGAGGAGAACTCGGGGGTCAGCGGCAGGTGCAGCTGCAGACCGGTACCGGGGCAAATCTCGACCTTTGCGGAGCGCAGCTTGAAGTCGACCACGTGGCCGCCGCGGGTGCGCTCGTCGTCGATGAAGTGGGCGTGGCAGCCGGGCACCGAAATGCCCTGCTCATAGATGGGGGTGCGGAAGCCAACGATCGTGCCGGTCACGTTATCGAACTGGACGATGTCTTCGTTCTCGGTGGCGGCAACCATCTTCGGGTAGGGCTTTTCCTGCTTCTTCACGGTGCGGGTGCGGACCCACTCGAACTCGCCGTAAATCTTGATGGCGTACATGTAGTTCTTGGAGACGGTGAAGTCATCCAGAATGTGCGAGGCAGACTTGCGCAGCAGGTTCTGCGGCAGTTCGCGCTTAATCATGGGCACGAAGTTGGTGACCACGGCGTAGGGGGTCTGCTGGCGCAGGTCGGGCAGGGATACGGAGCCGTCGTGGCGCACCTGGTAGCAGACGCCGTCGAGGACGACCATTTCGCCGTCGAGGCCGTTGAAGGTACCCACACCGAAGTTGCCGTGGCTCAGGAGCTCACCGATGGTCATCTCGCCATCGTAAATGCCGTCCAGCAGCTGGGACATGAGGCCGGTCTGAAAAACTTCGTTACGGAAAACAGTTTCACCGTTTAGGATGGTCGGCTGATATGCCATGAGATTTCTCCTCGTTACAGTGGATGCGGCGTCAGACGGGTCGGTCGGTCATCGGCGATACTCGCCCCAGCAGATGCTGAAAAGGGGAGGACGGTGGGGAGAACACGGCGTTCAATGTCGTTTCTCGCGGAATTCGTAGGTGCCGCCGGCCGGGCGCACGCACTTTCATTGTACGCCCGTGCAGGAAGAACTCCGGGACTAGCGGGTACGACATCTTATGATGTGACCCGCGACCTGCTCCTACAGGGGTAAAGAAGGACCGCTCGTTAGATCTCCAGAACCATCTCTACGTGCTCGATTCCAACCTCAAGATACGGCTCTCCCACCTGCACAAAACCCGCCGCACCGTAGTAGCTATCTTTGAGATATGATTGGGCGCTAATCACTAGCTGACGAGCTTCCGTATTTTCACGGACCCAGCCAATCGCCTCATGCAGTAGGGCGCGCCCCAGACCGGTGCCGCGTGCTTCCTCGCGTACCGCTACCCGTCCAAGAGCCCAGGCGCCCTTGATGGGGCGATGATAGCCGTCATCTACTGTCATCAGGTCAAAGATCCGTAAGTATGCTAAGACCCGCCCAGATTCATCTGCATGGAAGAAATGAATACACTCAAAATCAGCCTCGTCGGGTTCTTGCGCAAGAATCTGCTGACCCACTGTAAAGACTAACGAACGGGTGATATGAATCTGCTGCAGTTCTCGTAGCGTCAGCTCGTTGAAGTGCTTGGCCTGAAAATGCGGGGGCGTTAAAGAGTCCGGAGACAAGAGTAGCTCATTCTTTCGTTGGAGGTCAGGGAATGAGCGTACCCCATTAAGGGAAGTTACGTGCAGGAGCAGAACCCAAAAAGCCACTCTGTGAAATGGAGTGGGATAACCCTCCAAGAGGTATTTATTGCTCACAGTATATCCGTGCGGATTACCATCTGGAACGCGCGTGAATTCATAAACTCTTATACTGAGAACGTTATTATCACTCAACACCTTGGAGGTAACTCTATGTCTATTGCCGCTATCATGACGTGGACTCTACAAGCAGAAATTCCTGTACCTCAGGATGCCCAAGCCCTTTTGGGGCCGGGCGAAAATGCCGTCGCGGCGTTTGCTACTTTCCGTGATTCCGCCATTTTCACGACTCACCGACTCATCATTCGTGATGCTCAGGGTCTGACCGGTAAGAAGGTAGAAATGTACTCGCTACCTTACTCCTCGATTCATATGTGGTCTTCTGAAAATGCAGGAAACCTGTTCGACGTGAATAGCGAAATTGCTCTATGGACGAAGGTCGGCTACATCAAAATCAAGCTGGGCCGAAAGATCGACGTCCGCAAGCTTGACCGGCTCATTGCTCAGCAGGTTCTAAACGCTCAACAGCATTAAGACATAAAAATAGACTGGCGTTCCCTCCGGTTGCACGACAAAAAGGGAAGGAACGCCAGCACCAACAGCTTAGCCCTTAGAGCCGCTCTAAGCGCAACTCTAAGCGCAACTAAGACACACGAGGCTCATCGAGGCAGAAAAATATTAGACACGAACCGTCACCAAACGTAGCCCGGTGAACCTGCCTCCCCGCAGAAACTCCTCAGAAACCCGGCAGAACCCCCTCAGAATACACAACAACGGCCTATACGCTCCCCAAGGAACGTATAGGCCGTTGCCTGTTGTCAGATTAGACGCCGTAGTACAGCTGGTACTCAAGCGGGTGCGGAACCAGCGAGAGCGGCTCCAGCTCGTTCTTACGCTTGTAGTCAATCCACGCCTGAATCAGGTCCTCGGTGAAGACGCCACCCTCGAGCAGGAAGTCGTGGTCAGCCTCCAGAGCAGCCAGAGCCTCCTCCAAGTTAGCCGGAGCCTTCTTGATGTCCTTAGCCTCTTCAGCGGGCAGCTCGTACAGGTCCTTATCGATCGGTGCCGGCGGCTCAATGCGGTTACGGATACCGTCCAGACCAGCCATCAGCTGAGCAGCGAACGCGAAGTAGGGGTTAGCGGAGGGGTCCGGTGCGCGGAACTCCAGACGCTTAGCCTTCGGGTTGGTGCCGGTAATCGGGATGCGGATACCAGCGGAACGGTTACCCTGCGAGTACACCATGTTGATGGGAGCCTCGTAGCCGGGAACCAGACGCTTGTACGAGTTCACGGTCGGGTTGGTGAACGCCAGAACAGCGGAGGAGTGCTCAATCAGACCGCCAATGTACCAGCGTGCGGTGTCAGAGAGGTTAGCGTAGCCGCGCTCATCGTAGAAGAGGGGCTCGCCGTCCTGCCACAGCGACTGGTGGCAGTGCATACCGGAGCCGTTGTCACCGAACACGGGCTTAGGCATGAAGGTCACGGACTTGCCCCATGCGTCTGCGGTGCCCTTGATGACGTACTTGAACTTCAGCAGGTCGTCCGCTGCCTTGGTGAGGGTGTCGAACTTGTAGTTGATTTCTGCCTGGCCGGCTGCGCCCACCTCGTGGTGGCTACGCTCAACCTCAAGGCCAACCTCGTCCATTGCTACGCACATTGCGTCACGCAGGTCAGCCTGCTTGTCGACGGGGGAGACGGGGAAGTAGCCGCCCTTGACGGGGGTCTTGTTGCCCAGGTTGCCGCCCTCTTCCTTGCGGCCGGTGTTCCAGGGAGCCTCGTCGGAGTCGATCTTGAAGAATACGGAGTTCGGCTCGACCTGGTAGCGGACATCCTCGAAGACGAAGAATTCAGCCTCGGATGCGAAGAATGCGGTGTCTGCAATGCCGGTGGACTGCAGGTAAGCCTCAGCGCGCTCAGCGACGCCGCGGGGGTCACGGTGGTAGGGCTCGCCGGTGCGGGGGTTCACGATGGAGCAGATGATGACCAGGGTCTTCTCAATGCGGAAGGGGTCAACGTACGCGGACTGAACATCGGGGATCAGCTGCATGTCGGACTCTGCAATGCCCTGGAAGCCGCGAATGGAGGAGCCGTCAAAAAGCTGGCCGTTGACGAAGAAATCGTCATCAATCGCCTTAGCGGGCAGGTTGAAATGCTGCTGCACGCCGGGCATGTCGGTGAATCGGATATCAACGAAGACTACTTCTTCGTTCTTGATAAAGTCGAGAACTTCCTGGGGGCTGGTAAACATGAGGACTGCTCCTTGTTTGACTGACCGTGAAGGAGGGTATCTTCCCTCATCGCATTCAGTCTGTGGTTTAGTTTTTGGCCGCGGGCAAAACCCTGTGACATATCAAGCATAGTGGTTATTCTTTGCGCGTGCGTGACTATCGTGTTTCGGTAATGTTACAAATCTTGGAAAGGAGTTACATCTGCGTTGCCTTATGAAACACCGCAGAGAATCTAACGCCCTCTGGTAAAGCCAGCAGTAATGCCGGCAACAGGGCAATAGCCGGGCGTAACAAAAGGCTCCGGCCCTCCCCCCTTGGGGAAGAGCCGGAGCCTTCAAAACCTTATCTCAGCGTCTCGCTTAGCGGCCGCGCATCGCACGACGGTCCGGGCGAGCACGCATCGGGTCAACGCCCTTAGGAACAGCGTTCATCGGGTTACGCATAGTGTTCAGGGTGCTCAGGCGACCAGAAATAGCCTGCATTTCCTGCTGAGTCAGAGCCTTCGGAAGCTTGTTCATCGTCTTCACAACGTCCTTGAGCTCTACCTGACCCTCTTCGTGACCGGTCTCAATCACGTGAACCGGAACGCCGGGAGCCACACGGTTCAGGTGCTTCTTCTCGGTGTTCACCAGGGAAGTCACGCGGCTGTGAGGACCCTCGGTCACCAGCACAATACCGGGACGGCCCAGCGCACGGAACACCAGATCCTGGTGGCGGTTCGCAGCAACGGGCTGCTCCTCAACAATCCAGCCGCGGCGCACCGAGTTCATCGCCGCACCACTACGACCGGGCTGGTTCTCAATCTGGGCAAAAGCCGCAGTCTGCGCGCGGCGACCCAGCAGAAGCATCGCCACGATAGCGGCAACGCCCAGACCCAGAATCAGGAAAGTAATCCAGTTACCCAGAGCAATACCGATGAGGAGGAAAACCAAAAGGGTACCCAGAGCCGACAGACTCAGAATCCAACCGATATTCGGGTCGGACTTCTTGGTCATCTGGTAGACCTGCTTCATCTGGGCGAAAGTGCCCGGAGTGCGTTCCTTCTTCTTTTTCTTCTCTTCGCGCTTATCTGCCACGATTCTTCCTCGGCTGGTTCTTCCGCGGCCCCGAGAAGCGCCTCAAACGCTCACGGAACCATAGTGACGTAACGATGCAGTGTATGCCTGCAATTTTTCTAGTTTACCCTACCCGCACAAGGGACGGGGTATAAGGGGAGGGGTATAAGGGGAGGCTCCCCGAACACCGGACGAACACCGGGTTCGAGGAGCCTCAACGCTCTCAGAAAGATTCTGAAAAGGCTTAGTAGCCTGCAGCCACCAGGGAGGAGGCTTCCTGCAGGGCTGCACCCTCACCCTCAATGTGGGCAAGGTTCTCAGGAATCGGGTAGCCGTTCTTACGCATTGCACGAGCCCACAGGCGACCTGCACGGTACGAAGAACGAACCATCGGGCCCGCCATAACGCCAGCGAAACCAATCTCCTCAGCCATGTTCGCGAAGTCCACGAACTGCTGCGGCTTCACCCAACGCTCAATCGGGTGGAAGAGCGGGCCGGGGCGCAGGTACTGGGTGAGGGTAATGATGTCACAGCCAGCATCGTGCAGATCGCACAGCGCCTCGTAAATCTCGTCATCGGTCTCGCCCATACCCAGAATCAGGTTGGACTTGGTGACCATGCCGCCTTCCTTAGCCTGGGTAATAACATCCAGGGAACGCTCGTAACGGAACGCCGGGCGAATCTGACGGAAGATGCGGGGGACGGTCTCCAGGTTGTGCGCGAAAACCTCAGGCTTAGCGTCAATCACCTTCTGAACATGCTCGGGAACACCCTTGAAGTCGGGGACGAGCATCTCAACGCCGGTGTTCGGGCACATCTTGTGAATCTGGCGGGTAGTCTCTGCGTACAGCCACGCACCGCCGTCTTCCAGATCGTCACGAGCAACACCGGTCACGGTTGCGTAACGCAGACCCATGACCTTCACGTTCTTAGCAACCTTGAACGGCTCAGCGTAATCAACAGCAACGGGCTTGCCGGTCGCAATATTGCAGAAATCGCAACGACGGGTGCACTCGGAGCCACCAATCAGGTAGGTTGCCTCACGGTCTTCCCAGCACTCGTAAATATTGGGGCAGCC
>ERZ772958.850-NODE-850-length-13201-cov-8.764187_pt1 | contig 13201 bp, 12 predicted proteins | sample MGYA00580681_ERZ772958 | MGnify/ENA primary metagenome ERZ772958 (study PRJEB29015, sample SAMEA2738089) | human oral metagenome | biome: human oral; feature: human-associated habitat; material: saliva | place: China | collected 2275 ...
AACTCTCTAAATTCCTTATTGTCATGGCCATGAGTGCTATCGGTCTCAAAACCAACCTCATTGCTATGATCAAATCCAGTGGAAAATCCATTCTTCTTGGAGCCCTTTGCTGGATTGCTATCATCCTGACTAGTCTTGGCGTGCAATTACTCATCGGTATTTACTAAGAAAAAAGGGAGCCTAAAGGCCACCTCAGAACGTAGACAAATCAGATGGATTTTGGACTGTCGTTGGCTCGCTTTCTCAAGAGCAGCTGAAGGAAAAAGGGCTACTGAAATAACCCCATAACCATTGAGAAGCCACATGTGTTTCGAAAAGCCACAATAATGGTGGCTTCTCGAAACACATGTGGCTTCTCAGCGGTATAGGGGATCCGGTATAGGGGATCCAGAACCTACTGTGCCGACGCCTCAGCAGAAGCAGTAGTAGCCTCCGCCGGACCTGCAGCGGTCGCCTCCGCAGACGCAGCACCCTCAGCCGAAGCGCTCGGGCTCAGCGACGGAACCGGCGAAGCAGACGCAGTACCCGGAGCACGACGCACCATACGCCACGTGCCGTCCTGGTAGTGCGCCACAATCTGGCCAGCCACCGGCTTACCCGGGTACTTGAACACCTCGGTCAGTGGCTGCACACGATCATTGGTCTTGCTGTACACGCCAGCACCCTCAGCACCATCAATCACCATCTCGGATGCCCACGTGTAGTAGCCGGTGCGAGTGTCCTTAGTCGGGCGGTCAGCAGTCAGTGACAGAATCATCGGACGCTCCGAACCGATAACCCAGCCGCTCTCCGAAGCGTACATGCTCTGGAAGAACTCAGCCACAGTCGAGTAGTCGCCGGTGTGGTCAATGTTCGTGAAGCGGGTACCGTCACCGGTCAGCAGCAGGTAGTTCAGGGTAGCCTGCCAGTACGCGATGAACGCGTGCAGACCCTCAACACTGTTCTCACGTAGCTTCGCAGGCTCAACCGGAATCGCGACGTTGACAGCCTTGTGCTCCTTGGTGCCGGGCTCAAAAGTGCCGGTGGAGGAGTAATCGGCAAGAACAACCTCACCCTTCATGCTGGGGCCAGGCTCAACGGTGGTGGTTGCCTCCGCGGTGGGGGATGCGGATGCGGTAGCGCTCGCGGTCGAAGACTCGGTAGCGGATGCGCTCGCGGTCGCAGAAGACTCGGAGGAAGACTTGGAGGAGCAAGCGGCAAGAAGCGCTGCGGTGCCCAGGCCCAGTGCGGTCAGGGCGGTGCGGCGGGTATACATGGTAGACATGGGGCTCTTTCTGAGGTGAATAAAGTATGTGCCGGTATTGAACTAATTCCAGAATATCGCAGGGGAGCGGTCAGCCCAATGTTGTGTGTGCCTCCATCGCCGTAAAAGCGGCGGTAGATGACGAAAAACACGGGGCCAGAGACTCGCGTACGTTTACGAAATGGTCGGGGTTCTAAACGGAGGCGCCGGAGCTACTTGCGCTTGAGCTGGGCGAGCTCGTCGTAAGTTTGGCTGGTTCATTCCAAACCGTCCATGCACCATCCTGATACTCCAAGATAAAGAAGAACTCATAATCACCAGGGCCGCTACTCAATGAGGCCATGGTGAGCTCCCTACCATCTGTGTAGTGGATCTTTGCTTCCTTGTTGTAACGGCCAACACCCAGCCAGCGGTATTGTTGCTCGTCAACCTTCTGCGGAGCATCCTCGGTCAGCTCCGCTGAGAACGGTGCATCAGTGCCGTACACCCAGCCGTTGTTCTTCTCGTAAAATTCGACGAAAGGTTCGGCCTTGTAGATATCATTTCGGTTCGTATCCACAACCTTAAGGGGCTCAATATCGCCGGTAATCATAAGGTAATTGAAAGAAGCCAGCCAGAACCCTATGGCGGCGTACATGCCCTCCATCGTTTTGGCTTTCATCTCTGCAGGAGGGACAGGCTTGGGCGGATTCTCCGCCTTCATCGAGCTGGTTGCGGGAACGTAGGTGCCGCGCGATTCGTAGTTGTTATACTTCAGCTCACCCTTGTAGGAGCGCTGCGCCTCGGCTGTGCTCGGGTTGCTGAGCGGGCGGATATCGCTGGCGCAGGCGGTCAAGGAGGTGAGCGCGGCGGTGGCGGCGATGCCAAAGGCGGCGCGTCGGGTCACGAAGGTAGACATAAGGTACCCTTCAATAGATTATCGGTGTATCTATTTCAGGGTACCTTAGTAGATTTGGATATGTTTATGATTTTCTCGTTATCAAACCTTGGAAAATGCTACAAAAGATACGTTAGCTAACGAAAAGCGCCGTTTACTAGGGGAAAGTGTCATCATCTCCCTGTGCTGCAGCTTTCCTACACCGCCGCTTTCCTGCGCTGGTATTTTGCCGTGGAGGTATCCTCCTGTGCCGCCGCATCCTAAACGTTGAGGCCAGAACCGCTTCCGCCCGAGGACCCGGGGGAAGTCGTCGAGGAACTCTTCGTCTCAACGGTGACCATCCACGCATCGTCTCGATAGTTCACCACGAAAGTGACCTCATCGTTACTGGAATCACCGCTCGACTCACCCACACGAATGTCTCTGTCCTCGGGTACGTAATGGAGAACAGCATCCTTATGGCCACGGACAATACCCTTCCAACGGTACTGCTGATCGTCAACCTTCTGCGGGGTCTCCTCGGTCAGCTCAGCCATGAGCGGCGTCTCGGTGCCGTACATCCACCCTTCACCCTTTGCATACAACTCTACGTACGACTTCATCTTCTGCACGTAGATACCGTCCAGGTCCACGACCTTGAGCGGTTTAGGGTCACCGGTAATCGCCATATAATTCAGGGAAGCGACCCAGTAGCCCACCGCCGCATACATGCCCGAGGTCGTCTTCGACTTCATATTCTGGGGAGGGACGGGCATGGGCGGGTTCTCTGCCTTCTCCGTGGCGCTTGCGGGGCGGTAGGTTCCCGTGGACTTGTAGCTATTGAACTTCAACTCGCCCTTGTAGGGGCGCATCGGGTCAATTACGCTTGGGTCCTCCAGCGGGCGGATATCGCTGGCACAGGCGGTCAAGGAGGCGAGCGCGGCGGCAGCGGTGACAGCCAGGGCGGTGCGTCGGGTAATGAAGGTAGGCATGAGAACCCCTCAATGGTTTGTTCGTGTGCTTTTAAGCGTACCTGAGCAGGTTGGGTGACACGTTCGAAGCCTGCAGCTGATCGTCTGGGGGCAGTTCAACACGACCGCACGCAGGCCATGCAAGCAAAAGCCCTGCAACAAAAGCCATGCAAGCGAAAAAGGGGAAGCTCCCGCACGCAGCCTCAACTGCATACGGGGGCTTCTCTCATCGCCATAAGTGGCTAGGATAATTGGCTAGGAACGCGGGTTAGGCACCAGCGCTACTCGCCTCTGACGAGGGGGAATCGACTTTTTCATCACTGAGCAAGAACCAGGCGCCGTCCTTATAATCAAACGGAAAATTGGTCGCCTCGCTCTTGGCCGATCCCTCAACCAGGGGAACAGGGTCATGACCCTCAACGCGAGCCTTTGCGTTGGGATCATAGATGATGCGTCCGAGCCAATCGTAACGGTTGGGGCCGCCCTCGACTTTTTTGGGAGCATCAGTCAGCAGCTGAACGGTAACCGGTGCATCCGTGTCATACACCCAGCCCTTACCGGAAGAGTAGATAAGAACGGCATTGGCGTGATCGTTCGCAAACTCGCCGGCAGGGTCAGCCTTCTTGAGCGGCTCGAAATCACCGGTCATGAACATGTAGTTGAAGCTTGCCACCCAGTAGCAGAGGAACTCGTACATGCCCTCAATGGTCGCCTCGTGCATCTTCTCCGGAACAACAGGCTTCGGCACGTTCTGCGCCTTCTTCTCAGCCGTGGCAGGAACGTATTCGCCGTTCTTCTCGTACTTGTCGAGCTTCACCGCGCCCTTGTACGACTTCTTAGCGGAAGAAGACGCAGATGCCGAGGCGGATGCGCTTGCGGACTCAGAAGCGCTTGCCGAAGGCGAAGCTTCACCGGAGGCGGAGCTATCAGCCAGCGGGCGGATATCGCTAGCGCAAGCAGTCAGTGCCGCAGCCGCGCCGGCACCGGTAGCAGCAGCTAGTGCGGCACGTCGAGAAAGAAAAGTTGCCATGAAAAAAATCCTTAAGTAGTGCGTATCAGAAGATGAAGAAAATTAGCTGTTGTTATCCAGGAGCATGCGCCACATGCCTTCCTTGTACTCCATGATGAACTTGGTCGTGCGAGGAATCGTCTTTTCCTCCTCAACGATAGTCGCATCAGGCTCACCCTCAATGTGGTACTTAGCGGCAGGATCATAGGCGACGGTCACAAGCCACTCATAACGGTCCGGCTTATTAGCAACAGGCTGAAGCTCGTTCTCCGCAATCTCAATCTTGTACGGCTGATCCGAACCGTAAATCCACCCCAGACCCGACTCGTAGAGCTTAATCATGGTCTTAGAGTTCTTCAAAAAGGCCTTCGCCGGATCCGCCTGCATCAGCGGCTCAACATCGCCAGTCAGAATCAGATAATTCTGGGAAGCAAGCCAATAACCCATCAGAGCGTAGGCACCCTCGGGGCTGTTCTCCTTCATCTTCTCCGGGATGAGGGGCTTCGGCACGTTCTGCGCCGGCGCATTCGCACTCGCCGCAATGTAGGTGCCGTTCCGCTCGTAGTTATTGAACTTAATCGGGCCAACATACGAGCCGGGAGTGTGATCATCAGTGGGCGAAGGCGACGCAGAGGCGCTCGCAGAAGAAGCCGCACCAGAAGCAGCAGCAGAAGGCGAACCGGAGGAACCGCCGGAACCCTGCGACCGCGAGTCCTGCGACAGCGGGCGAATATCGCTAGCGCAAGCAGTCAGCGCCGCAAGAATACCGGTCGCACCCACACCCAGGAGAGTACGTCGAGTGAAGAAGGTAGTCATCGGAAGCCCTTCGTTGGAGCCAATACAAAGCAAATCACGCCACACACCGTGGTGTGCATACGCACCCCGTACAGGCCTATCAGTACGTCAATGTATATACATTTAAGGTTACCCGAGAGCCACCAGATAGCCCCGCGCCCACCTCGAATGTTCAGAAAATTAAGACCCCACACCCAGCGTTTTACCAGATGCGGGGTCTTATAACAGAGAAATCACCACGAGAGGAAACCCGCCGCCAGACGGCAACTAAGCGGCGCTAGACAGCTCCCACTTGTCGTCCTTGTACTCCAGACGGAACCTCGCCACCTTCTTCTTCGACTCATCAGCGCTCGCCGGTTTCTCGGGCTGATTCTTATAATGCCGCACCATCTTGGGATCCATGTAGAGATAGCCTTCCCAAATAAAGCGAGTATTATCGCTGCCCGGCACCTCACGAGGGGCATCCGTTAGCAGCTCAACAATATACGGAGTTTCCGTACCGTACACCCAACCAGCACCCAACGCATACACCTTGAATATGCTGGAATATTCTTCCCAGGCGTAGCCTTTATGGTAAACAGTATCTATCGGGCCCATATCGCCCGTCATCAGCAAATAGTTCAAGCTCGCCAGCCAGAAACTCAAGAAAGCATACGCACCATCAACGCTGTGCTCCTTCATATTCGCCGGAGGAACAGGCTTCGGCATATTCTCAGCCGGATTCGTAGCGCTCGCCGGAACATACTCACCGGTCTTCTCGTAGCTGTCGAACTTTATCGCACCCTTATAGGACTTACTCGAAGACGGAAGACCCGAAGCTGCAGAAGCGCCCGCAGAAGCCGAAGTAGACGCAACCGCAGAAGAAGATGCGCTTGCAGACGCCGATGCGGAGGCAGTTTCGGAGGCGGTCGCCGCCTCCGACGGAGAAGCCGAGCCGGTGCCGCCAGCTAGCGGACGAATATCGCTGGCACATGCAGTCAACGCAGAAAGCGCGCCAGCAACAGCAACACCCAGGGCAGTACGTCGAGTGAAGAAAGTAGTCATCGGAAGTCCTTCGTCGGAACCTTCACCCCCAAAGCCGTCAGCACGAAGCTCACAACCTGCAGGTAAAGACCACATGTAGTACATCAATGTATATACGTTAAGCGTACCCGAGGCGCCCTCCACCGAACCCGAACATCCGCCGGGTTTTCCCCTGGGTGTTCCCTGAGATTCCGCAGAGTTCCGGCAGAGTTTCGGCAGAGTTTTGGCACAAAGAAACCCCGCCCACGGTGCATTACCGCAGGCGGGGGAGAAGCTCAGCTCAAGCTGTTATGCCTGAACCGTTATGGTGGGGTCTAGACAGAAGACCTAGGCAGCAGAAGAGCTAGAAGAAGCGGAAGCCGACGAAGAAGAGCCTTCATCGCCGGTGAGCATAATCCACTTACCGTCCTTGTATTCCACGGCAACCTTCGCCAGCTTGCCATTCGGGCTAGAAGCGGTCTTAAAGGGCTGGTCAGACTTGCCCTCAATGTGAATCTTCGCATCGGCGCTGTAGTTCATGTATGCCGGCCAGTCGTAACGGGTACCCTTACCGGACGCCTTCTTCGGTGAACCACTAGTCAGCTCAAGAGTAACCGGGGTATCCGTACCGTACATCCAGCCCAGATCGTTCTCGTACATGATCGTAAGTTCCTGCAGACTCTTCGCATACACATCTGCAGGGTCAGCCTTCTTCATCGGCTCAGTATCGCCGGTCATTAGCGCATAGTTAAAGCTTGCCAGCCAGTAGCCAATGAACGCATACATGCCATCAACGTTATCTTCGTTCATGTTCCCCGGGGCGAGGGGCTTGGGCACGTTCTGCGCCTTCTTCTCGGCAGTGGCGGGAACGTATTCGCCGTTCTTCTCGAAGTTATCGAACTTCACGAAGCCCTTATAGGACTTGTCCGAAGAAGCAGCAGCCGAGGCGCTTTCGGAAGCACCCGCGGAAGCAGAGCTAGACGCTGAACCTTCAGCCGTCGGGCGAATATCGCTAGCACACGCAGTCAATGCAGCCAGCACACCGGCACCGGTCGCACCCAGTGCCACGCGGCGGGACATACCGGCAGAAGTGAGGGAAGGGCTCGTCATAATCAGCCTTTCATAGGAAGTCAACAAAGGAAATTGAGTGAGTTGACACTCCCCATCATACCGGCAAACAGACAGACACCCATCAGCGGTCGTCATTTAGCGCCGATGACAAAGCAACCTAACACCGCTGCAAAGCATCACCGAGTCTCGATATAAAGTAACCCCGCCCACGGTGCATTACCGCGGGCGAGGGAGAAGCCTATCTTAAGCCGTTAGACCTTACCCATAGGATAGGTGCTTAGACAGAAGAAGAACTCGAAGAAGAATCGGAAGCCGCCGAAGAAGAGCCATCCTCACTGGTGACCATAATCCACTTACCATCCTTGTACTCCACACCAACCCTCGTCAGTTCCCGCGAGCTATCCTCCATAAAGGGTTCATCAGGGCCCTGACCTTCAGCGTGAATCTTCATGTCCGCGCTGTAACTCATGTATCCCAACCAGTCATAGCGAGTCCTGCTACCCGAAATTTTCTGTGGTGAATCAGAAAGCAACTCAAGAGTCATAGGGCTATCCGCACCGTAGAGCCAGCCCGCATTATTTTCATAAGCAACCGTCAAATTCCGGTAATTCTCCAGCGCATCCGCAGATTCAACCTTCTGCAGCGGCTCAGTATCGCCGGTCATCAGCAGATAGTTGGAACTCGCCAACCAATAACCAACGAACGCGTAAATACCGTCAACGTTCTGCTCGTTCATGTTCGCCGGAACGAGAGGCTTGGGCACGTTCTGCGCCTTATGAGTGGCGGTCGCCGGAACGTACTCGCCGTTCTTCTCGAAGTTATCAAACTTCACGAGGCCCTTATAATGCTTGCCGGAAGAAGCAGAAGGCGAAGCGCTAGCCGAGGCACTGGGTGAGGCACTAGCTGAAGCGCTCGCGGATGCACTAGCAGAACCGGAAGTAGAGTTAGACGCCGAGCCATCAGCCAGTGGGCGAATATCGCTGGCACAAGCGGTCAACGCGGCAAGTGCACCAGCGGCGGTCGCACCCAGTGCCACGCGGCGGCTCACACGGGTAGATATGGGGGAAGGGCTCGTCATAATCAGCCTTTCAAAAGAAGTCAACAAAGGAAATAGAGTGAGTTGACAACCCCATCATACCCTAAACACGTGAATAGTTATCAAATGTTGCTACTTATAGCCTTTTGCGAAGAAAAACTTCAAAAGCTGCAATGAGTGCACTAGGATGCTGAAGGGCTCGCAGACTCCGTGCTCTTATCAGCATCCTTATCTTTCTGAGTGCTCATAAACCAAGCACCCTCCTTATACTCCACAACAATCCTCATCGCCTGGCCCTGCGCATCCGCCGCCCCAACCAGGGACTTATCGCGGTTATCGCCCTCCGTCAGATGCCTCTTCCCATTCTGATCAACCAGCGAACGGGCACGCCAGAAATAAAGAATACGGTCACCCTCAATCTGCGTGGGAGTATCCGTCGTCAGATACACAGACATCGGCTCACTCGTGTCATAAATCCAGCCGCGCCCCGTCTCATAGAGCTTGACCATCGGCTCAAGCTCCTTATAGTACTCACTACTAGGATCCGTCTTCTTCAACGGCTCAATATCACCCGTCAACGCCAAATAATTAAAACTAGAAATCCAATAGCCAATCAGCGCATAAATACCGTCAATACTCAGCTCCTGCACCTTCTCCGGCATAATCGGTTTGGGCACATTCTGCGCCTTCTTCTCAGCCGTGGCAGGAACGTACTCGCCGGTCTTCTCAAAGTTATCGAAAGTGACCTTACCCTTATACGACTTATTCGCAGACGGCAACGCCGGCGAAGCAGACGAGCTCGCCGAATCAGAAGCGGCAACATCAACCGGCGGATGCACCGTACGCGCACACGCAGACAACACGGCGGCAAGACCAACACCGCCCACACCCAACACGGCGCGGCGGCTCAAAGCGACGGGCTTAAAAGAGGAGCTAGTCATCAGCAGTCTTTCGGTGAGGTCAACGGACAAGTCAACGGATGAGGGGGGAGTGAGTCGACACCCCCATCATACCGGGCGTACCTTATAGCAACCCTAAAGCGCAGGCGAACAACAAATAGCCCGGCGCACACGAAGAAACCCCGTAGCTGCCGCACAACAAAAGACAGCTACGGGGTGAACAACGTAATACGCCTCGACCGAACCGGATGCACCGGCTAACAGAACAGCTAACGGAGCAGATGCGCAAAATTACGGCGCGCCTGAGCCACCTTCGGGCTCACCACAAACGCACAATAACCCTGCGCCGGATTCAACGCGTAATAATTCTGGTGATACTCCTCAGCCTCATAGAACACTCCCAGGGGCTTAATCTGCGTAACAATGGGGGAGGGGTACAGCTGCTGAGCACGCGCCACCGCACGCTCAAACGCCTCACGCTGCTGCTCATCCGCGTAGAAAAGCACCGAACGGTACTGCGAACCGGTATCCGCACCCTGACGATCCCAGCTCGTCGGATCGTGGCTCGTGAAGAAAATATCCAACACCGTATCCAGGTCAATCACCTGCGGGTCAAAGCTGAGCTTCAGCGCCTCCTGATGCCCGGTCGTACCCGAACACACCGAACGATAATCAGGGTCGGGAGTATCGCCGCCCGTGTAGCCGCAGACGCTCGCCTCAACCCCGCGGAACTGGCGGTACACCGCATCCAGGCACCAGAAACAGCCGCCGGCAAGTACAACATCAGTCATGATTCCTCCTCGAATAGTGAGCTTTGAACTAACACTTAGAAAACCACACTACCTAAAGAACACCGCCGCGCCGCACAATATTCCTGCACAGCCGCAGGCTTCGGCATAAACCGCCCGTAGCCCCGCCACCTGCCACAATAGAGGTATGACTGAAAAACTAGAAACCCCCACCCTCGCAGAAGTCGTCGACGCCTTCCACACGCTCTTCCCGCCGCAGCTCGCCGCCGGATGGGACGCCTCCGGCCTCGTCGCCGGACGTGGCGCCGCTAAAGTGAGCACCGTCCTCTTCGCAGTAGACGCCCTCACCGCCACCGCCGAAGAAGCCGTAGCTGAAGGCGCGCAGCTGCTCATCACCCACCACCCGCTGCTGCTCCGCGGCGCAAAGTTCATCCCCGACAGCGACTACAAGGGCAACGTTCTGCACACCCTCATCGAGGGCGGATGTGGCCTGCTTGGCGCGCACACCAACGCAGATGCCGCCGTTGAAGGCGTGAACGAAGCACTCTGTGACGCTATCGGCCTGATTGACCGCGAACCGCTCACCGAAGCGCAAACCCAGGTACTCGACGAGCAGGAACACGCGGTAGGCACCGGCCGCCTCGGCACCCTGCCCGAAGAACTGACCCTGAAGGAGCTTGCCGAGCGCCTCGCTGCGGCACTGCCCGCAACCGCCGGCGGCCTGCGCATCGCCGGACGCGCCGACCAGCCGATTCGCCGCGTCGCCCTCTGCGGTGGTGCCGGTGACTCTCTCTTCGATGCTGTGCGCGCCACCGACGCGCAGGTGTACATTACCGCCGACCTGCGCCACCATCCGGCCAGCGAATTCCGCGAAACCGCACGAATCGACGGCAGCAACATCGCCCTGATTGATTGCTCCCACGCCGCCAGCGAATCCCTCTGGCTGCAGTCGGCGGCAAACCGTCTGCGCGCCCTGCTCGCCGAGCGCGGCTTCACCATCGAAACGAAGCTGTCCGCACTGAACACCGACCCGTGGGACTTCACCGTCTCCACCGGCGTGGCAACCGGTCAGGATGCGCGCTCGGCAAGCACCGCCGCAGCCCCCGCGTGGGAACTCTAGGGCGAGAATTCTAGGGGGCGAGAACTCTAGAAGAATCCGCGCGGATTCCCTCAGCGCGTAAGAGCCCGGGCACCCCGTCCGTTGTGACGAGGTGCCCGGGCTAGAACCGGCCGGCCTACTTAGTTACCTGGCCTACTTAGTTAGCAATGCGATACAGACCGGTAGTGATAGGGTTCATCACACGATGCCGGTAATAAAACAACGTCCAGTCCAATTCAATGCGGGTCACAGCATGATTCGGTTCAAACATGCCGGTCTCGGGAGTAATAACATTCTGCTGGGTAGCCCACAGAATCTCACGGTAGAACGCGGAATCCGGCGTAACATCCGGGAAGGACGAAACACCCGATACTTCCGGTGAACCAGACGCACGGTAAATCATTGCGGCAACGGTTGCATTCGTGAGACCGTCCTCCGCGTGGAACTTTCCGTCAGGCCCGCCAAAAGTAACGCCCTTTTCACGAGCCCAAATGTAGGCGGCGTAGTTCGGGTCGTCCGTCTTCACATCCGGCCACGGGGAGACTTCAGGAAGGTCCACCTTGGGGCTGCCCTTCATCTCATAAAGGGCGGAAGCCAGCTCACCGCGGGTGGCGGGCTGATTCCGTTCCTCGTCGTTCAACGATGTCGAAAAGTACATACGTTCCTCTACGGGTACGTAAGCATTCGTGAACCGCTGGACACCCTCAAACTTCAAATCCTGGTGCGCCAAAAGAACGCCGCGGTGCTCCGGGGCAAAACCCACCATCGGGGTGATGAGAGTCTTATCCGTCTTGCTGGGGTAACCGTAGTCGCTCCACGCCTCAATGACGTACTGCTTGGACGGATCCAGCGTGTTCGCGGGAATCTTGAGATTGACGAAAGCGAAGCCTCCCTCCAGGCTCGTCTCGTATTCATCATCGCCTTGGACGTAATGCTTCATCTCGCTCATGACCAGGACGGGGGAACCCGTGCCCTTCTCGCGAATGACGTACATCATGCCCTCAGCACCGGGGATGTCAGTCCCTACGAAGCCCTGACCCTGAATCAGCAGCTCCTGATCCTTCGTGGGATCCTTCAAAGCGTCGTATTTCAACTTAGGTGCGAAGGTATCGAAGTGATAATCATTGGTGCTCAGACCGTGATGCGTCACAACGTTCTTGCGAGCCCAGATATCCTGAACGGTTGACTGCGGCTGGCCCTCGGGCTCGGCGAGGATGCCAACCTCGTAACGCACCTTGTCCAGAGTCATATCCGGGAAATACTCCGTGAGAGTGTAGTAACTCGGCAAAGTATTAGCTTCAACCTTCAGCGGGGCGACAAAGGTGCCGTCATCGTCAATGGTGAAGTCCTTGCCCTCTTCAAACCGCAAGAGGGTATCGGTCACCTGATGGGCGTTGTAGGGGACGTTCTCCTCGGGCGCGATGTAGATGACTACCTTGCCGTGCTGCTTGCGCCACTCCTTGGTGAAGCCGGTGCCCAGAACCGTAATTTTACTGTCCTCACCGGTGTACAGGCCGTCGCCCTCTTGCTTGAAGACGTCACGGCCGTCCTGGTAGTAGTAATCCTCATAGACAACGGTGAAAGACGGCTCATCCGCGACGTCCTGAGTTGCAGGGGTGGGGGTATTGGTAGTCGGCGCGTTAGTAACAGGCACGTTTGCGGTGGGTGCTGCGTCCTGGGCTAGCACCGGAGTCAGCGGCAGGATCATCGCGCCCGCCAGTACGAATGCGCTGCAGTTCCGAGCCGCGTGGAAGAATGAAGACTTAGAGTTCGGAAGCGAGGACATGAGACATCCTTAGGGTCATTTCTCCGGGGCTAAGCAAGCTTACCGGCAGGCTGAGAATCTACCGTCGAATCTGCGCACGCCCGATGAGAAAAGTGGTTGAAAATCCCCCTCGGTTTCGGGGATATCCTCACCCTATCAAAGCGTTGAACGATTGTCAGGAAACACTCAAGGAATACTTTAAGGTTTCGAGAAATCTCATACAGCGGTAGCTGTTAAAAGCTGAACCCCGTGCTCCCGAACAGAAAACCATTCGGGAGCACGGGGAACCAGAGAGCTATCCGATGCACCGCGCCGCACGCGCCCTCAAGGTAAAACCCGAGGGAGACGCAGGCGGTCTAAACGACCTTACTTAGCGCGAGCCTGGAACGCCTCAATCAGAGTCTCCAGCTCACCATGAGTTACCATGTGCTGAGCATCAAAAACGCCGCTAGCGTTCAGTACCACCTTGTTCTGCTGAGCCCACAGAATCTCACGGTAGAACGCCGAACCGGGAGCAACATCGCTGTAAGGGGAGTTGCCCTTAACCGCGGGCGAACCAGCCGCACGGTAGGCGAACGCCGCAACGGTAGCGTTCGAAATACCGGCATCCGCGTGGAACTTACCGTCCGACCAGCCGAAGGTAATACCCTTCTGACGAGCCCACACGTAAGCGGGGAAGTTCGGGTCGTCAGTCTTCACATCCGGC
>ERZ772958.851-NODE-851-length-13200-cov-13.737619_pt1 | contig 13200 bp, 8 predicted proteins | sample MGYA00580681_ERZ772958 | MGnify/ENA primary metagenome ERZ772958 (study PRJEB29015, sample SAMEA2738089) | human oral metagenome | biome: human oral; feature: human-associated habitat; material: saliva | place: China | collected 2275 ...
CTCGTGTACCTGTGTTCGGGGTCGATTTCTCCGGTGCGGGTGCTGGCGGCTATCGTTTCGAGCGCCTCCATTGTGGGTCTGGCGGCCCTACCCCTGTCGTGGCTCATCTGGGCTCTTGTGACGCTCAATCCGCAGGTCACTGACTTTTCCACCCTCTGGCCCCGCTACGTTCTGGGCGTTCCTCTGCTGTGGCTTGCGTGCCTGTCGGTCACGTTCATGATTGCGGTGTTCTTCGTGGCGACGCCGAACGCTATCGCCTACGAGGAGCTTCTGCTTGTGCCGGTGTTTATTCTCTCCGGGGTTCTCTTCACGACCGTTGAGGCGCCCGGCTGGCTGAATGCTACGGGTGTGCTCATTCCCCTACAAGCGCCGGTGCACCTGCTACTTGGGCGTACCGCCATCACTACCCCGGCGGATGCGTTCCTGCCCGTGGCGCAGACCCTATTCGTGAGCTTCATCTGGGCGGTGTGTGCCTTCCTTTTTGCTCGGAAGGCTCTCGCCTCCGCCCGTCATCACGGCACCCTGGGGGCGATGTAGCGTGCGTGCTCTCTCTTCTATTGCCCTGCCTGGCGCTGTATCACTGTCTGGCACGGTGCGTCGGGCTCTGTCTACCGCCTCTATTGGCTGGTCATCGTCGATTACCTTCGCAACCCTCGGAACGGCCATCACGACCCTGGTGCTCGTGCCGGGCCTCAACGTGCTTTTCACGGTGCTTCTGGGTGCCGACCTCGCCGCAAACGATACGGTACGCATCGGCTGTGCAACCGCCCTGATTGCCACCCTCAGCTCGGTGGCAGCCGGTATTGTTGCGCGCGTCGCCACTGACCGTTGGATTGGTGTCTTCGAGTACGTGTGCACGGCACGCCCCGTGGATGCGGGCTATTGGCTGGGTGCGGCGGCGGTGCCGGCCCTGTTGGCGTCCGTGACGGGTCTGAGCAATGTGGGCATCGTGTGGTTACTGTCCCTCACGGCACCCTCTACCGGAGCGGTTTCGGGGCTTCTGCTGGGCGCCCTTGCGCTGATGCCGGTTGCGGTTCTGGGCGGGGTCTGCCTGGGCATTTTTGCCGCCGGCCTGGGGCTATACCTGTCAGACCCGTACACGGGGTCCAATTTTCTGGCGGTTATTCTGCCGGTTAGCGCAGGCGTCATCGTTCCGGTGAGCACCTACCCCGCATGGCTTGCGTGGCTGTGTTCTTGGGTTCCGGGGTCCCGGCTGGTGCAGGCTTTAGATACCTCTGGCGGTACTGCGAGCTGCACCACCCCGGATCTCTTCGCGCTCTTGGCAGCAGATACAGCCCTGGGGATGCTCTACGCCGCTATCGGGTTGGGGCTGACGTATCTTGCTGCCCGCCGTATCCGTGCCGGTGCCCGCGCCTCGCTGCTATAACGCTGCTATAGGGCGTAAAACCCAAAAAGAACGAACCTTTTAAGTGCCCGCTACCCGGCGCATTATCCGGGTGTCATATTCAACCGGGCGCCACAACCAAGAAAGAACCTCCTGTGACCATCACTCCCGCCGCGTACACGTTAGAGTCCCTCGGTTTCGACCCCTCCTGGCAGGGTGCGGCAATCCGCGCCGCGTTCGTCCTCAACGGCGCCCTCGAAGATTTCACCCTCGCCCGTGTGAGCGCCGTGCACCGCACCCGCTGCGAGCTACTGACCTGCGAGCGGGGCGAGCTCGTGAAACTTTCCGCTCCCCTGCGCCCGGTCGAGAACGACTACGGTGAAGAAGAGTACCCCGTTGTCGGCGACTGGGTGCTCACCCAGCCCATCCCGGGAACCGGCGATGATACCCAGCCAGCGGAGCATAAACCCCTCGCGATTCTGCCCCGCCGAAGCTACCTCACCCGCCCCAGCGCCACCCGGGAATCTGCGGATCAGCCCGTTGCTGCTAACGTGGATATGCTCTGCGTCGTTGAGCCGTGCTTCCCTGAGCCGTCCATCGGGCGCGTTGAACGCTACACCGCCCTCGCGCATGCTTCCGGGGTGCAGGTAGCTCTAATTCTCACCAAGGGTGACCTGGTCACCGCGGAACAGCTCGCCGGGTATCGGGATTCTCTGGGTAGCGGTGTGGATGCGGTGCTCACCGTCTGCACGGATCACGGCTACGACCCCGCCCCAGTTGCTGAGCTCGTCGCCGGACGTACTGCCGTATTCCTGGGCCGCAGCGGCGCCGGTAAATCCACCCTCGTCAACGCCCTACTGAGCCCAGGGGTTGACCCCCGCGAAGACAGCGCAGAGAACCGGGTACAAGCCACTTCCTCGGTTCGCGATGCCGACGGCAAGGGACGCCACACCACCACCAGCCGCCAAATGATTGTTCTGCCCGGCTCTGAAGGGTCAGGTGCTGAGAGCTCAGTCGGTACGGTGCTAATTGACACCCCGGGCGTGCGAGCCCTCGCCGCCACAAGCGATAGCTCCGCGATTGACGAAACATTCGACGACGTCTCCAGCTACGCCGCCGCCTGCCGGTACAGCGACTGCTCCCACAGCTCTGAACCCGGATGCGCGGTGCAACAGGCTCTCGTTGACGGTGCCCTCGACCCCGAGCGCTTCGAACGCTACCGCAGGATGATGGCAGAATCCGCGCGCCTGCGTTTGCGCTCTCAGGAGCGCGAATACCGGCAGAGTAACCGCGCCTTCACGAAGGCGAATAAGGCGGGTCGCCGCACCCTCATGTCTCTTAAAGGCCGCGCTAACTAGCCGCTGAACGCACATGTCCCGGCGAGGCTCCGGTGAGGCTTCCACAAGCTGAGCCGGGCAATCCCGCACAGACAGCAATATAGTAGCCTGCCTCACTCTTCGATACACTAGAACTAGGCGTGCCCACGCTCCCCCGCACACCCTCACCGCCACCCGGCGGCACAGGAACGCAGGCGCAGACGGCACACACCATTCACAAACCCATAACCCAATGAAAGAGGTGGCAGCATGGCTGAACAGAACCTCACCCCGCCCGTACCGAAGAAGGTCGAGCACCGCCGCGAACACCACGGCGACGTCTTCATCGACCCCTACGAATGGCTCCGCGACAAGGAAAGCGAAGAGGTCCTCAACTACCTCAAGGCAGAAGCCGAATACACCGAAGCTGTCACCGCAGACCAGCAGCCCCTCCGCGAATCCATCTTCAACGAAATCAAGGACCGCACCCTGCTGTCGGATCTGACCGTCCCGAACCGTATCGGTGACTGGTGGTACTACAGCCGCATGGTGCCCGGTGGCCAGTACCCCGTCTTCTACCGCTACCCCGCCCTGCACGAAGGCGACGAGGTGGTGCGCTACACCCCGCCGACCGTCACCCCCGGCGAAGTACTCGAAGGTGAAGTCGTCATCCTCGACTGCAACGAATACGCCAAGGACATGGAGTTCTTCTCCCTCGGCAGCTTCCAGCCTGCACGTAACGGCAAGCTGCTGAGCATCTCCGTGGACGAGAAGGGCGACGAACGCTACGAGCAGCGCTTCCTCAACATGGAAACCGGCACCTTCCTCGAAGACACCATCCCCAACATTGCGGCGGGATCCTTCTTCATCAACCACGCCGAACAGCTCATCTACCTCGTCCCCGACGAATCGTGGCGCCCCTGGCGTGTCTACGTGCACGACGTCGGACAGGACACCGAAGACCACCTGATCTACGAGGAACCGGACAACACCATGTGGCTCGGCGCCGCCATGAGCTCCGACCGTTCCTCCGTGGTCATTACCAGCTCCAACTCCGAATACACGGAAGTGCGCCTCATCCCCACCCGCGAACCCAAGGGCGAGCCGACCCTGCTCATCCCCAAGAGCGCGGGCATCGAATACTACGCCGAGCCGCTCAACATTGCCGGCGAGCAGCACCTGCTGATTCAGCACGACTACAATGCTTTGAATTCCGAGCTGGTCCTCGCAGACATGCCGCGCGAAGGCGAAAGCCTCGAAGAGTACGCGCAGCGTTGGGTGCCGGTCATCCGCCACAGCGAACACGTGCGCCTGGAAGGCTTCACCTTCACCGCAACGCACCTGGTCGTCACCGCCCGCGCCGACACCACCACCCGCATCTTCCTCGCACCGCGTGAGCAGCTGCCCATCCAGTGGCGCCGCCGCCGACCCGCCGGCGTGACCTTCATGGAACCTGCCGGCTTCGACGAGGAGCTGTACACCGCCTCCGTGCTGCGTGCGGAGAACTACTCCCCCGTGCTGCGCATCGCCTACACCTCGTACCTGACGCCGCGCCGCGTCTACGACTACTTCCCCATGTCGCAGACCCTGCTGCTGCGCCGTGAAACCCCGGTACTCGGCGGGTACAACCGCGAGGACTACCGCGCCTACCGCGATTGGGCACCGGCGGCGGACGGCACGCTCATCCCGATCTCGGTGATTCACCGCGCAGACCTGGACATGAGCGTCGGCCACCCGGTCATCCAGTACGGTTACGGCTCCTACGAGTCATCCATGGACCCGATGTTCTCCATCCCGATGCTGTCGATTCTGGACCGCGGCGTCATCTACGTCATCGCGCATATTCGCGGCGGCGGTGAGATGGGCCGCTCCTGGTACCAGAACGGTAAGAAGCTCGCGAAGAAGAACACCTTCACCGACTTCGTGGACGTCACCAGCTACATTGCGGCGAAGCCGTGGGCTGATGAGGCGCGTATCGGCTGCTACGGTGGTAGTGCCGGCGGTCTGCTCATGGGTGCCGTGCTGAACCTCGCCCCCGAAAAGTACGCCGCCTGCCTGGCAGCCGTACCGTTCGTGGACGCGTTGACCACCATCCTCGACCCGGAGCTGCCGCTGTCGGCAATGGAGTGGGAAGAGTGGGGCAACCCGATTGAGGACCCGGAAGTGTATGCCTACATGAAGTCGTACACCCCGTACGAGAACATCCGCCCGGTCCGCTACCCGGCGATTGCTGCGGTGACGAGCCTGCACGACACGCGCGTGCTCTACGTGGAGCCGGCGAAGTGGATTGCGGCGTTGCGTGAGCAGATTGACCCGTCGTCGCCGGTGCCCCTGCTGAAGATTGATATGTCGGGCGGTCACGGTGGCGGTTCCGGCCGGTATACGCGTTGGCGTGAGATTGCGTGGGATTACGCGTTCCTGCTGAGCAACCTCGGCGTTACTGAGTAGGCTGTAGACACGCCAAGCGCACATTAAATAGAACGCTCCGTCTGTATCTAAGTGATACGGACGGAGCTTTCTTCGTATTAAAACTTTTTGCGGTTGCGACACAGCTGATAGTAGATATAAAGCAGTGGCATGCTAGATTGTTAAAAGGACTAGACCCATGCTGTATAAGCTGGGCCTATCCTCAATATGTATACCGACCATGTGAGCTCCGATCGCCAAATCCGCTCACTGGTCATGCATTCCATTTAATAGAAAAGAGTGTTGTTTGATTATGGATTTTTTGGCCCTCCTGATGACGTATACGTCATTCCTGGCAGACCTAACCACAATCCTCCAGAGTGGCTTACTCCCCACCATCGGAACCCGGCTGTTACACCTGCTCTCAATGGTGGATAACAGACTAACTCTCTTCGAAATCCTCTGGTCAGTGGATAATCGGAGAGTACAGTCGCTCCTCGCTAAGACTATCCGCTTGTACTTCAGGGCTGTATTAGCTCTGAAAAATACAATCGGTCGCTCGAAGGTAGATTCCACTCATTCACTGCGATAACGCTACGCCGTGGCTCGCATCCACAACCGATTAGTGTTACAGCAATAATGTAACGGTTATATGGTATCACATCTGGAAGAATATAAGCTTGGGAGATTGAGGAGCGGGGCGCCGCATATTTCCTCCGCGCCTACGCAGGGACACCCGTCACCCGGACGCTCCGCCCCTCCTCGCTCCGCATCGGAGAGCGTCCGGGCTGACACCCTGAGGGCGCATCCGGAAAACGCGGCCGCGCCCGCTCGGTAACCTGCTACGCCCAGCGAGGAAAAGCGGTATCGTCCAAACGTGACATCAGGGTGCCCGAAGCGAAGCGAGGGCGGGTCCCCTGTAGGAACGAGGACGAATACCGCTTTCCGCGCGGAATCCAAGCGGAACCGTACATCCCGCGTAGAACAAGAGAGCACAAAAGAGGCGCCGCCTCCCACCTCGGGAGACGACGCCTCTTTCATTAGAGCCGGGTCAGCGGAAAAGCTTAGCCTTCCACGCCGCACTCAGCCAGAATCAGCTCACGCACGCGGGCGGCGTCAGCCTGACCGCGGGTAGCCTTCATGACCTGACCGACGATAGCGCCAGCAGCCTGAACCTTACCGGCACGGATCTTGTCGGCAACGTCGGGCATTGCTGCCAGTGCTTCCTGGACGGCTGCGGTGAGCGCGCCGTCGTCGGAGACCACGGCGAGGCCGCGTGCTTCAACGATTTCGGCGGGGGTGCCTTCACCGGCGAGGACGAACTCGAGCACCTGGCGGGCGATCTTGTCGTTGATCTTGCCTTCGGAGATGAGCGCTTCGAGGGCGACCACGGTTGCGGGCTCTACACCGAGGGCGGTGAGCTCAACTTCAGCCTGCTTTGCGCGGCGGGCGATTTCGCCCATCCACCACTTGCGGGCTGCTGCTGCGGTTGCGCCTGCGGCGACGGTCTCTTCGATGACGTCGAGTGCGCCTGCGTTGACTACGTCGCGGAACTCTTCGTCGGAGTAGCCCCATTCGCCCTTGAGGCGGCGGCGGCGTTCTGCCGGGGGTTCGGGCAGTTCGGCGCGCAGACGCTCAATCCATTCGCTGTTGGTGACGACCGGCACGAGGTCCGGTTCGGGGAAGTAGCGGTAGTCGTCAGCGTCGGACTTGGGGCGGCCCGAGGAGGTTTCGCGGGTGTCTTCGTGCCAGTGGCGGGTCTCCTGGGTGACCTTTTCGCCGCGTTCGAGGATCGCTGCGTGGCGGCGAATCTCGTAGCGGACGGCGCGCTCGACCGAACGGAGGGAGTTCACGTTCTTGGTTTCGGAGCGGGTGCCAAACTTTTCGGCGCCCTTGGGCATGAGGGAGACGTTGGCGTCGCAGCGGACGTTACCGCGTTCCATGCGGGCGTCGGAGATGCCGAGGGAGCGGACGATGTCGCGGATTGCGGCAACGTAGGCGCGTGCCAGTTCGGGGGCGCGCTCGCCGGCGCCGACGATGGGTCGGGTGACGATTTCGATCAGGGGCACGCCTGCGCGGTTGTAGTCGACCAGGGAGGAGGTTGCACCCTGGATTCGGCCGTCTGCACCGCCGACGTGGGTGAGCTTGCCTGCGTCTTCTTCCATGTGGGCGCGCTCAATTTCGACGGTGAAGATGGTGCCGTCTTCGAGCTCGACGTCCAGGGAGCCGTTTTCCGCGATGGGACCGCCAGCCTGGGAGGTCTGGAAGTTCTTCGGGGAGTCCGGGTAGAAGTAGTTCTTGCGGGCGAAGTAGGACTTGTCTGCGATGTCGCAGCCCAGTGCCAGGCCGAGCTTGATGGCGGACTCAACAGCGGTCTTGTTCACCATGGGCAGCGCGCCGGGCAGGCCGAGCGATACGGGGGTGACGTTGGTGTTGGGTTCGTCGCCGAACTCGTTGGGTGCGGAGTCGAACATCTTGGTCTTGGTGTTCAGTTCGACATGCACCTCGAAGCCGAGGACCGGGTCGTACTTTTCGATGGCTTCTTCGAAGCTGAGGACTTCTTCACTCATTACTTGGTTCCCCCAAAGTCAAAGTCGCGGATCAGAGTTTCGGTGTCGGGCAGGCTCTTGTAGAGCGGTGCGCCCCATTTTGCGGTGAGCAGTTCTTCCAGTGCTGCGCCGACGCGGTAGAGGCGTGCATCTTCGCGTGCGGGTGCGGTGAACTGGATGCCGACGGGCAGGTTGTTCTCTTCGGAGAGGCCGCCGGGCAGGGAGAGCGCCGGGACGCCTGCCAGGTTGACGGGCACGGTTGCGACGTCGCCCAGGTACATTGCCATGGGGTCGCCTTCGGTCTTCTCGCCGAGCTTGAACGCGGTGGAGGGCGCGGTCGGGGAGATGAGCACGTCGCACTTTTCGAATGCTGCTGCGTAGTCGCGCTGGATGAGGGTGCGTACGCGCAGTGCGGCGCCGTAGTAGGCGTCGAAGTTACCTGCGGACAGTGCGTAGGTGCCGAGGATGATGCGGCGCTTGACCTCGTGGCCGAAACCTGCGGAGCGGGTTGCGGACATGACGCGTTCGATGGTGACGGGGCCGTCTTCGGGTACGACGCGCAGGCCGTAGCGGACGCCGTCGTAGCGTGCCAGGTTGGAGGACACCTCGGAGGACATGATCATGTAATAGGCGCTGATGGCTTCGGTGACGGAGGGCAGGGAGACCTCGATGATCTCTGCGCCTGCGGCACGCAGCTCTTCGACGGATTCGCGGAAGCGTGCGAGGACGCCTGCTTCGAAGCCTTCGCCGTCGCCGCCGCCGAGTTCCTTGATGACGCCGATGCGCAGGCCGGACAGGTCGCGCTTGCGTGCGGCTTCTGCGCCTGCCTTGGCTTCTTCAACGAAGTTGCCGGGCTCATCGGGCAGGGAGGTTGCGTCGAGCGGGTCGTGGCCTGCGATTGCTTCGTGGAGCAGTGCGGTGTCCAGGACGGTGCGGGCGACGGGGCCTACCTGGTCGAGGGAGGATGCCATGGCGATGACGCCGTAGCGGGAGACGGAGCCGTAGGTGGGCTTGACGCCGACGCTACCGGTCAGTGCTGCGGGCTGGCGGATGGAGCCGCCGGTGTCGGTTCCGAGCGCCAGGGGTGCCTGGAAGGCGGTGACGGCTGCTGCGGAGCCGCCGCCGGAGCCGCCGGGTGCGCGGTCGAGTGCCCAGGGGTTGCGGACTACGCCGAATGCGGAGTGCTCGTTGGAGGAGCCCATTGCGAATTCGTCGAGGTTGGTCTTGCCGAGGATGGGCATGCGTGCTTCGCGGACCTTGCGGGTGACGGTGCCGTCGTAGGGGCTCATCCAGCCTTCGAGCATGCGGGATGCTGCGGTGGTGGGCTGGCCCTTGGTGACGATGAGGTCCTTGACGGCGATGGGTACGCCTGCGAGCGGGGGCAGTTCCTTGCCTGCTGCGCGGTCTGCGTCCACTGCTGCTGCGGTGGCGAGTGCTTCTTCGGCGTTGATGTGCAGGAAGGCGTTGAGGCCGCTCTTGCCGTCTGCTCGATTGTCGCTCAGGGGTGCGCCGTCGGTGGCTGCGATGCGGTCCAGGTGTGCCTGGGTGAGCTCGACGGAGGTGATTTCGCCGGATGCGAGCTTTTCTGCTGCTTCTGCGGCGGTGAGCTGGATCAGTTCGTTCACTTGGTTGTTCTCCTCTTAGTCTTCGTCGAGGATTGCCGGCACGCGGAACTTGCCGTCCTGTGCGTCGGGGGCGCCGGAGAGCGCCTCTTCCTGGGTGAGGGTGGTGACGGGTACGTCTTCGCGGAAGACGTTCTCGAGGGGGATGGGGTGGCTGGTCGCGGGGATGTCGGCAGTTGCTTTCTGCGACATGGTCTCAACGGATGCGACGATGACGTCCAGCTCAGACGCCATCGCGGTGAGTTCTTCATCGGTCATCTCAATGAGTGCCAGCGATGCCAGGTGCTTTACCTGTTCAAAGGTGATGGCAGACATGGTTCTCCCGTAGTTTGTTTTCTTGTCTCTTCTCTAGTGTAGTGGAGGTTGCGTGTTCCGTCTCATTGGGGGTTGGAGGGTTTACCTGCTGGTTTGTGTGTTCAGGAGGTGTTCCTCTCCCCTGTTTTAGGGTTAAATGCTCAACGCCCCGCTCCTCGTGTGAGGTGCGGGGCGTTGGGCTACAACGTTTCCACGTTACGCTTGAGGGTTAATCCTTAGGCGGGGATGGTCAGAACCTGGCCGGGGAAGATCAGGTCAACGTTGTAGATGATGTCGGTGTTCGCAGCTGCGATTGCCTGGTAGCCGCCTGCAACGCCGAGCTTTGCAGCGATCAGCGAGAGGGAGTCACCGGGAACCACGGTGTAGGTGCCTGCTGCAGCCTTGGGAGCTGCAACGGGTGCTGCTGCGGGAGCCTCAACTGCCGGTGCAGCGGGTGCTGCTGCGGGTGCCTCAACTGCTGCGGGAGCTGCCGGTGCAGCGGGTGCTGCTGCGGGTGCCTCAACTGCAGCGGGTGCAGCCTGAGCTGCAGGAGCTGCGGGTGCAGCCTGTGCCGCGGGAGCGGTGTAGGTCTGCTGGGTCTGCGACTGTGCAGCCACGGTGGTGGTGGGCTCGGTGTAGGTGGGAGCTGCGCCGGTCTTGCCGTAGAGGCCAAGCTTAGCGGAGCATGCGGGCCATGCGCCCCAGCCCTGGATAGCGAGCAGACGCTCGCCAGCCTCGATCTGCTGTGCACGGGAAGCGGTCGCGGGGGAGCCGGACATGCCGACGCCGTTCCAGGACTGCTGGGTGAACTGCAGACCGCCGTAGAAGCCGTTACCGGTGTTGATGGACCAGTTGCCACCGGACTCGCACTGTGCCAGTGCATCCCAGGTAGCACCGTCTACTGCGTTTGCAGCAGGCATCGACAGGGTAGCTGCTACAGCGCCACCGATGGCGAGAGCTGCTGCGGTACGACGAATGGAAGTGTTCTTCATAATGCTCCTTGGGGCCGTCCCCGCTCGTTCCGTCCCCGGAACTCTAACGCGCCGCCGCTCACCCTTTGATAACGAAGTAGGTTACTCATGTTCTGGCTCTACCATGTGAGCGGCTCTCCACCGATTTCATGTCACCGTGAGCGATTCTGCACTTGTGTGCGGAATCCGGGTGGCACTTCCTCGATGGGGACGTGCGGTAGAACCGGGCATCGTTTCAAGCATTCCAAGCTTGAAACCACACAGGCGATTCCCTTGCGAGAATCTATCTGGTCTCAAAGATAGCCGAGGTTTTTTATGATTCCAACCTGATTTCAAGTTCACAGCGAACGTCCCGGGTTCTCCCAGGGTTCTTTCAGGTAAAAAGTGCAGGAAACATTAATTAAGACCTCGAGCCCCGCGTACCTTAGGGGTTTCACCCCGGAATTTCGGGGTTTTCTAGGGATTTAACTCGGACGCACTTCCCCACTGAGCTTTCTGATTCGGGGTTGATGAGCGCCACCTTTAAGGGTTTTGAACGGCGTGTAAATATTTTTTAAATATTTCTTCGCTTTGGGAGTGTTTTAAGGCGTTTCCACCTTAAAAGCTGTGGTAATTATAAATGCCAAAAATCGGCATTCAGGCCCTGGAGCACGCACTCCAGAGCCTGAATGCTCTATATATTGCAGGGGTCAGATTCGATTGACCCCGCTACCGGGCCTACTCGGCGGTGGCCTCAACCGCCTCCGGACCGCCCTCGAGCAGGGCGGTGAAGCCCTCCTCATCCAGCACCTTCAGACCCAGCTGCTGAGCCTTATCCAGCTTCGAGCCGGCGTTCGCGCCAGCAACCACAAAATGGGTCTTCTTAGACACCGAACCGGACGCCTTACCGCCGCGAGAAATAATGGCTTCCTTCGCGCCGTCACGGGTGTAACCGTTCAGCGTGCCGGTCACAACCACGGTCAGGCCCTCCAGGGTGCGCTCCACGGACTCGTCGCGAGTATCTTCCATGCGCACGCCGGCGGCAGCCCAGGAGTCCACAACCTCGGCGTGCCAGTCCTCAGCGAACCACTCGATGATCGAGTCGGCAATCGTGGTGCCCACACCGTCCACAGCGGCGAGGCGTTCGCGGTCAGCCTCGCGGATCGCCTGCATCGAACCGAACTCGGCAGCGAGCGCACGGGCAGCGGTCGGGCCCACGTGACGAATCGAGAGGGCAACCAGCACGCGCCACAGCGGCTGCTGTTTTGCCTTCTCCAGCTCGGCGAAGAGGTTCAGCGTATTCTTCGTGGGCTTCGGCTCGGGGCGTGCCTTGGTCGGCTTGGTGTAGAAGTAGGGCACGCGCTCCATCTTTCCGGTGCCCACGCCCTTGACCTTCTTCTCACGCTCGATGGTGACCTCGCGCAGGTCCTCGATATTGAGGCTGAACAGGTGTGCCTCGGTCGTGAGCGGAGGGGTGTCCGGGGTTGCGGGGCTGGTGAGTGCCTTTGCTGCTTCGTAGCCGAGTGCCTCAATGTCGAAGGCGCCGCGGCTTGCCGCATAGTACACGCGCTCGGTCAGCTGCGCCGGGCAGGAGCGGGGGTTCGTGCAGCGCAGGTCCACGTCGCCTTCCTTGCCGGGGGCAAGGGGCGAGCCGCAGGAGGGGCATTCACTGGGCATGACGAACTCGCGTTCGGTGCCGTCACGTAGGGCAACCACGGGGGCGACGATTTCGGGGATCACGTCGCCTGCCTTGCGCAGCACCACGGTGTCACCGATGAGCACGCCCTTAGCCTTGACCACGTCCTGGTTGTGCAGGGTGGCGCGTTCGACGGTCGAGCCTGAGACGAACACGGGCTCCATGACGCCGTAGGGGGTCACGCGGCCGGTGCGTCCCACATCCACGCGGATGTCCAGCAGCTTGGTGTGCACCTCTTCGGGCGGGTACTTGTACGCCACCGCCCAGCGCGGCACGCGGGAGGTGTAGCCCAGCTGAGCCTGGGTCGCGAAGTCGTTGACCTTAATGACGATGCCGTCGATTTCGTGCACTAGGGAGTGGCGCTGCTCGCCGTACTTGTTGATGAAGTCGAACACCGCCTCGGTGTTGGCGGCGATTTCGCTGTAGGGGCTCACGGGCAGACCCCAGGAGGCGAGCAGGTCGTAGGTCTCGTACTGGGTGGCAATATCCAGGCCGGTGCGCGAACCGATGCCGTGCACGTACATGCTCAGCGGGCGCGATGCGGTCACCGCCGCATCCTTCTGGCGCAGCGAGCCTGCCGCAGCGTTACGCGGGTTCGCGAAGGGGTTCTTGCCGGCGGCAATCATGGACTCGTTGAGCTTCTCAAAATCGGCGGAGGAGATGAACACCTCGCCGCGGATTTCAATCTCTTCGGGGTGGTTCTCGCCGGTCAGCTGCTGCGGGATGCTCGCAATGGTGCGCACGTTGTGGGTGACGTCTTCGCCGGTGGTGCCGTCGCCGCGGGTTGCCGCGCGCACGAGGGTGCCGTTGCGGTAGAGCAGGTTCACCGCGAGGCCGTCAATCTTCAGCTCGGTCAGCCACTGCGGTGCGCCACCGGTGAGGTTGCGGACGCTCTCCTCGGTCTTGGTCAGCCAGGCGCGCAGCTCCTCGAAGGAGAAGACGTCCTCGAGGGAGTACATGCGCTGCAGGTGGGTGACGGGCGCGAAAGCTTCGATGGCTTCGCCGCCGACTTCCTGGGTGGG
>ERZ772958.853-NODE-853-length-13159-cov-6.251526_pt1 | contig 13159 bp, 14 predicted proteins | sample MGYA00580681_ERZ772958 | MGnify/ENA primary metagenome ERZ772958 (study PRJEB29015, sample SAMEA2738089) | human oral metagenome | biome: human oral; feature: human-associated habitat; material: saliva | place: China | collected 2275 ...
CTGCACTCCAGCCTGGGCGACAGAGCAAGACTCCATCTCAAAAAAAATAAATAAAAAATAAAATAACATTAAATGTGCGACCTCTATCATGGTTAACAAGATTCTTCACATTTTCACAAAAGACAACTTTCGGTTTATGATATTTAATAATCCTCGCCACATCAAAAAATAATGTGCCTCTTGCATCTTCAAATCCTCTTTTTTGTCCTGCAAGAGAAAAGGCTTGACAAGGAAATCCTGCAAGCAATATATCGTGAGAAGGGATATCTTTCTCATCAACTTTTGTAATATCCCCAGCTACATCTAAGACATCATTAAAATTCGCTTTATAAGTCTCTACTGCTTTTTCATCCCATTCACTTACAAAAACTGTTTTTATATCATCTTTGAATGCCTGATCAAAACCAAGCCTTATTCCTCCAATCCCTGCAAATAAATCAATCGATTTATACATCTTTTCTTCCTCTTTCATATTCAATAATGTCTTCTATATTGCAATCCAGCTTTTCACATATTCTACCTAAAATTTCAAGCCTTACAGGCTCATTACGTCCCATTCTTGAAATTGTAGATGGTCCTGTTTCTATCAACTTTTGCAAATCTCCTTTATTCATATCTCTATCGATTAACAACTTCCATAGTTTATTGTATGAAAATTTCATAACACTCCTCTTTTCTATTTGTTCACATAGAAATTCTATATAATATTATAGCATATTTTCTTTTAAATAAAATTAGGCACTCTAAATTATCGTGTGGGTACAAAAATTCCCTCCATAGGATATGATTGATTTGCAGTCTAAATATATCACTATGAAGGGAGGAATTTATCATTCCAAATATTGATTTTACCACACTTATGCTTAATGTCACTAATTCTGACATTGAAAATCGGACATTACATCTATCGATGGTACCATTTTCTATGATATCATACTTGTCCGAAAGCTTATGCTCTGTCCTTACTGAGTGCCTTGGGATAGATGAATTACACAGTCATGAGTTATCAAGGCGTAACTCAAGTTACCTTTGTATATTAGTAGATAACGAAAGACGAACCGTTTGGGATGTACTCGATTCAAGAAGCAAAATGGCACTTTCTCTATTCTTTTCTAATATCCCAAGGGAAGAACGACTTAGGGTAAAATATGTTACTATCGATATGTGGGAACCGTATAAAGATGTTGCAAGAACATACTTTCCTAACTGTGTAATAGCTGTAGATCCTTTTCATGTCATAAAGCATCTTACCCAAGGTTTTGAACGTCTTAGAATAGACTTAATGAACATGTCACCGTATGGTTCAAATGCATATTATCTGCTTAAGAAATGGAGCCATCTTCTTACAAAAGATAGTGTATACCTTGATAATGACAAGGTATACAATTCACGTTTTAAATGCAAGCTTAACAGGAGAGATTTAAGAGAAATGATATTCAAGAATTTTCCTGAATTATCTAAAGCGTATAGTCTTAAAGAGCTTTATCGAAATATGAATAAAGACTGCTCATATGATGAAGCTACCAACCTTTATGATGATATGCTTAAAGCCTTTAAAACATCTGGAATTAGGCAGTTTAAGGAATTTACAGAGATACTCATTAACTGGAGGGATGAAATCCTAAACTCATATCTTAGGCCCTATTATGATAGGGAACTATCTAACTTACTCACTGAAAATGTTAACGGAAAACTGCGTACTTATCTAGCAGTATCTAGAGGAATTAGTAATTTCAGCGCTTCAGAAAGAGAGTTATCTATTCGCTTTCTAAAGATGTTCAATATTCACTAAACAATAGCCTGCATAGTGATAGTGTTCCTAAAAGAAAAAGAGGTACATACAAGAAAATTAGAGATTAAGTATTCAAAAAGCACTTCAAGCATTTGAACTTGAAGTGCTCTTGATTTCATTGGTACCCACACGATAATTTAGAGTTTATGAAAAACCTCACCCACACGATAATTTAGAGTTCACTTTTTCACACCCACACGATAATTTAAAGTACCGAAACTAACAATAAAGTTATATTTCATCATCTTCACTTTAGAAGTCACTATAGAGAGGGCGTAAGCTCTCTCTATAGAAATCATACCATAATAAAATATGAAAGGCAAGAAGCGAATGAAAATCACAGTTAAGAAGAGAAAAACAACAGCAAAAGAAAAAGTTATTGGCGGCATCGTGTGGGGAATACTGATTGGATGCATTGTTTACTTAGCTATAAAATAAGGAGGTGCAACATATGAAGACCATCATAAAAGGCAAATTCTATGATACAGACACATCAATTACAATAGGAAAGTTTGGGGAGGAAGAACTTTTCAGAAAAAAACGGGAGAATTCTTCAAGCATGACACAAAAATTGGCATAAAGCCTCTTACAAAAGAGGAAGCAAAAAATGTTTACCAATTTACTGCGAAATAAAAAAGCCTTGAACACTGATAAACACAGTATTTTCAAGGCTTTTTATAGTTGGTATCGCCTAGGGGAGTCGAACCCCTGATTCAGCCGTGAGAGGGCTACGTCTTGACCACTTGACCAAGGCGACAAATTAAATTGTTAAATCGCAAATCATTTATTGAAATGCTACAAGCGATATTATATACTAAGATAATCGACTTGTAAAGTTTTTTCTTTAAATATTTTCGGGAGAATTCATATGATAAATTATGTAAGTACAAGAGGCATGGAAGGTAGCTTTAGCGCAGCTGAAGCAATAGTTAAGGGTATAGCTGACGATAAGGGTCTGTTCGTTCCGACCAAGATACCGGCGCTCTCAGTTAGCTTTGATGAGCTAGCTAAGATGACTTATCAGCAGGTTGCTAAGCTAGTGATTGGATCCTTCTTCTCAGATTTCACAAGTGAGGAGATTGACTACTGCGTAGACAATGCTTATGATGAGAAGTTTGAGGTTCCTGAGATCGCAAAGATAACAAAGGCTGGCGGAGCAAACTTCCTAGAGCTATATAACGGAAAGACTGCAGCTTTTAAGGACATGGCGCTTTCAATTCTTCCTTATCTTATGACTACATCTATGAAGAAACTCGGTGTAGATAAGAAGGTTTGCATTTTGACAGCCACATCTGGAGACACCGGAAAGGCAGCTTTGGAGGGCTTTGCCGATGTAGAAAATACAGAGATAATCGTGTTCTATCCTAAGGATGGAGTTAGTGAGGTGCAAAGACGCCAGATGGTAACTCAGGAGGGTAAGAACGTTCATGTCTATGCCATAGAAGGAAACTTCGATGATGCGCAGACTGGAGTTAAGAAGCTTTTCACAGATAATAAGCTCAAGGAAGAGCTCGCATCAAAGGGCTACGTATTCTCATCGGCCAATTCAATTAATATAGGAAGACTTATTCCGCAGGTTGCATACTATGTATATGCATATTCAAGACTGATAGCTTCAGGGGATATTAAGGCTGGAGATGCCATAAACATCACAGTTCCAACAGGAAACTTCGGAAACATCCTCGCAGCATATTATGCAATGAAGATGGGTATTCCTGTATCAAAGTTCATCTGCGCTTCCAACGAGAACAAGGTTTTGACCGACTTCTTTGCAAGTGGCAAATATGATACCAAGAGAGATTTCGTTTTGACGAACTCGCCATCCATGGATATTTTGATCTCAAGCAACCTAGAAAGACTTCTATACCACCTCAGCAGTGCAAGTGAACTTAGCGAGCTAATGGCATCACTTGATGGCAAAGGTGAGTACAGTGTTTCTGATTCTATCAAAGCTGGACTAGACTGTTTCTACGCAGGCTTTGCAGATATGGATTTGACCTGCGATACAATCGGAGAACTATACAAGAAGGAAAGCTATCTTGTAGATACTCACACAGCCGTTGCTTACGCAGTTTGTGAGCAGTACAAGAAGGAGACAGGCGATGATAGAGCAAATGTTATCGCTTCAACAGCTTCACCATACAAGTTCCCAAGAAGCGTTGCAGCATCAATTGGACTTAATCCTGAAGGAATGAGTGACTTTGAATGCGTTGAAAAGCTAAATGAATTCACAGGGGTAAAGCTACCTAAGGCAATAGACGGACTGGAGAACAGAGCTGTTAAGCACGACAAAGTGTTCGCAAAGGACAAGATGCTTGATGCCGTAGGTGATGCTCTATGTCTATAATTGAAATCCTGCTGATTGCAGTAGGGCTTTCAATGGATGCCTTTGCAGTTTCTATCTGTAAGGGACTTGCGCTAAGAGAGATGAAGTGGCGATATGCTCTTGTTTGCGGTCTGTACTTCGGAATTTTTCAGGCGCTAATGCCCAGCATAGGATATCTGCTCGGCTCAAGGTTCATGGCCATCATAGCAGATTTTGACCACTGGATAGCCTTTGTTCTTCTCCTCATAATTGGTCTTAAAATGATCAAGGAGGCAGGGGATGAGGAAAAGGAAGATGCTAACTTTGACATTAAGACCATGCTTATTTTGGCTATTGCAACTAGCATAGATGCGCTTGCTGTAGGTATAAGCTTTGCTGTACTTAAGGTAAACATTGTTCTTGCAGTAACTCTTATAGGTGTGACGACCTTTGCGTTTGGATTTGCAGGAGTAAAGCTCGGAAACCTATGCGGCACTAGGTTTAAATCAGGTGCAGAGAGGGTAGGCGGAGTGATTCTCATTTTGATAGGAACAAAAATACTGCTTGAACACCTTGGAATTTTGAGCATATAGCTCAAACAGATAAAAGGATTCACAAGAATCTTTGTACAAAAGTACAAAAAAACGAGTTTTGTTCATAAAACAATGCAATCGTTTTGATGAAGAGATTTAATGTATACATAGTACTAAAATAAAGGACTCACAATAATTATTGCAACTTGTAAATAATTATTAATCAAAACAATCTTAAAAGGATATTTTAGTAAGGCGTATAAAAACACTTTTTAGCAGTAAAGAGATAAATAGAATATTAGATAGTAAAAAAGAAAGCCCCTAAAGGCTTTCTTTTGTGTTGGCGGAGGACATGGGACTCGAACCCACGAGGCTGTTACACCCTACTCGCTTTCCAGGCGAGCTCCTTAGCCACTCGGTCAATCCTCCACACTATGTATCATTATGCGTTAGGCAAGTACACAATATCTGCCCAAAACAGCTATTTAAGTTTAACATAGTGAACCTTCATATGCAAGGAGTAATATTGTATTGTTCCAAACACAAATCGTTCATATTACCATCACATTTAATTGACATTTTAATCAAAAAGTGCTAAATTACATATGTTGGATTTATTGCTCAATGGTTTAGGGAGGACTTATTAATGAAAAATCTCAAATCAAGGGCCATCTGGATCATAGGATTTGCGGCACTTATTATTATGTGCATGCCAATACTCGCTATGGCTAAAGAAGCAGAGTATGTACCTGCTTTATTTGGTAGATGGTACTCACTATTGCCACCGCTTGTTGCTATTGCACTTGCACTTATTACAAAGGAAGCATATAGCTCATTATTCATCGGTATCGTATGTGGTGGAATACTCTGGTCAGGTGGACACTTCGAACAGACAGTTCATCATGTACTTGCAGACGGAATTATTTCAAGACTTTCAGATAGCTACAACGTTGGTATCCTAGTATTCCTTATTATACTCGGTTCACTAGTAGCTATGATGAACAAGACCGGCGCTTCAGCTGCTTTTGGAGCATGGGCTGAAGAACGCATCAAGACAAGAGAGGGTGCTCAGTACAGCACAATTCTCCTTGGCTGTCTTATCTTTGTAGACGACTATTTCAACTGTCTAACAGTTGGTGCTGTTATGAGACCTATCACAGACAAGCACCACGTTTCAAGAGCTAAGCTCGCATACCTAATTGATGCAACAGCAGCTCCTGTTTGCATCATCGCTCCTATTTCATCATGGGCAGCAGCGGTTGCAGGCTTTGTTCCTGGAGAAGACGGTTTCTCACTATTCGTACGTTGCATACCTTACAACTTCTATGCACTTCTAACAATTCTCATGATGCTTTGCATCGTAACTTTCCATTTCGACTACGGTCCAATGAGAGTTCACGAGGACAATGCTATCAATGGAGATATCTACACAACTCCAGATAGACCTTATGAGAATGCACAGAGCGATACTATCGAAGGTAAGGGTAAGGTTATCGACATGATTCTACCAGTAGTTATCCTAATCGCATTCTGTATCGGCGGAATCCTTTATGCTGGTGGATTCTTCAAGGGAACTGGATTCGTAGAATCATTCTCAAACACAGACGCATCAGTTGGTCTTTCAACAGGATCACTTCTAGCTATCCTAGTATGCGTTGCTTGGTTCCTAGGAAGAAAACTTATCTCATTCAAGGAAATCATGGATTGTTTCCCAGAAGGATTCAAGGCTATGATTCCTGCTAACATGATCCTAACACTTGCATGGACACTAAAAGCTATGACAGACAGCCTAGGAAGCAAGGAATTTGTTGAAAAGTTCGTAGGTGGACTCGCAGGCGATCTTGTAAGCCTCCTACCAGCTGTAGTATTCCTAATCGGATGCGTAATCGCTTTTGCTACAGGAACATCATGGGGAACATTTGGTATCCTAATTCCTATCGTTGTATCAGTATTCTCAAACGACAAGGAGATGATGGTAATAGCAATGTCAGCTTGTATGGCAGGTGCTGTATGCGGAGACCACTGCTCACCAATCTCAGATACAACAATCATGGCATCAGCAGGTGCTCAGAGTAACCACATTAACCACGTAAATACACAGCTACCTTACGCTATGACTGTAGCAGCTGTATCCTTCGTAGCATATGTAATCGCTGGATTTGTAAGAAACATCTTCATTGCACTTCCAATCGCATTCGCTATGATGATTGCAGTACTAGCTGTACTAGTTAAGATTTACGGAAAAGAATCTGAATAAATTACACCAAGGTGTATAAACTTATATTCAATTGACAATGATTCAACAAGAAAAGCCCTTTAGTTTCTAAGGGGCTTTTTCAATTGCTTTTCCCCTTACATTTTATACGCAGATGGTGTATACTATTATTGTAAGTTAAATATGGTAAGAGGAGAGTTACAAATGTTCAAAGAAAACGAATTGGTAATGTACGGTTCTACTGGCGTTTGTCGCGTGAAGGAGATTGGCAGACCAAGTTTTGTTGACAAGGACGACGAGCGTATCTACTACCTCTTAGAGCCAGTTTTTCAGAGCGGTGTCATCTATGCACCTATTGACAATGATAAGGTTCCTATCAGAGCAGTAATTTCAGCAGAGAGTGCCTCAGAATTGCTTGATCATTTTGATGAGCTTGAGGTTGATGATTACAAGTGCAAGAGCTCTCAGCAGCTATCACAGCACTATCAGAGCATCATAGAAAATCACTGCTGCGCTGATTTATTAGCCATGACCAAGTCTATTTATATTAAGTCTATGGTAGCTGGTAGGAATAAGAAACACCTGGGGCAGATAGACAAACGGTATATGAAGCGCGCTGAGGACTTGATTTACAGCGAAATCGCAGTCGCACTCGATACCAATAGAGAAGATGTCGAAAGGTATATTAAGGACAAGCTAGGAAAATACATTATCTAAATCAGAGTAGTAGATTTTCCAACTAATCTTAAGCTAATCCTAAACTAATCTTAAATGCTCGGATGCTTTTAGAATTTCTAGAAGCATCCATTTTATTTGCTTGACTTTTAATCAAAATGCGATATAATCTTTTTTGTTGGTTTAGCAATACTAAACAAATAGTTTAGAAAGGATATGCCTAATGTCTATTCAAATCGGTGAAAAGATCAAGGAACTTAGAATAAGAAATGGGCTAACTCAAGAGGAGCTTGCGGATAGAGCGGAGCTCTCCAAGGGATTCATTTCCCAGCTTGAGCGAGACCTTACTTCACCGTCAATTTCGACGCTTGAGGATATTTTACAGTGCCTGGGAATAAGCGTATCTGAATTCTTTGCCAGCGAAGAGGATGAGCAGATAGTCTTTGGAGAAGAAGACTATTTTGAGAAGGAAGATGCTACTGAGGGAAATATCATCGAGTGGATCATTCCTAATGCTCAGAAGAACGAGATGGAGCCTATAAGGCTAAAGATAGAGCCTAAGGGGAGGACTTATCCAGACAACCCTCATGAAGGAGAGGAGTTTGGATACATCCTTAAGGGAAGCCTATGCATCCATTTAGGCAGTAAGAAGTATGAAGCCAAGGCTGGAGAAGCCTTTTATTATAAAGCAGATAAAACACATTATTTCACGTCAAAGAGCGGAGCCCTTTTGATATGGGTTAGCACGCCGCCAAGCTTTTAGGAGGAAAAATGCAATCATTAATAGAACTTAAGAACATAAGTAAAGCATTTGGCGATACGACGGTGCTGGATAACTTTAATTTGAGTGTAAATGAGAATGAGTTTATTACTCTACTAGGACCTTCAGGCTGCGGAAAGACTACAACGCTCAGAATAGTAGGTGGTTTTGAGACGCCTGACGAGGGTAAGGTGTTTTTTGAGGGTAACGATATTACAGACCTTGCGCCAAATAAGAGACATATCAATACTGTATTTCAGAAGTATGCTCTGTTTCCACACATGAATGTAGGAGACAATATTGCATTTGGTCTAAAGATTAAAGGAAAGAGCGACCAGTATATCAGAGATAAGATAAAGTATGCGCTAAACCTCGTAAACCTAAGCGGATACGAGAGAAGAAGAATAGATTCTCTATCAGGTGGACAGCAGCAGAGAATTGCCATTGCAAGAGCTATAGTTAATGAGCCTAAGGTTCTTCTGCTTGATGAACCTCTTGGAGCTCTTGATCTAAAGCTAAGGCAGGACATGCAGTACGAGCTTATTAGACTTAAGAACGAGCTAGGAATTACCTTTCTTTATGTAACTCACGATCAAGAGGAAGCTCTTACCATGAGCGATAAGGTCATTGTCATGAACGGTGGCTACATACAGCAGATGGGAACTCCTGAGGAGATATATAACGAGCCAGAGAACGCTTTTGTTGCTGACTTTATTGGCGATAGCAATATCATCGACGCTGTGATGCTAGAGGATAAATATGTAAAGATAGGTGAGACTGTCTTTGATTGTGTAGATACTGGATTCGGAAAGAATAAGCCAGTCGATGTAATGATAAGACCTGAGGATATTATCATCAGAGAGCCTGGCAAAGGTAAGATAGATGGAGTGGTTACACACAATATCTTTATAGGTGTCTACTACGAGATGGAGATTGAGGCAGGTGGATTCACTTGGCTTGCTCAGAATACAACTAGCTTTGCGGTAGGCGAGCATGTGAGTATCGACGTTATTCCTTTCAATATACAAATCATGCACAAGCCTCAGACTAAGGAAGAGGAGGCAATAGAGATAGATGTATAAAAAGCCTTTTGCGATTCCATTCATAGGCTGGATACTCATCGGTACTATTGTTCCGGGACTAGTTATCGCTTTCTATGGATTTACAGATAGGAGCGGAGCTTTTACGATGGATAATGTGACTAGCATTCTCGCACCTGAGCATGCTAAGGCGCTTTGGATGTCGCTACTACTCGCTTTTATCAGTAGTTTAATATGTTTAATAATCTCTCTGCCACTCGCTTTGATTCTTAGAAACAGCAAGCTGAGCAGCAAGGGATTTTTGGTGTTTATTTTCATACTTCCTATGTGGATGAACTTCCTGCTTAGAACTATGGCGTGGCAAGTGCTCTTAGAAAGAGGAGGGCTCATCAATACCTTCTTTGAAAACATCGGTATGCCTCAGCTTCAGATTATAAATACACCGGTAGCAGTTGTACTAGGCATGGTCTACGACTATTTGCCTTTTATGATACTGCCTATATATAATTCGATGATTAAGATTGAGAATGCAGTTATCGAGGCAGCCTATGATCTTGGTGCGACCAAGGCTAAGGTTTTCAAGGATATCATTCTTCCACTTTCCGTTCCAGGAATAGCTAGCGGCATAACTATGGTATTCGTACCTGCGCTGACAACCTTTGCTATTTCGAACATGCTAGGCGGAGGCAAGATATATTTGATAGGTAATATCATCGAGCAGGAGTTTACGACGACTTCTAACTGGAACCTAGGTTCAGGACTTTCGCTTGTAATGATGATATTCATCTTGGTTACAATGGAGCTGATGTCAAGGCTCGATAAGGATGGGGATGGTGCTTTGATATGAGAAAAATAGGAAGTAAGATTTACCTTGCGCTTATCGTCATGTTCCTGTATCTGCCAATTTTGACGCTAGCTGTATTTTCGTTTAACAAAGCTAAGACTATGGCGGTTTGGTCGGGCTTTTCGCTCAAATGGTATAGAGCCATGCTAGAAAATGACCAGATAATTGAGGCGATAAGAAATACCTTTTCGATTGCCTTTGTGGCGGCAGTTGTTTCAACTCTTATCGGGACCTTTGCTTGCCTTGGTATGAACAAAATGAGAAAGAAGTCGCAGAATGTTTTGATGGGTTTAAATAACATTCCGCTTTTAAATGCAGATATAGTTATCGGAATATCTTTGATGATGACCTTTCTAGCATTTAAGATAGACCTTTCGTGGACGACGGTGCTTCTATCGCACATTACCTTTTGCATACCTTATGTAATACTTTCGGTTTTACCTAAGATAAAGCAGCTTAGCCCTAGTGCCTACGAGGCTGCGCTAGACCTTGGCGCAAGTCCGCAGTACGCTTTTTACAAGATTGTCATGCCTGAGATTTGGCCGGGAATTTTCTCAGGATTTCTGCTTGCTTTTACGATGTCTGTAGACGACTTTGTTATAACGCATTTTACAAGAGGTGCGGGAATAAATACTATTTCAACTTTGATATATAGCCAGGTTAAGGTTGGAATTAAGCCGACGCTATTTGCGCTTTCGACTGTAATCTTTGTTCTCGTGCTAGTTATACTTGTAATCACGAATATCCTTTCAGGAATAAAGGAGGGCAAGGGCAGATGAGAAAAAGAATAGTTTCGATGCTTCTCGTTTTCGCGCTATGTCTAGGACTTACAGCCTGTGGAGAAAAGGGAGAGCAGGAGGAAAATAACTCTAAGGTTCTCAAGGTTTATAGCCTCGGTGACTACTTTGATCCCGATTTGATAGATGAGTTTGAAAAGGAGACTGGCATCAAGGTCATTTTAGATAACTTTGATACTAACGAAGAGATGTATCCAGTCATGTCAAAGGGAACCGTCAAGTACGACGTGATTTGTGCCTCTGATTACATGATACAAAAGCTTCTCAAGAAAAAGCTTCTAGCAAAGCTCGACTACAAGAATCTACCAAACTTTGAAAACATCGACCAAAAATATATGCAGATTGCATCAAAGTTTGACAAGAACAACGAGTATGCTATTCCTCATACTTGGGGAGTGCTAGGCGTCATGTATAATACCAAGAAGATTCGTCAGGGTGAGATAGAATCATGGAACGACCTGCTCAAAAAAAAGTACGACCAGCAGATTGTTATGCCTGACAGCGTTCGCGATAATTTTGCAATTGCGCTAAAGGCAAAGGGTTATTCGATAAACACAAAGAGCGAAGCAGAGCTCAATAAGGCAACTAAATTCCTTCAGGACCAAAGTCCGCTAGTCTACAAATATTCAAACGATGCAGCTAGAGACCTCGCAATTGGAGGTTCAACTGATATCGCAATTGTCTGGAACGGTGAGGTTCTTTACTCTAGAGAGGAAAATAGCGATCTAGATTTCGTAATACCAAAGGAGGGGAGCGAGGAGTTTCTAGACATGTGGGCTATACCTGCAAATGCTGAGCATAAGAAGAATGCTGAGAAGTGGATTGACTTTATGATGAGAAGGGATGTGGCACTAAAAAACTACGATTACCTAACATACACAATTCCAAACAAGGCAGTCATAGAGAAGGTATCAAAGGATGCTGAGAACAAGAAATACATCTTCCCAGACGAAAGCATCATATCAAAATGTGAATCTCTAACGGACCTTGGCACAGAGTATGACGACATGTATAACAAGTACTGGAAGAAGTTCAAGTCAAATTAAATCAATCCGTATATAAGTACTAAAAATCCGCCTCGGAGCAGCTCTTTACGAGCATTCCTCCGCAGGCGGTTTATTTTTAAATTATGTGTATGTATTTTTCTAGTTCTTTTTCGAACTCAAGGCGGTGGTGCTTGGTGTAGATTCCTGGGATTCCGCCAGTATGAATCATAACTACGTTTTCACCTTTTTTAATCTCGCCGTTTTGTACCATTTCAAGGATTCCAGCAAAGGTTTTGCCTGTATAGCAAGGGTCCATAATTATACCTTCCTTGCTTCCTAGGTAGTAGATTGCATCGCGAACCTCCTTGCAAGGGTTGTTATATGCACCTCTATGGTAGTCGCAGGTTAGGTCAAAGTCGCTTTCCTTTGCCTCAAACTTCATTCCGAACTCTTCCTTACAGCTGTTATAGTACTCGATAGCTGTCTTTTCGATTCCGTCTGGGAATGGCTCTATCGCAATGCCGGTGAGTCTAAATCCAAGGTCTTCATTCATCTGACCAGCGAAGAGTCCCATATATGTTCCCATACTTCCTACTGTTGTTATAACACGTGGATCCTCTAGCTTCATTTCTTTAAGCTGCTTATCTAGCTCAAGTGCGCAGTCGTAGTATCCGAGCATACCGATATTATTTGAACCACCTGTGCAGATGAAGTAAACCTTTTCGCCCTTGTCCTCGTATTCCTTAGTAATCTTTGCGAAAGCTTCCTCAGCGACCTCTTGCTTTGTTCTTGTACCATCGTTGTGAACTAGGTAGACATTGCAGTTCATGATTCCATCTAGTATAAGGTTAGCAGAAATCTCACCTGGATATTCATCTACGGCTACAATAGCAGATTTTAGTCCAAAGCGAGCTGCTGCTGCGGCAGTAAGTCTACCGTGGTTTGTCTGTGCACCACCAGTTGTAAGAAGCATGGTAGCTCCTTTATTCAAAGCATCCTTTACTAGATATTCAAGCTTACGAAGCTTGTTTCCACCAGTACCAAGGGCAGTGATATCGTCTCTCTTGAGGTAGAGGTTTATACCTAGATCCTCTGAAACGTTCTTGAGATATGTAATCTGTGAAGGCTGCATCAAAATGTCGACCTTATCGTGTCCGTAAAGCATAGCATAGGCTCCTTTCAGTTAACAAACATCATGTTTTCATATAGATA
>ERZ772958.855-NODE-855-length-13155-cov-12.655725_pt1 | contig 13155 bp, 13 predicted proteins | sample MGYA00580681_ERZ772958 | MGnify/ENA primary metagenome ERZ772958 (study PRJEB29015, sample SAMEA2738089) | human oral metagenome | biome: human oral; feature: human-associated habitat; material: saliva | place: China | collected 2275 ...
CATTTCCTTTGAAAACGCTAAGTTAAATAGCAATTTCGACCATAATTTCTCCGCAATAGATAAAATCGGAGTAGCAAAATTAGCAGGAGACAATCAAGAAATAACAGAGCGTAAAATACCAGTAGGAGCTCGTCTCTTCGACCCTAATTCGTGGGATGAAGAGGAACAGAAATATACTCGCGTCAGCGATCCTGCAGAGCCTCTAGATGAATCTGACGAGGCTCAAGAAAATAAAACCGAATAAGATTTACCTCTAAAAGGCCCCGCCAGCCCCACACCGGCGGGGCCTTTTCGCGCCCGGTTCTGGTAGCGACAGCCCCGGCGGCGGCAGCCCGCCGGCGAGCGCATCCGCCCGTCACCACGCCGCTTGCAAAGCCTTCCCAAGCACCCGCCGCGCCCAACCACCCGCTACCCCACCGATACACTAGAACCATGTACCGAATCATGACTGTCTGCACCGGCAACATCTGCCGCTCCCCCGTCGGCGAATACCTCATCCGCCAGCACGCCCAAGAAGCCGGCGTGCCCGTCACCGTCACCTCCAGCGGCATCAGCAACGAAGAAGAAGGCAACCGCATCGACCCGCGCGCCGCCGCGCAGCTCACCACCCGCGGTATCGACCCGTCCGCGCACCGCGCCAGCGTCTTCACCGTCGAGGACTTCGACCGCAACGACCTCATCCTCGCCATGGACGCACCCCACTACCTGCGCCTCAAAGCCCTCGCCCGCAACGAGGACGACAAGACCAAAATCCGCATGATGCGCAGCTTCGACCCGAAGGTCACCACCACCCACCTGGACCAGCTCGGCATCTACGACCCCTGGTACGGTAGCGAACGCGACTTCGTGTACACCACCGACCTCATTGACGCCGCCGCACGCGGCCTCATCAACCACCTCAAGCAGGAAGGCGACGCGCAGTGAGTCAGCGTATCCCCCTGAACCAGAACCGCCGCGTCACCGGCACCACCGAAATCCTGGAACTGTGCAAAGACATGCTGCGTCTGGAGCACGGCATCGGCAACGACTTCGACATGGACACCGCCGAATTCACCGAATTCCGTGCGCAGTTCCTTGCCGACTTTGCCCAGATCCCGCTGATCATCGGCATTGACGGCCGTAGCGGCACCGGCAAAACCAGCCTCGCCGCGCAGCTTGAGCAGGAGCTCACCGCCGCCGGCCACAGCGTGCACGTGCTGCACCTGGACGACTTCTACCCCGGCTGGGACGGCCTCTTCGACGGCGTGGAGGCGTGGGACGCGCTCTCCGTGCAGCTGACCGAAGGTATTGCCGGAACCTACACCCCGTGGGACTGGGAGGCGGGCGCCCCCGGTGAGGTGCGCACCGTCGACCCGGCGGCTACGCAGGTCATCATCTGTGAGGGTGTCGGCGCGATTGCGGGCGCCTGCGAGGTGCGTATTCTCGCCACCGCCCCGGACGAGGTGCGTTACGAACGCGCCATGGCTCGTGACGGTGACACGTTCCGCCCGCACTGGGAGCGCTGGGCGGCGCAGGAGGAGGCGCTGCTCGCCGAAATCCCGGAGGACTACGCGACCGTGGACTTCATCTACGACAGCGCGGCGCAGTAGCAGCCGACTACAAGACAGTAGGGCCCAATGCTTCGTGTATCTCGAAGCATTGGGCCCTACGGCTATTCAGAGGCTGTTTTATTCAGGCACTGTTTTATTTAGGCACTGTTTTACTTAGGCATGGGTGCCGGGCTGGCGGATTCCATGCGGTCTTTATCCCAGTAGGTTGAGCTGTTGTCCGGCGCATGAGTGGAGGCTGTGCGGTCTTTTTCGTGACCCGGGTTGTTGTTAGAAAGCACAGCAAGGATTACGAGCAAGACACAAGCTATGAGCAGCGGGATGCATAGCAAATATTTGTAATAGTGGTTGCGCATCTGAGGTGCTCCCTCCGGTCGTACCGCGTGGTATGACCAGCGTAAGTTATGCGGTTGGACCGAGCAATGTTTCTCAAGAATATTACTCAAATATCTCTTCGGTGCTGGGGGCTTTTTTTTGGGGGGGGTGCTGCGCGACAGCCGCACGGTGACCGTCGAGAAGGGGCGGTGTTATCCGTAAGCGACATCAGGGTGTCCGAAGCGAAGCGAGGACGGGTGCCCCTGTAGGAGCGTGGATAACACCGTCCCTTTGCTGTACCCGCATAGGCGCGGAGGAAATATGTGGCGCACCCTCCCCCTACCCCTACCCCTGCAGGAGCGTGGATAACACCGTCCCTTATGCGTACCTTCTTCCTTTCAGAATCGAAAAAATGTCAAACATTTAACTTACGAAGCCACACCCAATTCTGCTACCGTAGAAAAGTTGTGCTTCCAGCCTGCGCAAGCTCATCCCCAGGGGCGGTACCGCCGCATCCACGTTGTGTAGAGCCGCAGGCGCCGTTGCACGCGCATCACGCAGAAAGAAAAACTAAGGCTAATGTCTTCGAAGTCGATTAAGACCTCTTTGGGGCTATCGCCCCTTTTCATTGTTGTTTTGGCGCTGCTGACTGCTATCGCGCCGCTGGCTACGGACATGTACCTGGCGGCGCTGCCCGCAGTCGCTGAGAACCTGAACACTACCAGCACGAACGCATCGCTGACGTTGAGCTCGTTCATGGTGGGTATGGCGCTCGGCCAGCTGGTTGTGGGTCCGCTGTCGGATAAGACGGGCCGCCGTAAGCCGCTGCTGATCGGTGCGGTGGTTTGCTTTATCGCGACGGTGGCGTGTGGTTTCGCGCCGAATATTGAGCTGCTGATTTTTGCACGTTTCTTGATGGGTTTCACCGGTTCGATTGGTGCGGTGCTGGCGCGTTCCATGGTGACTGATACGACTGAGGGCCTGGGAACCGCTAAGCTCATGGGCGTCATGATGATGATTAACGGTTTCGCGCCGGTGCTTGCGCCGCTCTTTGGTGGTTGGGTGCTGTCGTGGGGTAATTGGCGCGATATTTTCCATGTGCTCGGCGTCATCACCGCGGTCATGATGCTCGGCGTGATCTTCGTGATCAAGGAGACCCTGCCCGTTGAGAAGCGCTACACCGGCACTACCTTGAGCGTCTACGCTGAACTGCCGAAGGTCTTCAAGATTCGCCGCTACATGGGTTTCATGCTGACGATGTGCTTCGCGTTTGGTGCGCTGTTCTCGTACATTTCCGGTTCGACGTTTGTGTTGCAGAAGATTCTGGGCATGTCCGAAACTGAGTTCACGATTGTGTTCGGTGTGAACTCGATTGGCATTGTGCTGTTCAGCGCGATTGCGACGAAGCTGGTTGGTCGTGTGGCGCAGCGCCGTATTGTGAACGTTGGCGTGGTGAGCCTGCTCGTGGTGTCCGTGCTGCTGACCATCAGCTTCTTGGTGGGTATTTCGCTGGTGCCGACGCTGGTTCTGCTGTTCCTGCTGACCTGCTCGTGCGGCCTGATTTTTGGTAATGCTTCGGCGTTGGCGTTGAACGAGGCGCGCCACATGGCGGGTAGTGCGTCGGCGGTGATAGGTACGGTTCAGGCGATGCTGGGTGCGTTGGCGGCACCGCTGGTGTCGATTGCTGGTGAGCATGAGTACCTGCCGATGGGCTTCTCCATTCTGGGTTTCGCGGTCCTGACGGCGCTGGTGCTGTGGACGACCCCGCGTAAGGATTCGGACTACTCGGCGGACGGCGAGAGCCACAAAGCTCCGGCGGCGGGCCACTAGCCGTTCACAAGTACATATCTGTACGCATGCCCATGAGGGGCGGTGTTATCCGTAAGCGACATCAGGGTGTCCGAAGCGAAGCGAGGACGGGTGCCCCTGTAGGAGCGTGGATAACACCGTCCCTTCTGCGTATCTTCCCTCGCCGGTTAGGGATGCGAACGTACAATAAAACTATGTCTAGTACCGTAATTCTTCTGAACGAGCAGAACCCGCAGGGCATCTTCGTTGACCCGTCCGTGCCCCTCATCAGCGTTGATGATCAGGGCTTCACCCGCGGCGACGGTGTCTTCGAGACCATGCTGTCCGTCAACCGTCGCGTGCGTAAGCTCGGCATGCACTTGTCCCGCCTCGAATCCTCGGCGCGCATGCTGGACCTACCCGACCCGGAACCGGAGATCCTGCGTTCGGCGGTGGAGCGCCTCATGCGTGAGGCGGCCGCCGGTGCCGAGACGGCGCTGGGTGAAGAGCACATCGTGAAGATTATTATTTCGCGCGGCCCCACCCAGGCGGTGACTTCCATGCAGCCGGGCCCGTACACGCTGATTATGGCGTCGCCGGTGCCCGCCTCTATCGTGAAGCGCCGTACTGAGGGTGTGAAGGCGATGCTGCTGCCGCGCGGCCACGAGCCGATGGATAACAGCGCCTACCCGTGGCTACTGGCGGGCGCGAAGACCCTCTCCTACGCGGTGAACATGGCGGTTCTGCGGTATGTGCAGGAGCGCGGCGCGGATGACGCTATCTTCATCACCGATGAGCGTCGCGTGCTGGAGGGCGCCACCTCTTCGGTGCTGGTCGCCAAGATTGAGGACGGCAAGAAGGTGCTGTACACGCCCGAGCCGAGCCACGGCATCCTTCCCGGTACCACGCAGGGTGCGGTGTTCGAGGCGGCACGCCAGGCCGGTTGGGAGCTGGGTTTCGGCCCGCTCTACCCGCAGGATTTGTTTGAGTCGGACGGCGTGTGGTTGGCGTCGTCGGTGCGTCTGATTGCGCCGGTGACTCACCTGAACGGCACGGCGCTGGCGCATGACCCGGAGCTGACCGCCACGCTGCTGAACTACCTGGCGCAGCAGAGCTAAACGCGTACAAAAAGGGACGGTATTATCCGAGCGAGGATAATGTCGTCCCTTTGTGCTGTCTGAGGTCAAGGACAGGAGGTGCCTGTACCTTCCTGAAGCGACATCAGGGTGCCCGAGCTCTGCGAGGGCGGGTGCCCCTGTAGGAGCGAAGGAAGAGTGCGGGCACCTCCCTATCCGTCTCCCAAGCGGAACCAGAAACGGAACGGTCTAGCCCCAGAGGAACTGAATCGTACCCGCCGCAATAGATGCACCGTACGCAACCGCGATAATGACGGCGGCTGCAATGCTCACGTGCACATCACGCGGCGAATAGGAGGGTACACGTGCCCAGGTGCGTTCACCCACCCCGAAGCCGCGCGCCTCCATGGTGATAGCCAGGCGGGAGCCGCGGCGGATAGCCTGCACAAGCAGGGCGAAGCTTTGACCACCAAAAGTTTGTGCACGCCCAATGAGGGACTGTCCGGCACCGAGTCCGCGGGCGCGTCGTGCCTGGCCGAGGGCGTTCCATTCAGCGAAGAGAATGCCGACGAGTCGCAGCGCGGCGACGGTTGCGAGCACGAACCGGGAGGGCAGTTTGAAGGTTTGTGCGAGGGAGTCACCCAGGTCGGTCGGGTCGGTGGTGAGCACGAACGCGAGGGTGGGTAGGACCATGGCGAGGGAGCGGATCATCATGGCTGCGCCGACGGCGGCGGAATCGGTGGTGATGCTGTTGAAGCCGAGGTCGAGGATGGTGGTGCCGCTTTTGGCGCTGAGCATGGCGACGGACCAGCCGGTGGTGATGACGGCGATGAGGATGGGCCAGAAGCGGGCGAGGACGTTGACGGGGCGGAATCCGACGAGGATGAATCCGAGCAGTTCGAGGGCGAAGAGGATTCCGGAGGTGAGGGGGTCGCGCACGATGAGTGCGGCGATGATGAGGGTGAAGGAGACGATGAGTTTTACGCCGGCGTTGAGGTTGCTGAAGTAGCTGGTTCGGTCGATGGTGCCGAAGAAGTCGGTGTTCATGCGTTCTCCTTTCCGGGGGTGGTGAGGGCGGGTAGGGTGATGTGGTTGCCGCCGAGTGCGGCGGTGTAGTCTTCGTCGTGGGTGATGGAGATGACGGCGATGCCGTTGGCGAGTAGTTCGCGGATGAGGTCGACGAGTTCTGCCCAGGTTCGTGCGTCTTGGCCGAAGGTGGGTTCGTCGAGGATGAGGATTTTGGGTGCGGTGGCGAGTGCGGAGGCTACGGAGAGTCGTCGTTTTTCGCCGCCGGAGAGGGTGAAGGGGTTGGCGTCGAGTAGGTGGGTGAGGCGTAGGTGGTGGGCGAGCGTATTGGTGCGGGCGGTGAGGTTGTCTTCGTCGAGGGGGTTGCGGGTGAGTGCGGCGAGTCGGCGGGGGCCGAGTTCGAGTTCTTCGCGTACGGTTCCGCGGATGAATTGGTATTCGGGTTCTTGGAAGACGTAGCCGATGCGGCTGAGCATTTGGGCGGGGGTCCAGGTGGGCACGTCCCAGTGGGCGGGCTCGCCGCCGTGGTTGCCGCCGTGGTCGCGGAGCGTGTCGGTGGCGGTGAGGGTGCCGTCGGGTGCGGTGAGGAGCCCTGCGAGGGTGAGTGCGAGGGTTGATTTGCCTGCGCCGTTGGGGCCGAGCACGCTGAGGTGTTCGCCGGCGTGCAGGGTGAGGTTGATGCCGCCTCGGAGTACGGGCAGGTCGACGGGTACGGGTGCGGGGGTGTCGCCGAGGCGTTTGATGGTGCGTCGGCGTGCGCGTCGTTGTTTGGGGGTGGGTTGTGCGCGGGTGATGCTGAGGTTTTCGGCGCGCAGTAGCGCCTCGCCGCCCGCAGCCTCACCGGTTGCAGCCTCGCCGGTCTGCGGTGCGCGCGGCACGTAGTTGGGTACCCACACGCCCGCGTCGATGAGTTCTTGGCGTGCTTGACTGAGTACGGTGTCGGGTGCGCCGTCGTGGGTGATGGTGCCGCCTGTACCGAGCACGATAATGCGGTCCATGTGCGGCGCCCAGATGCTCACGCGGTGTTCTACGACGAGCAGGGTCGCGCCGGTCGCCTCCGCAGCGGAGAGGATGCTGTCGCGTACTTCCTGCACGCCGGCGGGGTCGAGGTTGGCGGTGGGTTCGTCGAGGATCATGGCGCCGGGGTGCATCGAGAGGATGCCCGCCAGGCCGAGGCGCTGCTTCTGCCCGCCGGACAGTGCGCTGCTGGGATGGTCGAGGGGCAGGTCGTTGAGCCCTACTGCGGTGAGGGCTTCGGTGACGCGGCCCCAGATTTCTTCGCGGGGTACGCGCAGGTTTTCGGGGCCGAAGGCGACGTCGTTGCCGACGGTTGCCATGACGATGGAGGATTCGGGGTCCTGCTGCATCATGCCGGCGGTGCCGCGTGCTTCGGCGGGTGCTTGCCCGTTGATGGTGATGGTGCCGCCCGCGGATTCGCCGTCGTCATCGTGGAGCACACCGGCGATGGCGTGCAGGAGCGTCGATTTGCCGGCGCCGGAGGTGCCCAACAGCAGGACTTTTTCACCTGGGTTGATGGTGAGGTTGAGTCCGCTGATGACGGGTTCTGGTCGTCCGGGGTGGTGCCAGCTGAAGTTGTTGAGCTCGATGCGCGCCCCGCGCGGTGTTGCTTCCATGATGGTTCCTTAGCCTCTTGTGTGGCTGCTGTAGTGTGCCGAGTGGTGACTCGTGGTGAGTGACTAGTTGGTGGCTAGTTGCTGGTGGTTAGCGGCTGGTCTTGCCGGATGCCAGCGAGGAGAGCACACCGGTCTTGGCGAGGTTCTGCACGAGAATCCACGCCAGGAAGCCTGCGATGACTGCACCGGAGATGACGGCGCATGCTACGTAGATGATTGCCTTGACCGGTTCCATGTCGGGGTAGTAGATGAAGATTTCGTTAACGCCCATGAACAGGCCGCTGAGCGCACCGGCGAAGATGGCGACGGTTGCGTTCCAGCGGCGGTAGCGGAAGATTGCGAAGGCGATTTCAGCGCCGACGCCCTGGAAGAAGCCTGCGATCAGGATTTCGCCGCTCCATGCGCCGCCGGTGAAGAGTACGGAGATGAATGCTGCGACGATTTCGCCGAAGAGTGCCGCACCGGGCTTGCGGATGAGCAGGCCGCCGAGGGTGCCGCCGAGCAGCCATGCGCCGGCGACGATGGGGCGGAATTCGGGTGCTGCCACGAGTGCAGTTTTGGCGGCGGGGCCGACTGCGATGTCCCAGATCCAGAAGATGACGGCGCAGGCTACTGCGATCACTGCGGCGATGACGATTTCATTGACTCGCCAGCGCAGGTTCGGTTTCTTCTCTGCCTGGGTAGATGCCTGGGAGGCGGGGGTTACGTTCTGTGACATTGGTGGTCCTTCCGTCGTTGGAAGGGGAATGTCCTCGCCCTCTTAATGGACGAGGGCATTGAGAAGAAATTCGACTCCCTACGCCGGTACTAACCGGATCAGGTTCGAGGGTCTGCTTAGCACTCTCAGCGCCTCGGTGGCGCTCCCCTGTCGTGTGGGGTTCCTTGTCCGCACTGTTTTGGTGCTGGTGGAAGCCCAGGTTCGATTGTAGGCGTGTCTGGCTGTTCGTGCCAATTTACCGCTTTTTGTTTCGCTCTTCTGCCCACATCACAGAATTGCACGGTGTACAATTTTGGGACGGAGAGGTTCCAAGGCGGCACGAACGCCTTAAACCCTATACGCTAGGGAGTGGCGCTCTTTTCTCACCCAACCCCGAAGGGGTTCACGGGCAAGACGCCGCATCGTATACAGCTAAGGAGATACACATGAACCCCGTCGCTAAGCTTGCTATTGCGGGTATCAACATGGGCGCAGTTGCCCTGGTTGGTAAGGGCCTGGGCGCAGCCTGGACCAAGGCTACCGGTAACCAGCCTCCCACCATTTCCCAGGAGTCTGAAGACACCCTGCGTCAGGTCATCCTCTGGACCGTTCTGACCTCCGTCGTGGGTGCTGTGGTGAGCTTCGGTATTGCTCGCCTGCAGCGTCGTTTCTTCAACTAAGACTTTGCGCCTTCCGCGCGAAAGTTCATGAACTAGGCGGTACGTATCTCCACTCGGTACGTACCGCCTGGTGTTCCCTCTTCAGCACGCCCGCTTACTTCAGCCGGTTTCATGCCGCCGCTGGGCTGAAGCGCCACCTCGGCACCTGAAAGCACAACTATGACTATTTCTTCTCCCCGCCCTAAGACGAAGGCTCAGCGTAGGGTCGTTGACCACGCGAATAGCCGCCGTTCAATCGCGTCCTGGGTCATGTGGGATGTTGGTTCGTCGAGCTTCGACTCGATTATGACGACCTTCATCTTCACCGTGTACCTGACCAGCAGCTACTTCGGCACTCCCGAAGAGACCTCCTCGGCGCTGTCTTTGGGTCTGACTATCGCCGGTTTCCTGATTGCTATCCTGGCGCCGGTCACCGGTCAGCGTAACGACAAGTCCGGCCGCGGTATCTTCTGGCTCGGCGTGAACACGCTACTGCTAGTCGGTTCGATGGCGGCGTGCTTCTTCGTGGCCCCCACCCCGCAGTACCTGTGGCTGGGTGTCACCCTGATTTCTGCGGCAAGCGTGTTCAGCGAGTTCGCGTACGTGAACTATAACGCCGTGCTGCCGCGTATCTCCCACCCGGAGAATATCGGCAAGATTTCGGGCGCCGGATGGGCTGCCGGCTACATTGGCGGCATCCTGGCGCTGGCTGTGGTGCTGTGGGGTTTTGTGCTTACCCCCGAGGTGCTCGGCCTGACCACCGAGAACGCCCTGAATATCCGTGCGGTCGCACTGTTCGCCGCCGCCTGGTGCCTCTTCTTCTGCGTGCCGCTGCTGGTTCGTATGCGCACCCGCGAGCGCTTCCTGCCGGAGGTGCTACCCACCCGCGAGCTACGTTTCCTGGAGCTGGGTCTGGAGCGTTTCTCCCCGGCTCGTCAGGGCGGTCTGCTCGCCTCCTACAAGGCGCTGTGGCGCACCATTAAGCGGCTGAAGATGACGTCCCCGCAGACCCTGTGGTTCTTGATTGCTTCGGCGGTGTTCCGTGATGGTCTGTCCGGTATTTTTACGTTCGGCGGTATTCTCGCGGCGGGCACGTTCGGTTTCAGCACCTCCGAGGTGATTCTGTTCGGTATTGCCGGTAGCGCTGTCGCCGCGGCTGGCGCGATCCTGGGCGGCTACCTGGATGACTACCTGGGCCCGAAGGCGATTATTGTTATCTCGCTGGTCGGCATTATTTTGGCGGCTACCCCGCTGCTGTTCTTCCCTCAGCCTGGTGTGTTCTGGGTGTGCGCTCTGCTGCTGTGCCTGTTCGTGGGCCCGGCGCAGTCGGCGTCCCGCACCTTCCTGGCTCGCCTGGCTGAGCCCGGTACTGAGGGTGAGCTGTTCGGCCTGTACTCGACTACCGGTCGTGCCACGAGCTTCCTGGCGCCGATGCTGTTCGGTCTGTGCGTGAGCATCATGGGCGCGCAGATTTGGGGTGTGCTCGGTATTCTGATCGTTGTGGTGGCGGGTCTGCTCCTGCTGCTGCCGGTGAAGGCGCCCGGCGCGCTGCGTGTGCGTGCGGCTCGCCGCGAGCAGAAGCGTGAACAGAAGCGCCGCAACAAGGCTGCACAGTAAGGTTGCCCGGTAAGGCCGCCCAATAAGGCGTAGCTGGGCTAAGCGTTCTGCAAACCCCGCAAACGCACCCCCCGCTAACGTAAAAGGGAGGGGCGGGTAGAAGAATAATCTTCTACCCGCCCCTCCCTTGTGCTTAAGCGGTGCCCATCAGACGGAGCTCAGCGAGCTATACCAGCGAGCCGCGCCTGATAGACGCGCCAGAGAGCCGCAGTGGTTAGTCCTCCACCACGTCATCCTCATCGTCAGAAACAGCGTCCTCAGAGGAATCCAGCGCAATCTGCTGCTCCTCCTCATCCAGAACCTCATCGCTGGTCATCTGAGCCCAGGTCGCGTCATCAATCAGCGGATCATCAATCACACGAACCCACAGCATCGAACCAGCCGCCATGGCGCTCAGGTTCTCGTCATACGCCTCCGCAGGCAGACCCTCAAAGATCTCAGCCAAACGCGCAAACAGGTCATCGTACGAAATGTCGCCCTCAGCCTGCAGCCAGCACTCAGCCGCAAAATCAGACAGCTCATTCAGCTCAGTGTCACACAGCAGCAAGAACGGGCCGTCCTCACCCACACGCACACCCGAAGTACCCGGCATACGAGACACCGCAATCGTACCGTTCAAGAACACACCCGGCAGGTGATCCTCAGCCGTGTACTTCTCCAGCTTCTCAACCTCATCAGCATTCGGCAGCTCACCACCATTCAGCAGATCCTGAACCAGCGGCAGAGTATCCTCAATCTCCGAGTACACCAGGCGCCACACGCCACCGCAACGCTCCACCAGCTTAGCCAGCGACACAACACCCTCAGGGTGACGCGCCAGACCCGAGCTCTGCTCACTCAAGAACACCAGAGCCTCATGCAGCGGAACACGCTCAAAATACGGATCAGAAGCCGACTCATCACGAGAAATGAACACAATACGCGACAGCTCATAGCTGAGGTCATCACGATCAACCACGTTCAAACCCAGATCCACCGGGTTCTGCTGATCCTTCGGCGCATTCGGGTCAACAATCACAGACAGCGGCTTCGGATACGGCGACACAACACCCTCATCCGAAATAATCGCAGTCTCATCAGTCAGGTACGCAAACTTCGAACCCAAGAAACGCGACGCCGTCGTCTTACCGCTACCAGAAACACCCACCAGCGCCACAGCACGCTTCGACTCAGGGTCACCAATAACAGCCGCGTGCAGCATCACACCGCGACCAACCAGCTGCTCAATCATCGCCAACGTAATACGGCTCGTCAGATCCTGCATACCCGAATCATCATCAGCCACACGCAGCGTCGAAACCTTATCGAACGAACCCATCAACGGATTCGCCAAATCCATCACCGACTCATCAGTCGGCGCATGAACCAGCATCACCTGATCAAAACGAGACAACGAAGCATACGCCTCATCAGGAGTATCAAAAAACTCCGGAGCAAGAGGCTCCCACGCCTTCTTGAAACGCTCCACAAACGAGTCCGACATATCAATCAGATACAAAGAAACTTCCGCGCCAGCAACACGCAGAACAACAGGCTTCAGATTCATCAAAAATCCTTAGAGAGTGAGAGATAAAAACCCGCACGCGAGTGAACGCACGAGCACAACAGACGGAAAAACCGCCCAACGCGGGCGCACAAACACACAGCCTGCACACCCGCACCCCAAAGCGGGAAAGACTAAGACTCCACAGAACCATCCGTCGGAATCATCGTCTGATGAAAATTCAAATAACTACGCGAAGCAGTCGGGCCACGCTGACCCTGGTAACGGTTACCATACGCACCAGAACCATACGGATGCTCAGTCGGGCTACTCAAACGGAAGAAACACAACTGACCAACCTTAGAACCCGGCCACAACATAATCGGCAAAGTCGCCACATTCGACAACTCAAGCGTCACATGCCCAGAAAAACCAGGATCAATAAAACCAGCCGTAGAGTGAGTCAGAAGACCCAAACGACCCAACGACGACTTACCCTCCAGACGGGCAGCCACATCATCAGGCAGAGTCACCTTCTCATACGTAGAACCCAACACAAACTCACCCGGATGCAGAATAAACGGCTCATCAGGAGCCACCTCCACCAGGCGCGTCAAATCCTCCTGCGGCTGAGAAGGATCAATATGCGGGTACTTGTGGTTATCGAACAGACGGAAGAAACGATCAATCCTCACGTCCACACTTGCAGGCTGAATCATCGACTCATCGAACGGTTCAAGAACGATGCGCCCATCAGCAATCTCTTGACGAATATCGCGATCTGAAATAAGCACGCTTAAAGGATACCTGGCAAACACCACCCACGTGCAGGCATCCACCAGCCCCAGCACACAGTCCTACATCACATTTCAACCCCGATGCCAGCACACAAACAGCCGCAACACATTTCACCCCCGGCAAGCAGGCGCGATACACTGAAAAAGATGCGGCTGTAGCTCAATGGTAGAGCGCACGCTTCCCAAGCCTGATACGCGGGTTCGATTCCCGTCAGCCGCTCTTCAAAGCCTCTTACTTCACAGTAAGAGGCTTTTTATTTTGAGTTAGGTTGAGTGGGTCGAGGCGGTATGTTCCTTGCTCCTGCAGTAGGAGCGAAGGAAGTGTATAGCGCGCCGGCCTCTCCCCCGCACAAGCGAGGAACGCACCCCGTCAGACATCTCAAAAGTTTGAAGAATGTTCAACTCACTACACAGCTGTGCTAACCTAACCACAGAAATTCAATGAGAGATTTTCTCAAAACATCTACTCGACGACGAATCGTAGACCCGCATGACCCGCGAAACGCACCCCTACAC
>ERZ772958.858-NODE-858-length-13137-cov-11.475004_pt1 | contig 13137 bp, 8 predicted proteins | sample MGYA00580681_ERZ772958 | MGnify/ENA primary metagenome ERZ772958 (study PRJEB29015, sample SAMEA2738089) | human oral metagenome | biome: human oral; feature: human-associated habitat; material: saliva | place: China | collected 2275 ...
TGGTCTGCGGTACCACCGGCGAATACTCCACCATGACCGATGACGAGAACGAGCGCGTCTTCCAGATCGTGAAGGATACCGTCGGTTCTCGCGCGAAGATTATTGCCGGTGTTGGTTCGAACGATACCGCGCATACTATTGAGCTGGCGCACCGCGCCGAAAAGATTGGTGTGGACGGTCTGCTGGTTGTGACCCCCTACTACAACAAGCCGACTCAGCCGGGTGTCTACGCCCATTTTGCGACCGTTGCTCAAGCAACTGAGACCCCCGTCATGCTTTACGATATTCCGGGTCGTGCGGGCATCCCCATCGCACCCGAAACCTACCGCCGCCTTGCAGAAATTGATAGTATTGTAGCGGTGAAAGACGCCAAGGCAGACTTCGGTGCCGCAACCGAAGTTATGGCAACCACCGACCTGCACTACTACAGCGGCGACGACGGACTGACCCTTCCCTGGATGGCAATGGGCGCCGTCGGCCTTGTCTCGGTGACCGCACACGTGGCACCCGCACTCTTCCGTGCCCTCATCGATGCTGTCGTCGCACAGGACCTGGTGGAGGCTCAGCGTCTTCACCTGGAACTGACTCCGATTGTCCGAGCAACTATGGGCCGCACCCCCGGTTGCGTTGCCGCCAAGGAAATTCTTTCCTGGCAGGGCGTGCTGGATGAGCCCGTCGTTCGCCTGCCGCACGTACTCTCCGAACCGGAGGTTGCCCAGGCTATGCGAGCTGACCTGCTCTCCTCGAGCATCGCTCACACCCTGAAGAACTCCTAAACTTTGACGCCTACCCGACGCACGCAATAGTGCGGGGAGCGTATATATAGAGGATTTCGGCTACTGTCACACCCCGCTTTCGGGGTGCATGATGTAGCCAACGGACGCGGACTCCACACCTAACACTAGGTGAGGGGTCCGCTCTGGCGTATTGCCGCGGTTTACCGTCGATGATTCGGCCCCCACTCAGACAGGGGCCCAGCTTAGGTAGAGGCACCCGCGCACTACGCCCCCGAATACTTTTGAATACTTTCGGTGATTTGGACGCACCGGCAGCACCCCACCTCCTCGGCATGTGAGAGCCGAACCGGCGGGAGCGCTTGCGGTACGAAGCGTCGCCTACGAATCACAGACATCACAAGAAAACATAGAAGAAAGAGGAGACACACGATGAGCGTCTTTGAAGCGAATCTTCCCCTCCCTCCCCGCCTGAAGAAGGACACCCTGCGCGTGGTGCCCCTGGGCGGCCTGGGCGAAGTCGGTCGTAACATGACCGTGTACGAAATCAACGGCAAGCTGCTGATTGTTGACTGCGGCGTGCTCTTCCCCGAAGAGTCCCAGCCCGGCGTGGACCTGATCCTGCCCGACTTCAGCTACATTGTTGACCGTCTGGACGACGTGGTCGCCATGGTTCTGACCCACGGCCACGAGGACCACATCGGCGCGGTTCCCTACCTGCTGCGCCGCCGCCCCGACATCCCCCTGGTCGGTTCCGAACTGACCCTGGCACTGGTTGAGGCGAAGCTCGCCGAGCACCGCATCAAGCCCTACACCCTCGCGGTGAAGGAGCACCAGGTGGAGCGTTTCGGCCCGTTCGAGTGCGAGTTCGTTGCTGTGAACCACTCGATTCCGGATGCGCTGGCTGTCTACATCCGCACCAAGGCAGGCAAGGTTCTGCACACCGGTGACTTCAAGATGGACCAGCTGCCGCTGGATGGCCGCATCACCGACCTGCGCCACTTCGCTCGCCTGGGCGAGGAGGGCGTGGACCTGTTCCTGCCGGACTCCACCAACGCTGAGGTTCCCGGCTTCACCCCGACCGAGAAGCACATCGGTCCGGTGCTGTCGAACGTTTTCCGTGACGCAAGCGGCCGCATCATTGTGGCGTCCTTCTCCTCGCACGTTCACCGCGTGCAGCAGGTACTGGACGCAGCCGCTGAGCGTGGCCGTAAGGTTGTGCTCGTGGGCCGCTCCATGGTGCGTAACATGACCATTGCTGAGAAGCTGGGCTACCTGAAGGTTCCCGCGAACGTGCTGGTGGACCTGAAGAAGGTTGACGACTACCGTCCCGACCAGATCGTGATGATGTGCACCGGTTCGCAGGGCGAGCCGATGGCGGCACTGTCGCGCATGGCGAACGGTGACCACAAGATTCAGATTGAGCCCGGCGACACCGTGGTGCTCGCATCCTCGCTGATTCCCGGTAACGAGACCAGCGTCTTCCGCATCATTAACGCCCTCATGAAGCTGGGCGCTAACGTGGTGCACAAGGGCAATGCGAAGGTTCACGTTTCCGGTCACGCTGCCGCCGGTGAGCTGCTGTACTGCTACAACATTCTTAAGCCGAAGAACGTTATGCCGGTTCACGGCGAGGTTCGCCACCTGATCGCTAGCGGCGACCTGGCGATGGAGACCGGCGTTCCGAAGAAGAACGTGCTGCTCTGCGAGTCCGGCACCGTCGTGGACCTGCGCGATGGCGTGGCGTCCGTGGTGGGCGAGGTTCCTTGCGAGTACCTGTACGTTGACGGCCGCTCCGTCGGTGAGGTCACCGAGAGCGACCTGAAGGACCGCCGCATCCTGGGTGAAGAGGGCTTCGTGTCTATCGTGACCGTCATTGACCGCGCAACTAAGCGCGTGGTGACCGGTCCGGATATTCACGCTCGCGGTATTGCTGAGGACGACTCGGTCTTTGACGAGATTGTTCCGAAGATTACCGCCGCTCTGGAGGATGCTCTGCACCGCGCACCCGAGAAGGTGCACACCGTGCAGCAGCTGCAGCAGATTGTGCGCCGCACCATCGGTGCCTGGATTTCTCGCCGTCTGCGCCGCAAGCCCATGATTGTTCCCGTGGTTGTTGAGAACACCTCGAAGGCCGCGAAGAACTAACACGCTACGCGAGGCTAGCTGCCTGTAAACAGCGAAAAGGCGGGGTCGATACGTTGTGTCGGCCCCGCCTGCTGTGTATCTGCCGAACGTCTGCGCGAAAGCTGGGCGAAAGCGAACACGGTGGGGGAGAACCGCCTCATTAGCGCCTTATCGATGCCCTCATAGGTGCCGGCGGGGCGCACTTTTTAGCTCACTGATAACGAAAGAATCGGTACATTAACGGGAAGGTTGATACCCTAAAAGGTATGGCTCCACGGACCACGAAGGGTCGTAACACGACCTCTACTAAAGCAAACACTAAGAAGACCACCCGCAAGCGCACCACCTCCCGAGGTGGCGCCCAGCGCGGTGCCAACGCGGCGAACCCTGTTGCGGGTGCTATCTCCTCCGTCTGGCTGAGCATTGCTCACGCTATCGGTGGGCTCTTCCGCTCCATTGGCGTGGTGCGCACCGACCTTGCGCCCGAAGACCGCCGCGACGGCGGCGCGCTCACCATCCTGCTGTTCGGCCTGATTAGCGCCGGAGTGGAGTGGTACAACTGGCGTGCCCACACCTCCCTCGGTTTGTTGCGAGCGCCCCTGGACGCCTGGCACACCATGTTGGGCGGTATTTTCGGTCAGGGCGCCCTGCTGATTCCGGTGTTCTGCCTCATCATGGCGTGGTGCGTTTTCCGTGGACCCGACCTGATTAAACGTAATAACCGCGTGGCGGTGGGTTCCTTCATCATGCTGGTGGCGACCTCCCTGTTTTTTGCTCGCCATGCGGGTCACCCGACCTTCGCGGATGGTTTTAACGCCGTCTGGGCTGGTGGCGGCGTGGCTGGCGTGCTGCTGGGCACCCCCATTGTGCGTGTGAGCGGCGGTATTGCGTTCGTTGAGATTCTGATTCACCTGCTGCTGGGAATTGCCGGTCTGATGGTTCTGACGAACACTCCGATTCGTCAGGTGGTACCGCGTACCCTGCACCTGGTCGGTTTGGCTCTGGGTGAGAAGCCCAATGGCACGACTCGAACCTCCGTGAAGGATAGCCCTTCGGATGCGACTCAGACCGTGGATCTGAATGCTGAGGAGCACGACCGTAGCTACCTGTACGAGGATGAGAAGCCGGCACGCACGGCTCCGAAGTCTGGTGGTCTGTTCTCGCGTCTGCGCGGTTGGTTGGGCTTTGCTCCCGCAGTCTCGACGGATTCTTCCCTGGACGAGTACGCCGGTGATGAAGCATTTGTGAGTGCCGTGGTGGATGAGACTCACCCGGAGACCACGCAGATGCCGGTACAGCCCGCGGATTCGGCACAGGATTCTGCGCAGGGATCCGCTCAGCAGACGCGCCCGGCGGCTAAGCCGAACCGACTGTCTCGCCTGCCGGGCCGCCTCAACCAGGCACCGGCTGCGCAGGGTACGGCGCAGGGTAGTTCTGCGCAGGGCACTTCTGCGCAGAACAGTGCTTATTCGAGCAGCCCTGACCTCTTCGACGTTGAGGCATCGGATGCACCCGCAGCTCGCCTGGACCAGGTGCAGCGCGCCGCCGTGGCGAACGGCCGCGTGAACCGTATTCCGGGTGAGGAGCCACTCTTTGACGTTGAGGCATACGACGGCTTCGGCGCTTCTGAGGAAGCTGCACCGCAGACGAAGCCGCACCAGGTAGTGAACCCCGCGCAGTCTGCTGCCTCAGCTTCCGCGCCCCAGGCTCCTGCCGCACCCGCGGCTCAGCCTCCGATTCCGACCCGCATGCACTCGCCGGGTGCGCACCCGAAGAACGCGGCTCCCGCGGCTTCGCGAGCGCCCGAGGCTGGCGCATCCCGCCCGCTGCAGAACAATACTCAGGTGGCAACCACCGAGCGGGCGCGCGGTGAGCAGGTTGTTCAGTCCTCCCGCGGCACCTATGTGCTGCCCTCGGAGGAGATGCTGGTTGCTGGCCCTCCCGCCAAGGAATCTTCCGAGGTGAACCAGCACGTGGTTGAGGCTCTGACGAATGTGCTGGAACAGTTCAAGGTGGATGCGCAGGTCACCGGCTTCTCGCGCGGCCCGACCGTGACCCGCTACGAGATTGAGCTGGGTCCCGCCACGAAGGTGGAGCGTGTGACCGCGCTGAGCAAGAACATTGCGTACGCTGTGGCGAGCCCGGATGTTCGTATTCTGTCCCCGATTCCGGGTAAGTCCGCGATTGGTATTGAGATTCCTAATACGGACCGTGAGACCGTTGCGCTGGGTGATGTGCTGCGTTCCCCGCAGGCTCACGCGAACCACCACCCGATGGTCATGGGTGTGGGTAAGGACGTTGAGGGCGGCTTCGTGCTGGCGAACCTCGCGAAGATGCCGCATATGCTGGTCGCCGGTGCGACCGGTGCGGGTAAGTCTTCGTTCGTGAACTCGATGATCACCTCGATTCTGATGCGCGCAACCCCCGACCAGGTGCGCCTGGTGATGGTCGACCCGAAGCGTGTGGAGCTCACCGCCTACGAGGGTATTCCGCACCTGATTACGCCCATCATTACGAACCCGAAGAAGGCTGCTGAGGCTCTTCAGTGGGTGGTTCGTGAGATGGACGCCCGCTACGATGACCTCGCCCATTACGGCTATAAGCACGTGGACGACTTCAACAAGGCGGTGCGTGAGGGTAAGGTTCAGCCCGATCCCGGTAGCAAGCGCACGGTGCACGAGTACCCGTACCTGCTGGTGATTGTTGACGAGCTCGCCGACCTGATGATGGTCGCTCCGCGTGATGTGGAAGAGGCGATTGTTCGTATTACGCAGCTGGCGCGTGCGGCGGGTATTCACCTGGTGCTGGCGACCCAGCGTCCGTCGGTGGATGTGGTGACCGGTCTGATTAAGGCGAACGTTCCGTCTCGTATGGCGTTTGCGACTTCTTCGGTCACTGACTCTCGCGTGGTGCTGGATCAGCCCGGCGCTGAGAAGCTGATTGGTCAGGGTGACGCGCTCTTCCTGCCGATGGGTGCCTCGAAGCCGATGCGTGTTCAGGGCGCGTGGGTGTCTGAGTCTGAGATTCACGCCGTGGTTGAGCACGTGAAGAAGCAGGCGCCGACCATCTACCGTGAGGACGTGATGGTCTCTGCCGCGAAGAAGCAGATTGATGAGGAAATCGGCGATGACCTCGACGATCTGCTGCAGGCGGCAGAGATTGTGATTACGACCCAGTTCGGTTCGACCTCGATGCTGCAGCGTAAGCTGCGCATGGGCTTCGCGAAGGCTGGCCGCATCATGGACCTGCTGGAGTCGCAGGGCGTGGTGGGCCCCTCGGAGGGCTCGAAGGCGCGTGAGGTGCTGATTCGCCCGGATGACCTGCAGGCGACCCTGGCGCGTATTCGCGGTGAGGAGCCTCCGGCTGCCGACCCGTACGCGAACGCGGTAGACCTGGGTGAGGCGGTCACCGACTATTTCGATGAGCCCGATGATGAGGGCTCGGAGGACGCCTGGCAGCTGACCGGCCGCTAGTGCCTCAGCGCCCTGCCCGCCCAGCTGAGCGGGTCAGCTGAGTGAGCGTGCGACATGCACCCCGTATCGTCCCTGTGATGTCTGCTACGGCACACGTATAATGGACGGTACGGGGTGTTTGCGTATCCCCGATACGTATAGGTGTCGGTGCGTACGCGGTCTCTCACCGTCGAAAGCCATCTACCCGTAAGGAGCCGTTATGAGTGAAGCTCGCAATTCCGTACCCGCCGGTGCGGTCAGCACAGCGAAGCCTTCGAACTGGAATGTGCCGAATGTATTGACGGTTCTGCGTATTATTGCGGTTCCTTTCTTCATTGTTGCCCTAGTTACGGGCGGTACTTTTGGCGCCGCTGATCCGACGCACCGCTGGCTGGCGTGGATTATTTTCATCCTTGCCATGCTCACGGACTGGGCGGACGGCTACCTGGCGCGCTCGCGTAATCTGATTACGAGCTTCGGTAAGATTGCTGACCCGATTGCCGATAAGTTCCTCACCGGCGCGGCGTTCATTGTGCTGTCGGCGCTGGGTGAGCTGTGGTGGTGGGTCACGATTGTGATTCTGCTGCGCGAGTGGGGCATTACGATCATGCGTCTGTTCGTCATTAAGTACGGTGTGATGGCCGCTAGTAAGGGCGGCAAGATTAAGACCGTGCTGCAGACGGTGGCGCTGGTGCTGATGCTTCTGCCGCTGGGTCAGCTGGGCCTTGGCTGGCTGATTCCGGGTTGGGTTCTGATGGGCGCGGTTACCGCGATTACCGTGTGGACCGGCCTGGTGTATGTGCGTGATGCGTATATTTTGCGTCGTAACTGGTTGCAGGCTCAGGCCTCCCAGGGCGGCGGTAAGTAGAGGCGAGGGGAGTGGCGTGTGCTGCTCCCCTTCGCTGTATCTGCGGCGCGTGTGTGCCGCGTGATGTTTTGGGCGGCGGTTCGCCGCTGAAAGGAGAGAATGATGGTTGTTCCCCTCATCCGTGAAGATGCTCTGTCCCCTGTGCTTTCCTCCACTGCGCTTTCCTCCGCTGAGGTTTTCTCCGGTACCCCGGAGGCGGCGGCGTTGTTGCTCCGCGATGCGGTGCAATTGCGTGCTTCCCAGGAAGGCCCGGTGCTGGTGGCGACGGCTGAGTCGCTGACCGGCGGGGATGTTGGCGGCGCGATTTGTACGGTGCCGGGCGCATCCGCGTATTACCGCGGCGGCGTGATTTCGTACGCCTACGAGGTGAAGGCTCAGGTGCTGGGCGTGGACGCTCAGCTGCTGGCGCGTGAGGGTGCGGTGCATCCTGCGGTGGCGGTGCAGATGGCGGTCGGTGCGGCGCGTGTGTGCGGTGCCGATTATGCGGTGTCTACCACGGGTGTTGCCGGTCCTGATCCTGCGGATGGCCAGCCGGTGGGTACGGTCTATATCGGCGTGTGTTCCCCTGGCGGTTCTGAGGTGTTTGAGCGCCACTATTCGGGGGATCGGGCGCAGATTCGTGCGGCGGCGAGCGCGGATGCGATTGCTTTGCTTGCGCGTGCGGTGCGTGGCGGTGCCGGTGGGGTTCTGGAGAACGAGCTGGCGTAGCGTGCCGGGCTGGACTGGGCTGGGCTGTGTGCTGTGCGGCGCCTGAAGTGGCTACGTGGTACCTGAAACGGCTGTGTAGCCGTCTGTGGAGTGCCTACTTGAGAAAAATTTTACGGTTCAAATATATTCACAGGGTTCTTTCAGCTCCGCAGGAATAAAGGCATAGGTTCGCCTGTTTGAATAGATATAAGCCTTAAGAAGAGAACGAAAATGGCGAGGCTCCTAGCTCACGCTCCAAAAATCAGTTAGGCTTAACTATGTACAGTCCCGCAGGTCGGGAATACCTACTCAGGAAAGTGATATAGAAGCTCATGGCTAAGCAGCGCGTATCGATTAATGGCATTACTAAGTGGAAGGAAATCGAGGAGACCCCCCGACAGGTCGCCCCGGTCGTTGAGGAAGCTAAGGTTGTTCCCCTGCGACAGGCAATCGGCGAGGTTCTTCGCGATGTTCGCCAGCGTCAGGGTCGCACCCTGCGCGAGGTTTCCCAGCGTGCCCGTGTTTCCCTCGGTTACCTGAGCGAAGTTGAGCGCGGTCAGAAGGAAGCTTCCTCCGAACTGCTGGCATGGATTTGCCAGGCTCTGGACATTCCGATGTCCCAGATGCTGCGTGAGGTTGCCGACCGTATGGCGGTTCTCGAGGGCGTTCAGATTCCGGATACTGTTCCGGCTGAAATGTCTGAGCAGTACAAGAGCGATTACTACATTCTCTCGAAGTAACGCGAGGCGGCATATGCCGCACTAAAACGTGAAGCGATGCCGTGCATCCCCGTAAGGTGGGTGTGCGGCATCGCTTATTCTCGGGTGATGTGACGAATTATGAAGCAAACTAGCGGTGAGCGGAAGGAGCGCTTGTGAAGCTGAGCGAATTTTGGGCGTGCATGGAGTATGAGTTCGGTGCCGGGTATGCTCCGGTGCTGGCACGGGACTTGGTGCTGGGCTCGCTGGGTCATGTGACCGCTGCGGAGGCGCTGGACCAGGGCGTTAACCCGAAGGATGTGTGGCTTGCGATCTGTGAGGAGCAGGAGATTCCGCAGGAGCGCCGCCTGGGTCCCGATAAGGAGCCGTTGCGCTAGTCGGTAAGTCTGGCGTCTTCTAACCTATGGGCGGGGCCTAGTGTGCGGGCGGTGCCTACCCTTTGTCCCCGGCATCTGTTCGAGTACTAGCCCCTGCACGGGAGGTATTTTCGAATAATTAGCCGAGAATCCGGGGTTATTCGAAAATATATGCCGAAACCCTATCCGATTTATTCGAAACTGGGTCGTAATTTTGTTCGACTCGTGCTAGACTTTTCCACATCAGGAGTTTTTCGGAAAAATCTTCAAAGTTTTCCACAGATTTTAAAAAATGGCCTTATCCTGTCAGGCTGTGACCCTAGAGTAGTCTCAGAAGGAACCGGTAGGCCAAAACCTTCAAGGTCTCGATTACGAGTCCCACCGATTCCGAAGAAACATTACTCCCGTCAACCACTGACAACACAAAGAACGAGGTACTACCGTGGCTAAGAACACCAAGTCTCAGAGCGTAGCTCGCGTTCCCGAAGAGGGTCGCGCCAAGGCACTTGAAGCCGTGATGGCACAGATCGACAAGAACTACGGCAAGGGTGCAGTCATGCGCCTGGGCGATAAGGAAATCACCAAGACCGAGGTTATCTCCACCGGCGCTATCGCTCTGGATGCCGCTCTGGGTATTGGCGGTCTGCCCCGCGGCCGCGTCATCGAGATTTACGGTCCCGAGTCTTCCGGTAAGACCACCGTTGCACTGCACGCTGTAGCAAACGTTCAGAAGGCAGGCGGCGTGGCAGCGTTCATTGACGCCGAGCACGCGCTGGACCCGATCTACGCGGCCAAGCTGGGCGTGGACATCGACCAGCTGCTGGTCTCTCAGCCCGACACCGGCGAGCAGGCACTGGAAATCATGGACATGCTGGTTGGTTCCGGCGCCGTTGATATCGTGGTCGTCGACTCCGTTGCAGCGCTGGTACCCCGCGCCGAAATTGAAGGCGACATGGGTGACTCCCACGTGGGTCTGCAGGCTCGCCTCATGAGCCAGGCTCTGCGTAAGATTACCGGCCGCCTCTCCGCAACCGGCACCACCGCAATCTTCATCAACCAGCTGCGTGAGAAGATTGGTGTCTTCTTCGGCTCTCCCGAAACCACCACCGGTGGTAAGGCACTGAAGTTCTACGCTTCGGTCCGTATCGACATTCGCCGCATTGAGACCCTCAAGGACGGCGCTAACCCGATCGGTAACCGCACCCGCGCCAAGATCGTGAAGAACAAGATGGCTCCGCCCTTCAAACAGGCTGAGTTCGACATCCTCTACGGTGAGGGCATCTCCGTTGAGGGCGGCATCCTGGACCTGGCGGTGGAGAACGACATCGTCAAGAAGTCCGGTGCATGGTTCACCTACGACGGTGAGCAGCTGGGTCAGGGCCGCGAGAACGTTCGTAAGCTGCTCAAGGACAACCCCGAGCTCACCGAGGAACTGCAGTACAAGGTTCTGGTGAAGCTGGGCATCATTGAGGAAGAAGCTGACGAGCAGGTAGCTGCTGAGTCCGAGGGTAACGACCCGCTGGACGAGCTGGCTGAGGAGTTCTAAACCGGCCCGCGTAGCTTCTTGCTAACGCCACGACTGATTGCCGTGTGCTGTGCATTCCGCACGGTGCACGGCAATCTGTCGTTAACGGAAAGCGCGTTAAATGGAGCGTCAGCGGGCGCCGAGACAGCCCCTCGTTACAATGGGGGAGCGCCGTATAGCGCGGCGCACGGGTCATTAGGCAACCCAACACATCAAGCGAGCCAACACAGGGGAGAGGAGGAACTGAGTATGACGGAACAGCGCATGACGGAACAGAACGGTCATGAAGAGCGTGAGCGAAACAGTGCGCGTGACGACGATGCCGGTTTTGCGGCGCTGGATGCGACCGAACCGCACTTCGGTTCCTCAGCTCTGCAGGGGTCAGCCTTCCATGACTCTGCGTTCCATGACTCGACTTTCTCTGCGCCTGTTTCCTTTGACGCTACCGGTTCGTTTGAATCCACCGCCCCGCCGATTGAGGTGGGCGGCTTCGAGGCGCTCAATTTTGAGGCGCCCGCACCCCTGGCGGAGCTCACTCTCACCTGGGAAGCGCCTCCTGCTGTTGAAGAGCCCCCGTATGAGGAGGAGCCCCTTTATGAGGAGGAGCCCCCGTACCCTGACGAGCCTCCCTACGAGGATGAACTTCCGTATCCGGCAGAGCCTTTGTACCCTGAAGCAGAGTACGCGGGGGAATACTGGGTACCCTCGGATGAAGCAACAGCCGCAGAAGCGGCACCCGCAGAAACGATAGCGGAAAAGCCAGCGGCTACAGAAAAGGCACCCAAAAAGTGGGCGCGGAACAGGGCCGCGGATTCGGTAGCCGCTGAGGAATTCCCGGACTGGCACCCCGCTGCGCACGGCTTCGTTGAAGAAAGCATCGCCCGCGATAACGGTGGCGATTACGCGGGGGAGTTCCGCGTACCCGAGCTGCCCCTGCAAGCTGTGCCCTCAGGCTCTGGGAAAGACGGCGAGTCGCAGCGCCGCAGCCTGCTCGTTGACCCGAACCTGCCCGCCGTCTCCATTGACGAAGCGCCCGTTCGCGCCTTTACCCCCGGCGGTGCTGAGCCGCGCCCCATGGCGGCTGGCCGTATGAGTCGAGCCGGTGCCGCATCCATCGGATCGGGGCTCACCGCCGAAGAAAAGGAAGAGATCGAGAGGCAAGCAGCTCAGCGGGATAAGCAGAAGAAACGCAAGTCTTCGCGTGCCTCCAAGAACACCGACTACAAGCGCGGGTTCCGTCGCATGAGCGTGGCTCAGGAGGAGAAAATGCGGAGCCGTTCGCCCTACGCGCCCGCCTTCGGGGCTCGCAGTGACGATGAGGAAACTCGCAAGAGTTCCACGGGTCGCGGCTCGGGGAGCAACCTATTCAGGGAGGGAAGTAGCTTGAACGAAGAACTCACCCCCGCCGAAGAAGCGCTCATCCGCGGTATCGCTGAGGAAGAGGCGCAGGGTGTCGGTACCGGAAAGCGCCGTGCCGCTTCGAATGGTTCTCCTAAGGGTGGTTCTCGATCTCGAGGCTCCCAACCGGGCAGCTCTCAGATGGGACGTGCTTCCTCACCGCAGGAGGGCAACGTGCCTTCCTGGAAGCAGAAGGTGCGTGCAGCCCGCGCCGCGGAAGAAACCGACCCCTACACGCGCGCTAAAACCATCGTGTACAACCAGCTGGCGTACTCGGCAAAAACCCGAGGTCAGCTGCGCAAGAAGCTGCAGGCAGAAGGCTTCGACGCGGAGCTCATTGAGCCGCTACTCGATAAGTTTGAGGCGGCAAAACTCATTGACGACGCCGAATACGCCCAAACGTTCGTGGCGCAGAAGAGCCACACCAAGAAGCTCTCCCGCACCGCGCTGCGCCGTGAGCTCGCTGAACGCGGGGTGCGCGGTGAAGAGGCGGAGAACGCACTGGCTCAGCGCACCGACGAGCAGGAACGTGAGGACGCTGCCGAGCTGGTGCGTAAGAAGCTGCGCCCCGGCATGGATTTGAGCGACCGCACCGAAAAGGATAGGGTGACCCGCCGACTGCTGGGGATGCTGGCTCGCCGCGGGTACTCCTCCTCGGTGTCGATGTCGGTGATTCGTGAGGAACTCGCCGCCTACGGTGCGGATGACGAGCTCTGGTAGTTCGCGGCCCCGATAGAGGGCAAGCAGGTGCGCTCCGCCAAAGAGTCTCAGCTAAAGAGTCTTCGCCAAATAACCTCCGTCAATAAGCTAAAGGGGTGAGCCCGCTACAGACACATTCTGCAGTGGGCTCACCCTTACGTTTTGAGCTTTATAAAACGCCTTGTCGAAGGCTGTATCTGCCGTTGGCGTTGCTGTTTACTCGACCGCTCCCAGGCGGTCCGCGAACTCGGCGAGGGTTGCATCCTGAGAACCAGCGATCTCCAGCAGCAGGCGCATCAGTTGCGCACCCTCACGGCGAATACGCGGCAACAAATCGGCACGCGCCGAAGAGGAGTACAGCTCCAGTAGAGCGCACACGGTCACCGCCGTGCACACCGCTAAATCCTCCGCCAGGTGCTCATCCAGCGGGGCGTCCTCAAACAGTGCAGAGTACAGCGCCGGTAGCGCCTTCTTACGGTCCACCCGGTAGCGCGGGTACTCCGGCGAGGAGGGGAATCCCAGCATCGCCTCAACGAAGGGGAAGCCGCGGTGGTGCAGGCAGGTGCCCTCCG
>ERZ772958.861-NODE-861-length-13119-cov-3.380664_pt1 | contig 13119 bp, 10 predicted proteins | sample MGYA00580681_ERZ772958 | MGnify/ENA primary metagenome ERZ772958 (study PRJEB29015, sample SAMEA2738089) | human oral metagenome | biome: human oral; feature: human-associated habitat; material: saliva | place: China | collected 2275 ...
CATCGTGCGTTTTTCGTGAAGAGAGGCAGACGCAGTAAAAGCGGTTATTTTGCTATGTTCTCGTCCGATCTTCTCCCTCCTCATTTTTGCAAATTCCAGACCTCAGAGAGAAGGGTTTCCAAGGCCTAATGCGAGGTTTTTTCGCGTTTTCGGAATTGTAGTTATTGGCAAATGTACGGATATTTTCAGTAAATGCAAACTTTTCATTCCTTTTTTCTCACTTTTTTCTTCTCCATCCATCGTTCGTCGCGATTGAGAAAGGATAAAAAACGCTAAAATGCCCTCTTTCGGAGCTTTAGGCGCGGCGTTGGTGCGTCGTAATTTCAGCAGAACGGCCGTGGGTTGAGGATGCTTTTGGCAAGACGGCATGGCAGATCGCTTGCGCCCCCCATAAGCCGAGGAATATTGTTGCAATAATAATCAGATATTCTTTGTTTGTGAGTATCAACGAAGAGGGTTTAACGAGTTGAGGATAATCACGCCCAAAACAAAGGCCGTAATGCCGGCATACAACCAATCGCGCTGCTTGAGGAAGTCGAAAAAAGAAATGACGACGCGCAAGAAAGGCGTAAGGATCAAGACCAAGACGCCGAGCTGTATCCACCCGATGGGGTTCATTTGCCCTACGCTGCCGAAGATGCCGCCAAGCGTCGTGTAGGCTTCCGCATTTTCCGGCAAGGCGTTGTAGGAAAAATGAGAAAGATCGGGTAGCATTTCCGAGCCGTGACGCCACAAATAGCCAATCCCGCCCACGAGGGCGATCAGTCCGGCCAGCGACACGCCGATTCGAAGCGTGCGCGCCACGAGCAGCGAAAGATCGCGCGAAGTGCCGTCGCCCGAAGCCTCGCCCGCTGCCTTCTTTGTGCAGGGCTTGCCTTGGGGCGCTGCGGGGTGCGCTTTTTCAGTTGATGTCTGCTGCCTCATTATTCCGAAAGGTTATTGCTCTTGCAAGAGACGTGATACATATATATAATGTGTACGGACCGACCGCTTAGAACTTACCGGTGAATCCGTTGTATAGCATATTGAGCGCCACGAGTAGAATGGCGAAGAAGAAAATCTGCCGCAGGCGTTTTACGTTCATACTTTGCAGGAGTCGCGCGCCCGTCAGTGCACCGAGTAAGACGCCGATCAGCGTCGGGAAGGCCACAGACGGGAGAATGATACCGCGCTGCACGTAGACTACGGCCGAAGCGCAGGCCGTAACGCCCATCATAAAATTGCTCGTCGTCGTACTCACCTTAAACGGCACTTTCATAATGCCGTCCATCGCGATGACTTTCAAGACGCCCGAGCCGATACCTAGCACGCCCGACAGGATGCCGGCAACGTACATCACGCCCAATCCGCCTCCAACGTTACGCAATTCGTAATGCTTCAGCGTTCCGTCGCGTTGCGGCCAAGCTCCGAAGAGTTTTAGGCGCCGCGCGGCCTCTGAACCGACCACTCCTTCGTGATCTTCCTTGCGCCGCTGCTGCATAATGACGGTAAGGATAAGCACGAAGCCAAAGATTATGGCGATAACGGAACTATTGAGCCGGACGGCGACAAAGGCACCCGTGACGGCGCCAACCGTGGTGGCCACTTCGAGAAACATGCCGAGGCGCACGTTGGTAATACCTTCCTTGACATACGCACTTCCGGAGCCCGAACTTGTGGCTATCGTGCTCACCAGCGCCGCTCCGACGGCATAATGGAAGTCGATACCAAACCCAAGCGTAAGAAAAGGAATGATCACGACCCCACCTCCGAGTCCGGTAAGCGAGCCCAGCAAGCCTGCGCAGTAAGCTGCAAGTAAGATCAACAATGTAAAAAAGAGCATCGTCATAGTCTCAACCAAGCTACGTTAAATCCCTATTTGATTGTTCAAGGTTGCAAATATAGCACATTTGACTTTTTCTCACTTATTTCACTTCAAAAAAAACGCTCCATCCCACTTCAGAGCATTGCGCCGCTTCGTCCCTTCACGCACACTGCACAGCTCTCGATGCCGGGCGATGAGCGAAGGGGCAGCCACCCCACCCGCCGCCAACCGAGCGGCAGCAGCGCATGCTTTGCTCGCAATGGCAGGGGACCAAATATCGACCGCGCAAGGCGATACCTTCCATTTCGCTCCGGCGAAGTTGGGACTGCGGAGCTTGTTGTCGTGAGCGCAAAGGTTTTTTCTCACGAGCGCAAGGTCTTTTTATCGTGAGCGCAAACCTTTGTTGTCGTGATGAAAAAGGTAGTAGGCCAAGTTTGACTCACGCAATCTTTACACCTCAGCAAATAAAGTCTTGCGCAAGGATATGCAAAAAAGCCTTGGTTGGATAGACAAGACTGATGAAGCCACTCAAAATATCGACAAAAAGGGTTCGGTAACAGGCCCACCGACATCCGATTTTGACCACCGACTACACATTATTATATATAGCGCCTCAAAAATGAGCCTTACAGGAGCAAAAACAGACCTTAGCAATGGGCTTCCGGACCAACTGCCGCACACGATGACGCAAAACGAAACCGCTTTATAAGATTTCCTGCCTTAAAAAAGGCAAATGTGCAGAATAATCTCTACTTTTGCTGTTTGGTTAGACGATAGAAAAATCTTCAGAGATGACTGACGCTGCTCCCGATTACCACATTCCCGTACTGCTGCAAACTACAGTGGACGGATTAAACGTTCGGCCGGATGGCTGCTACGTCGATTGCACCTTCGGCGGGGGCGGTCATAGTCGGGAGATCTTGCGCCGATTGGGCCCTAAGGGGCGCTTGCTGGCTTTTGACCAAGATGCCGACGCGCAGCGCAATATTCCGGCCGGCGAAGATCGACTGACCTTTGTGCAAAGCAATTTTCGCTATCTGCCCAATTGGTTGCACTATTATGGTTATGAGCAGGTCGATGGCATTTTGGCCGACTTGGGCGTTTCCAGTCACCACTTCGATGCGGCCGACAGGGGGTTCTCCTTTCGCTTTGAAGGGGCGCTGGATATGCGGATGAACAAACGCGCGCACACCTCAGCGGCCGGCGTCGTCAATACGTACAGCGAAGAGCAGTTGGCAAACCTGTTTTATCTCTACGGCGAACTCAACAATGGGCGCCGCTTGGCCGCGGCTATCGTAAAAGCTCGCGCCGTCGCACAGATTGCGCGCGTGGAGCAATTGGTCGACGTCGTTACGCCCCATCTCGGCGCAGCCCGCGCGAAGAAAGATCTGGCCAAGGTGTTTCAAGCCCTGCGCATCGAGGTGAACCACGAAATGGAGGCCTTGGAAGCTATGCTGACGGCAGCACTGACGTTGCTGAAACCAGGGGGACGCCTGGCGATACTGACTTACCATTCGCTGGAAGATCGCTTGGTGAAAAACTTCATCAAAGCCGGTAATGCGACGGGCAAAGTCGAACAAGACTTCTACGGAAACCGACTCGCTCCGATGAAACCCGTCAACGGACGTGTGATAAGGCCCGACGAGGCTGAAATGAATGCGAACCCACGCAGCCGAAGCGCGAAGTTGCGCATCGGAGAGTGCATCGCCGAACGAACAGACGGCAAGTAAGACTCATGACAAAAACAACTGACGAGAAAACAGACGGACGAAAGGTGATCGAAGCCTTGGAGCGGTCGGCGGCTGAAAAGCAGCGCCATCGCCGCACTGAAACGCCCCAAAAGCAGACTGAAGACGACAACGAAACGAAAGCGAAGCGGGCCTTCAAGAACCTGACGGGGGAGGAGGAGTTTAACCTCCGACGCTCGCTATCCCTGCGCGCCATTCTCGGTGGCGACATCTTGGCGGGTGCTTGGTTTCGCCGGCATTTCTGGTATATTGTGATGATCATCGTCATGTGTCTCCTTTACGTTGGCAATCGCTATGCGTGCCAGCAGCAAATGATCGAAGGGACGCATTTGGCCGACACGCTGCTCGACAGACGCTACAAGGCGCTGACGCTCTCCGGACAATTGAAAGAAATGACGCGCCGCAGCAGCGTAGAAGAGCATCTGGCTGACACGACGCTCCATACGTCGACGACGCCCAATTATAACTTGCCTGTAGAGGCTGAGACTTCCTCGAGTAGCAAACAGCCTTAATGGCTTATTGCCCGGACAGTTTAGGGAAAAGTTACAGGCTTTTAAACATGAAAGTATATTTAGACAAATTCAGTTCGCGCTTTTCGGTCATCGCAATACTCCTAGCGCTTGTCGGACTGGTCATTGTGGGTAAATCGCTCTACATTATGACCGTCAAAAAGGACTATTGGATGGCCGTGAACGATCGTTTCCAGCGGCGCAATGTATCGCTCACGCCGATGCGTGGCAACATTCTGGCCGATGATGGGGAGGTCTTGGCGGCGTCTTTGCCTGAATATAAAATGTATATGGACTTTATGGTCGAAATCGATGATTCGGCCCGCCAACAGAAAGAACAACATATCCGCGATTCGCTCCTGGCGGTCAAGATGGACAGCATCTGTCAGGGCATGAAGCGCATTTTCCCTGACGTAGATCCGGCTAAGTTGGCCGCCCATTTGCGCGAGGGGCGCCGACAAAAGAGCAAAAACTGGCCGATCTATCCGAGGCGCGTCAGCTATATACAGTATCGCCGCGTGAAGCAGTTGCCCTTGCTGCGGTTAGCCCCCTACCGCGGTGGTTTCCACGCCGAAACGTTCAGAACCCGCGTCAACCCCTTCGGAGCTTTGGCGCCACGCACCGTCGGCGACCTCTATCGCGGCAAAGACGAGGCGCGGAGCGGCATCGAAAAGACGTATGACGCCATCTTGCGCGGTAAGCCCGGCCGCTATCACCGCCAAAAAGTGCTCAATCAATACTTGAGCATCGTAGACCTGCCGGCAGAAGACGGCCTCGACGTGCAAACGACGCTCAACATTGCCATGCAGGACATTACGCAAAAGGCGCTCGGCGACCGCTTGCGCGAGATTCAAGGAGAAGGGCGTGGGCAGGTAAACTTTGGCGTAGCTATTTTGATGGATGTCAAGACGGGCGACGTGAAAGCCATATCGAGTCTGTCGCGTGTGGGCGATGGTTCGTTTCAGGAAATCTCCAACAAGGCGGTGAGCAACTTGATGGAACCGGGATCGGTCTTCAAACCGATGTCGTTCTTGGTGGCCTTCAACGATGGCTATCTTCACTTGAACGATCAAATAGACACGGGCTATGGCATCTTTGAAATGCACGGCCGACAGATGAAAGACCACAACTGGCGCAATGGTGGTTACGGGCGCTTGACGGCGCGTATGTGTATTGCCAACTCGTCGAACGTCGGCGTCAGCAAGTTTATCGATCGTTTCTACGGCAACAACCCTGATAAATTCGTTGACGGGATCTACGCGACCGGCGTTGGCGAAGATCTGCACATCCCCATTCCGGGCTATGCAAAGCCCCGCATTCGTCGTCCGCGCGACTTAGGCGACCGCTGGGCAAAGACGGACTTGCCGTGGATGAGCATTGGCTACGTAACGCAGATACCACCGATTAGTACACTGACTTTTTATAACGGCATTGCCAACGATGGCAAGATGATGCGCCCGCGCTTCGTCAAAGCAATCTTGCGCAACGGAGAAGTGATAGAGGAAAAGCCGCCCGTCGTCATTCGCGAACAGATGGCAAAGCCGGAGGCTATCAAGGATGTGCAGGCTTGTCTGCGCGCCGTGGTGACGGATGGCGTTGGCCGAAAGATCAATTCCAAACTCTTTCACATCTCGGGAAAGACGGGTACGGCACAGGTTTGGACGGCTCACGGACGCTCGGCCGAATATCTCGTTTCCTTCGCCGGATATTTCCCCGCAGAAGCGCCGCGCTACTCTTGCATTGTCTGCATCGAAAAGGCCGGTAGTGCGGGCGGCGCACTGGATTGCGGTCCGGTGTTTAAGCGCATCGCGGAAACGGTGATGGCGCAGGATCGCTTGACGGATTATACCGTGGCGCGCGATTCGGTAAACACGCCGCTACCCATCGTTAATCCGGGTAACATCTTGGCCGCAAATTATCTTTTGGACGTCTTTGGCATTCCGCACTCAACGAACGTGGGCGGCAATGCAGATGGCGTAAGCTGGGGAACGTGTACGACGCGCTCCGGCAGCGTTGCGCTGACTAACAGAGTGACGCCGAAAGATGAAATGCCGGATGTGCGCGGCTATGGTTTGCGAGACGCCGTCTTCCGACTCGAACAGGCGGGCTTGCTGGTAAACTGCGCAGGCATCGGACGCGTGACGGCGCAAAGTATTCCGCCGGGGGCGAAGATCAAGCGTGGCGAGCACGTCAACCTCGTTTTGGGCGAAGGCGCTGAAGCGCAGGATCTCGTGGGCACTGAAGAGGAGGCGACTACTGAACCGGCGCAACAAGTTGCTCCGGAGAACGCGACACCGGCGGCGACTAACAAGCCGACACCTGCTCCCAAGCCTGAAAAGCCACAACCCAAGCCGGCTAAAGAGGGCATCAAACCCGAAAAGCCGAAGGTGACCAATACGGCGAAACCGAAAGAGAAACCGAAAGAGCCGACGCGCACGGCGGCACGCGAAGCTACGCCACAGCGCCGAACAGAGGAAAACAAGGCAAAGGATAAGCCTAAAACGGCTACCAAAGATAAACCCAAAGACAAGCCGAAGGCAAACACTAAAACCACAGCGGAAGCCACCGGCAAGTCGAAACCCAAACCCGCTTCATCCACATCCGGAACGAGCGGTAAGAAAAAAGAATCAACAACAACGAATACTACACCGAACAAGGGCAAAAAGAAATGATGCCTGCTTTCGGTGTCAGTAAATCATTCAACGCATACAATATATATACATGATGAAACTGTCGGACCTCTTGCAGAAAATCAGTCCCCTCGAAACGCGAGGGAGTCTCTCTATTGATATTAACGGCGTGAACATGGACTCACGCTTGGTGGAAAAAGGCAACCTCTTTGTGGCTGTCAAAGGCACACAGACCGATGGGCACGCTTTTATTGCCGGCGCAATTGAGAAAGGCGCTTCAGCCGTCTTGGTGAGTGAACCCATTCCGGTTGAAACGCCGGCCGACGTCACTTTTGTACGTGTGGCGGACACGGAAGATGCGATCGGGAAGGTGGCGACTACGTTTTATGGAGATCCTACGCAACGCTTGAAACTCGTCGGTGTGACGGGAACAAACGGCAAAACGACAATTGCTACCGTATTGTATCATTTGTTTACGGAACTGGGCTTCAAGTGTGGTCTTTGCTCTACGGTATGCAACTATATCGGAACGCGTGCTGTACCTACAGAACACACGACGCCGGACCCCGTAACTTTAAATAGACTCCTTGGGGAAATGGCCGACGAAGGCTGCGAATATGCCTTTATGGAATGTAGTTCGCACGCTATTCATCAAAAGCGAATCGGCGGTTTAGACTTCGCCGGCGCGCTCTTTACCAACCTGACGCGCGACCACCTCGATTATCATAAGACGTTTGAGAATTATCGCGACGCGAAGAAGGCGTTCTTTGACGGCTTGGGCAAAAACGCTTTTGCTATCACCAACGCCGACGACAAGAACGGGCTGATTATGGTGCAAAACACGAAGGCGCGCATCAAGACGTATTCGACGAGAGCTGCTGCCGACTACAAAGGAAAGATCCTTGAAGAGTCGCTCGAAGGTATGCTGCTCGAAATTAACGGTCGCGAAGTTAGCGTACGGTTTGTCGGCCGCTTTAATGTCTCTAACCTGCTCGCCGTGTATGGCGCGGCCATCGAACTTGGCATTTCACCGGAAGAGACGCTGCGCGTACTTTCTTCGCTCCACCCCGTCAATGGGCGCTTTGAAGCCATTCGCTCCCCAAAAGGCGTGAGTGCAATCATTGACTATGCTCACACGCCGGATGCTTTGGCCAACGTGCTCTCGTCTATAGATGAAATCGTGCGCGGCAAGGCGCAGGTGATTACAGTTTGCGGTGCCGGCGGCAATCGAGATAAGGGCAAGCGCCCCTTGATGGCCCAAGAAGCAGCCAACCGTAGCGACCGCGTGATCATCACGAGCGACAACCCGCGCTTTGAAGAGCCGCAAGCTATTGTAGATGATATGCTCGCGGGCTTGGACGAAACGCAACGCGCTAAGACCATCGCCATCGTAGACCGCCGCGAAGCCATCCGTGCCGCAGCAGCAATGGCGCAAGCCGGCGACGTAATCCTCATAGCGGGTAAAGGACACGAACCTTATCAAGAGGTCAGAGGCGTAAAACACCATTTTGATGATCACGAAGAGGTGCGCAAGGCTTTCGGTTTAGAAGCGTAAGTGTCCACTAAAGACTTCCTGATATGTTATATTATCTCTTTCGTGCATTAGAGAGCATAGGCGTGCCCGGCTCCGGTCTCTGGAGCTACACCTCCTTTCGGGGCCTGCTTGCATTGATGCTTGCGCTGATCATCTCAACGTGGTTTGGCGAGTATTTCATCAAACTCATGAAGCGCAAGAACATTAGTGAGACGCAGCGCGACGAAGCAATCGATCCCTTTGGTACGCAGAAATTGAATGTGCCTTCAATGGGCGGCATCATCATTATTATAGCCATTCTTGTACCCGTACTCTTACTTGGCCGCCTGCGCAATATCTACCTTATATTGATGATCATATCGACCGTTTGGTTGGGTATCATTGGCTTCTTAGACGACTATATCAAGATCTTTAAGAAGAAGAAAGACGGCCTGCCCGGACGCTATAAAATCTTAGGGCAAGTAGTCTTGGGCTTAGGCATAGGCTTGACGCTTTACCTGAGTCCGGATGCCGTGATGCACGAGAATGTAGAAACCGTAAACGTCAACCACGTGACGGTCGTCAAACATAAGAGTCAGCCCGTCAAGGCTACGCAGACGACCATCCCATTTGTAAAGAACCACAACCTCGACTATGCCGAAATCGTTTCATTTGTAGGCGAACACAAGCAAGCCGTAGGTTGGATTCTCTTCGTGCTGATGACCATCTTCGTGATCACAGCCGTCTCCAACGGCGCAAACCTCAACGACGGAATGGATGGTATGGCTGCCGGCAATTCGGCTATTATCTGTATAGCGCTGGTCATCTTTGCCTACGTTTCCGGCCACGTCCAATGGGCCGGATACCTAAACATTATGTACATTCCGGGGGCGGAGGAGTTGGTCATCTTTATCTTTGCGATGATTGGAGCGCTCATCGGCTTTTTGTGGTACAACGCCTACCCCGCCCAAATATTTATGGGCGATACCGGCTCACTTACCATTGGCGGTCTGATTGGCGTATTGGCCATCATTACCCACAAAGAGCTCCTTCTCCCGCTACTCTGCTTCATTTTCTTTGTAGAAAGCTTGAGCGTGATCTTACAAGTAGAATATTTCAAATTCTTCAAGCGAAAAGGCTTGAAACGTAGAATCTTTAAGCGCACACCGATTCACGACAACTTCAGGGTCTTGAGCAAGCAACTTGATCCGGAATGTCGCTATTTACTAAAAAATTGGCCGCGTACCACCTCGCACGAATCGAAAATCACCGTCCGCTTTTGGATTACCACCATCTTGCTGGCCGCAGCAGCCATCATCACATTGAAGATCAGATAAGGAAGTACAATGAAAATAGTCATTTTAGGCGCAGGCGAGAGCGGTGTAGGCGCCGCCATCCTCGCGCAGCAAAAAGGTTATGAAGTATTTGTGTCCGATATGGGGCACATCCAAGATAAATACAAGGCGCAACTCTCAGCCCACAACTTGCGTTGGGAGGAAGGCAAGCATACGCCCGAATTGATACTCGATGCGAACGAGGTTATCAAGAGTCCGGGCATTCCGGAAACGGCTCCGATGGTGCGGGCACTGCGAGAGAAGGGCATTCCCGTAATAAGCGAGATCGAATTTGCCGGTCGCTATACGCAAGCACGCACCATCTGCATTACGGGCAGCAATGGCAAGACGACGACGACATCGCTCATTTATCATATCCTGCAAAAGGCGGGCTTTAACGTAGGCCTCGCCGGCAACATCGGACGCAGTTTCGCCTTGCAAGTAGCTGAAGGCGATGTAGATTGGTACGTGATCGAACTCTCTTCTTTTCAATTGGATGATATGTTTCGCTTCCGTGCCGACATTGCCGTTCTGCTGAACATTACGCCCGACCACCTCGATCGCTATGACTTTAAGATGGAGAACTACGTGGCATCAAAGATGCGCATCCTGCAAAACCAGCGCCCGCAAGACACATTTATATATTGGACCGGCGACGAATACATTCCCACCCAACTCCAACAACTTGCCCCCGCAAGCCGCCTATTGACTTTTGCCGATGCGCCTGAAGCCGGTGCAGCTGCCTATGCTGAGAATGGCCTGCTAACGATAAAGCAGCCCGCCCCCTTCACGATGGCTCTGAGCGAACTCTCACTACCCGGCCGCCACAATCTACGCAACAGTATGGCCGCCGCCTTGGCTGCTCTATCAGCGGGCGTAGATGAGGCCACGATTCGTGCCGGCTTGGCCGACTTCCCGGGCGTGCCGCATCGCCTCGAGAAGGCCGGAGACGTAGCCGGCGTGCATTATGTCAACGACTCGAAGGCGACCAACGTCGACGCTTGCTATTGTGCATTGGAAAGTATGCAGACGCCCGTCGTCCTCATCTTAGGGGGAACGGACAAGGGCAATGACTATAACGAAATAGCGCCACTCGTAAGAGAGAAATGCCGCGCCCTCGTATTCCTTGGGGCAGACAATAGCAAACTGCAAGACTTCTTTGCCGACTTTAATCTACCGATCAGCGATACGCATAGTATGAAAGATTGCGTAGCAGCTTGCGTCGCTGCCGCAAAACCGGGCGACACCGTCTTGCTGAGTCCGTGCTGTGCCAGCTTCGATCTCTTCCGCAATATGGGTGATCGCGGCGATCAATTTAAGGCACTCGTTTGCGCGATGCAAAGCGCCGAGCAAGCCTAAGCAACAACCATAATACGACTATGGCAAAAGTAAGCAACATCTTCAAGGGCGACCGCGTTATCTGGGCTATCTTCTTCTTTCTGTGCGCCATCTCGCTCGTCGAGGTCTTTAGCGCAGCCAGCACGCTGACTTACAAAAGCGGCAGCTTTTGGATGCCTATGTTCAAGCAAGCCCTTTTCTTAGGCTTGGGTACGGCCATCGTCATTGCTTTTCAGATGATCCAGCCGCGTTTCTTTCAAGTCATACCCATCATTGGCTTGCCTATAACGTTGCTCTTTCTTATCTTTTCCTTTTTCCTCGGTGCCTCGACCAATGATGCCCAGCGCTGGGTCGACGTCGGTTTCATCCAATTCCAACCCTCCGAGTTGGCTAAATGTGTGATGGTTCTGACCACAGCCCTCATTCTATCTCGCCTTCAGCGCGACGATGGAGCAGATCCAAAGGCCATCAAATATGTTCTGATCATCACGGGCATTATCGAACTCTTTATTTTTACGGAGAACCTCTCGACGGCCGCCTTGCTTTTTGCCGTCATCTTCTTGATGATGTACATTGGTCGCGTACCTTTTCGGCAATTGGGTTCGCTACTCGGCGTCATGGCGATCGTTGTGGCGCTCGTTCTCTTGGTCGTAGCACTCTCGCCCTCATCTACCTCTCCGAATGATTCAGGTGTGCTCCACCGTTTCTCTACGTGGAAGGCACGTATTACGAAACACTTTGGCGATGATAAGCAACTTACCCCGGAAGATTTTGATATTGACAAGGACGCCCAAGTGGCCCACGCAAATATCGCCATTGCTTCCTCCAATGTCGTAGGTAAATTGCCCGGCAACTCTATTCAGCGCGACTTCCTCAGTCAGGCATATTCCGACTTTATATATGCCATCATCATAGAAGAACTGGGCATCTGGGGCGGGGCTATCGTCGTGATTCTTTATATCTGGCTCCTCTTCCGGGCCGGACGTATAGCGGCGCGATGTCGAGACATGCAGCGCACGCCAACCCAGTCACGCTACTTTTATGCCTTAACGGTAATGGGCGCAGCCTTGATGCTCGTGCTCCAAGCCTTGTTTAATATGCTCGTGGCCGTGGGCATCGCACCCGTCACGGGGCAGCCGCTCCCGCTCATCAGTCGAGGCGGCACGTCGACCTTGATCAATTGCTTCTATATCGGCATTATTCTTAGCATTAGCCGATTGGTCGTGCGCCGCACGAAGGTAAAGGCGGCCGGCGATAGGCAAAAGGACGCAACTGAAGCAACCTCCAACGAGGAAGAACCCACTACCGCAGAAGAAGAAGCGCCCATCGCGGTCGAAAACTGACATTCTTAACCACGGAGCCGCAAGGCTCCCATAAATTCTTATTACGATGCATCTCTTCCGGAAGCTACTCCTCGTTTGTCTGCTTTGCCCCTTACAACTCTTGGCAAAGGAAGACCCGCGGGTGCGTGTGCGCTTCGAAACCTCTCTCGGTAAATTTACAGTAGAACTGTATAACGAAACGCCGAAGAACCGCGACAACTTTATCTCCTTAGTGCGCAATGGCTATTTCAAACAAACGCTCTTTCATCGCGTGATCCGCGACTTTATGATACAAGGCGGCGACCCTGATTCGCGCAATGCCGCACCCGGCCAACACTTGGGCGAAGGCGGGCCAAGTTATACTATACCTGCAGAGATTTGCCTGCCGCGCTACTTCCACAAACGTGGCGCTCTGGCCGCTGCTCGTGAAGGCGACGATGTAAACCCACTGCACGAAGGAAGCGGCTCACAGTTTTATATTGTGTGGGGCAAGACCTACACCAATGAAAAATTGATGGAAATAATGTTCAATGCTTCGCGGCGTAACCCCGCCAAGCCCATGCCGATGACGCCCGAGATGATGCTGACTTACGAAAAACTGGGCGGAACGCCTTGGTTAGACGGCGGCTACACCGTCTTTGGGCAAGTCGTGAAAGGCCTTGACGTCATTGAGAAGATACAAAAAGTAGCTACTGACAAAGACGACCGCCCCCTCACCGATGTCGTAGTGCGGCGCACGTATATTCTCAACCCCAAAGCCTTAAAGCGCCTCGGCCTGCGTTGACAGACGGGCAGTAAAAGAGCAGCATGCACGCTGATAGAGCATCATTACATAAGCGGGCTATGCATTTGTGGCGTAGCCCGCTATTCTTAGTACAAAGTCATTGAAACGACAACCCCATTTGGAGCACTTTTCTCCCG
>ERZ772958.863-NODE-863-length-13101-cov-12.821478_pt1 | contig 13101 bp, 7 predicted proteins | sample MGYA00580681_ERZ772958 | MGnify/ENA primary metagenome ERZ772958 (study PRJEB29015, sample SAMEA2738089) | human oral metagenome | biome: human oral; feature: human-associated habitat; material: saliva | place: China | collected 2275 ...
ACTGGCTCGGCGTCGTCGTCGCGATTCCCGAACCGTGGGTCACGCAGCTCACCGACCTGCGCCTGCGCCTGGGAGACCTGGCAGGATCACGCATCCCCGCGCACATCACGCTGATGCCGCCCACGCCCGTCGCACGCGAAGCGCGCGCCGAAGTCATCGACCACCTGCGCTCCATTGCCTCAAGGCACTCTCCTTTCCGCGTCACCCTGTCTGGCACCGATTCCTTCCGCCCCATCTCCAACGTTGCTTTCATGACGCTGGCCGAGGGTGCCTCCGACTGCACAGACCTCGCCGAGGAGATCCGCTCCGGCCCCCTCGACCACGAGACACGCTTTCCTTATCACCCTCACGTAACGCTGGCTCAGGACGTCGACGACATCGCCCTGGACATGGCGCTCGACATCGGCGCAACCGTCGAGGCGTCCTGGATCGTCCCCGGCTTCCGCCTGGATCGTATCGACCCCTCGGGCATCTACTCCTCGATGGCCTTATTCGATTTCGACGCGTTCGGTCACTGAGCCTCTGTCAGACTGTCGCCCGCTCTTTTCGCGCCCACTTTCCGCGCGGCACCCGGTCGGCCCGTTCATCGCCCACTGCTGTTCCGGGCGCGCTCTCGTTACTGCGAGTAGCCAGCCCAAGCCACACCATCATCCGCACGCACCGCCAGGCCCCACAGCCCCATCTTCGGGGTGCTATCCGGATAGGTTGCGCGCACGCGGATAGGTTATGCACATCCGGATAGGTTATTAAGCTATCCAGATGTTCGTTACCTATCCAAATGTTCGTTACCTATCCGGTTGCTCGTTACCTATCCGGATGTGCACTGGCCCCGGAGACAGCCCCCTCACCGACGAGCACGGCAGCCAGGCCCCACCAATGTCGCATGCAATTCCCTCACACCTATTTCAAACCATGAATTCACAGCCGTGGAATTGCAACGTTTTCAGACTTTATTGAACCTTCACTAAATCGAATTGCATGCGAAATTTTGGGACAGGCGACTGCAGCGATTACCGGTACGCCACGGATGACAAGCACACCGCGTACACACGAGGCCGTGGCCGGGCAGTACTCCCAGGCCACGGCCTCGTCGATGGAACGTCAGATCTCGTAGGTCACGGAGACCGGCGCATGATCCGAGAAGCGCTCCGCGTACTCGTCGGCGCGGCCGATCTCGAAGGAACGCGCACGCTCACCCAGGGCGGGCGTCGCGTACTGATAGTCGATGCGCCAGCCCGCGTTATTGACGAAGGCCTGACCGCGCCACGACCACCACGAGTAGGGCCCCTGCACGTCGCCAGCCAGGTCGCGCACGGTGTCGTGCCACCCCTCGTCCACCCACTGGTTGAGGAAGGCGATCTCCTCATCGAGGACGCCCGCGCGCTTGTTGTGGTTCGGCTTCCAGTTCTTGATGTCGGCCTGCGAGCGCACAACGTTGAAGTCACCGCACACGAGCGACGACATGCCTCCGTCCGCCTCCTCGGCGAGCAGCTCGGCCATGCGCGCCCCGATGCGCGGCAGGTGCGCCATCTTCGCCTCCTGCTTGGGCGTATCCTTCTCGCCCGAATGGAAGTAAGCGGAGACGACACGAACCGGGGTCTCGCCGCCCTCGGGTCGCACGACAGCCTCGAGCCAACGCCCCGAATCCACGTCCGACTCAGCATCATCGAGGATCAGGCGAGGCTCACCCTCCAGGACCGCGCGCCCGCGTCGCACGGCCACACCCACGCCCGCGCGCCCCTTGATGCGGCAGGGAACCCACACGCTGTCCCAGGCCTCGCCCATGATCTCGCGGGAGATCTCCTCGGGCGCTCGCACCTCCTGCATGAGCAGCACATCCGTGTCAGACGCCCCCAGCCAGTCGAGGAAGCCGCGCTTGTGGGCGGCGCGAATGCCGTTGAGGTTCACGGTGGTCACCGTCAGGGTCATCGTTTTCTCCTTACGCGAGTTTTCTTCAGTTTAGAGGAACGAGGAGGCGCGGCGAGGAGTTGGATTCCTCGCCGCGCCTCCCGCGTGTTATCAGGTGTCTACCGATTGTCACCGGCAGGGTCCGCTTACTGGGGGCCGAGGCCCGCCTGGCGTTCCGCTGCCTCGACGACGTTCGTGACGAGCAGGGCACGCGTCATCGGCCCGACTCCACCCGGGTTCGGGCTGAGCCAGCTGGCGACCTGATCGACGCCGTCCGCGACGTCACCCTTGAGGCGAGCCTTACCGTCAGCGTCCATCACGCGGCTCACGCCGACATCCAGGACAACCGCACCGGGGGCCACCATGTCGCGCGTGATGATTCCCGCAGAACCCGCCGCAGCCACGATCACGTCCGCGCGGCGCACGTGATCAGCCAGGTCAATCGTGCCCGTGTGACACACATCGACCGTCGCGTTCACCTCCTTGCGCATGAGCAGCAGACCGATCGAACGACCCACGGTCACGCCGCGCCCAACCACGCACACGTTCTTACCGGCTAGGTCGATCCCGTGGCGCTCCACGAGCTCGATGACCGCGCGCGGCGTACAGGGCAGCGGCGAGTCGATAGGACCCGAACCGCGCAGGACCAGGCGACCAAGGTTCATCGGGTGCAGCCCATCCGCGTCCTTGGCCGGATCGATGCGTTCCAGGACCGCGTTGGTGTCGATGCCACGAGGAAGCGGCAGCTGCACGATGTATCCCGTGCACGCCGAATCAGCGTTGAGCTGATCGATGGCAGCCTCCACCTGCTCCTGCGTCGCGTCCGCGGGCAGATCCACGCGGATCGACTCCGCGCCGATCTGGGCACAGTCGCGGTGCTTGCCGGCGACGTAGGCAACGGACCCGGGGTCCTCGCCCACAAGAATTGTGCCGAGGCCCGGGACGACCCCGACCTCGCGCAGGCGATCCACGCGTTCCTCGAGCTCAGCCTTGATGGCGGCAGCGGTCGCCGTGCCATCAAGAACCCGCGCGGATCCCTCCCAGGGAGCCCTCACTGCTCGAGTCCCGCGTACAGGGGGTGCTTGTCCGTAAGCTTCTTGACGCGGGCACGCAGGGCATCCACCTCAACATTGCTGCCAGACGCGCCCTGCGCCAACGTCGTACCGATGATGTCTGCGACCTCCGCGAAGTCCTCGGCGTCGAAACCGCGCGTCGCGAGGGCGGGGGTACCGATGCGCAGGCCCGAGGTGACGGCCGGCGGACGCGGGTCAAAGGGCACCGCGTTGCGGTTGACGGTGATGCCGACTTCGTGCAGCAGGTCTTCGGCCTGCTTGCCGTTAAGTTCGGACTCGACGAGGTCGACGAGGACCAAGTGCACGTCCGTGCCGCCGGTGACCAGCTTGATGCCCGCGTTCTTGGCGTCGTCCGCGCCCAAGCGCTCGGCCAGGATCTGCGCGCCTTCGAGGGTGCGGCGCTGGCGGTCCTTGAATTCCTCGGTCTGCGCGACCTTCATGGCGATGGCCTTCGCGGCAATCACGTGCATGAGAGGGCCGCCCTGCTGGCCGGGGAACACGGCGGTGTTGAGCTTCTTGCCCCACTGCTCGCCGCGCGAGGACAGGATCATGCCGGAACGAGGCCCACCCAGGGTCTTGTGAACCGTCGTCGTGACGACGTCGGCGAAGGGGACGGGGTTCGGATGCAGGCCCGCAGCCACGAGGCCAGCGAAGTGAGCCATGTCCACCCAGAGGGCGGCGCCGACCTCGTCCGCGATGTCGCGGAAGGCCTGGAAGTCGAGGTGACGCGGGTAGGCCGACCAGCCGGCGATGATCACGCGCGGGCGCTCGGCGAGGGCCGCCTCGCGAACCTTCTCGGGTTCAATGCGCATGGTCTCGCGGTCGACCTCATAGGCGACCGCCCTGTAGTGCTTGCCCGAGAAGTTCAGACGCATGCCGTGAGTCAGGTGGCCGCCGTGGGCCAGGGACAGGCCCAGGATCGGGTCACCGACGTTTGCCATTGCCATGAGGGCGGCAGCATTAGCCTGCGCGCCCGCGTGGGGTTGCACGTTGACGTAGTCGCCGCCGAAGACCTGCTTGGCGCGCTCAATGGCGAGCGATTCAGCAACATCGACAAACTCGCAGCCGCCGTAGTAGCGACGACCCGGGTAGCCCTCTGCGTACTTGTTCGTCAGGACGGAGCCCTGGGCCTGAAGGACTGCACGCGGAACGAAATTCTCAGATGCGATCATCTCGAGGGTGTCTCGCTGACGTCCCAGTTCGGCGTCCAGCACTGCCTGGATTTCGGGATCCAGCTGCGCCAGTGTCATGTCGTTGAGGGAGTCCATATGGTTCTCCTGTTGATCAGTCGAATGTGATGTCGGCAACTTCAAGCCCAGGCGGGCGGCTCTCGATGCAGGCACGCCGCTCCCCGGTGGTACCCCACCTATTTCGCCAGTCACGACGCATGTACAAGTCTATCTCTCCCCGTTAACCCGCGCATTCTGCCAAAATGTCAGGAATCGACCGAACGGTCACCCAACACGACACCGCGACTCCACAGACAGTCTCAATACGTGAAATCACAGCCCATTTTCGCTTGTACTTAACCCTTTGGTTAGCAAACAAGTTAACCGTATGGATAGACTAGGGTTAACACCTAACGGTGACTGAGGCGCTCAGGGATTACTTACTCAGTAAATGTCCTGACCATCGGGGGATTCACTCCTCTAACCGACCTACAGTATTTGAGTTTGAAGAAGTAGAAGGAAGACGCACAGATGACAACTTTGATGAAGCCAACTGCACGCGCCGCCTCGACGGCTCTCGCGTTCGAGCATGCGTCGAATTTCGCCGCGTCCGCCGACAACGCAATCAAGCGCATGTGCGACATTATCGCCTCGCTCATCGGCATTATCCTGCTGACGCCGGTGTGGATCATCGTCGCCGCAGCAGTGCGCCTGAACGATGGTGGCCCCGCCTTCTTCACGCAGGAGCGCGTGGGCCTCAACGGGACGACTTTTACCATGTTTAAGTTCCGTACGATGCGTGTTGACGCCGAGGCCCTGAAGGACTCCCTGGCTGAGGCCAACGAGGCCGATGCCAGCGCCGGCAACTCGATCATGTTCAAGATGGCAAACGACCCGCGTATTACGCGCATCGGCACCTTCCTCCGCAAGACGTCCATCGACGAGCTGCCCCAGCTCTTCAACGTTCTGCGCGGTGATATGTCTCTCGTCGGCCCGCGCCCCCCGCTCCCCAGCGAGGTCGCGCAGTACGAGCCGCGCGTCATGGGCAAGTTCGCCGTCCGCCCGGGCATCACCGGACTGTGGCAGATTTCGGGCCGTTCCAACCTCTCCTGGGATGAGACCGTCCACCTGGATCTGTCCTACGCCCAGCACCGCTCCCTCACGCTCGATGCGTGGATCATGCTGCAGACGGTTCCCGCTCTGCTGCGTTCCGAGGGAGCCTACTGATCCTTTCTGCGTGTGTGATTGGGTGAGGCCCGAGCCTTTCGGCTCGGGCCTCACCCTTTTGTCGATCGTGCATGCTGCACAATGAGCTGTCCCGCAAGGCCTGGGAGCACCCATGAGACGCACACGGACCTCGTGGCAACCGTTGGGATATGCCCGCACGTGACGGAGCTTTCGCATCCCCACGGGCCCCCCATGGAGCCTTCAGAGGCCCACTGAGCGCCTCCACGGGCGCTCGAAGCCTCTCCAGCGGCCCGCTGCGGACCTCCAGGAGCCCACTGCAAGGCTTTGGGGCATCGAGGTCCCTCTGCACGCTCCCACAGGCCGCTACAAGTTATGCACGATCATTCGTACGCAGGTACGTTTCGAGTCTGTGCGCGCCCTAGCACGCCCACGCTCGGGCGAGGGACCCGTTCTCCGCGCAGATTTTTGCCCATACAGCAGCTGCTCAGGCGGGCCGAATCGGCGCAGCGCTCCCACACCCTCCCCGGCGCCCATCGGAATGTCACACAAATGGATAAAAAACTCGCGCATGCTAGATTGGCGCCACGCAGGACCTAACGAATGCTTGACACAGTTGCTGACTTGCGTGTCCCCAAAAGGCATCGCGATGACACTGTCAATACCCCACTAACCGTTGTTGCACACCTAACAGAAGCTTCAGAAGTAGTGTCATAGGGCTCGCCTGAAACTCACCGCCTACGCGCCGGTAATCAGTTTGACGTCAGCGTTTGCGCACGCACTCGAGGGCATATTGTTACATCAACATCGCGTGTCACTGTGTCCCATCACGAGACGCTTGCGCTCCGCGACTCGGTCGACTTCGAACAGCTGTTAGTCACATCAGCGCGGCCACATCCGCCCCGAAGATCCTCCTCTTTTTCCAATGCGAACACAGCGCAGTGCTCGTGGCACCTGGGCCCCACAGGTGGTCACGCCACCTCCTCCCGTATTCCCAGGCCCCCGTTGGCGAACACAGCGCAGTGCTCGTGGCACCTGGGCCCCACAGGTGGTACTGTCGGCCCGTCGCCGCGCAGCTGGGCCCTTGAGGTGGCAGTGTGGGCACGCCGCCCACACTGCCACCAGTCGGGTTAACGTGCGCATTGCAGGGCCCACATGACCACCTCCGAGGCGAATGCACGGCAACAAGGCTGTTCTCAGAAAATGCGCAACGGCAGCCAGTTCCTAGCCACACGAGTAACAGCTGCCACCTCCATTCAAACGCCCGGCAACAACTTGCGCGCGGGCTTAGGCGCTCAATGCGCACACCCGGCAGCAGCACCGACACAAGCGAGCCGAGCACCCCACGAGCGGGCATGCACATCAACCGGCACGCCTCGCGGCCACGCGGGCACAGACCATCCCTTCCTGGCCCTAATGGTGGGTTTCAGGTGGGTCTCGCGGCCACGCGGGCACGGACCATCCGCACCGGCACGCGAGACGGCTAGGCGAGCAAGAACGGCACAAAAGGGCTCGCACTCACCCATCCGCCGGTCTCACACTCCCCACTCCCCCAGGCTCGCGCTCGGCCGCCACATACGACAAGGCGGGCCAGACCCTCACAGGGTCTGGCCCGCCTATCGCAAGCAGCGCTTACGACACGTCGATCACGCCGACGCCTCCTTCTTATCCACGACAAGACCGAGCTCGTCGAAGGTTCCCATGGCCTCGAGACGGCGAATCAGCTCGGGCCAGTGGGCGATGAAGTCCAGGGCTTCAACCGTGTAACGCTTGGTGAGACGCTTGGGCTCGTGCGCGATGCGCCAGGCCCATCCCAGGCGGGCGGCATGCACCCAGTCCGGGAAGTAGTTGTCCGCGGCACGCGCGTACTGGTCGATCCATCCGCCCGCCGTGCACACGGACGCCTCGGGCACGAGCCCGAGTGCGACCGAGGCGACGACCTCCTGCAAGCCAGCGCCCAGGCCCACGATGACGAGTCGGGGGTCGAAGTCCGCCAGTACGGAAGGCTGAGCCTTGAAGCGACGCAGTCCGTCGTAGCCGTCGATGACCTGGACGTCGAAACGCTCCAGGCGCCGCGCTGCCGCCTCGCCGGCCTCGGGAACGGCACCGATCAGGGTGATTCGAGTGCCGTCGTCAAGGCGAGAGAAGACGTGGGGCAGGACGAGGTCCGCCGACGTGCGAGCCACTTCGTGTCCGGCTGCGCGCAGCCGCATCTGCAGGAGCGTGCCGTCGAAGCCGACGGTGTTCATGCGCGCCAACGCACGGAAGTCGGCGTGCAGCAGCGACCAGTGGTTGAGCCACGTGGTGGCGTGCCCACGGGTGAGCACGCGCTGCGCCATCACATCGAAGGCGGGATCGGCGGCGCTGGGGCCGACCGCGCCGACGGCCTCGCTCTGGTCGAGGCCGCCAGCGTTGGGCGACTGGAGAGTCATGTCGATTACCTCAGCAGGCTTGCTTTGAGATCGAAGGAAACGGATACAGCTCCAGCGTAGTTCGCGTGCTCTTCGACCGCGATGCGATTGACACCATCCTTCAGAAGATCACGCGGAATGGTGATGGTCTGGAGGTTGTTCTTGGCCGTGCCCAGCGAGACGTTGGACTTGGCGTTCGTGTTCGGGGTGATGGTGCCTTCCGGCATATTGATGCGCTTGACTTCGGTTCCGTTGATGTAGACAACAGCTCCGTCGTCGGCGCGGACGGTGAGCGTGAGCTCGAAGTCGGCGCTGATGGTGCCCAGGTTCACGTCGCGGGCGAAGTACGTCGTGATGGGTCGGTCGGCCTTGTCCATGACGAAGGGGGTGCCGGCGTCACGGTCGCCCCAGCCGAGCGGGCTGGCGCCGTGCTTCCATTGCGACAGGTTCGCAGTGGAGTTCCACTTGGCGTCGGGGGCTTCCTTGGAGACCCAGTAGTTCCAGTACTCCCCGGTGGGCATGAACTCGCCGAAGTTGACGCCGGAGACGTCCAGGACCTCAAGCGGCGCGTCCGGGTCGGGAGTGATCGGCTCGTCCGGGTCAGGCTGGGGCTGCGGCTCGGGTTCCGGCTCGGGCTGGGGCTCGGGTTCGGGCACGTCGCCCTTTGCCACGGTCCGAACGGTTCCGTCGATGGTCATCGAGGCCGTGGAGCGGTAGTTCAGGTGGGTTTCGACGGCCAGCGTGTTGGTGCCGGCGACGAGCTGGGACGCGGGGACGAAGACCAGCTGTCGGTCGGCGCGGGCGGACGGGGTCGTCGCCGCGGCGGACGCGTAGGTGCCGGAGGTGACGGTGCCCTCGCTCATGCGCTGGCGCACAACCTCGGTGCCGTTGACGTAGACCACGGCGCCGTCGTCGGCCGTCACGGAGACGTTGATGCCGCCGATTGCGGTGGGGTCAGCGACCGTGAAGTTGGTGCGCGCGTAGGTGGTCAGCGGGCGGGTCTTGGGCGTGCCGGGCTTGAGGGTGGTGCCCAGGTCGGGGGCGCCGTAGCCGATGGGGGCGGTGCCGCGGCTCCAGGAGGAGTCGTCGTACGAGGTCTGGGCCCAGTCCTGCGCGACCGCGTCGTTGGACCAGTGGTACGCCCAGGTGGCGTCGTCCTCGACGAGGATGGTGGCGTCGTCGGGCCGGGCGGGCTGGCCGTTGGCATCGACCGTGTAGGCGTGGGTCGTGGCGCCGACCAGGCCGTCGGAGGCGACGGCACGCACGAAGAAGCGGTTGTTGCCGCCCAGGGGCACGGTGACGGACGTCGAGGTCGTGGTGGCGATCGTGCGATCGTCGCGCAGGATCTGGTACGAGTCGGCACCCGGCACGGACGACCACTTGAGGGTCACCTGCTGGGAGTTGCCGTCGGAGGCGCGCAGGTTGGCGGGCACGGCGGGGGCGGTGGCGTTGCGGGCGGGCATGCGCACCCAGCCGCCGGACCACTGGCCGGCCGTCTTGGACGTGAAGGAGAAGTTGAAGTCGCCGCCGGCCCACAGGGCGCCGTCGTCTCCCATTTCGAGGGCCCACGCACCGGTGGAGCGCAGGGAGGACAGTCGGTAGGGGGTCCATCCGAGCTGACGGCCGGTGGCCTGGTCCCATCCGCCGACCCACTGGATTTCGTCGGCACGGGTCCAGGTATTGCCCAGGGCCAGGTACTGGTAGGCGTCCTGGAAGGTGTAGTCCGAGCAGTGGCAGGAGCCGTAAATGACGCCTGTCGCGGAGGCCGTCGTGGCCTGCAGGTCGCCGCCGTTTTGCATGGTGATGGACCCGGAGGTGCGGCTCATGTCGGAGGTGTTGTAGCCGAACAGCGAGTGCTGCGAGCCGCCGAAGTAGGCGCGCCCGTTACCAACGGTGACGGCCTGCTGGTACTTGCCGATGAAGTAGGAGTGGCGGAAGGACCAGGTCTGGTCGAGCGTGGCACCCGCGGACGTCTCAACGCGGGCGGCGTTCTCGGCGACGCGATCGTGGATGCGCGTGAAGAATCCGGCTGCGTAGAAGTAGGTGTCGGCCTCGTCGACGTCGATATCGACGACGGTGCCGTTGAACTCGGGGTTCCAGGAGCGGTCGGGTGTGCCGTTCAGGTCAAGGCGCCCGGCGTTACGGGCGTAGACGGAGGAAACGCCGTTGCCCGACAGGTGAGTGAAGGCACCGGCCAGGTAAATGCGTCCGTCGATCACCTTCGCGGACTTCACGCTGACGCGCCCGCCGTTGCCGTTGCGTACCTGGAGGTTCCACGAGGGGTCGATCTGCCCGGTCGCGGGGTCGATGAGGACGGTGCCCACGCGTGTTTCGCCGTTGACCTTGGTGAAGTCACCGACGGCGAGGAGCTTGCCGCTGGGCAGCTCCACGAGGTCCTTGACCTGGTTGTTGAAGTCGAAGGTCTGGCCGGTCCAGTCACCCGTGACGGCGTCGAAGGCGGCCAGGCCGCGAGAGGTGATCTCTTGGCCGTTCTTGCCCTTTTGCACGCCGGTGAAGTTGCCGCCCACGTACATGGTCGAGCCGATCTGCTCGAAGGCCTGCACCTGGATGCTGCCCTCCTGGATCGAGCCGTTGAGGTTGCCGGTCACGCCCCAGGTCGTGGGGGTGGCGAATTCGGACACCGTGGCCTTCTGGGTTTCGGCTGCCAGGCCGCCGTCACCGATGGCTCGGAAGGAGGAGTCCGTGGAGCGCAGCTCGGGGCGGACGTAGACCTCCGCGTAGGGGTTGATGATCGACCCGTTGCGGTGGAAGTAGGAGGTCGACGAGGAGGTGTCGTACCAGGAGGAGGCGAGGGGGCCGTAGCCGAAGCCCATCGTGTACTGGTTCTGAGGGGAGGCCGTCAGGTTGACGTAGCCCCACCCGGTGTTGGTGCCGAAGCCGGACCAGACGATGCCGCCGTTGACCCACCACTCGCGGTTGAACTTGACGTTGACGGGGTGGGCGCTCTTGAACGGCCAGATGAAGTCACTCATCTTGGGGAACTGCATGCGCACGGTCTGGTAGGAGCTGCCGCGGTGGTTCCAGGCGCGCTGGACCATGACGCCGTCGGGCAGGTCGGAGACCTTGGTGCCGCCGAGGAGTCCGTTGACGGTTTCGTGGGAGGCCTGAACGACCTCGAAGTCACCGGCGGTGCGCGGGCGGGTCTGGAGCCGGGTCTGATCACCGTTGCCCTGTCCCCAGGTTTCCCAACCTTCGCGGCCTCGGCCGATCATGACCCAGCCGCCGCCGTCCGTCGTTTGGTCACAGAAAAACTGGCCGGGGGCCTCCATCGTGGATGTCTGGAGCCAGTAAGTGCCGTCCGCTGATCGCGGATCGTTCTGCTTAATCTCCCAGCAGGAGGCCGCTGCGGTCGCCTCGGAGAGGCCATCGTGGAGCGGGTCAACTGCCGCCTGAGCTGCGACAGGACTGAGTGCAAGCACTCCGAAACCGGTTATTGACGCCAAGCCGAGTGCCAGGCAACGGCGGATAGAGTTCATCGGATCCTCACAGGTATCACGTTAATGGTTACCCCTATAGTGTCACGAAAACCCCTTGCACTCAACCACGTGGTTAGCCAGAAATGAGAGTGTTGTACCACATACAAGGGAGCCCTCGCCGCACCGGCGAGGGCTCCCCCTGTCAACAGGAATATATGCGGGTGGTCAAGCTGTCCAGACTAGTCATGACCTCACATTGACCTGCTCAAAGAGACACGGAATCTCCTTTATTTGACCATTGTGGCGGTCAAGTCGAAGGTCATCGACGGGGTGTTCCTGTAGTTGACATGCTCCTCGACGCCGATCCTATTAACACCATCTGTCAAGTAGCTGGCCGGGACGGTAACCTCGAGCAAATCGGAGGCCGCCTTGGTAGCCGTCACGGCCGCGTTCGCGTATGTGCTGTGGGTAATGTTGCCAGGTGACATACGCTTCGTATCCACGACCTTTCCGTTGACGCGCAGGACTGCTCCGTCGTCCGCACGCACCTTGACGGTGAGCGTGGTGGAGGAGGTGATGGTACCCAGGTCGATGTCGCGCGCGAAGTAGTACGTCACGGGACGGTCCTTCTTGGCAATGTCGAGGATGGTGGCGGCCTGCGAATCACCCCAGCCGATCGGGCCGGCGGCGCGCGACCAGTCCTGCAGGTCTGCGGTGGTCGCCCAGTCCGTGGCAGGCGCGTTCATGGACGTCCAGTAGTTCCACTGCGTGGTGGCCGAGGGAATGACCTCGCCATGCGTCATGGCGTTGACGTTGATCGGCTTCGTGGCGTCCTCGAGGTTCGAAGGCTCCAGCTTCTGATGATCGGGAACGGGCACCGGCTCCGGCTCGGGCACCGGCTCCGGCTCGGGCTGGGGCTGGGGCTCGGGCGTCACCGCATCGTCGCCGGGCACCGAATCAGGGGTGCCCTCGACGCGGACGACGGATGCCCACATGCCCAAGGTCGCGCTGCGCGTGTAGTTCACGTGCGTCTCGACCGCGATGACGTTGTCACCGGTGGTGAGCAGGGAGGCCGGGACGAAGACCTCGGAGACCGAGTTCGAGGCGGCCGTGTAGTTCGGCGCGGCGTTGGCGCGGGTCGTGTAGCTGACGGGGCCAGCGTCGATGCGCGTACGGTCGACCTCGGTGCCGTTGACGTAAACGACGGCGCCATCGTCGGCCAGGTACTTGACGGTGACACCCTTGAGGGCGCGCGCGTCGGCCACCTGGAAGTGCGAGCGGAAGTAGGAGGTCACGGGGCGCGCCGCGTTCGACCGCAGGACGGTGGCGATGCGGGAGTCACCGTAGCCCAGGGGCGCGGCACCGGTGGGCCACTGAGAATCGTCGAACGAGGCCTGGGCCCAGTTCTCGGGAGCCGCACTGGTCTGAGCGTGGTAGCTCCACGTGGCGCCCTCATCCAGCAGGACCGGGTTGGCGGGATCGGCATCGCCGTGTGCCGGGGGCACGTAGACCGAGGTGGTCGCGGAGCGGTTGCCCGCCGCGTCGACGGCGCGCACGAAGAAGCGGTTGTGGCCGCCGCGCGGAACCTCGACGGTGGCCGAGGTCGTGGAGGCGATCGGGCGATCGTCGCGCAGGACCTCGTAGGAGACGGCGTCAGAAACGCCTTCCCACGCCAAGGTCACGGACGAGGCAGTGGAGGCAGTCGTGCGCACGAGCGTCGGGGTCTCGGGCGCGACATTGTCGCGGTTGTCGTAGCGGGCGAAGCCGCCGTTCCACTGCGTATGCGAGGCGTCGATGTGGGATAGGTCGAAGTCGCCGCCGACCCACAGGTTGCCGTTGGTGTCGGTGGTCAGGGCCCACGCGCCGGTCTTGCGCTTGGAGGAGAGCTCGAAGGGGGTCCAATGCAGGTTCTCGCCGG
>ERZ772958.872-NODE-872-length-13014-cov-11.692337_pt1 | contig 13014 bp, 8 predicted proteins | sample MGYA00580681_ERZ772958 | MGnify/ENA primary metagenome ERZ772958 (study PRJEB29015, sample SAMEA2738089) | human oral metagenome | biome: human oral; feature: human-associated habitat; material: saliva | place: China | collected 2275 ...
CATTCGAGATAACGAAACAAAACTAGAAGAACAGCGACGGCAGCTATCAGAAGTTTATCTCCGATATAAAGAGTGGGTTCTCAAAAACCAATAAATAGAAGGTCCCCGATTGATGATTCATCAATCGGGGACCTTTAATTTATTAACTACTCTGCAGATAGAGAGGGCTAATCGGTGAAGTGGCCGGTCACCTCCGCCAAACGCGCCGGATTCACCAGATCAGGGTGTGTACCCTCCAGCAGCACCGCACGGAACGACGACGCATGCGCCGCCCAACCCGCCGCATCCAAATACGGCTGATCCTCATGCGGCACACCCACCAGCAACACATCACCATCAAAGAACGCCTGCTCAGCACCACGCATCAACGCCGCCGAAGCGCGCATACTACCCAAGCACACGCCCAACTTCTCCTCCGGTAGATAACCCATCGCCGAACCCGCCTTCTGCAGACGCTCCAACGTACCCGGCAAATCAAGCTGCTCACCAGCGGCAGGCTCCGGCAAACCGCCCATACGCAACAGCGCACGGAAGCTCTCCTGCTCATCCGGCGCAGGCACACCCTGCCACTGCTCCGAAGGATACGCATCCAACAGGATGACACGCTCAACCTGCGCACCCGCAGCCTGCGCCAACGCCGCAACCTGCACCGCGGCAGTACCGCCTACAGACCAGCCCATCAGGACAAAACGACGCGGCAGCGAACGCTCCGCCAGGGTCTTCTCAATCTGTGCCAGGTAGCCCTCAGCCAACTCCTGCAGGCTCGACGCAAACCCAGCCTGCGGGTCAGAGAACGCCTCAGCCTGCACAGCATACACACCCTGCTGAGCAGGAAGATGCGAGAGATACCCCGCATAGCACCAGCCCAAACCACCCGCAGGCGGCAGAATAAACAGCGGCGCAGGCTGATGAGCGGGCTCAGCGGCATCATGCGCGGCAGGATGCTCACGCTGAGTCACAACGTGTTCGCGTAGGGGCAGAACCGGCGCGAACTCCGCACCCTCGCCACGCTCGCCCGCAATAGATGCCGCCAAAGCCTGCACGGTCGGATGCGCGAAAAGCGCACCGATGCTCACGCGCAGACCCAGCTGCTCCTCAACCGCGGCAATCACCTCAAGAGCCGCCAGCGAATGACCGCCCGAGGCAAAGAAATCCTCATCCACGCCAAAACGCTCACGACCCAGCACTCCCGCAATAATCGAGCACAGTTGCTGCTCCAGCAGACCGTGCGGACCCTCAGCATCAGAAGTCTGCGGGGTCAAATCGAGGGACGCCAACAGCTTACGATCAGCCTTACCGGAGGGGCTCACCGGCAGAGCAGGCAGAGTATGCCACAGGGTCGGAACCATGTAATCCGGCAAAACCTGCGCACAATGCTCACGCGCCGCCTCCACCAGCTGCTCAGCACGCTCGGCGGGCACGTCGCCCACCTCCAGCACCGCCGCCAGGGCAGGCTCACGCAGGCCGCGGTACAACAGGGCCACCGAAGCGCTCACGCCCTCAACCGCGGCAAGAGCCATCTCAATATCGCCCAGCTCCAGGCGCTGACCGCGCACCTTAATCTGGTAGTCCGTGCGGCCGCGGTAGCCGATGACGGCGCGGCCATCGGAAAGAATCTCCCAGCACGCCAAATCGCCCGTACGGTACAGGCGCTGACTCTCACCGTTCAGCAGCGCGAGCGCACCAGCAGGAGCCTGCTCCACGAAAGCCGCCGCGGTCGCCTGCGGGTTGTTCTTGTAGCCGCGCGCCAGCTGCACGCCCGACAGGTGCAGTTCACCCGTCACGCCCACCGGCACGGGGTGGCCGGTCGGGTCAAGAATCAGGGTGCCGGTGTTCCAGACCGGCTCGCCAATGGGCACGCTCTCGCGCTGCGGGTCGGTGGAGGTCTCCCAGAAGGTCACGTCCACCGCCGCCTCGGTCGGGCCGTACAGGTTCAGCGGGTACACGCCCAGAACCTCGCCCGCGGCCTGTACCTGGTCCTTCTGCAGTGCCTCACCCGAGCAGACCACGTAGCGCAGGGGCTGCTCTCGTTCCCTGCCGAAGCCGGCATCAGCCAGGATGCGGCGCGCCGCCGGCGAAGAGGTCAGCGCCGAAAGCATGGTCGGCACAAAGTGCACCGCCGTGACGGACTGCTCGGCAATCACGCGCGCCAGATAGGCGGGATCGCGGTGCCCATCCGGGGCGGCAATGGCCACGGCGGCGCCCTCGGCAAGCGGCCAGTACAGCTCCCACACGTGCACGTCAAAGGAGATGGGGGTCTTGTGCAGAACGCGGTCGCCCTCCCCCACCGGAATCTGGTGCTGCTGCCAGCGCAGGCGGTTATCAATCGCGCGGTGGCTAATGGCAACGCCCTTAGGCCTGCCCGTGGAGCCGGAGGTGAAGAGCACGTAAGCGTCCTCATCCAGACCGGTTTTCACGCCCGGAAGCTCCTCGGCGGCGGGTGCCCGGGTGGAATCGTCAGTGCTCAGCAACGGCAGGGTATGCTGGGGCAGGTTCGCATGACGCTGCGGCTCCTGCGGGTTCAGCTCCTGCGCACTCAGCGGATGCAGACCGGGGCCGTGCAACAGCAGGGAACATTCGGCGTCCTCCATCATCACGCCCACACGCTCGGCGGGCAGATCCGGCAGCACCGGCACGTAGGTGGCGCCAGCGTACAGCAGGGCGTACAGCGCCACGTACTGCTCCACACCGCGGTGCACACGCAGACCCACCGCATCGGAAGGGCGAACACCCCAGTCCAGCAGCTGCGCGGCTAGCGCACGGGCGCGCTCATCCAGTTCGGCGTAGGTGAGGGCGCGGTCAAAAGCGTAGGCGCGCTCCGACTCGGGGGTGAGCACCTCACCGGGCGCGGGGGCAGAATCCAGCACCGCGAGCGCCTGTGGATGTGCCGCCACCGCATCACGGAAGCGACCCAGCAGGGTCTTGTACTCCAGCGGATGCTCGGTGCGCGCCGGGGCGGTCAGCTCGCGCAGGGTCGCAAGCTCCGCCTCGGTCGCCAAACCCAGGTTGTTCAGGGAGGCGCCCTCACGCTGCGCCTCCGCGGCGTAGGCGGGCAGCCACTCGCTCAGGCGGGCGGCGTGGCGTTCCAGCTCCTTGGCGGTGTAGAGCGCCGGGTTCATGTCAATCTCGCAGGAGATGCTGTTGCCGCGGCCGGGCATGCCACGCAGGGTGAAGGTCGCGTCAGCAACGGGACCGGCAGAGATATTGTGGATACGCGCGGTCGGTACCGCGGATCCGGACTCGTCCTTGGAGGGTGCCGCCAGCGGCAGCACCGCGTCGAAGGGCACCACGTTAATCTGCGCACCAAACAGCCTGGACTGGGCGTTACGTGCGGTACGTTCGAGGTCTTCCTGACGAGCCAGCGGATGCTCAGCGTTACGGGCGTACTGTTCCTTCACCGAGTGCAGGGACTCCGCGATGGGGCCGGTTGCCGCAACTTGCACCGGCAGAACATTCACTGCGGTACAGCCGGTCTGCGCGCTCGCCGCGCCCAGGGCGCGGGTCGCCTCCGGCAGGGTGCGGGCGAACATGCGGTTCATCTGCGGCACACCGAACGAAGCCTGCGGGTATCCGCCCACACGCGCCAGGTACGAGCCCACGGCGGCGGTCGCCAGCACCGGCCAGGAGACGGCGTGTTGCTTTGCCGCGTCCAGCAGAGCCTGCTGGGTGGGCACGTCAATGCTGAACGCCAGGCGCACAGACCGCGCCGACGGGGAGGCGGTACGACCCGCCAGGGAGGTGTCTTCCTGCTCCAGGGCGCCGCTCGCCTCCCAGAAGGCGACGTCTTTGTCACGAGCGGTGGAGGCGGCTTCGTCGGCGTCGAGCAGCTGTTGCAGGCTCATGCGGCGGGTTGCCGGGACCGGCTGACCGGCGGACAGGGCGCGGTATATCGCCGCCACGCGGGAGAGGCCGTTGAACGCGGCGAACCCGTCGGCAACCACGTGGGAGAAGGAGTGATAAACCCAGAGGAACCCGCCGTAACGCACCACTGCGCTGCGCACGGTCACGCCTTCATCGGTGGTGAGGGGCTGGGCGAGCAGGCGCTGTGCCCAGGCGCGTACCGGCGCGGGCAAATCAGAGTCAGGCAGGGCTGATTCAGGCAGGTCAGAGGCGTTCTCCTCCCCCGCCTCGGCGGTGCCACTCAGCTCCCCTTCATCTACGAGCAGGTCAATGCCCGAAAGGAACACCTCAAGCGGCAGAATCTGCTGAGAGGCGGCACCATCGGCAATGCGGGTGCGCACGCGGAAGCCCTCGTTCTCGCGGTAGAGCTGCACCAGCGCCTCACGCAGCAGGGCGAGGTCGGTGTCCGCAGGGCATTGCAGAACCTCCGCGGTGTTGTAGCAGGGGTTCGACGGGTCAATCGCGGCGGCAAAGTAGATGCCGCGCGCGTTCGTGGTCAGCGGCAGCCAGGGACTGTCAGCGCTGTGCGATGCGGGATCAGTCGCGGCGGTGCGAAGGTCGGAAGCAGTCCCGAAGCTATCGGGTGCGGTAGTATCAGCTACGCCCATGGTGGCCTCTCAAAGGTCTGGAGTAAGGGTCTGGATTAGGGATGATATGCGGTGTGTGAAAGGTAGGCTACCGCCCCGCTGTTTCGCGCTGACTAGGGTAAACCGACAGTGGCAACCCCAGCCACGCCTCCGGCATGAACGCAGCCAAGAACTCCGCTACAAAATACGGGGCGAGACGGCACAGATCAAGCGGGGCGAGCGAGGCGAGTAGCAAACACCCCGGGCACCCGTCTGCATGCGCGGCAGGCGGGCACTCGGGGTGCGGTAACGCTTAGCCCAGGCGGGAGGCGATGAACTCCACGGTCGGGTTCTCCACCAGCTCGGTAAACTCAATCACGGCGCCTTCGGCAGCAAGATCATCGAGCAGCGCGAAGGAACCCATCGAGTCCAGGCCCAGGGAGAACAGGTCGGTGGTCGGCTCGTCAAAAGCGGTCTGCAGGGAGTCGGGCTCGACGATGTACTTCTCCATGATGGGGCGCAGGGTCTCAAGTGCGGACATTTTTCTCCTCAAGTAGGGGTAGGAATACGGGCGTAAGGTTTAGCCGAAAAGGGTTTAGCCGAAAATTTCGGCAAGCTTGGCGCGCAGTTCGCGGCGAGAAATCTTACCCACGTTCGTGGTGGGCAGCTCCTGCAGAACCTGCACGCGCTCGGGAATCTTGAAGTCGGCGAGCTTCTTCGATGTGAAGAACTCGTGCATCGTGCGGCGCGGGTTTTCGCCCAGGTCGGCGCCTTCCTGCGGCACAATAACCAGGCCCACGCGCTCGCCCACGGTCTCATCCGGGATGCCCAGAACCACGGCGTCAAAAACGTCGGGGTGGGTCAGCGCCAGCTCTTCAATTTCGTCCACGGCAATCTTCTCGCCGTTGCGGTTGATCTGGTCCTTCGCGCGGCCGGTCACCTCAAGGTACTTGCCGGCGACCAGGCGCACAATGTCGCCGGTGCGGTAGAAGCCGTCCTCGGTGAAGCCGTAGCGGTTCGCGTTCTCCTCCAGGTAGTAGCCACGAATCGTGTACGGGCCGCGGGTGAGCAGGTGGCCGCTCTCGCCGCGCTTAACCGGCTGGTCCTGATCATCAACAATCAGAATTTCGTCGTCGGGGCTAATCGGGTAGCCCTGAGTCCTCAAACGCATCTCAATCGGGTCGGTGGAGCGGGTGTAGTTCACCAGGCCCTCAGCCATGCCGAACACCTGCTGAACGGTGCAACCGAGCACCGATTCGATCTTGCCCGCAACCGCTGGAGCCAGCTTCGAGCCGCCCACCTGCAGGGTCTGCAGGGAGGGCAGGGACACATCGCGCTTCTCCGCGGAGGCGACCCACGCCTGAGCCAGCGGCGGCACCAGCGCGGAGGTGGTCACACCCTCCATCTCAATGAGGTGGAACGCAGTCTGCGGGGACGGATCCGCCGCAAACACCAGCTTGCCGGAGACGCACATGACGCCCAGAATACCGGGCGAGCTCATCGTGAAGTTGTGCGCGGCGGGCAGCACCACGAGCATGGTCGTGTTGTTGTTCAGCTTGCAGATATCGACCGAGCCGCGCACCGAGTACAAGTAGGCGGCGTGGGTGCGAGGAATCAGCTTCGAAATGCCGGTCGTACCGCCGGAAAGCTGCAGGAACGCCACCTGCTCGCTCGCGCGCTGGTTCTCGGTGTTCTGAACGACGCCGGGCACGAACTCTTCAGCGAGCTCCTCTTCGGTCAGCGGGGTCAGCGGCTCGGCAACGTCAATAGCGACCGGCGGCTCCTGGGAGTTCTTGCGCAGTTCGGCGGCAACGTCCTCGTGCAGGGCGGCGAAATCTGCGCCGGGGGTCAGCGAAGAGAACACGTGCGCCGCCGCGTCGGTGCGGGTCGCAAAGTGCACGAGCTCGGTGGTGCGATGCTGCGGCAGGCAGAACACCGGCAGAGCCGCCGCCCAGAAAATACCCAGCAGGTACACCAGGTACTCGGCGGTGTTACCCAACTGCAGTAGCACGCGGTCACCGGGCTGCACGCCAGCCTGAATGAGGCGCGCCGCAGCGGCACGACCTGCCGCCTCCAGCTCACCGTAGGAGAGGCGAATCTGCTGGGGCTTGCCGTCCTCATCGAGCTGCGCGTGCGAAATCGCCACGAGCGCCGGGAAGTGCGGCTTTGCGCGGCAGGCATCCAGCAGGAACTCGGGGATGGTCTGGTCAATCCAGTAGCCAGCTTCGCGGTACTTCGCGGCAAAAGACTCGGGGATGAGCGGTGTGGGGGCCAGGGGGCTACGTTCTACGGTCATCTTCTCTCGATTTCTGTGTCGTTTGCGGTTTCTATAGCGCTCACGTGCTGCGTGCATTCGCAGCGTGATGCCATCTCGTCAATGAGGGCGGGTGTACAGCCTACGCCGGGTACCTTTCGGTACCCCTCGCGGCGCGGTAGTACTGCACTCTTCTTAGGCTGTACTTCTCTAGGATACGGGCGCGGCGGTGTCTACCCTAACGGGAACCCCGCACGCCCACCATACGGGGTGTGCTCTACCCGGGCGGAGCCCTAGGCTACCTCTCGCTGGTCCTCTTCAGAGCCTGGCTCAGTGCGTTCAGCCTCCCGGCTGGCAGCAATAATACGTTCCAGGGCCGGCACAATCGCACCGCGCCAGCACGCATAATCGTGACCGCCGTTGAAGGTCGTGCACCGCACTCTCTCCAGGCCCAGCTTTTCTAGACGCGCCTTCAGCTCGCGGTGAGGAGGCACCAGAACCCATTCCTGCTCCCCCACCTCAATCTCAAGGTACAGGTGGCGCAGACGATCAATCTCGCCCGCCGCCTCCAGCTCGTCCAGGCGGTCCATGACCTGCGGCTGCCACAGCGACGAAGACTGCGCGATTGCGCCGCCAAACGCCTCCGGGCGGCTCAGCACCGCCAGCAGGGAGGACAGGCCACCCAGCGACTGACCGTTAATCACGATGTTCTGCGGGTCGGTCTTAATGCCGTACACCGCCTCCAAGTGCGGGAACGCAATCTCCACCAGGTAGTCGGCAATCGGGTTGTCACCGTTCAGTTCCTTCCAACGATTCTCACGGCCGCCAGAGTGCAGGAAGAACACGTGCATCGCCGGAATACGGCCCGCCTCATGGGCGCGGTTGAGGGTCTGCTCCATGCCCTGGCTGAACCACATCTCACCGTCGAACTGGATGAACAGCGGCGCATCCGGGGCGGGATCCCCCACACGACCGAGCACGTACTGGTGGCCGTCAGAGGTCTGCATCCACTCGGGGGCGGGCAGCGCGTCAATCTCTTCCTGAGTCAGGATGAACTCCTGCACCGGCGCGTGCTCAAGCTGCACCACACCCATGCAACGACCGATACGGTTGCACACGGTCTCGGGGTTCAGCGGGTCACCCTCGCCGGAGTCCAGGGCGGCGCGCAGGCGCACCTGGTCGTCATCGCCCAGCCAGGCGGGGCGCTCGCCGGGCAGCGCCGGCAAGAAGTTGTAGGAGGCACGCCAGGTAGTTTCCATCTGCATGCTCAGCTGCCACCAGCCGGTGCCCTCGATGCGGGCCATGAGGGAACGATCAAGGTTCTTCTCATCGGTCAGGCGGTTGATAAACATGAGCACCTGCTCCGCCTGCTCGTTGTAGTACAGGAAGGTGACGATGCGCTCGTTCTCACTGATGGTGCCGTCGTCAAGATGCACCGGCTCGATGATGGGGGTGCCTTCGGAGACAACCTCAACGATGCGGGCGTTCAGCTCTTCGGGGCTGACCGCCTCGGCGATGAGGGCGCTGATGAGGGGGCTGTCCACGCGCGGTGCAGGTACAGGGCGCGGGATCTTGGGAGGGCTCGGGCGCACAGCCGGCGCAACGGTACGCGGTTGTGCAGAAGCAGCCTGTGCAGAAGCGTTCTGCGCGGGAACGGTCGCGGTGGGTTCGTGCTCGCCCAACGGTTCCTCCTTGGTCTGTGGAAACACTCAATCGGTGAGAATCGGTGAGGAGGCGCATTATCGTTAGTTAGCCTCTACTACCTCACTCTATGGTATCCCTTACCCAAACTCCAGCCAAAGGGAAAAATGAAAGAACCAAAAAATGACAAGAATGACAGCCAGCACACGCTCCTCAAACCCAAACACGAAGCCGCCACCCTCACCCCTCCAGACCAGCCCCCCTCCCAGGCCAGCGCAGCCCAGCTCAGAAGTTAAAAGAGATGAGGCACCGAGACCGTGCATCAAACCTCTCAAGTCGCAACTTTCAAAGTCTCATGCGGCAGTCTCGGTGCCTCATCTACGGGTTCCCAAAATGGAACCTACCCAGTGCTCGGATCCGTTCATGCGTCAAAGACGGGCGAGCACCGGGTAGGCGCCCTACGCGCAGGGGATCCTGGGTCCCTCAGATCCTAGCGTTCGCTGCTTGGCGCAATGCCGAGCTTTTCCAGCCGTACTGAGACGGTTGGTGCAAACTCCCACGCGGCTTAGGGGCGAAAACTACTCGCTTTCGCGGGCCGCCGAAATAGCGTCAGCGGCAATATGAATCGTTTGGTTCTCCTTCGGAATCACCAAAGGGGTACCAGTGCACGGATCAGGAATAATGACCGATTGCAGGTCAAAAACTTCCTGAATAAGTTCCGGTGTAATTATTGCACGCGGATCACCCTGAGCGATAATCCGACCCTGCTTCATTAGCACAACATGAGTAGCATACCTGAAAGCAAGGTTCAGGTCATGCAACACCACGGCTACAGTCCGCCCTTCGGAATGCAATTTCTTCGTCAGGTTCAGCACCTCAATCTGGTGCGTGATATCCAGGTAGGTGGTCGGCTCATCGAGCAGAATCAGCGGGGTCTGCTGCGCCAGGGTCATGGCGATCCACACGCGCTGACGCTGACCGCCCGAGAGTGCCTCAATGGGACGCTCCGCAAGCTCCAGCACGTTCGCCGCCTGCATCGCCTCCACGCAGGCTCGCTCGTCCTCATCGGACCAGGAACGCAGCAGCGACTGGTGCGGGTAGCGGCCGCGCGCCACCACATCCGCCACGGTCACGCCGCTCGGCGCCTCCGGGGTCTGCGGCAGCATCGCCAGAATCTTAGCGATGGCGCGGGACTTCATCTGCGGCAGCGGGGTGCCGTCCAGGCGAACCTCACCCTTCTTGAGCGGGTTCACGCGGGCAAGAGCCTTCAAAGTGGTCGACTTGCCGCAGGCGTTCGGGCCCAAGATGACGGTCAGCTCCCCCTCCGGCACCTGAAAATCTACCCCGTTGAGCACCGTATGCTCACCGTAGGCAACCACCATGTTCTCGCCTTCAAGGCGGGTCGTCACACTAGTGTTCACTAGCTCTTCTTCCTTTCGAGGTAAATCAGGTAAATCAGGTACAGGCCACCAATCGCACCGGTCACCACACCCACCTGAATGATGCGTCCGGGAATAGCGAAACGGCCAATCAGGTCGGAGCCGAGCACCATGAGCGCGCCCATGAGTGCCGCGGAGGTGAAGCCCACCCCGCCGCTGCGGGCGAGAGTCTTCGCGATGTGCGGTGCCGCCAGGGCGACGAAGGCAATCGGGCCGGTCGTCGCGGTCGCCAGCGAAACCAGAAGCACACCGATGAACAGAGCCGCCACACGGTACGCGTTCACGCTCACACCCAAACCGGATGCCACCTGGTCACCAAAACGAATCGCGCCCAGCGGGCGGACCAGCATCAGCAGCAGCGGAGTCACCACGAGCAGCAGACCCAGCAGCGCGTAGGTGCGCTCCCAGGTGATGTCATTGAGCGAACCGGCAAGCCAGGACGCCGCGGTCTGCGCCTGAGTCAGCGAAGCACGCACCACCAGCAGCGAATTAAACGCCGCCAGGGTCGAACCCACGCCAATACCGACCAGCACCAGACGGAAACCGTGCAGACCCGTGCGGCGCGTCAACAACCACACCAGCACCGAGGTAGCCAAGCCACCAACCACAGCGCCCAGGGCAACCTCAACGGGGCCGGAATTGAACACAATAATCTGCAACAGCGCACCGGTCGCGGCACCATTCGTGAAACCGATAATATCCGGCGATCCCAGGGCATTACCCGAAATCACCTGGAAAATCGCACCCGACAGACCAAGTGCCGCACCCACCAGAAGCGCCGCCACAATACGCGCCGCACGCTGCTGAGCGAAAGCCACCGTAATCTGCTTGCCCTCACCCAGTAGCGCCGGGATCACCTTATCCGAGGCGATATTGTAGTCACCCTGCAACATGCCCCAAAACGCCAGTGCCGCAATCAGCACCACCAACGCCACATTCAGGATCAGTACGCGCCACGGCACCTGGGCACTCACAGGACCGCGCACAGTCAGCACCGGGCGGCCACCCAAATCGCGGCCGCGACGACGCGCCGAACGATTAGCGGGGGTGGTGGCGGTCGCCATCGAAAGAGCGGAAGAATTCGACATTAGAGAGCCTCCACCTTACGACGAGTCATCAAGAACAAGAACACCGGGGCACCGGCAAGAGTCGCCACAATACCCACCTGAGTCTCCTGCGGAGCCACCAGCACACGCGCCAACACGTCAGCACACAGCAGCCACACCGGACCCACAAGCGCCGAACCATAATTCACCCAGCGCACATCATTACCGAGTAGGGCACGCACCACAAACGGCACCGCCAAACCCACAAAACCAATCGGACCCACCGCAGCAGTCGCAGCACCGGCAAGCACCGTCACCGCCAGCAACGTCAAATTCTGGGTCGTGCGAACACTCACGCCGAGGCTGGTCGCCGCCTCCTCGCCCATACTCAGAGCATTAATCGCAGGAGCCACGAAGAACGCCACCAGCACACCCAGCACAATCACCGGACCCACAGTCGAAGCGATATCCATACCGCGGCCCTCCAGCGAACCGGCAACCCACACACGGAACTCGTTATACGCATCCTGATCAGCCAAAATCAAGCCCTGCGCAATCGCCGACAGTGCAGCAGAAATCGCCACACCCGCCAACGCAAGCTTCACGATCGACCCGTCACGACCACGACCCAGCGTATACACCAGCACCGCAGCCAACGCGCCACCAATCGTCGCAGCAACCATGTACTGCCAAATACCCATCACACCAAAAACCACCACGGAAGCAATCACAGCCACCGCAGCACCGGCATTCACACCCATCAGACCGGGCTCAGCCAACGGGTTACGGGTCAACGACTGCATCAACGAACCGGCAACCGCCAACGCGGCACCCGCCGCAAGACCCACCAGGGTACGCGGAATACGCTGCTCCATCACAATCGTCTGCGCCTGCTCAGAAGCAGTGCCATTGAAAACAGCCAGAACCTGATCCGGCGGAAGATTATTCGATCCGAACAGCAAAGAAGCAGCCACAGCCCCCACCAAAAGCACCGCAAACAAGAACAGAAAAGCCAGGCGCTTACCCAACTTCTGCCCCTGAATCACAGAACCCTGACGGGACGTACTCTCCTGCTGAACATCTCGGGACAATGAGCTCGTGCGGGCCACTATGCTCCTTATGCTCGATACAAGAAAACAGGGAGGCACACCCGGCACCCCACAGGAGGGGCACCCGGCACACCGGTAGATAATGAGAGAAACGCCGGAGCGGGCGAGGTACTCCCCCACCCGCATCCGACGTTATGTCTTAGCGCTTACGGGTCAGCAGCAGCGTAGCGGCAGCCACCACGCTCACGCCCAGAACCACCACGCCAATCCACGGGAACGCAGCACCGTAAGTCACGGTCTGCACGGTGGATGCGGTGTTAGCCGCACCCGAAGCGCTCGGGCTCGACGCAGTACCGCGCGCAACAGCCGAAGAGGACGCGCTCGCCGAAGCGGTCGCCTTCTTCTGGGCATTTGCAGACGCCGAAGCAGCGGGAGCGGCGGAAGAACCGGAGGAAGCGGAGGTACCGGAAGAGTCAGATTCCGCGTTCAGGCGGTCGTACTCCTCCTTGGTGATGGTGTTGCCCTCAGCGTCGGTGTAGACGGTCTCAGCCTCAGCCGCGCCGCCTGCCGAACCATTCGAGGAACCGTTCGAGCCACCGTTGGAGGAGGACTCGTTGGAATCGTTAGAGCCCTGGGCCTCATCTGCGGAGTCGGAGCTGTTAGAGTTCGAGCCGCCATTCGAGGAGCCGCCGTTGTTCTTCGAGCTGGACGAGCCACGGTTCGAGGAAGAACCCGAAGAGTTCGAGGAGGAATTATCCGAACCGCCTTCGCCCACCACAGTGAACTCGGGGCTACGGTTGGTGTACGCCTCGGTACCCAGGTACTTGCCGTCCTTGTCACGCTTCTCGCCGGTCGCAAGGAAACGCAGAGTGTGGGTGCCAGCGCCTACATCCGGCAGAACGAAGGAACCGGAGACGTTGCCGTTGCTATCGGTCTTCTGCTGGTGCACCACGCACGCGCCCTGAGCCGCATCGGAGGGGCACAGATCGCCGTCGTCCACCTTCACGGACACCACAGTGTTCGCGGGGAAACCGCTCACGCTAAAGGAAATCACGCCGTGCTCGCTCACAGAGGAGGAAACGGTCGAGGAGGTGCCGGGGGTAGATGCCTTCGCACCGC
>ERZ772958.873-NODE-873-length-12998-cov-6.567952_pt1 | contig 12998 bp, 21 predicted proteins | sample MGYA00580681_ERZ772958 | MGnify/ENA primary metagenome ERZ772958 (study PRJEB29015, sample SAMEA2738089) | human oral metagenome | biome: human oral; feature: human-associated habitat; material: saliva | place: China | collected 2275 ...
AACAAGTTCTTAGGCAAACCACGGCTGAACTGTGGAACGATTGAATGAGACTCTAAAGAAATCTGCTTCATACCTAAGTAATGAGCAAAAATCGCAATACGCTGACGCAATCCACGCTTGTAGTTCGCTTCCTTGGTCTTGGTAATCATCTCAAGGCCCATCAGCTTAAATTCCATGGCTACGCCCGACGTGTTCCCTGCGAAGTTCTCATCAGTCAAGTTAGGCACATGGCTGAATGTGTAGATATCCTCTTTAAGAGCTGTACGCAAGATTTCAGTAGCACTTTCGTCCAGCGTATTCTTCAAGAACTCAGCTCGTGCACTATCGCCCGGTAGTTCCAAAAGACCTTCTTCAGAAAGAATCTTCATCGCTGCTTTAGCATCCTCTGGCGTGTCCGCTAACTGCGTTCCATACAAGACAAGGATAGACTCCACTGCCTGCTCCTTATCATTGACACGGTTACCCATCAAAGAATTATAAGCGTCAATCAAGCTAATCTGTTGCTCGTAGTCGCCAATTGCGAAGTGATTGTTGCGATACTCAATAATTGGGATTTGTCCAAGGTTATGTTCTTCTACTTCCTCATTCTGTGTTGTTCCTGTGCTTGAATCACGCAGCACCATGTGATAGTGCAGATTTTCTGTAAATACCTCAGCCTGATACTTAGTAGTATCTTTCGTATCATCTTTAACTTGATAGTAGTAGACTGCAAACAAAGGTTTCCGCTCAATACTATCATCATAGACCATGAAGGTATTTTCTGGATCAATACTAGTAGAGTCCAACTCAGTCAATCCCTCTTTGGCATAGATGTACTCATAAGCACGACCATAGATAGCCATGTTCAAAGCATTCTGCGCATCTACTTGGTCAATCTCAGCGCCATCAAAAGCTGTCAGTAGTTCATCGATGTCACCTTCAGCAGTGTTATTGTACTTGATAGGATTGCCCATAAAATAGCCTGTAGCCGTGTCTGCAATGTCCTTGGCATGATTGGCTACCGTCTTGTAATTGGGTGCGTTCTCGTTGCGTCTCTTGTGTTCTAAGATAGCATGTTCACCCAAGTAGTAGCTTTTAAGCTTCTTCAAACGCGAACCGTCAGTGCTATGCTTCGTTATCAATTTGTAAATCAGGTCTTTCTTCAAAGAACCCTCATTATATCCATCTCGTGGATAGGTTAAATATTGGTACATGTCTTTCCTCTCTATAGACCATAATCAGAACGTCTGCGGACGATTGCTTTAGGTTGTGAATGTTGCGAGTAAATCGCATAACGCACCGCATCCAGCACGTCGTCATTCTCTTTCACTGGCTCGCCTGTCTTTTCATTCCAGGTGTATTGATAGACTTCATCTTTGAACTTGCTGACCTTGTTTGATACAACAAAAAAGCGCCCAGCTTTCATTAACTTGGCGACTTCTTCAATACCAGACAATACCGCTTTATTAGCGTTGAATGTTCTTAATTGCTCTCTTTGAAATCTTGCAACATGTTCAGGTCGTGCGCTATCTGCCCAGAACGTAATATTCCCATATCGTTCCTTGATATTCTTAGCGAGGTCTACCCAAAAGTCTATCTCTTTGTACTGATGAGCGTGTTCCTCTAACAGATAAATCGAACCGTCAGACGTCTCTCCAATAACAACGATAGAGCCAAAGTGTTCATATCCCCAGTCGACACCAGCGTAGACCTTTGTAATGTCTTCTGGTACATTATCCACAAACATCTTCTCACTAAAATCACGATAGACGACGCCGTCACCAGTCACCCACAGACCAAGAATGTCTCGGTCATAAAATACACCAGCTGGTGTGGCATTCTTGATATTCTCGCGGTATCTGTCAGACATGAACGTATTATCATCTAGCTTGAAATGAAAGTCTATGATCATATCGTCGCCAGAGTTGATATAATCCCGTCTGAGCCAGTGGGTCGGGATATCTGGGTTACTATCCCAAACAATCCGAGCACCCTCTCCTGAGCAACGTGAGATAATTTCTTTGAATACTTGTTCATTAGCAAGAGACGCCTCGTTTACATAAGCTCCAAAAGCAGTAAAACCACGGGCACGTTTTAAACCAGATATAGAACCGGTGTAGACTTGAACTACCTTGACACCGCAAAGGGTAAAAGCTCCGTGCTTATCGTATTTAGGTTCAATATCAAACATGTTATACAATTCCTGAATGATATTGTTTTGTATCGATGTTGAAGATGTTCCAGCTAAGATATACATCGGTTCATCTATGTTTAATCTATCCGCTGTTTCTCTCACTCGTGCAATCTCATTCATGAAGACCATGTTGTTTAAAACAGTTTTACCTGAACGTTTTGCACCATGGAGACCACAGATAAAAAAATCATCATTCAATACTCGTGTAAGTACTTCCTCTTGTCGTTTAGTGAATTTACTTGTCATTAAAAGCACCTCTCAAAGCCTTGGAAAAGTCTCTCAATTTATCATCTTGTTCATTATCCTCGCCGATTTGAGTTTTGAGTTTTTCGATTTCTAGTTTCAGTTTTTCATCAATTAACTCTAAGTCATGGAAAGTCATATTGTTCATACCTTCCAAAGCTGAAAGAAATGCGTTTGAATTAGCTTGTCTAATACCGTCATTCTCGATGCTTGCCCTAGCTTTATTTTTTAGCCATTCATACTCATTGAAAGCCTGCTCTCTGGACCATAAGGACATATTAGAGAACTGTTTGAGCAGCTCACGATACCTTACCAAAACCTTACCATTTTGAAGAAGCTCGCTTGCTTTAACATCGACCGTGCTATCTTTCCACTTTTTAGAAGTTGAAAAAGCCTGTCTATATGCTTGTCTTTGAGATAGTCCGGAGATTATCCCTTGGACAAATAGCTCTTGTTTTGGGGTTAATTTATCCACTCACCGGACTACCTCCTTTCCGACAAAATAAAAAGCCACTCAAAGAGTGACTTGGTGCAAGGCGACTACTACCTTGCGTGTTAATTAGTAATCAATTTGAAAGTTTTCCTTTTTTTTTATTTTTTTGTAGTCATTTAAAACCTCTGAGGGAATCAAACCCTCTAGCTTATAACTTATCCGGAATATAATTAGCTACGCAATCATGCAAGGTCCAGTCGATAAGCCGACCTTCTAATAAGTTAATGAGTGATATATGAATGCTAAGCCTACTGCCTACCCTGTTCTAGGACACAAAACACTCAAAGGAGAGTGTGGGATTTGAACCCACGGACCGCACATAGGCGACCACCCGTCTAGCAAACGGGCGCATTCAACCTGACTCTGCCAACTCTCCATGTCAGGGAAGACTTACTGCCTTACCCTTAATTCTTGATACTACCATTTTAACAGATTTTAGGCTTCATGCCTGTACCATTACTATCATTTACTATCAATTCCGTAAGAATGACATCAAGCTCATTTACCGCCTGTTTCTTCAAACGGTAGTATGTAGGAGAACTCATTCCTCCCATGCTATCACAGATATCATCAACGTACATCTTATTGATGTAGGTCTTTCTCAAAATAGTTCTATGTTTTGGATTTTTAAGCCTATTGATCATTCTACCTAATTCAAGCTTTCTGTTGATAACCTCTTTAGTATCCTGTTCTATAGCCTCTTTCATCACGACAAGCTGAGTATAGACGTCATCAACTTTTCTAGTTTGACCGCCTTGGACTTTAACGTCTGTCCACTTAGGACTTGAGAGCAAACCAGCCTCAAGTTCTTTGATTTCATCTATACGGCTTTGAATGTCCATATCAAGGTCTTGTAATTCTTTCAAGAGCTCTTTAGCCTTCACTCTCTATCTCCTTTTGTGGTATAATAATATTATTGAGATTATAGCTGAGACAGAGAGTGTCTTGGCTTTTTTTATGCCCACGAAATATGGATTTTCTTGTCAGAAACATACTCAGACCCACTGAAAAAGTCTTTAGAATAGTATAGTTTGTATTCCACTAAAAAACCTGGTCCTAACAACTGTTTTATTAATTCTATTGTCTTGCTGTCATCTAAGCGACGTTTAATGTATTCATCTTTGACCGATAATACATTAATTAAATGACCTGTATAACCTTTCTGTGCCGATACTTTTATTTTTTGTTCTAGGTCGTATTCCTTGAAATACCTCTCAAACCATTTAGCGTGACTCTCTGAATTTAATCGTTTCACCTCATCAATTAGTGCCATCCCTTTTCCTCCTTTAAATAATTTTACCGTCAAAAATCAGAGTAATTGTCCCTGTTCCATCTCCTCACTAACTTCCTAATGCACAAATTCGTTGACCAGATCGCTGATAAGAAACTTCCAGTCAGATTCTCTGAAGGTCAAAAAACGATCTGCGGTAAAATTTCTAATCCTTTTATAAAAGAGTATCTTTAGTTGGATTGATTCACCAACAGTAAGGAAGACACCAGGGAAACGATGTACCGAATGCACTCTATTCCCGTATCCAGAAATATCTAAATGTATTAACATTTCCGGATATGAACGTCCAATCTTAGCTTCAACTCCGAACTCAACCTTAACTTCTTCTACAATTGGAATCTCGTTAAAAATTGGTCGTGCAGAAAATAATGGCGACGGGAGTTCTTGCCTTTTCTTTCTTCCTGAATATGGATATTTTTTAGGTCTCAATCTATAACCTCCTCTACAAGAATATAGGTTCTTTCTTTGTTCATCTGTTCATAACGTGCAACTTGATAACCTATAACGTTTATTTTCGCTTTGCCGTCCGTTGCAATTTTAGCTTTTTCTATATATTCATTGAGTTTTTCAACTGCATAAATTTCATCATCAAAAAATTCAAGGAACTTTCTCATCACTCCACCTCCAAAAGCTCCTCATTTTCATAGACGTTGCCGATTATGGCACTTTCTTTTAGCGTTTCTGGTTCAAATGGGCTTATTCTGTCTGGATCAGCAACGTTAATACACTCGACATAAAATCCTAGGCCGTCATGCAATATACCAAGTAGATGACCGTTGTTCTTGGATGTTTCAAGATATTTATAACTTCCAAATTTTACAATCATTTTTATGCCTTGTATTTCAAGTACATCCCCCTCGAAAATCTCGACACTGTTTCGGTCTCTGAGGTCTGTTGATTGCATGATGACTAGATTGTCAACGAAAACATAATCTGGACTAACAAAGACAGAGGATTGGTCAACTACTACAACCTGTCCGCTTTCTGTTATTGCGAAAGTATCTTTAAACATCTCTTTATTTGTGGTATCCCACGCTCTAAATTTCGGTCTCATAATCTCACCTCATCCCCAACTTTCACTTTATCCCACTGCTCTCTAGTGACTACGAAAATTCCATAATCTCTGATAGTCACTGTGTACAACTTCCCATGTCGCCCTTTCTCGACGACCTTACCGAATATATCAGCGCCTTCGTTATCAGCCTTGTAGATTACAATAGGGCGCTTTTCTTCTAATTTCTTAATCTGGATACTCTGCCAGATGTTCAAAGTAGCTGACAAGACAATCCACAGTGCTATAAATCGCTTCATGTTTACTCCCTATAATAGTTATAAATTTCAATAGCTGGAATTGATTCATTATCATTTGCAAAAGTAATCACCAGCTCGTTTCTCACTTCTTTCTGAAGTTCTAGTAACTCCTCTATCGAATTGATTTCGATAAAATGCCCCTCTGCACCGTTCGGGAATTCTCTTTGTATTCGACCTTTAGACGTTTTATGATTAACTCCTTCAGAAAGCCAACTGCCTTCTCTCCTAGAAAATCGCTTATCAAATTCTTCAAACGTCGAACAGGTTCTAACTTCTCTTTTTGTGTATTTTTTAATTGTGGTGTTAGGAATTTGTTTTTCAACTTCCCCTGACGTACTTGTTAGTAAAAATTCCATCACTCCACCTCCTCAAAATAAAATTTTCCGTTGAATGGTTCGATTTTGATGATTCCATAATCCAATCCAAGTCTTGCTATAAATGGCTTGCTGATTCTTTCGTGCAAGGTAGACATCTGCTCTCTGAATTCTTCTAACAGAAGAGTAGATTTGTAGAAATTGCATTGATAGCAAGCAGGCATATAGTTTTCAAAGCTATCTTCTCCGCCTCGATAGTGAGGATGCAAATGATCTACTCTCAAAGTTTTCAAGTCCAAAACCTTGCCACAATAAGCACAGTGACCGCCGTATTTATCTAAAACTTTTTGTCTAGTGGTTTTAGATATGTTTTTTCGTTTCATTCTGTGACCTCTTTTTCTTGTATTGTGTCCTACTTCTAAAAAATATCAATTTTAGCCGTTTTTAATTCCAATATAACGTCAAATCTAATACAGTTTATTTTCTTAGTCATGTCAACCAAATCCACGTTAGGCTTGAAAAAATCGCTATAAACCAAGCAACGGTGGCAAATATCGTCTAAAGCCACTTTAGTTGCATCATCAAGAGTAAAGACTTGATTCACATTAAAAATAAAATCTCTAATGTTATCAAGCGCTTTAACGCTAATAACGTTGTTCTGCATATCCTTGTTAAAAACTTGGGTGCTTTTGACAAATTCAATGATTTTATTTTTAGTCACTTTGTCTTTCATTTTTCCACCTCCTCAATTTTATTCTCTAACTTATCTTGTGACTTTCTAGCTCACCGAATTCACGCCCTTGGTTCACGAAATAGGAACCAATCAAAATCGCATCTGCCTCGTCATCTTTGACGTTCAGACAAAAACCATCGGCCACTTTAGCAACTGCCTGCAACTTCATTGATTTCTTGCTTCGATCTTTATAGCTGAACTTCCAATACTTGCGCCAGGTCGACACGTTCACGAAGTACACGTTATCAGCAACTAGCCGTCCAAGAATAATTCCTGTCACAATTCCGATGCTGATCATAGACTGCTGATTAGGACCCATGACCGAATTCTTCTCGACCACAATCGACTCAAACGGACCTTCATAATGTTGCAAGGCTCTTAATTGAATGGTTCTTAATTCTCCAGCCATGAAACGTCCACGTTCAAAGAATGACTTGCTTTTATGTTTTAAGACACCACTTTCGACAAGGATAGAACCTTCAAATAAGGCCCAGCCTGTCGCAGTAGTTGAAATGTCTAACGATAATGTCAGAGAACTCATTGCAATTCTCCTTTGATTCCACAAAGGTCGAAGAGATTTCGCTTGTTGTTCTCGATGAACTCGAAGAACTTCTGAAGTTCGGCCAAATGGCGTTTCTCCCTCTTGACTCCAAGGCTCATATGATACTCTGTTGGCGTTTTCGGTGTTACCCTGATGTCTAGCCAATAAAGAGTCTCGAACACATCACCGTTCGTATCAAGAGAAGCGTCTGCGTCCGTATTTCTGAAATGCATCTGCATATCATATTCAATTTTGTTTGTAATCGTGATGTTCTTATCTACGATTTCTAGTGTGATACTTGTTCCTGGGATGTCGATTTTATTTAGCATTTATTTTTCTCCTTTATGCGTGTTTTGTATTTTTGTTGATTTCTACCAGCCATTGTTCTGCAGCTTTCCGGATATTCTCCGGAGCCGATAAATTGTGCTTGCCTCTGATTTGGATAATCCGTCCTGATTGGTATTCCATAGTGAAAAACGGCTTGTCTGGTTCATCTTTTGATCTAACGAATATGATTGTTGTTTTGCCGTTTGCATGATCTTGAGTATATCTAGCACTTCCAACACAATGAGATAGCGCCTTTCCTTCCAAAATCAATTCTCCCGAATTATACGCTGGCTTAAAGAGATACTGGTCAATAACTTTCTCATACTTGACCAAAGTCTTTTGACGCTTCTCAAACTTGCGCTGTTCGATTTCGCTTTTATGTTGTATAAGTAGCTTAACCGCATTATCATGCGCTTTGACTAAATCCTTCGGCATGATGAGATTGTCGGTATCGATAGGGATATCAAGCTCGTTCAGCATGCTGATATAGTCTACATAGTAGTCAAAATTGACTTTATTTTTTAAGAACCAATTCTGGAACCTGTTCATTTTTGCTGCTTTCGGGATTTTGTTGATATCTTGATAAGTCAAGACTTTTTCAATTCCAGGAACAAGCTTTCCGCCTCGTGATTTGATTCGACGTTCTAGCTCATAATCTCTGAAGGACCTATCTGTATTTTTGAAAAATCGCTTATTTTCATGAAGCCATTTTTTTGTGATAACTCGGCAGTCAACCGCTTTTCTTGCATGCCATCCGTCATAATCAATAACATCATAAGCAAAATCTGTGGCCATTCTCCAGGCATTTATTTTCTGCAAAAACTCGATTTCGGAGCGGTATTTATACATGTGTGGCAAATGGTAATAGCGCATCCCTGAAGGGAATTCTAAATACTTCAATTCAGAAATATCTCGAATCTTATTCTCCCAATTATTCTCGAAAAATATTGTTCCTGAATATGCCCCTTGACCTGAAAAATTGGGAGTCAGGCCAGGAGCGTAGACTCCACATCTCTCAGTTAATTGTATAACCTGGTTTTCGCTCATCTGTTCAAAGTTTGTCAGTTGCATCCTGATAGATTGCTTGCCGTTTATATATTGTGACCAGAAGCCGTAAGATTGAATTTCAATCCGTTTGCTAGTCACGAGAACAATTGCAAAACTGTGAAATTTATCATAAAAATCCAACCTACTCGACTTTGTCAGCCGTTTTTCGATGACCATACAACCCGTCCGGTCGCTCTGAATTGTTTGAGATTTGTTAGACCATTTGATGGTCGGAATCTGCGAATAGCACCAGTCAAAGAATTTTTGGGGCGGTTTCAAACGCCCATCAATTATTTTTTGATTTTTTGTCATGCTAATTCTCCGAATAAATCGAGCTGCCCGTCAATAACATTTTTCTGTTTTTTGACTTTTTTAGATTTTGGTTTCTCAGGTCGTTGACCGACCGTAACAGTAGCTTGAACAGCCTCGACCTTTTTGGTTTTGCCAGTAAAATACTTATAGACCCAGCCAAATACAGTAGAGTCGTCTACCATCGCACAAGTTCCTGACTTAAAGTTCTTAGCTTGGTTGGCACAATATTTCAAAGCTTCTTTGATAGATTTCTTATCACTCAAAACTCCTTCGAAAAGTTTTTCATCTTCTTGGTCACAAACCCAATTGTGGATAGCATCCTCAGCTGGACCATGGTCTTTCTTCATTTCCTCCAGCATTTTGGCCAGGGCTTTTTCTTTGATTTCATTCATGTTATTTCAAAAAAATGCGACTGCCTCTGTTGTTGTGAGTTTGGCTAAATACGGACAGTCGCTCGTCCAAGGTCACATGACCTTTACTGACGCTTTCTAGTTCGCAGTTTTACAAGAATGCACGGCTTGTTTGTTTTGGTTATTTTTTATCTTGTCTTCCTAAAAAGGCAATAATTGAATGACAATAAAGTCTTCCGATGTTGTTTTAACATCGGCAACATAGGCATTAAGTAAGCTTTCCTCAGTTTTGTATGTTGTTTGGTTTTCAACACTTTCATTCCAACGAATAAATTGAGGTTTGAGACCTGGCCAACCAGATCTGCCAAATAATGCAATACATTCTTCTTTATTTTGATGTATAGCAAATGTAATGCCATGTGGACAACCTGTGTCATGAGTCGCTAGTATGTCTTTTACTTGTCTGCTCATCAAATCACCTCCACACGCTGGCTCAAAGCTTTTGTTTTGCAGTATTCGCAATGACCGCACGGCTTCGCCTTCTCTTCGCCTCGTTTGACCTTATCAAGATGCTGAATCAGCATAGACAACTCTGTCAGCTCATAGCCAAGCTTTTCCTGAGTTTGAAAGACGATGGCCCTGGTATCAGGAGCAGATTCCTTAGTCACCGCGTAGATAATAGGGGTGAACTCTTTGCCGTACTTCTCTTCTAGCATCTTCTTGTAAGCAGCCATTTGAAGGACATATCCCCAAGCCTCGAACCAGCGGACTTGAATATTTCGTCCGCTTGCTTCATCCTGAATCCAGACCATGCTATCAATGTCAGATTTCGTGGTCTTAATATCCACGAAATACCCTTTTTCGACATTGAGACAGTCAATCTTGCCTTTAAATTCCACACCTTCGATTTTGCCTGTTACAGCAACCTCTTTCTGGCCGACATAGTAGTCCATGAACTGCTTATCAGCTTCCAGTCGCTCAATCATACGCTGGCCGACCAAGAAGTCGGATTTCAACTGACCTTTGGTCTTTCCGGCTTTTGAAATCATGGCATCTGCGTTTTCATCCATAAATTTCTTATGTACTTCTGGACTTTCAAAATAGCTGTGGACCATGTTCCCGACCAAGAGAGCCGTGTTGTCTCTCTGGTCTTCCCATTCTCCTTCCAGCTCTGCCAACGCCCGTGCTTCGCACTCTCTAAATCGCTTATATTGCGAGATAGACCAGTAGCGACGTGCAGAAGCTGCTGAATAGTAGTCTTTACCAAGTAAATCTTGTGTCATTCCATTTCCACCCTTTCAGCCTTGCTTGCCATTTCAGGCATTACTCGGACAATAATCCCTAACTCTTGAGAAATAGCCTTGAATTGCTCTTTGACTTGACGCATATTTTTTTCAGGGAAAATAATTTCCATATTTTGGTATCGATAACCATATTTTTTAGCCACATCATCAGAAGCCATATTTTGCGATTTTCGGCCTGTTTCTTGCTCAATGGTATGATTACCCCCTGAACTGCTTTCTGACTCAAATTCAGGCTGATTCTGGCCATATAATCGACCTTGAGCATCTTGTTCCGCTTCTGCTTTAGTCCGTCTAAGCTCATCTGCGTCTGCATGTAAAATATCGATAGTATCCAAAGCAGAGCGACCCTCTCTCAGCAAATCAACGTACTTTTCAGGATTCAAACCTTTAGCTACCGCGATAGCAGTCATTTCATCTATGCGCTTTTTCAACTCATCTTCCGCTTTAGCTCGTTCAGCTAATGCCTTGTCATCAAGAATTGCTTGCAACACATCAGCAAGTTTCGCTCCCTCATCATATCTACGAACGTAGACAGTGGGCCCAAAACCAGCCTTAGCTGCCGCTTCTGTAATCTGGATAAGTCCAGCTTCACGTTGTTGCTTCTTAGCGGCTTCTTCTGCAACCAATCCGACAATCATCTTAGAAGTAGCTTGATTGATTCGCACATTGTCGGCCATGAAACATTTTTTCTTGCTGAAATCGTCAAAGTAAATAGCAAATAATTTGATGTCAAGTTCTGTACCACTTTCTGCGATTGCAGATTCAAAAGCTTCTCTGACCGTTTCCTTTCGGGCTTCTGTTTCTCTCTCCTCAAACTCCCTGATTTGATTTTTAATGTCTGTTTGCAAAGTTTTGATAGGCTCTAATATGCTATCAACCCAAGCCTTTACTTCATCAAGAGGTTTAGAGTATTCTGAAAGCTGGTTTTTAAGTTCTTGTTCTATCTGACGCTGTACTCGTCCCAATTCGTCTTTAACCTTGGTATCATCTGACAAAGTTTCTTCTGTCACGATATAGCCAGCGTATTTCTTTTGATATGCTGCTAAAGCTTGTTCCAAAACCTCTTTTCCCTGGATTTCGATTTCAGCCGCTTTCAGGACAAATCCGACTTCTAAATCCGTCACTGGAACGAGTTCTAGGCTATCTGTTACATCTTTCAATTCTTCAGTCATTCTAGAAATCCTCCCCTTCTAGCATGTCCATTTGGCCAGTTTCTGGCTCTTTACCAATTACTTCGCCCGTTTCTTGGTCAAAATCTGGAACTTCATCTGCTGGGTAGCTTGCATCTGTGGTCGTCAACTCCTGGTTGATAACCTCTTTTTTTGGTTTTTCAGTCACTTCTTCAGAAGCTCCAAGGATATTATCTAATGTTTCAGCCTCTTCTCTCACTGGTTCAGCTTCTTTCACTTGACGATCATTGTCATACTCGTCAGCAATTGTGTTATTGATCGCTCCAGCGAACAAGTCGCTGTCATTGCTTGTGTTGATAAACATTTTGGCAGCTCGGTTGATAACCGTACGCATGGCCATCTGGTCAGGAAAGTCGATTTGGACATTTTTCGTTTTCGCCTTAGACCATGATTTGTCAATTTGTTTTTTAGTCATGACTTCGAAAAACTCTTCTCCATCCGTTCGAGTGATGATGCAATAAGCAGCAATTATTGGATTATCTGCGTTCTGCCAATCCGTCTCATGTTTGACTAACCTCTTACGCCCATTTTCAACTGATACCTCTAGCGTATCTCCTTCGTAGACAACATTTGCAGTAACATCTTTCACCTCTTGCAAATCTTTAGTAACTTTAATGGTCCCAAAATACGACATTCTAAGCTGAACATCCGAACCATATTTGATAAAGTAACATTGCTTTTTAGCCGGGCTCAGTCCTTGGGTTACCATTTCTAACAATGCATTATAAACGCTGTCTTGAGTGCACTGTTGGAGTAAGTTCCCGCTGTTAGAATTTTTTAGAGCATAATATGCTGAACTCAGTGCATTGCTAACACTATAATTCGGTGCGATCAGGAGTCCTTCTCCCTTCATCGCTTCGATTCGTGTTGCAACATTTGATGTAACTTGCTTCTGTGTTAGTTCGTTTGTCATTTTGTCTTTCTCCTTAGATTGTATATAGTTCTTCGCCTGTTTCGTCGTCACAAATTCCTAGACCACCTAGTGCTCTATAATTTTGTGCAACTTGGTTCCAGTAGCTCATGTTTTGAAAGTATGTTGACTCTGATATTTGTTCGTAACTCATTTCTTTCTTCCTTTCGTTTTCTTCAAATTCCGATTTTCACGCTTCAAGCGTCTGTTTTTGTTTTGCAATTTCAAAATAATATTTTGTTGCTCGTCAATGATTTTCCCAAGCTCAATTCCAAGATGGATATAGTCAGACCGCCATCGGTCGATTTCTGCGTGTAATTCTTCAATCATATTTCATCACCTACATATCGACGCCGACCGCATCCGATATCCACATACTCGCTAGGGTCAAGTTCTTCTCGTGGTTCAGGCGGTTGCATTATATCTCTGTCGTAATCAAACATGAGCATACACCTTTCC
>ERZ772958.876-NODE-876-length-12974-cov-11.801223_pt1 | contig 12974 bp, 9 predicted proteins | sample MGYA00580681_ERZ772958 | MGnify/ENA primary metagenome ERZ772958 (study PRJEB29015, sample SAMEA2738089) | human oral metagenome | biome: human oral; feature: human-associated habitat; material: saliva | place: China | collected 2275 ...
GAAGTTTAGGCTTCGACAGCGTCGGCAACAATCACGGTAATGTTGTCGCGGCCGCCCGATCGGAGCGCCTCGTGCTGGAGCACGTCAGCGGCGTCCTGCGGGTGGCGGATCGAAGTGAGCACGCGCGCCATATACTCGTGCGAAAGCTCACCGGAAAGGCCGTCGGAGCAGAGCATCAGGCGGTCACCGGCGCGGGCGGGCAGAACCCAGAAGTCCGGTTCCCAGTAGTTGCCGGTACCCAGCGCGCGGGTAATCACGTTACGGCGCGGGTGAGTCAGCGCCTCCAGGGCGGTAATCTGACCCTCGTCGACCAGGTACTGCACCTCAGAGTGGTCGCTAGTGACCTGCTCCAGCGAGGCGGAGCCCTCAGCGCCGGGCAGCTTCTCCATGGCGGAGTGGTGGATGCCCTCATCCTCACGTAGCAGGCGGTAGGTGCGGGAGTCACCCACGTTGAAAATAACCCACAGGTTACGGTCACCGATGCTGGTCAGCCAGGCGCCGGTCACGGTCGTGCCGCCGGAGCGGGAGAGCGCCTGCTTAATTTCTTCGTTGGTTTCGCCGAGGATATCGTGCAGGCGGTTCAGGGTGCCCACGATTTCATTGTTAAGCAGGGTGTTTGCTCGGCGACGGTGCTTGGCGGGATCTTCCTCGTCAATAGCTGCGAGGCGCTCAATATAGGCCTGCTGTTCCTCTTCGCTACGGCCACCGGGCATGGTGAAGAAGGGCGAGTAGGCGAGCTGACGCACGCACAGGCGCGATGCTACTTCGCCAGCTTCGTGGCCTCCCATGCCGTCCGCGACCACGCAAAGGGAACCGGCGACGACCATCGAATCTTCGTTATTTTCTCGATGTGCGCCGCGGTGCGTTGCACCACCGGTACGTAGTTTCAGTTCAGTCATGAGAGGTCTATCTCCATTGTGTAGTTCGCGCGACGAGTCACCGCCACGGGGTCTACGTTACCAAAGCTTCTAACGTTTCGCGTCCCTTGAGAGGTGAGAGTATAGCGATTTCCCACCTGTCGGAGCGTGTTTGCTGTCTCATTATCGGTCAGCACGGTACCCGGTTCTGCCAGGGAGACCAGGCGCGCAGCCAGGTTCACGCTGGAGCCGTACACGTCACCGCGGTTAGCCAGAACCTCGCCCCAAATGAAGGCGACGCGTGCATCCGGCAGCTGCGGGTCGGCACCGATCTTTTCAGAGAGCTGCAGGCTAATTTCTGCGATAGCGTCCGGGGTTTCGGTGAGGAAGAAGACTTCGTCACCGAGGGTCTTAATAATGCGACCGCCCAGGGGGGCGATAACGTCCAGGCAACTCTGCTCGAAGTGGTTGATGAGCTGAGAAAGAGCCGCGGCGTCCAGGTTACGCACCAGGGAGGTGTAGGAAACCAGGTCCACGAACCCTACGCCGCGTACCAGGGGCAGGCGGGAAAGTCCGGAGGTGGTCACATTGTTTTCGCGCAATCCAAGGCGTAGGATTCCGGCGTACATCTGGCGACGGTATGCGTACAGCGCCAGGCGCTCGAGAACCTCGAGGTAGCGCGGGAAGTCTTTGAGGAGCTTGCGGCGGGCATCATTATCGCTGAGGTTTTCGGTGACCATAATGTTGTGCACGAGCGCTTCAATCTGCCAGGCGACGGTACGGTCGGTCAGCTGGCCTTCAGCACGCACGAGTGATGCCACATATTCCATGCGGATATCGCCTTCTGCGTCCAGCTTCTGCAGGTCGGCGAGCATCTGCACATCTGTTTCGGTGAAGTAGGGCGCGTGGTCGGCGATGGTCGGGAAGCCCATGTTGTGCCAGATGCGCTGGGCGGTTTCGAGGGGAAGTCCGGCGCATTCTGCGGCTTCTATGGGGGTGTAGCGGCGGCCCTGTCCCAGGAGTGACTTTTCGAGGGCTCGGATTCCTGCCTTGGATTCCTCGTCTCGGTAAATATTGTTCTGGGCGAGGTTCTGCAGAATTTTGAGGTTCAGCATTTGGGTTTCGGGGCCCATGGTGGCGCCGGTGCCCTGCGGAGAGTGTGCAGGTTTCTGGGGGTCTGCCGTGCTCATTGCCGCTACCGCTCCTTTCATCTCTGCCGGAAATTGCTGTCTGGTGTATACCGTGGCGGCGCTAGGTTACGTGGTACCTCGTTGTGCTCTGCGGGTTTCGCATTGCGTCGCTGCGATGATGCTCACCGTGTAGCGCCTTGTTAATATACCCCTCCGCTGTGGTGTCTGGGTCACAAAAGCGCCCGCACCCTAGGATAGCTTAGTGGAGTAATTCACATTTAAGAATACTCTAGTCCGCATTTTTTCGGCAGATTAACCGGCGGGTTTAGGCTCTGAGCCAACCCGATGGTGCCCGCCTGAGTCGGCGGTGGGGGCGAAGAAGCCCTAAATATAGCGAGCGCGCAGGGCGTAGTAGTCGCGTCGGGCGGCCTTAATTTCTTTTTCAAAGCGCTTGGGCTCGGGCACGTAGGTCAGGCGGTGGTGCTCCCCGCGGCAGACCACATACACCGAACCGTAGCCCAGCCACGCCCCCGGGCCGCGCTGTTTTGCCCAGCGCTCCCCCATGGAATCCAGGTAGAGGGATTCGTCGCCGCTGCGGGTCATCACGCCGCGGCGCACTACGAGCCGGTGGGTGGTCAGCAGGTAGTAGGTGGTTGCCCAACGCCAGGCGGTGCGCACGGCGCCAATCAGGGTACCTACCGCACAGATCATGCCGAGAGTCCACAGAATCGGTGAGGACCGTGCCGTGGAGGCGAAGGTTGAGGCGGCGATAGCAACCAGCAGGTAGGCGAGCGCGGGCAACAGGGCACCGTAGTGCTGTCGGGTCGCAATGATGACATGCTCACCGGGGTTGAGTTTTCCGCGCAAACGCATGGTGTTCCTTAGCTGTGCTGGTTGTTATGTTCCGGCTGGAGGGGGACGCCGGTTGAGGTGGTGTGGGGTTATGGAGTTGCCGTACTGGGCTGAAGTTTTATGGGGTGAAGTTTTATGGGCTGAAATTTTAGGGGTTGGTTCTAGTGTGCCTGCTGAAAATCTCCGTAGCTACCGTTGGCAGGGCGAAGGTGCTCAATATCGCCCACCGCGTAGGGCTCTAGGGTTCCATCCTCGCGGCGAATGAGGATGCGCCCCTGCGCGTCAAGGTCTTCGGCGATGCCTTCTACGGTGCTTCCGTCGGGCAGGCTCATGCGCACGCTGGCTCCGAGGGTTGCGGTGGCGGCGCGTGCCTGGTCGAGCAGGCTGATGCTCTCGGGCTTGAAGGGGTCGGAGTTGAGGGGGTCGGGGCGTTCGGGGTCGCCGCCGGCGCGCACGAAGGCGCGGTAGCGGCGGGCGAAGATGCTCAGCAGTCGGGTGAGCACCTCGGAGGAATCGATGACCTGCCCGGTGCACAGGCTCAGGCTGGTTGCGGTGGGCACAGGCAGCTGTTCGGCGGACATGTTCGTGTTCTGGCCGATGCCCACAATAATGCTGCGCCGCCCCTCGGTGGAGCCGCTTTCGGGAACAAGCTGGGCGAGGATTCCGCAGCCCTTAGCGCCCTGTGCGATGACGTCGTTGGGCCATTTGAGGGCGGCGTCTACCCCGTAGCTGCGCCAAATATCGACCACACTGAGCCCGGCGATGAGGGTCAGCCAGTGGTAGCTGTCTTCGGGTAGTTCTCGGGCGAGCGGGTCTGCGGAGGCGTGCGGGCGCACCACGATACTTGCGGCGAGGCAGGCTCCGGGTGGGGCGGTCCAGGCTCGGGCGAGGCGGCCGCGTCCGGCGCTTTGGTAGAGGCTGGCGTAGACGGAGAGCTCGCCGAGCTGTTCGCGTTCGGGGTCCGTGCCGTCCATCAGAAGTTCGCGGGCGCGGGTGGTGGTGGAGTCGACTTCATCGTAGAGGTTTACGCTACAGTACCCGGTTTCCATTGCGATGGTGCGGATGCGCGGGGCATCCAAAACCGAATGACCGCTCTCGGTATGCATATTCTCTTCCATGGGCTGCGCCTTTCTGTCCTGTCCAAAACTACTCTGCCGTATGTCGACCCGCTTTCAGCTCACCGCCGAAACCTGCCGGTTTCTACCGAGTCGCACTGGCTTCTCACCATATCAATTTCTTGCCGCCGGTGATGCCCACCCGGCGCCCGAGACGGTACATTAGACAGTGAGGGTGCATGAAGCACCGACCGGCTGCGGAGGTTCCTCCGCCCTGCTCGAAAGAAGACCGTTATGGCTTATTACGCAATTACTTATGTTTACGCAGCTCCCGAGGAGCAGGCGAAGTACCGCCCGGCTCACCGCGAGTACCTTGGTTCGCAGATTGAGGCGGGCAACCTGATCGTTTCCGGTCCCCTGCTGGATGGCGAGACTCCCGCCGGCGCTCTGCTGATTGCAAAGGTCGACTCCGTTGAGGCGGCCGAGAAGCTGGTTGCTGGCGACCCGATGAACATTGGTGGAGCGGTTCTGTCTCACACCATCACCGAGTGGAACCCGGTTCTGGGCACCATCTAAGCGTCATTCACGCTGAAAAAGCTTGAACGTAAACCCCCTTTTTCGCCCGCGAGGATTGCCGAGGCGGAAGGGGGTTTTCTGCGCTCTTTTGAGCCATTCTTTCGCACTTTTCGTTTACCATATGCACCTTCTTGGGTGCTGAGTGCATAAAAGTGTATCTAGTGTTGATATTCTGGCTTCTCACCTGGCATATGTGCCCTAGTTCGCACTATAGTTGAGGGATATGCACATTGTTCAAGAGTGCTCTTCGGGGCACCTGAGCACCCTATCACCGCAACCACTGGCTCCCGACAATCGGGTGGAGCAGGAACGAGGAATAATGTCCGAGAACCTCCAGCAGGAATTTGATTTGAGCACCACCGCCGGTAAGCTCGCTGATTTTTATGCACGTCGAGAGCGCAGCTTCGCGCCCAGCGGTGAGGCAGCTATCGAAAAGCAGCACGCACGCGGCAAGCACACCGCCCGCGAGCGCATCGACATGCTTTTGGACGAGGGTTCTTTCGTTGAGTTTGATGCCCTCGCCCGCCACCGCACCACCGCGTTCGGTATGGAGGCAAAGAAGCCTCTGGGTGACGGCCTGGTCTCCGGTTACGGCACCGTGGATGGTCGCCTGGTTGCCGTGTACTCTCAGGATTTCACCGTCTACGGTGGTTCCCTCTCGCAGGTGAACGGCGAGAAGATTGTGAAGGTGCAGAAGTTCGCGCTGAAGAACGGCTGCCCGGTTATCGGCATTAACGATGGTGGTGGCGCCCGCATTCAGGAGGGCGTGGCTTCCCTGGCGATGTTTGCCGATATTTTCCGTATGAACGTGCGTGCGTCCGGTGTGGTTCCGCAGATTTCGGTCATTATGGGCCCCTGCGCCGGCGGTGCCGCGTACTCCCCCGCGCTGACTGATTACATCATCATGGTGGATAAGACTTCGCACATGTTCATTACCGGCCCGGACGTCATTAAGACCGTGACCGGTGAGGACGTGGACATGGAAACCCTCGGTGGTGCGCGTCAGCATAACTCTGTGACCGGTACCAGCACCTACCTGGCTGAGGATGAGGAAGACGCTTTCGACTTTGTGCGCGAGCTCCTGGAGTTCCTGCCCTCGAACAACCTTGCGGAGTCTCTGCCCCTGGAGCATGACCAGGAGGCGCAGGTGAGCGTGGACGATCTGGATTTGGATACCCTGATTCCGGATTCGGCAAACCAGCCCTACGATATGCGTGCGGTCATTGAGTCCGTGGTCGATGACGGCCACTTCCTGGAGATGCAGGCGCTGTACGCCCCGAACGTGATGATTGGTTACGCCCGCGTTGAGGGCCGCACGGTCGGTATTGTGGCAAACCAACCGATGCAGTTCGCCGGCTGCCTGGACATTTCTGCCTCCGAGAAGGCTGCCCGTTTTGTGCGTCATTGCGATGCGTTCAACATTCCGATTCTGACGTTTGTGGATGTTCCCGGCTTCCTGCCCGGCACCGATCAGGAGTTCAACGGCATTATCCGCCGCGGCGCTAAGCTGCTCTACGCTTACGCGGAGGCGACTGTTCCGCTGGTTACCGTCATTACCCGTAAGGCGTACGGCGGTGCGTACATTGTGATGGGCTCGAAGAAGCTGGGTGCCGATATTAACCTGGCGTGGCCCACCGCTCAGATTGGTGTGATGGGTGCTCAGGGCGCGGTGAATATTCTGTACCGTCGTGAGCTGGCTGCTCTGGCAGCTGAGGGCGGCGATGTTGAGGCCCGCCGCGCTGAGCTGATCTCCAAGTATGAGGAAGAGCTGCTGAACCCGTACCAGGCTGCTGAGCTGGGTTACATTGATGAGGTTATTGCCCCGAGTGAGACTCGCGTGCGCATTATTTCTTCACTGCGTGCCCTGCACGATAAGCGTGCGTCTACCCCGGCGAAGAAGCACGGCAACATCCCGCTGTAGGCTTCCGTTGTGCGTTGTGCCCGCGCCGCCTGTGGCGCGGGCATTCCCAGGATTTTAGGTTTTCTCAGGATTTTAGGTTTTCGCAGGGTTTTAGGTTTTAAGGAGGCGTGCCTTTGGCAGGCTACAACCCGCTGAGTTATTTCTCATTCGGTAAAAAGAAGGATAGTTCGGAGGCTACTGAGAGCGCCGAGCAGCTTGAGCGTAGCTCCGCACGTTCTTCTGCGCACGCGGATACCGCCTCCAGCGCCGCAAAGGATTCTGCTCAGTCTTCGGTAGATACTGACGCTGAGCAGGAGCCGCTGCTGAAGGTGGTTAAGGGCTCCCCCACTCCGGAGGAGATTGCCGCCCTCACTGCTGTGGTGGCAATGATGCAGGCGAGCGCCGCAAAGCAGGAGCAGAACTTGCTGGTGGGTGCCGCTTCGCGCATCCTGAACCGCGGTCAGCGACTGGGTGTTTCGTTGCGTCCCGGTCCCGGTTCGTGGAGGCGCGCTCGCCCCATGTAGCGCGGGCTGATAACTCTGCTTCTCATATTCCCGTCACGCCGGCTGGTGTGGCGGGAATATCTTGTTTTGCCTCAAATTCAGGATTTATATTGCGCTATTGAACATCTAATGCGCCGATTCTTGCGGTTTTGTCATATTAGAAACGATAAAGCGATGATGATACGCCCTGATGCTACGATGTATATACCGTCACATAAGTATTAATAATTGGCAGGGACCATGGCAAAGATGCTGAATAAAAACCATAGGCCCCCACCGGATGTCTACATCGCGCTTCTGTTGCCGACGCTACGGCGCTTGTCGAAGACTGTGCCCCGCACCGCCGCCTATGTTAGTGAGCAGTTGCGGCAACAGACTAAGGCGTTGGGGTCGAAGAAGAACCTACCGGCTCTTGAATCCACCGATTTTGCGGTGGCTGTGCGCACCACCTTGAAGATCTTGGTGGCACTTCGTTATGCCCAGCTTATGCCTCGTTTGACCCCGTGGGAGAAGAGGAAGTACCTGCTCACCCCCCTGGGCGCTGAGCTGACCTGCACCCCGCATCTGCACGGTTCGGTGCCGCCGCGGGTGGTGAAGCAGGTGCAGGCACTATGCGCTCAGAGCCTGACGGCAAAGAGCGCGAAGAAGCTGAAGAAGCAGGCGAACGCGCTATTGGAGAATGCGGAGGAGGAGCATCGCCTCATTTTTGGTGCTTCTGATACCGGCACCCTTCATGCTCTGCCGCATTTCTCAGGCGCTGATTATGCTCAGCTGAGCCCCGCTGCTTATGCTGCAGCCGGTGCCGGCCACCCTATACCCGCCCTGGATTCTGCTGGAACTGCGAATTCTTGGCCTGCCGGTCAGTCTCCGCTGGATATTATTTTGCGTGCCAGCGATTCGCCGGTGATTCACGCTCAGGCTGAGTTTGCTGAGAATTTTACGCAGGATTTGATTCAGCATATTCACGCGGTGACGCCAGAATATTTTGAGCAGATTGTTGCCGATATTTTTACGGCTCTTGGTTTTAGTACCGAGGTGACCGGCGGTGCTGACGATAAGGGAGTTGACGTTATTGCCCGCTATTCTGATGGACTGGATTTCGCGCCGATTTATATTCAGGTGAAGCATTATTGCGGAACCATGAAGGTCACCCCTAACGAGATTCAGAAGCTCGCCGGTGCGGTGCTTCTGCACGGCGGTTTGCAGGGCGTTTTGGTGACCTGCGGTGCTTTTGCGCATCCGGTGCCTAAGTATTTGCAGGGTTTGCCGGGCGCACGCAATATTGCTCTGGTTGATCAGCACCACCTGGTGGAGCTGATGATTCGCCACCGTGTGGGTGTGCTTGATGGTGAGGGCGAGTGCGGTTATCGCATTGATGAGGAGTATTTTGCCCGCGGCATGGAGTAGCCCTCACTGTTTGGAGTAGCCCTCGCGGTTTGGAGTAGCCGGGGTGTTTTTGGGGTGGGTATTTCCCTCTAAATATCTCTGACCTTCGCGCATTTCCTGCGTCATTTCACTTAATGTATTTTCACTTTTCCTTGAGGATATTTTTCACATATCGGCTGATTTTAGAAATCTAGGTTATTTCTTGAACCAGCCGATACAATGGGAGAGTAATGCGTTATATATACTCGCATTATTTCACGAAGTGTATATACCCGCGACGGTCTAGACACTTCACCATAATTCATAGCGTTCTTTCTGAAGTGTTCGTCGTAGAAGACGGTACGCGAGCGAAACGGGCTGAGAGATCTGCCGTTCCTACTTCTCTTCACGTACTTCTCTTCACGAGGGGTTACCAAAGTGGGTTACCAAAGTGTCGACCCAAAAATAAAGATGGTGTCGCCCAGTATTGTGTAAATATTTTCCCGCTCGAATGACTGCACTCTATGAAGAATGCTCGCACGATAAATAACACCAGATAAGGAGCCCAGCGTGGCTTTTGTGAATAAAACAATGCTCCATATCGACCATTCCGAATTGCACTCTTTGCAGCAGGAAACCTCGTGGGAGGCTCTACCCGAGGAAGCACGCACTCTCAGCGTTGCGGCGGCTTTCTCTTTGCTCCGCCATTTTGAGCGTGCGCAGGATCGTGGCGAGAAGGTTTTCTTCCCCGATATGTACACCCCCGTAGGTGTGGACCTGGGTTTCAATATGACTCAGCGTTTCATTGCGGTCGGTGACAATGTTCTCTTCCGTGAGGCGCTCAATAAGCTGATCGCGGCACTGGTCAACGCTGACTATCTTGAGGTGTCCCTCAGCCAGCTGCATCCGGGCAACCTGCACTACACCCTCAGCGAGGCTGGCCGTGAACTTTTGGGTACCCCGAAGGAACAGCAGGCGCAGGCTCTTCTGCCGGTTCTGCCCCTCCTCAGCGGCGTGTACCTCTACTACCTGAAGCAGTTCTACCCGGTTCTGCTCTCGCATATTACGGTGCGTGAGCTTCTGCCCATCGTTCTGAGCGTGACCCCCTCCTACCCCGCGGCGGCGCCCGTGAAGATTCGCGAGCTGGTGCTGCGCGAGTGCGGTTTTGTGCAGGGCTGGTACGGTCTGTCGTACCTGGAACAGCGCATTATTGAGCCGGTGATTGCTCAGGCGCTGAGCCTGCTGACCCGCGAGGGCTACCTGCGCACCAAGACGATTCACGAGCACACGGATTCTCCGTTGACTCTGTACTCGCTGTCTCCTGCGGCGAAGGAGCTCGTGGAACGCTACGAGGAGACCGGCGTGCCGGCGAGCGAGCTGAGCTCCGTGCTGGCGCTGGTGAAGGATGAGGGCGCCTCCATTACGGCTGAGGATATTGCCGCAACCGATGCTCTGCTGACCCATATGGGCGTTCTTCTGCTCGACACCCTCAACGACCATGGCGCCGATGTGGAGCTGAGCCTTCCGAGCCTGGAGCAGGTCTTTGACCGCGATGAGCGCATTCAGCAGGCGTCCTCGAACCCTTATTTTGTGCAGATTGACGCGCAGGATTACCTCTACGATGTGCTGACCGCCCACCACTACCTCTCTGAGCGCGAGACCGTCTACTCGCTGGGTCCTGCTTTCGCGCCGGCTCTGGCGCAGATGGTTGAGCCGAGCGTTCAGAAGCTGGTGGCTTCGGCTCTGCTGGATCCTGCGGCGGTGGACGCTCTGCCGTACCCGCATCAGCTGCTGTACCCGATTCTGAAGCTCGTGGAGGAGAACCCGCGTATCTCCTACTACGACATTTACGATGAGTTGAAGATTGCCCTGGATATCCCGTACCTGCAGGGTGAGGTGGCTCCGCACCGTTATAAGCTGACCCCGCGTCTGCGTAACCGCTATTCGGTGGCGATGCACGTGCTCAAGGGCGAACGCTACCTGAACGCTCTGCGTGAGGGTACGGGTCGCACCTCCCGCAAGAACCCTGAGCGTTATGAGCTGAGCGAGGCGGGTAAGGAGCTGCTCAAGCGATTCCCGGAGGGCGCTCCGGAGGCGGTGACCGCCCGCATGGCGCCGCTGCCGCCGCAGTCGCTCAAGCACAAGCTGCCTCAGGATATTGCGGCTGAGTTGCAGGCTCGTGAGGAGGCTCTTCAGGCTGCTAAGGAGGCGCGCGCGGCGGAGCGTCAGGCTCGTCTGGCGGCTCGTGAGGGTGCTTCTCGTGAGCCGTTGGCTCCGGTGCCGGGTGCTTCTCCGGCGTTGTTGGCGCGTCCGGCTGGTTCGCCGGTTGCAACTCCTACCCAGGCGGCTCCCGCCCAGGTTCCGGCGGTACCGGTCGCTGAGGCTACCGCTCAGCCTGCTGTTTCTGCACCCGTTGTAGCTCCCGTTCAGTCGCTTGTTTCCGCTCCGGCTGTTTCGGTTGCTGAGCCTTCGGCCGCGTTGCAGGTGGCTGCCGCTCAGGTGCGTGAGGCGCTGAAGCGTTACCGTCAGGTCTTCCGCCGCGAGGCGCTGGCTCCGGCGCTGGCTCAGGTGTCTGAGGAGCGTTTCCGTAGCATTGGTTTCGATCTGTTCCTGATGCGCGGCTACACGGTAGAGGCTCTGGAGGCTCAGGGCGTGGACGGTGTGGCGACTCCCGCCACCGGTGAAAAAGAACGCGCGTTCTACGTGCGTACTCTGCGCCCGGTAGCTGGCGGTGTGCTCTCCGCAAGCGTTCAGCCGCAGGATATTACCGCGTTCTTCCTGGCGATTCACGCCCGCGGCGGTCAGCTCGGCACCTTCATCACGAACGCACCGTTCAGCGATGAGGCGTACGACGAGTTCATCCGCTGCTCGACCAAGTACCCGAACATTCTGGTGGACTTGGTATCCGGCGATGAGCTGCAGGACCGCCTCATTGCGCACCGCCTCGGCGTGGTCGAGGGTGCGAACGGTCTGCTGGAACTCAACGGTGAATACTTCGCCGGCTAGCAGTTTTTAGCCTATCTGGGGGCGCCCCGGTCTTCTCTTTCCTGCACGTTCAGGTGGGAGAAAGCCGGGGCGTTTTCGCACCTTTACCCCGATGAGTTGTCCACAAGTAAGCCGTTTTCCTCGCGTTCGGTGCCTCTCAGCCCGTAATATTGCCGGTTTATGCGACCCAAATCACCGAAAATCGTGGTTGAAGGCACACCCCTGCGTTAGGATATGAACATGAGCACTTACCAGGAACTTCCCAGCATCTACCGATTGAAGCGCTCGCTGACCGACGTCGATCAGATTGCTAACGAATACTTTGAAAAGGTCCTCGACCTGAACCCCGTCCATGCAACCGAGCTTGGCCGCAAAGGCGTAGAGACCCTATACCCCGACTACTCGCCCGCAGGCGAGAAGGCTTATGCGCGCCTTGCGAAGAAGACGTTGAAGAAGGTCGATAACGTCCTGCCCATTGATGACGTTGACCTGGTCACCCTGGATGCTCTACAGGAGCGCCTGAGCCTGTACCGCAAGCAGTACAAGGCTGGCTTTGGTGGCTGGCAGCTAAACAATATTGCCTCCGTCCCGCAGGAGGTGCGCTCGGTCTTTGACCTGATGAAGCGCAACACCCAGCAGGACTGGGAGCACATTATTGGTCGTATGCACCGCGTGACCGAGGCGCTGGAGGGCTACATCCAGACTCTTGAGGCGGCTCGTGAAGAGGGCAAGGTCGCCCCGCGCCGCCAGGTGGATATTGTCATTGAGCAGACCGCCGCGTACTACGCTCCCGGTGGTTTCTTTGACGAGCTTGCCGCCGAGGTTGCTGAGGCTGTCCCCTCTCTGAAGGATGAGGCTGCCGCCGGTGCCGAGGCTGCTAAGGAAGGCTACCGTCGCCTCAACAGCTACCTGGTGGAGAAGCTGCAGCCGGTCGCTCCCTCCCGCGACGCCGTGGGCCGTAAGGCGTACAGCCTGCACTCCCGTTCGTTCCTGGGTACCACCATTGACCTGGACGAAACCTACGCCTGGGGTGTGAAGGAGCTGGAGAGCATTATTGCTCGTCAGCGTGAGGTTGCCGAGGAGATTGAGCCGGGCGCAAGCATTGAGCGTGCGAAGCAGCTGCTCGATGAGGATCCGGCACGTCAGTTGCACGGCACCGATGAGCTGAAGGCGTGGATGCAGAAGCTCGCCGACGCTGCGGTGGAGAACCTGGCGGGTAGCCACTTCGAGATTGGCGGCCCCATGCGCCGCATTGAGTGCTGCATTGCGCCCACGAACGAGGGCGGTATTTACTACACCGGTCCCTCCCCCGATTTCTCGCGTCCGGGCCGCATGTGGTGGTCGGTTCCCGAGGGTGAGGACACATTCACTACCTGGCGTGAAACCTCCACCGTGTACCACGAGGGCGTTCCGGGCCACCACCTGCAGATCGCTATCGCTACGGCTCTGCAGGGCACCATGAACTCCTGGCGCACGAACATGCTGTGGGTTTCCGGTCACGGTGAGGGCTGGGCACTGTACGCCGAGCGCCTCATGGAGGAACTGGGCTACCTGAAGGATCCGGGTGACCGCATGGGCATGCTGAACGCTCAGCGTATGCGCGCCGCCCGCGTGGTCTTCGATATTGGTGTTCACTGCGAGATGCCGATTCCCGATGAGTGGGCTGAGCAGCTGGGCGTTGAGCCGGGCACCATCTGGACTTCTGAGCTGGGTTACGAGTTCTTGAAGCTGAACCTGGACGAGTCCGAGGG
>ERZ772958.880-NODE-880-length-12930-cov-46.762718_pt1 | contig 12930 bp, 10 predicted proteins | sample MGYA00580681_ERZ772958 | MGnify/ENA primary metagenome ERZ772958 (study PRJEB29015, sample SAMEA2738089) | human oral metagenome | biome: human oral; feature: human-associated habitat; material: saliva | place: China | collected 2275 ...
CGATCCCGCAGTCGCGCAGGCAGGTCAGGTGGTTGGACACGTTCGAGCGGGTCAGCCCCAGCTCGCGCGAGAGCACCGCGGGGTGGCTCGGGCTGTCGAGCAGGGACATCAGGATGCGGGAGCGCGTCGGGTCGGCCATGGCCCGGCCGAGCCGGTTCATGACGTCAAGACGCGAAGCAATGGTCAGCATGCACTGAACTATACAGCAGCCGCTGACCTAATGGCCAGTTGTCGCGGCTGCCGCACGCGCTGAGCGCGCTTGCCCTCGTGAGGCGTGATCACCTCTTGCGCCAGCGGGGCCACTTCGGCATCCCGCGGCCCTTCCAGGTCTCCACGAGACCCGCAACCCAGCGGACGGACGCGAAGAGCCCGTAGCCGGCCCCGGCGAGGCCAGCGCCGACCACGAGCCACCGGCCGATGCCGAGCCACACGCTCCCGTCCACGTCCAGCGCCCACTGAACACCCGTGATGAGCCCGGCGATGCCCATCCAGAGACCGGCGACGACCACGGCCACCGGCAGGAGAACGAGGCACATCGCGGCGGCGGCGGACCAGAGCTGTCGCGCCTCCAGCTTCGCCGTCGCGGCAGCTGACAATGTTATGGTCACTATCCCCAACCAGTTGGGTGTGGACTTTAACTTGAAACTGCTTGAAGCAATTGCTCAAATTGCCCGCGCTTTAGGCTGGCATAAGGGTTAAAGCTAGGCGGTGGCACCAGCGCCGGGCTCTGAGGAGTCGTCAGAGTTATCCACAATGCACCAACGCTCCACTATCAACCCGGCCACCATCCAGGCTAAACACCCCAGCGCGCAAGCCCCGGTATTCCAGCGCAGCGAGATCATAAACGGCGAACCCAGCGCAGTTAACGCAAACCCTAGCGCCCCCAGATAGGCCCCGGCAGCTAGGGCACCGGTAAGCGAGCAGGCCTGCGCGGCACTAACCGTTAAAGCCGCGCGCATGGGGTTAACCCATTTGGCGTCACGCTGATAGCGGCGCACTCGGTAGCCAAAAGCCAAGATCGCTAGCGCCGCCACTACGGCCGCAATGCCCCCATGCAAGGCGATAGCTGGGGGCCAGCCGTTTATTTGGGCCCCCAGACTCATAATCGCCCAGCCACAGCTGGCCCCCAGCAGGGCCAGCAAGGCTAGGACACGAAGCCGCGTGCGTTTCATTGACCGCTGTCTTGTGACTGGTCCTCACTGCTATCGCTGTCTTCATCAGCGTAAGGCGGTTCAATGTACTGGCCGGTAGGCAAGGTGGGCAGGTTGTCGGTTTCCAACCAGTCCAGAGCTAACCAGCGCACCCCGTCACGGTCGGGGGCTACATCAGCCAGTTGGGCGGTGTCTTGGCCATCTAGGCTCAGCTCACTGTCGGCAAAAGACCAGGGCAGCAGCACGAAGGCACGCTCGTGAGCACGCGGGTGCGGCAAGGTCAGATCAGGCGCGTCAGAGGTGACACCCTCATAGCAGATAATGTCCACATCCAGGGTGCGAATACCCCATTTCTCGGTGCGTACGCGGCCGGCCTCGTCTTCTAGGCGGTGGCATACGGCCAGTAGTTCGCGCGGGGAAAGCCCGGTTAAACCGACAATTACCGTGTTGAGGTAGTCAGGCTGGGCCTCCTGGTCCGGGCGGGTTACGGCGGCGGTACGGGCCAAGGGGGCGACGTCGGTCAGCTCAATTCCGGGGGTGTCTTGCAGCTTGTGGACGGCGTCGCGCAGGGCGGCTAGTACCCCACCTACATTGCCTCCCAGTGAGAGTACAAACTCTGCAGCGTGGGGCGGGCGGCGGTCTAGCGGGTCACCGCTTTGGTTGGCCGCGTTGTTTTGTTCCAGCTGAGTGGTGGGATCCTTGTAGGCGTCCTGCCAGGTGGGAGTCTGGGAGGCAACCCAGCTATTGCTGTCATCCTGCCAGGGGTCACGGCGATTATCAAAGAGCTCACTGATCAGCGAGTTAGAGCCGACCATAGTGTCTTGCTCGTAGTTGAAGTCGAAAGCTTCCTGCGGTGTGGCCTGAGTTACCGGGTGGTGGCCGTAGGCAGGCATGGCGGACTGGCCACCAGTGCCTAGCTCGGAAGTCTTGAAGTGATCTGCCGGCGCCTGGACGGACAGGCCCGACCCAGACTCATCACTCTGAGGGTTGGTACCTAGGGCTACGGTTTCCTGGTAATCCACATACTCTGAGTCATCCCCAGCCTGGGGGTTGGTTCCCAGGGCCACGGTTTCCTGGAAGTCAACGTACTTGGCGTCGTCATCAGACGGCTCGGTTCCTAGGGCTGCAGTTTCCTGGAAGTCAACGTATGCGCTGTCTTCCTGGCCCGCTTCATCTGCGTGTTCAGCCTCAGCAACAGGTTCGACGGCGTGGGCCTCAGCAGCCTGATCTTGCTTTGCTTCGCCTTTAGCACCGCCCGCTTCAGAGCCGAAAACTTCACTGATATTAACTAGGCGCGTGGGATCTTCAGCTACTTCTTCTTCACCAGAAGCTGCTGAGGGAGCGTATTCCTCGTCAGTAACTGGTTCACCACTGGCTGCCTCAGCCGCCTGCTGTGCTTCCTTCGCGGCAGCTGCTGCAGCTGCCTCAGCTGCGTCCTGGGCAACTTGAGCCTGGAGCTCTTCAAAGGAGTGGTGGGGCTGTTGCGGCTGCTGCTCGCCGTCCTCAGTGCGCAGGGAGTGCCAGTGCACCTGGGAGGGGCCAGCATCGTTCATGTCACGTAGCTCGCCAATAAAGCCTGCGGCGTCTTGGGAGCGCTGCTCGTCAGAGTATTCGCTTTGCTCACCGTGAGCGGTAAAGTCTTCGCCAGAGTGCTGGGTGGGTTCCTGCGGTGCAGTTTCATCCTGGGCTGGTGCAGTGTCGACGTCGTGAGTGGGCTCAGTGGCGTCGTCGGCAGAACCAAAGTGTCCGTCAGCAAACGCACCGTCTTGCTCGGCGCTAGAACCAGCCCGAACCGCACTGTCAGCTGCCGCAGCTGCACCGGTAAGTGCCGCCCCACCAGCAACCACTGCGCCGGCACCAGCAGCCTTAGCGAACTCGCCCGGCAGTTCATCTACCGGCATCTGGGAGCGCTCACCCCACGGCGGCGGGGCCGGCTGGTCCTCATCCACCTCGGTGAGGTAGTCGTCTAGATCATCGGGATCAGCAAAGGCATCAGGCTCATCAATAATGGCTACCTGCTCATCAACCTCACTGCGGTGGGTACCGTGCTCGCTCAGCGAGGCCGGGGTGGGGGCTACGGCGGCGGATGTGGCCGCAGCTGAGGCGCCGGTGAGGCTGTCTAGGCCGGAAATAGCTGATAGGCCAGAAACCGCAGACAGTCCTGAAACTGCCGAAAGCGCAGAGGCTGGTGAAGCGGTGAAAGCCAGGTTACCCATCTGGTCGGGTCCGGCCACAGCCAAAGCCATTAGGGTGCGCCCACGTACCAGGGTGACGGTGACGTCGTCGAAAGCCACCTCCAAGGGGGCCTGCGGCTTGTGGATGGTCACCTCCACACCAGCTACCGCCGAAAATGCCAGCACGGACTGAGCCACCCGGTCAGCCAGGGTTTCGATTAGGTTTACTGGCTCGCCGTGGATAACCTCCACCACCGCGTTAGCCACCTGTGAATAGTCCACGGTCTGGGCGATGTCGTCACTGGCCGCAGCCCGATCGAGCACGCCCGGCTCCAAAAACAAGGTCACGTCAGCGCTAAAGATCTGACCCTCGGCACGCTCTGAGGGCAGGACACCGTGATAGCCACGCGCAGATAGTCCGCGCAGGGTTACGGTATTGGGAGTGCTCATCGAGATTCCTTCCACAGGGACGCGGCGGCAATTGCCTCACGCGAGGGGATAACTTGATGTACGCGTACCGCCCAGGCACCCCCAAGCGCCGCAAGAGCGCTGGTGGTGGCGGTGATGTTGTCGCGTTGGGCCGGATCGGCGGCGCGGGCGGTGTCAGTGCCGCCAGCTACCGCCAAGGTTAAAAAGCGCTTGCGTGAAGCCCCAATTAGCACCGGGGCTGCTAGCTCTTCTTGCAGGCGTTGCGTTGCCGCAAGCAGCTGCCAAGACTGTTCATGGGTTTTAGCGAAACCTAAACCCGGATCCACAATGATTCGTTCTTTGGCTAGCCCGGCTGTTTGGGCTTGCTCTAGGCGCTGGTTTAGCTCGCTGATTACGCCTGCGACGACGCCGTCAGGGTAGTCAGTTAAGCGGTCCATGGTCTGGGGGTTGCCACGCCAATGCTGGCAAATGTAGGCGGCCTGGGTGCCGGCCACGGCGCGATGCATAGCTGGGTCACCTAGCCCGCCGGAAACGTCGTTCACGATGGCGGCCCCGGCTGTCACTGCTGCCAGGGCGGTAGCCGCGTGGATAGTGTCTACACTGATAACTGCCTGCGGGCGCTCCTGAAGTAGCGCCTCAATTACCGGCACTACGCGCGCGGTTTCTTCTTCAATATCCACCTTGGCGGCGCCCGGACGGGTAGATTCTCCCCCAATATCGATTATGTCGGCACCTTCATCTAGCAAAGCCAAAGCGTGCTTTAGCGCCGCATCACGCTGGTACCAGCGGCCGCCGTCGGAAAAAGAATCGGGAGTTACATTCAAAACCCCCATCACCAAGGTGCGGTCACTGGGCAGACTACACCCGGGTAACTGAGGATAATGGCGCGCGCTCACGTGCTTAAGTGTATCTGCAATATGCATGGGCCGTGACCGCTAATCACCGAGAACTGCACACTATTAGGCACTTTCGTTAACGCAGCCACATCCAAGCCCCTAGCCTCGGCGGCCTAAAATCAGGCTCATTGCCTCCGCACGGGTGGCCGCGTTGCGCATAATACCGCGCACAGCTGAGGTGACCGTGTTGGAGCCGGGCTTACGTACCCCACGCATAGACATGCACAGGTGCTCAGCTTCAACCACCACCAGCACTCCCCTGCAGTGCAGGCGCTCCACCATGGCATCAGCCACCTGGGCGGTGAGGCGTTCTTGCACCTGGGGACGGCGGGAGTAGCCCTCAACCAGGCGCGCTAGCTTACTTAAACCGGTTACGCGCCCGTCAGGGCCGGGAATATAGCCCACATGTGCCACGCCGTGGAAGGGCAGCAGGTGGTGTTCGCACACCGAATACATGGGGATGTCACGCACCAGCACCATTTCTTCATGGCCAACGTCAAAGACTTTGTCCAGGTGGTGAGCGGGGTCCTCAGTTAAACCTGCAAATAGCTCAGCGTAGGCGCGAGCCATACGCTGGGGGGTTTCGCGTAGCCCGTCACGTTCAGGGTCTTCCCCGATGGCTACCAGCAGGTCATATACGGCTTTGCGTACGCCCTCAGCGTCGTACGGTCGCAGCTGGGCCAGGGCCGACGGCGTCGCTTTAGGCTCCACATGGGCTCCGGTTTCCAGGGCAGCTTGGGTTTCTGGCGTAGCTTGACCTTCCGGCGCCGCTTGCGAGCGCCCAGTTTCAGCGCCGGTTACCTCGCTAGTCACGGCCGGTCTCCTCAGTTTCAGCTGACTCAGTCCCAAATGCTGGCTCAGCATTAATTTCAGCAGCGCTCCCCTGCTCAGCGCTGGCCTCTAGCTCAGCGCCACTCTCAATCTCAGCGCCGCTCTCAAGCTCGCCAGCGTCCTTCGACTCGGCTCCGCTTCCAAGCTCACTGCCGCTTTCAAGCTGCTTTTGTGCCTTGGCGTGCGCCTCCAGCTGCTCCCAGTCGGGGTCAGCAATCGCATCCACCTGGGCGTTTAGGGCCTCCAGCTCAACGCCGTGCCAGCGCGGGCGCTTAGGCTGCTTAGCTACCGGGGTGAAGATCTGGGCCAGCTCGCCCTCAAGAATGGTTTCCTTCTCCAGCAGCTGCTGGGCTAGGCGGTCAAGCACCGGACGGTTACGCACCAAAATCTGTAAAGCATCCTGGTAAGCGCCCTCTACCAGGGCGCGCACCTGCTCATCAATTTGTGCAGAAACCGCCTCAGAGTAGCCTGGGCCGCCCAGGGAGGCCATAGCGTCGCCGTCGTCGTTCTTACCCAAACGCACGGTACCTAGCAGATCACTCATGCCGTACTCGGTGACCATGCGGCGGGCGATAGCGGTGGCCTTCTCAATGTCGTTAGAGGCCCCAGAGGTGGGGTCATCAAAAATGATTTCCTCAGCGGCGCGCCCACCCATGGCATAAACCAGCTGGTCTAGCAGCTCGTTGCGGGTCACCGAGTACTTGTCGTCAGAGGGCATCACCTGGGTGTAGCCCAGGGCGCGTCCACGCGGCAAAATCGTCACCTTGGTGACCGGGTCAGAGTAGGCCCCGGCTGCCGCACACAGGGCGTGACCAGCCTCGTGATATGCGGTTATAGATTTCTCGTGATCATTCATAACCCGAGTGCGCTTTTGCGGGCCAGCAATGACGCGGTCAATTGCCTCATCTAGGGCGCGGTTATCGATCATATGAGCGTTGGCGCGTGCAGTTAGTAGCGCGGCTTCGTTAAGCACATTGGCTAGTTCGGCGCCGGTAAAGCCCGGGGTTCGCTTAGCTACCAGGGCCAAGTCGACGTCGTCGGTCATGGGCTTGCCTTTAGCGTGCACCTTCAAGATGGCTAGGCGCCCAGCCATGTCAGGAGCCTCCACGGCCACCTGTCGGTCGAAACGTCCCGGGCGCAGCAGGGCCGGGTCAAGCACGTCAGGGCGGTTAGTGGCGGCAATGACGATCACGTTAGAGCCGGTACCGAAACCGTCCATCTCCACCAGCATCTGGTTGAGGGTTTGGCCGGCTTCGTCGTGACCACCGGTAGTGGCGCCAGAGGCACGTGAGCGCCCCACGGCGTCGATCTCATCAACGAAGATAATTGCCGGGGCGGCCGCCTTGGCCTGCTCAAACAGGTCACGCATACGCGAAGCACCCACACCCACAAACATCTCAATGAACTCTGAACCGCTCATGGAGAAGAAAGGCACCCCGGCCTCGCCGGCCACGGCCTTAGCCAGTAGGGTTTTACCAGTTCCAGGCGGGCCGTAAAGCAGTACGCCGCGCGGGATTTTTGCACCTACGGCCTTAAATTTTGCCGGCTCAGAGAGGAATTCGCGGATTTCTTGTAGTTCTTCTACGGCCTCATCCACCCCGGCGACGTCGTCAAAGGTGACGTCAGGCATTTCTTTGGAGCCAATTTGGGATTTAGAGCGGCCAATGGAGAACAGGCCGCCCCGGGAGCCGCCTTGCATCCGTCCCATCACAAACCACATTGCCCCCAGGAACACTGCCGAGAGTAGCAGGATTTGCAGGAATGAGGACCACCAGGAGGTGGTAGGCACAACCGAGTCGTAGCCGCCCTTGGGGTTGGCTTTTTGAACTAACTCGTTAACTTCCTTGGCCTGGGCGGTGACGTAGGTGAACTGTACTCGTTTACCGGCGTTATATTCGCTTTCCCCAGCAATACGCGGGGCGCGCACATAGTCGCGGTTTAGTCGCACCTGCACTACCTGGTTGCCGTCAATAATGGTGACGCGCTCAACCCCCTTGGCGCTCTTGAGCAGGGCCAGGCCAGAGGAAGTGTCAATGGTGGAGTAGCCGAGCAGCGAGTTGACCACCCAATAGCCGGGCACTGCCAAGATCAGGAACAGCAAGAACAAGTGCATGGGCCGCAGCTTGCGGCGGCCTCCGTCTTTTTTCTCACCCTTGTCGCGTTCGTGCTTGTCTGCTGCTTTTAAGTCCTTGGTGGGCTTAGTGCTGCGCTTATAGGGGTCTTTCTCGCTTTGGCTCGGCATTAATCAGCCTCCGTAGACGTGTTCGGCCAAGGTGGCCACGAAAGGTAGGTTGCGGTAGCGCTCGTCGTAGTCCAGGCCGTAACCAACCACGAATTCATTGGGGATGTCGAAGCCGACGTAGCGGGGGTTAATTTCCACCTTGGCAGCCTCGGGCTTACGTAGCAGGGTGGCGATCTCAACGGACTTAGCGCCACGGCTAGATAGGTTGCTGACCAGCCAGGATAGGGTTAGGCCGGAGTCAATGATGTCTTCGATGATGAGGATGTCGCGTCCGGTTACGTCGCAGTCTAGGTCTTTGAGGATCCGTACGACGCCGGAGGACTTGGTGCCTGAGCCGTAGGAGGATACAGCCATCCACTCCATCTGGGCAGAGAAGTTCAGGCGACGCGACAGGTCACTGACTACGTACACGGCCCCCTTGAGTACGCCCAGCAGCAGCGGGTTGCGGCCGGCATAGTCGACGTTGATTTCGGCGGCAATCTGGTCTAGGCGTTCGTTTAGCTGGTCCTCAGTGATTAGCACGCGGTCCAGGTCGGTGCCCATGTCAGAAACGTTCATATTTATCCGTTCAAGGAGAAGACGTTGCCATTGCGCGCCTGGCGCGTGCGGTAGTTAAGATCCCACCACTAGATGGCACTGAAATACTAGATTGCCACTTTCGTTACTAATTGTGCCACCGCAATGGCCGTCACGTTTATCTCTTTATCAACTGGCGAACTGTAAAAGTTAGCCGGTTTAGAGGTTACGTAGCGGGGTGATTAGGGCGTCGTCGACGGCGGCCAGGGCAGTTGCTTCTTGACCGTCTGGGATGTTGTTAAGCATCACTGAGAAGCTAAGCTCACGCCCTGAGGCGGTAACAATAGTGCCGGTCAGGGAGCGCACGCCTGACAGTGAGCCGGTCTTGGCACGCACCCAACCAGCGGCGGAAGTGTTATGGAAACGGTTCTTCAAAGTGCCGCTGTAGGCCGAAACCGGCAGGTCACTGAGCAGTGTGCGGCCGTTACCCACACCGTCTTTACCGGCGGCGCGGGTCATGATGGTGGCCAGCAGGTTGGGGCTGACCTGGTTTTTGACGCTCAGGCCCGAGCAGTCATCCATGGTTACCCCCGAGACGTCGTAGCCATCCTTTTTAAGCTGGGCCAGTACGGCCTTGGTGGCGCCGCTAAAGTCTGCGGTTTGTCCCCCGGCCACGGCCACAAGCCGGCCTTCTACCTCAGTCATGGTGTTGTCTGAGGTGGTTAGTGATACGCCCAGGATTTCTGCCAGGGTGGCACTGTCTACTGCGGACACTTTGGCGGAGTTAGCACCGCGCTGGGCGCGAGTGGGCTGGCCTAGCACGCCGATACCAGCGTTTTTGAGGTGGGTGATGAACACCGTGGTGGCTTCCATGGCCGGGTCTGCCGGGTAGGGGCCGCCGTAGTGGCTGGTTACGTCAATCATTAGTGGCTGTACCTGGGTGGCCCAGGAGCTGTATTCACTGTCCCAGCTGGGGTGCCAGGTGGCGCCGGTAAATAGGGTGTCGTCTAGGGTCACGTTTACACTGGTTACGCCCTTGGCTTTGAGGGCAGCTGCGGTTGAGCGGGCTAGGTCGCCTAGTCCGGCGTGTCCGACGACGGAGTTAGCGTCTCCCTTATCTGCAGCTAGGAGCACGTCTCCCCCACCCACCAGGGTTAGGGTGGAGCCTTCTAGATAGGTGCTGGTTTGTACGCGGTGGCTGGCTCCCAGGGCGCTAAGTGCAGCTGCGGCAGTCAAAACTTTGTGGCTGGAGGCCGGCACCATGGCGGAGTTGGCGTTGGTGGAAGCAATGTCTTTACCGGTTAGGGAGTCTTTAACCACTACCCCAACGGTGCCCCCAGACATGGCTGGGTTGGAGGTAAGGGAAGTGATCAGTGACTGTACCTGCGAAGTTTCAGGGATAGGCGCATTAGTGTTTAACGCCGTGACGCTAGCGGCGGCGGGAGCGATGCCAGACGCCGTCGGGAACGCGCGGGGAGAAATATCCACGCTAGCGGCAGTGACAAACCCAGGTACCACGTCCAGAGCGTCAAACAGCGTGTAGTACCCGCCGGCTACCAGTAAGGTAGCCACGCTGAGCGAGGCTGCAACCAATTTACGCATGCTGTTATTTCCATTCTTGCAGGCAGGCCGAAATAAGTTTGTGGACGCCGTGGGGAAGCGGGCGACTACTGGGTTTAAGAGCGATTACGGCAGATCGAGGCTAACCTCAACCCCAGCGATAGCCGCCCTCAAGGTAAGGATATCGTCTTCACCCTATATATGTGCCGACGCGCCGCATAAAACTGCCGCCTTACACAGCCACTTGCCAGACCAGCCCGCAAAATTGACCTGCTGAACCGGTCTGCCAAGCCAGCCCGTCAAACCGGCCCACCAAACCAACCTGCCAAGACATTTGTCGGACCATGCAGCCGCTAACTGTTGCGTGCATCATTAACCAAGCATTTACCACACCAGACAAAGAGGAGTATTGTTTCACCCAAAGATAACGTTGTTTCACACTAGAGGAACATCAATATGCAATCTATGCAGTCGCTGCCAGCTAGCTCCAGCACGCAGAGCAGACCGCAGCGCGCAAACAAATGGGTAGCGCTCACTGCGCTATGCCTGGTGGTGTTGCTAGTTGTAATGGACAACACCATCGTCAATGTGGCGATCCCTACGCTAAGTGAGGCCCTAAACGCCTCGTCCACAGATTTGCAATGGGTGGTAGATGCCTACACCTTGTCTTTTGCTGCTCTGCTACTGCCGGCCGGAAAACTAAGTGACCGCTGGGGACGTAGACGGATGCTACTCATTGGCTTGGTGGGATTCACCCTATTCTCCGCCGGCGCCGCCTTTTCCTGGGCTTTATGGCAGTTAGTGGCGTTGCGTGTGGCCCTGGGAGTCAGCGCCGCCATGATCTATCCGGCAACCTTGTCGCTGATCATCGTTATCTTTGAAAATTCCAAATACCGCAGCTTAGCTGTTGGCCTATGGGCGGCCACATCCGGTGTAGGTATCGCTTTAGGGCCTATCATCGGCGGTATCTTGCTAGAGCACTACGCCTGGAATTCCATTTTCTGGGTATGTGCAGTTATCGGCGTGGTGGCTTTGGTTTGTATTGCGGTAGCAGTGCCTGAGTCACGAACATTCCACAGCGAAAAATTCGATTTCCCTGGCACAGTGCTGTCAGTTACCGGCGTGGGGCTGCTGGTGTGGGCAATTATTGAGCGTCCAACTTATGGCTGGCTGTCTTGGCAGGTTATTGGCGGCATTTGTGTATCCCTGCTCGTATTGGCAATGTTTGCAGCAGTTGAGTGGCGCACGCCAGCTCCCCTCATTGACGTTTCACTCTTCCGCCGCGCCATATTCACCAGCAGTACCTGCGCAATTTGCATCGCTTTCTTTTGCTTGTTTGGATTCATCTTTATCACCACCCAATGGTTCCAGGCTCTGCGCGGCTACAGCGCACTAAAAACCGCCTTGTCAACCTTGCCTTTCGCAGTAGTTATGGCTGCTGTGGCCCCGCTTGCTACACAGCTCGCTAAACGTTTTGGACACCGCGTGGTAGTAACAGCAGGACTAGTTTTCCTCTCAGCAAGCATGTTTGTGGTTACCCAAGTTGGTGCCCACTGCAACTATTGGTTGGCGGTTGTGCCAACTATGGCGCTTATGGCGGCCGGTATCGCCCTGGTTCAAGGGCCTGCAACGGACGCTTTAATGAGCACGGTTCCAGAAAGCTCAACCGGCGCGGCTTCAGCAGTAAATGACACAATCCGCGAGATTGGCGGCACCTTGGGCGTGGCCGTTATGGGATCCGCAATTGTCTCGGTCTATCCCAACAAGCTCGCAGATGCCTTGTCTAGCCTGCACATCCCAGCTGCTGTAACAAAAGCTGCTCAAGATTCTGTGATGGCAGCGCATTCAATACTGCCGCATTTACCAGTAGCCATCCGCCACAGCGCACAGCAAGCTATCGAAACTAGTTTCATGAGCGCCACACACGCTGCCTGCTGGATTGCTTCCGGCCTGTCTTTAGCATTCGCGCTGCTGTGCTGGGTCACTCTGCCCAAACACAGCTAAAGCATTCTTCCACAGTAGAAAGAAATATCTATCATGAGTACCGACATGACGAATCGCTGTTAGCTGGCACAGCTCACCGGAGAAGCACCTGATGACCAACCAGAAAACTACAAAAAACCAGCGCACTCCCACCGCTGAAATCAGGGGGCTCATACTTGATGCCTCAAAACGGATCATCGAAGAGGACGGCTATGAGGCTTTCACTATCCGGCTGCTATCAGAAAAGGCCGGGGTGTCCCCCGCCAGCATCTACCGCCATATCGGTGACAAGCAAGCTGTCATTAACACCCTCATAGATGAGAGTTTTCTTCAGCTGCGAGAAAAGCTTTTACGCGTCACCACCACAGATCCCTTGCAACGCTTATATGACACGGGAATGGTCTACCGTCAGCACGCTAAAGCATCGCCTGGAGTCTATGCCCTGCTGTGGCGTTGGCATGCCGGCGCTAGTGCCCAGGCCTGTCTGGACTCTATGACAGAGCTAGTACGCTACGGCCAGGTTGCCGGTAAGATCCGTAAAGATGAGCCTGGTTTAATCGCTTGGTCTATCTGGTCTGCTGTGCATGGCTTCGTCCAGTTCGAGACCCGCCCTGAGCATGACTCCCCTGTCGACGACGACGATGCAGCTTATTCTTTCTTGCTCCAGCTGCTCATTCGCGGAGTTAGCCTCACTTGACCTTAAGAGAATCGCAAAGATTTGCCCAAACCCTGCGCTAATGAGTCAAACTAGTGCTATACACAGTTCTAGGACCAAACGGCCCTACCATCGGCAGGCTGGCTTGAGTAAACACACCCACTGCAAGCCTAAAACATGTCCTGGCTTTGCGGGGCGAGGAAGGAGCTCAAAATGGAATTCGATGTAACCATTGAGATCCCCAAGGGTAACCGTAACAAATACGAAATTGACCATGAGACCGGCCGTATTCGCCTGGACCGCATGTTGTTCACGTCCACCCGTTACCCGGACGACTACGGCTTTATTGACGACACCCTAGGTGAGGACGGCGACCCGCTAGACGCCCTAGTACTACTAGAAGAACCCACTTTCCCTGGCTGCGTGATTCGCTGCCGCGCACTGGGCATGTTCCGTATGCGTGACGAAAAGGGCGGCGACGACAAGGTTCTAT